>Ga0247742_10000300_pt1 | contig 41659 bp, 31 predicted proteins | sample UWRJL208509C2_FD_180944 | JGI IMG/M metagenome (GOLD analysis project Ga0247742, IMG submission 180944) | Plant litter microbial communities from Arlington Agricultural Research Station in Wisconsin, United States - UWRJ-L208-509C-2 | ecosystem: Environmental > Terrestrial > Plant litter >...
TGTCCAGGTCGAGAAGCCCTGGATTACCGGAGGATAAGCCAAAGGAGATACGGATTACCAAGGCCGATACCCGTAGTGAGCGGACGAACCTGCCATTACCCGTCCGAACCCGGTCTTCGGCGAACTAGTCGGCACGGCTCGATGTATCCAAAAGATCCCGGAATCGTGTCAGCTCGGCCTGGTCCATGTCCGAAACAATCGCGGCGGCCTGCCCGCCCAGCGTCGCGCCTTCCAGCACGTAACCCTGCAACCGAACAGGCTGGTCGTCGCCACGCGAAGCAGCCTGCGGCAGCACGAAGACATCGATTACGTGCTTGCCATGCCGATAGACGAGTACGGGAACGCGCTCGGTACCGACATAGTCGATGCGGCCACCGATGAGCGCATAGCCTTGGGCGGAAAAATCCTCAACGACGGGAGCCGTGGCGATCTTCCCGGCGAACCAGGGCTTAACGGTATGTTGGTCCGTCGACACCACATCGATGGGAGACGCCGCGGCCAGGGCACGCCAGTGGCTGGAGAACAGATCGCGCGTGAGTTGCGACTGCTCTTCTCCAGGAGCCGATACATGGTTCCACGCGGCCAATGTGACGCCACCCGCCGCGAATGCGAGCACCCAGGAGGCCGCCAGGGCAAGCCGGGGCATCGGCATGCGCGACGGCCGACGAGCGACCGGCGCAGCCATATCCTTTTGAATGCGGGCACGCAGGGCGTCGGGTGCGCTGTAACGCGGTGCATCCCTGCGCAATGCGTGACGCAAGGCATCGAGCTCTATCAGGGTATTGCGGCAATCGGCGCATTCGTCCAGATGGGTCTCGAATTCGCGACTGGTGGCACGATCCAGTTCGCCGTCGAAGTACAGGGGCAAGAGCTCATTAGCAGTCTTACAGTCCATGAGGAGCCTCCAGGTCGCCGCTATCGGTCAGCGCCCTCTGCAACAGTGCACGTCCACGGGCCAGACGTGACATCACGGTACCGATCGGCGTCTGCAGGATGTCGGCGATTTCCCGATATGACAGTTCTTCGATCTCACGCAGGATAAGCACCTCGCGAAAGTTCTCGGGCAGGTCCTGCAAGTGCCGGGTGATCAGTTGCCTCCGCCTGGAAATGTCGAGGCGTTCTTCGACATCGTCCGCATCGCCGCGGGGCATCCAACGTTCGGCGGCGATAGGGTTGTCATCGATCGCAACGTTTTTCTTTTCCTTGTTGCGCACCGCCAGCCGGGCGAGGCAACAGTTGCGCACTATCGCCAGCCACCAAGCGCGCTCGTTGCCTCCGGCATAGGTCTCCGAAGCGCGTGCGGCGCGGAGGTAGGCGTCGTGCACGGCGTCCGCGGCATCCTGTTCGCTGCCGAGTAGCCACCGGCCGAGATTGTAGGCAGCGTCAAGATGGCGCAATGCCAGATCATCGACGAACGCTCGGCTACTCATGCCAGGCCCACCCCACAGGCTGCCACACCGGTTATACGCGCAACATACGCTGGATAACCCCATCGCGGTCAATGAGTCGGTGCTTCAGGGCCGCACCCAGGTGACCAACCACGAGGATACACAGGACCCAGACAAGGCTCACATGGAGGGTGTCCGTGAGCAGGCGCAGCGGTTCGTCCTTACCGATGAGTACGGGCAGGAAGCCCATCCCGAAGAAGCTGACCGGATGCCCGCCCGCCATGCGATGCAGGTAGCCGGTAAATGGGACAAGGAGCATCAACGAATACAGCACCCAGTGCAGGGTATGGGCGAGTGTCTGCTGCCAAGATGGAATGTGGGCAGGCAATGCGGGTGGCTTATGCGTGGAGCGCCAGAACAGCCGGAACACGGCAAGCATGAAGATCAGGCTACCGACCGAGGCGTGGTAGAACAGCACCTCATCGTGTCCGGGTGCCTTCTTGGGAAAGGTTTCCATGAAGAAACCCAGGCCGACGTTGAGGAAGATCAGAAAGGCAATCGCCCAGTGCATGGCGACGGCCACTTTGGTGTAAGACGTCGGCCGCACGGTGGCGACGGCGTATCTGGCTTGAGCGGGGACAGACATGACTTGGACCTCGGGTTCGCGGCACGGCAGGGGTGCCCACGACAGCTAAGATCGTTCTGGGCCGGGTTTTATTCCCGCCCGGTTGGATACGCCCCCGCTCTGGCGTTCTTCGAAGCGTCGGCAAGCGCTAAAGACTGTTGGAAACCGGCCGATAGACTTCGCTACGCGCGCGAGGTACGCGCGCAGGACTGGATAGCAGGGAGTTTCAATGAGATATCGGTTTGCATGGTTGGGTCTGGTCGTCGTGTTCGCACAGCAGTCGCATGCGACGGAGACCGCTCCGCTCCCGCAGCCCGTGGAGGCATCCGAAAAGCGGATCACCAGCACTCCCGCACCGCCCTTCCCACCCAGCGCCCTTCGCCAGGGTCACGAAGGGACTGTAAAGGTTCGAGTGAAGCTCAACGCGAACGGCGAGCCCGTAGACGTGTCAGTTGAGAAGAGCAGCGGCTACAGCGAACTGGACGCCGCCGCGGTCAAGGGGGCGTACAGCTGGCGATTTCGACCCAGGGTGGTGGATGGGCGAAACATGGAGGATACCGTTGTGGCCCCGGTGACCTTCAGTCACTCTTTCAACTCCGGGGCACCGGTGGCCGTGCCGGGGCCGGAATTCAGCTGCGCCGAGGCATCGACACCGACCGAGAAAGCCATCTGCAACGACCCGGAGCTCACCGGGCTCGAAGGTGGTATGGACGTTGCTTATCGCCACCGCCATTTTTTCGCACTGCCAAAAGATGCGCGGGCGATGGAGAAGGAGCAGGATACTTTTATCCGCGAGCGCGCCACACGCTGCGTAACGGACGTGCAGTGCATCAAGCAGATGACGGCAGCGCGGCTTTGGCAGCTACCGTGGGATCCCGCAAGATAACTCGATTCCCTGGAGGACATATGGCCCGAAGGGCGATACGCGTGCTGGCGCTGGCTTTCTCGGCAGCGATGGGTATGGTCGCATCCGCACAGACGCCACCGCTCTGGGCAACGGTGCCCGACGTGCCTTCACTGCCGAAGCCTGCGCAAAGCGGCTTCGTAATCAGCGATGGCGCGCGGATCTACTATGCCGTGTTCAATCCCCACGGCGGTGCGCCGGTGATCCTTCTCCACGGCGGCTTCGCATCGTCGGAGTCCTGGGGTTACGAGGTGCCGCGCCTCGTCGATGGGCACGAGGTGATCGTGATGGACAATCGCGGTCACGGACGCAGCAGCATGCCTGCGGCACCGCTCAGCTATGCGCAGATGGCATCGGACGCCATTGCCGTGCTCGATGCCGTGCATGTCCGCAAGGCCTCCGTGGTGGGCCTTAGCGATGGCGCCATCATCGGTCTCATCCTGGGCTTTCGTTATCCCGACCGCGTCAACAAGCTGTTCCTGTGGGGGGCGAACTTCAACACCCATTCGGAGCGCCATGGCCCGCCTGATCCTGCCATGAAAGGCATGGGTCCTATTTTCATGAGCCGGATGCAAAAGCAGTACGAAGCCGTGTCGCCGACGAAAGACGGCTTTCCCACCCTGCGGACGAAGCTCGGCCAGCTCTATGACAAAGAACCGAACCTGACGCCTGCGGAGCTCGGCAGCATCAGGGCACCGACTGTCATTGCCGACGGCGAGCACGAACAGTTCATCTCGCCTGAGCACACGAAGCAGCTCGCGCAGCTGATTCCCGGCGCCCGGCTCGTAATCCTCCCCCATGTGAGCCACGGCGGCCCGCAGCAGGACCCAGAGGGATTCCATCGGGTAGTCGCGGCGTTCCTGGACGATACCGGCAACTGAAGCCGCACAACGCTCGACTGAAGCGGACCCACGCGCTACAGCGGCACGCTCCCCGTGGTGGTGCGACTCAGGACGAGATTGCGCCACGTCGGCGCGGCGGTCCGGAAATCGACTGCCTCACCATCGCTGGTGAAGAACAGCCCCGGTTCCCGCTCGATCACCAGTTTCACACCATTGATAAAGAGGTAACCATTGCGTCGCTCGATGATCACGTCCAGCGACGGCTTGCCCCATTGATAGATCTGGTACTTCCCCGCGTACTTAGACCACGCCGCACGGTCGGGTCCCTTCGGATCACGGGGTCCCTCGTTGTAATCGACGCCTGCCTCCCCTTCGCTGCATTCGAGGTGTGCCGGCAAGTCGCCCACGGCGTCGGTGTATGTCCACGCGACAAGGTCACGGTCGGCATCCGCCGTGAAGAAGGCGGTCGGCGTCACGGCGAGGAAGGGGCCATGCATCTCGAAGGCGTCCGACTCGAATCGAAGGCCGTCGTCGGTGTCGTGAATGGTGGCGGTCAGGTTCCGCCCTACATAGGTGCCCGCGACCTTTTGCTTGAGTGCGGCCGTCGGCCGGATCGGTGCAATGTCCGTTGCATTGAGCCTCGGAGCCTTCGCACCGAAGCGGGCGGTAAGAAGACCATCGATCAGCTTGCGACCGAAGCGATAAGGAGCGGATACCGGCCGATTGAACATCGCCGCCCAGGCAAGTTTCGCCTCCGGGCAATAGATGAAAACGCACCCGAAGCCAAAACCGCCACCCTTGTGACTGAGCACGCGGACCGGAGTGTCGCCATAACGCAGCTCGTTGCGAATCACGCCCAGACCGTAGTCGCCGCCGAGGCCGAAGCCGTGCATCTCTTCCCACAGCGCAGGCGCCAAGACCGGCTTACCGTCGATACGTCCACCGTCGAGGTGAAACACCGCGTAGCGCGCCATGTCACGTGCGCTCGTATAAACACCGCCCGAAGCCACCAGCGGCGTGACGGCGGGCACGCTGTCGTATCCCTTCTCGTGGCCGACGGCGCGATTGCGGCGCGCCGTATAAACGGCGGCATCGGCCGTGCTGTCGTGCATGCCCAGCGGCTCGAACAGCTTCCGGCGAAGCCATTCGGCATACGGTACCCCCGCCTTTTCCTGGAGGATGAATCCGGCGAGATCGAAACCAAGGTTGGAGTAGCGGTAGCGCTCCCCCACCGGATAACGCAGCCAGGTATCGGAGATGCTTCGCACATGGGCGGTGAAGCCTGCCGTGCCGGGCTCGTAGTTGTTGCCGACCGGGCCTTCGTGCGTAAACCCTGCACGGTGGCTGAGCAACAGGCGTAGCGTGATGCGGTCCTGCGGGTTCGACTCGAAACGGCTGTTGACCTTGAATTCAGGCAAATAGCGCGAGATCGGTGCATCGAGGTCGAGCAACCCATCCTGCACCGCAAGGAGTACTCCCACCGCAGTGAAGTTCTTGGAAGTCGACTGGATACTGAAAATCGTCTGTTCATCGACGGCGACCGCCGCATGACCACCGGTCGTCCCGAAGCCTTCGACCCACGCCACCTTCCCGCTCTCGATGAGGCAGACGGATGTCCCCTCGATGCCCTCGGTGCGCATGGCATCGATGATGGCGGAACGCTCGGTGTCCACCATCGTACCGGCCGCACCCGAGGTAGCGCGTGTGGCGGGACGCCCTTCGACGCGGCCGTTGATACCGATGGCGCCGGCTGCGATGCCGGTTGCCGCATGCGCCAGGAATGAACGGCGATTCATGCTGGGGTTCATGAGGTCTCTCCCTGCTGAGTGGCGGCAGGTTCAACCATCAAATCCGAAAGGTCAACCCGAGCCAGGCCGGAAGACATCAGGGGCATCGACCGGGCGTTGTCGCCCGATCGATGCCACCCGGTTACTGGCTGATGCGATACATCACGGTCGCATGCGGCTCGAGCCTGGTCTTGATCGAGCCGTCGCCCTTCGCGTCGGTGTGTGCCCACAGGTCACGCACGGTGTGGCTCCCGCCGGCCTTAAGACCAATCTCGGTCGCGGCGACGGTGACGTCCTTCGCGGTATCGGCTTCGTTGAACACCGCCACTGCGCGACCGCCATCCTTGAGCGGCTTGACGATGACGTGGATGCCTTCCGCGTCGCGCACCTGCTTGCCCTGCACGCCGAGCGGATCCTGGTCGATGGCGATGACGTCCTTGTTGAGCAGGATCTGCAGCGCGTCGGGTTTCACGGTGCGAAGGTCGGTACCGATCAACAGCGGCGAGGCCATGATCGACCACAGGCTGAAGTGGCTGCGGTATTCGACATCCGTCATGCCGCCGTTACCCACTTCGAGCATGTCCGGGTCGTTCCAGTGGCCCAGGTGCGCGTAGCTATCGAGTACCACGTTCTGCTTGAAGATCTTCAGCATCGAAGCGTAGTTGTCGCTGATGTCGCCAGTGGTGCGCCAGGAGCTGGCGTCCACGGGATCCTTGCCCGCCCAGAGCCAGGGCTTGTTCTCGCCCCATTCGCACATGCTGAAGAAGATCTTCCTGCCGCTACCGCGCAGGGCTTCGGCCATGTCGGTGTAACGCTTGTGCGCATCCACCTTCTGGTTGTTGCAGTTGTCGTACTTGAGGTAATCCACGTGCCATGAGGCGAAGGTTTTCGCATCGTCCTTCTCGTGGCCCAGGCCACCCGGGAAACCGCGGTTCTCTTCCAGCGGTTCGCACGTGGAGGTACCGGCGCTGGAATACAGGCCGAACTTCAGACCGCGCTGGTGGATATAGTCGGCGAGCGCCGCGATACCGCTCGGGAAACGCTTCGGGTTGGGCTGCAGGTGGCCGTTCTTGTCACGCTGCCAGTTGGCCCAGCAATCGTCGACGTTGACATACTGGTAGCCGGCGTCGCGCAGCCCGAGGCTGATGAACTTGTCGGCAACGCCGCGAATCATCCCTTCGTCGAACTCGGCGCGGCAATGGGTGGAGTTCCAGTTGTTGAAGCCCATCTGCGGCAGGACGGACGGGGTTTCGTCCGCCTTCACCGGCGCGGCAGCGATGCCCGCGGCGCAGACCAGTGCACAGAGAACCGCGCCCCGCAGGGTTTTCGTCAAGGAATCGCTCATCGATACGCCTCGTGTCGGTAGAAATGAATGGGTCATGGCATGCCCACCGTGGACGTGCCGAGGATGGGCTGCTTGCGTGTACTGAGCACCGGTGCACCTTCCACCAGAAGGTCCAGCACCACGAGCTCGTTACCGTGCGGCTTGAGCCACACGCCGGGTACGTAGAGGGTGCGTTGCGGGCCGATGCGCCAGGTGCGTCCCAGCGCATGGCCGTTGAGCCAGACGAAGCCCTTGCCCAGCCCGGCCGTATCCAGGAACGTATCCGCGGCGGCATTGCCGGCTGCAGGCGCGTCGAACGTGGCGCGATAGAAGCAAGGCGCGTGCTTGCATGCCCCTGAGGCGTAGTGCAGCGACGCGCTGTCGGTGAACGGCAGCGAGTAGTTCTGCCAGTCGCGCAGTGGCTGGCCGTTCAGGCTGACCGCACCAAGGATGCCCTTGCGCTCATTCAACATCTTCTCGCCGAAGTTGATACGTCCGTCGTTCTGCACCAGCAGGTCCAGGACGTCACCCTTGTGCAGGCCGACCTTCAGGCGGTCCTGCTTCAGCCGGCGATCGAGCGTGCCGATCCGCTTGCCGTTGACGTAGACCTGGGCGTAGTCGTGCAGGGACTCGACGCGCAACTCACCGGACGCATCGGCTTCGATGCGTTTGCGATAGAGGACATCGCCATAGGCCTGGTCGAAGGACTCCATGGTTCTCGGCTCGGCCGATGACACCGGTGCCGGGAGGTTATCCCACAACGACGCCGATTCACTCAGTCGAATACCGCCGATCGCCTGCGTCCCCGGTGTGGCAGGAACGGGTGGCAAGGTCACGCCGGTTTCCCTGGCGATCACCTCCCGCGCGGCCAGGTACTTCGAGGTGGGACGCCCGCTCTCATCGAGGGGGCTATCGTAGTCGTAGCTGGTGACATCGGGCTGGTAGTTATCATCGTCCCAGTTGGCGCCGTTCATCCAGCCGAATGAGGTACCGCCATGGAACATGTAGAAGTTGACCGAGTAACCCTGCTTCAGCATCCATGACAATTCGTCGGCCACCTTCCTCGCGGGAGCGACATGGTGCGGCGCCCCCCAGTGGTCGAACCATCCGATCCAGTACTCGCCAACCATGTACGGCCCGCCGGGCTGCCAGGTGTGCAACTTTTCAAACTTCTGTGGTGCGTGGCCCACGCCGAAGTTGATGACCTGCAGGACGCCGGGCAAGGAACCGGGCTGTTCCGCGCTGTCGGACGTGGTCAGCAGTGATGTGTTGAACCCGCCCTCGACGATGCCGCGACGGATCTGCTCCATATAGGCGGTGTCCGTACCGAAGCTGCCGTACTCGTTCTCGACCTGCACGGCGATGATGTTGCCACCGCGGCTCAACTGCAGCGGTGCCAGTTCCTCACCCAAACGATGCAACCAGCGCTGGGCTGGCTGCATGAACTTCGGATCGGTGCTTCGCACCTTGACGCCGGGGTCCTTCAGCAACCAGGCAGGCAAGCCCCCGAACTCCCATTCGGAACACACGTAGGGGCCCGGACGCAGGATCACGTACAGACCCTCCTCCTTCGCCTCACGGATGAACTCGGCGATATCGTTCTGCCCGCTGAAGTCGTAGTGCCCTGGAGTCGCCTCGTGGGCGTTCCAGAACACATAGGTGGTGATGGTGTTCAGGCCCATCGCCCTGGCCATCTTCAGGCGGTCGCGCCAGTACTCACGCGGCACGCGGGCGTAATGCATCTCGCCCGAAACGATGCGGAAAGGCTTGCCATCCAGGACGAAGTGTCCCTTCTCGATGGTCATCGGCTGGCCAGCCGTGGCGGGTGCAGCAGACGCCATGCCGCAAGTCAAAGCACCCATGAGCAACATGGACGCCACGACATTTCTGGATCGACTCACTGTGGCACCTCGCTTCAAGTACACAGGCATCGGCACCGGTTCGCGCGCTGGCGAACCGGTGCCGGGCTACATCATGCCCCGGGGGACATCAGAACGTTCCGCGCAGGCCCACCGTATAAACGGTGCCGTCCGCTTCGGCATACAGGAAGCGATTTTTGTATACCGAGTAGTCGTAGAGATGCTCGTGCGTGAGGTTGGTACCAGAGACGAACACCGACACGTGCTTGTTCAATGCATAGCTCGCACTCAGGTCCAACTGGCCGTAAGCGCTGCGCGTGGCCGGCTGGGCACCCGAGCCATAGGCGAGGCTCTCCAGGTACTTGCCGCGCCAGTTGTAAGCCGCACGCACCTGCACGGGACCCTTTTCGTAATACAGGCTCGCATTGGCCGAGTCACCGATACCGGGTACCGCGAACTTGCCCGATGCTGCGATGACGCCCGGGCTGAGCGCGGTGCTGCTCTTGACGTGCGTGTAGTTGAGGGCCATACCCAGGCCGTTGAAGGGCTCGGGCAACAGGTGCGTGAACTGGTAGTTGAAAGTGACCTCTTCGCCGTAGATGTTCGACGAGTTGAGGTTGATCGGCTGGGTAAGCGACCAGATGAACGGCTGCCCGGTATTCTGGTCGGTGAGGAACGGTACCGGCGTGCTCACCAGCGTGCTGAAGTTGCTGACCTTCTTGTAGAACCCTTCGACGGCGATGTAGCTGGCGTCGTCGATGTACCACTCCAGGCCCATGTCGTAGTTACGCGAGGTGTACGGCTGGAGGTCCGGATTGCCCTGCGAGATGGTCAGCGAGTTCGGGCGCGTGCCGAAGCTCTTGTTGTAATAGAGGTTGCTCAGCTCGGGCGGGGTCAGGGTCTTGGACAGCGAGAAGCGGTAGATCAGGTTGTCCAGCAGGCTCCACTTGAAGTTCATCGACGGCAGCCACTTGTGGTATCCGCCCTTGGCCGACTGCGGCGCCAGCGGGCCATAGGTCACCTGGCCGTTGCTGGTGTCGTTCGGGTCGATGCGATACTCGATCGGCGGCTGGTTGACCGCCGTGGATGTCGAGACGATGTTGAGATAGCGCACGCCGACGTCGACGGCCCAGGGCATGTTCCACATCGTGCCTTCGAAGACGGCCTTGGTGAAGAACGACTTCTCCTTCTCGCCCACGTTGTTGTAGCTGCCCGGGTTGGGCGCGGCGTCCAGCGTTCCGCCGTTGGCGGCCAGACCGGCAAGCAGCGCGTTGCGCTTGTCGTCGGGGAGCTGGTTATAAGCGGCCGGCGACGCCAGCCAGTCGAGATACGCGCGCGGGTCGTACTGCACCCACTGCGACGGCAGGCCCGGCGAGGAGACGCCGTGAATCTTCGGCGGTGCGTTGAAGATGTACGCACCGATGGCATCCGCCGGAACCGGGATGGTGTAGCCGCAGTAGGCGTTGCAGAGGATGCCGTTGGGCGTGCCCCAGCTCACCGACTTCACCCATTCGTTGGTGTACTGGACGCCCGCCTCGAGCCGTGTGAGCACGCCGTCGTTGAAGGCCTTGTCCAGCTTGAATTGGTAGTTGTCGACCTTGTTGGTCACGTTGTTGCCGGAGCCGGCGTTACAGCAGTGCGCCGTAAGGTTGTCCAGGTTGGTGGGCGAAAGGATGTTCGAGTAGCTGGGCGGTTCGCTGGTTCCGTTATTGGTCCAGGTGGGATTGGTGCCGAAGTTCTTCGCGCCGACCACGAGGAAGTAACCGTCGGGGCTCTGCTTGTTCCAGGCCTTGGAGCTGGACACGTCCAGGCTCAGCTTGGTCGAGTCGTCGATGTCGAAGCCAAGATTGAGACCGTTCTGGTAGCTCTTCTCGTAGGTGGGCGCATACGACGCGACATAGTCGTTCGCCATGACGTTCGGGCCCTGGCTGTTGCGAACAACGTTCAGCGCGGTGCCGTTGGTATCGGTCGTGAGCGACTGGATGTCGGAGGTGTTGCCGTACTGGCCGAACTCATGCTCGATCGGGTTGACCTTGTAGCTCGAATACAAGGTGTCGAACTGGACGGTGAGGCTATCGATCGGCTTCCAGTCCATCGCGCCGCTGAAGCCCTTGCGCGTTCGTGTCTCGTTCAACACATTGCTCGCCAGGGTTTCCGGGACCGCCACGTTCGTATACGTGGGCGTGGTCGCGCCCGGCGTCGTATAGATGTCCTGGTTGGCGTACCAGGAGTTGGCCTGCGTATTGAGCTGGGTGTCCTTCCGCTTGTAATAGGAGGCCGAAGCCATCCAGCCGAAGGTGTGGTCCTTATTCGTCCAGCCGAACAGCCCAGAGGCCTTTGGCGTGGTCTTGCCTTTCCAGTCGCCGGTCAGGTTGCTGTTGATGCCCGCCCCACTCCATGCGCCATGATAGCCATTGAAGTCCAGCGGCCGCGCAGTCTGGATGTCCACCACGCCGCCGATATCGACCTCGGAAATATCCGCCGACGAGGTCTTGTTGACCTGGGCGACGCTGATGATTTCAGACGGCAGTACATCGAAGTTGAAGGCGCGCGAGCCGGAGGCCGTGGCCATCGGCCTTCCATTGATGGTAACCGCGACGAATTCCGGGCCGAAGCCACGCACGGCGATCTGGCTGGACTCGCCGCCACTGCGGTTCACCGACACGCCGGGAACTCGCTGGAGCGCGTCGGCCACATTGGGGTCGGGAAACTTGCCTGCCTCTTCCGCCGAGATAGAGTCGACGACATTGACCGAGTCTTGCTTGATCGCCTGCGCGCGCTGGAGCGCCGCCAGCTGGCCGGTGACGGCCACACCTTCCAACTCGGTCACCTTCTTGTCGTCGGTCTTGCCCTTCGCGGGTTTGGCCGCCTTATCGGACGGCGTCGCTGACTGCGCTTCGGTCGGAGCCACCCCTGGCGCCGGTGCCGGCGCAGTCTGCGCATACCCTGGTGCGCCGTAACCTACCATCCAGGCGACACCCGTTGTCACAAGCGAACGCCGCACGGCGACCGCCAATTTCGTTAGCTGCATGGCTACCCTCCCCCACTCTGTGGAATATCCGCCCAATGAGCACATACAGCTAGATTGTCTGACTCGACATCCCGGTCACCCCTTCCCCTGAAAGACCGGTTAGCTGCCACTACTTATTTGTAGTATTTAATGATTATGCCTAGCTTCACGCACGCGACAAGCTGCGGCGCAGCATGAAAAAGTCCGACATCTTGGCAGCCGAAGAATTCTTGACATCACCGGCCGGGCCGGTCTAGGTTCATTTGTCCTACAAATGGATTTCCTGGTGCGTCTGCACCTACGAGGGCGTTGATGAGTAACGATGATCAGCAGGCAACCGTGGATGAAGCGCGCCCGGACCTGATGGACCGCCGCCGATTCCTGAGAATGACCGGCGCCATGGCCGCCGTGTTGCCATGGATAGGCCTGCCGCGGTTTGCGGAAAGCGGCCCCGTACAACGACCCGTGGGCGTCATGCCGGCGTCAGCAGCAAGGCATACCCTTTGGTACAACACGCCGGCACCGGAGTCGAACGTGCTGCGCGAGGGCTTGCCGATCGGTAACGGGCGCCTCGGTGCGCTGGTCGGAGGCGACCCCGCATCGAGCTTTCTCTATCTGACCGACGCCTCCATGTGGCTGGGAAAGCGTGATGTAGTTCTCGGTAACGACGGTCAGTTCGAATACACCACCGGCTACTTCGGCAGTCTGGTGATGCTGGCCAGGTTGTATCTGTCGGTGGAAGGCCATGAGGCCGCAAACATCACCGGGTACCGTCGCGAGCTGGATCTGGACCAGGGAACCATTCGCGTTTCATATCGAAAAGATGGCATCGGGTATACCTGCGAAGTCTTCGCCAGCCACCCCGATGACATGATCGCCGTCCATCTATCGCAGACCGGCGGCGGTCTATATACCGGTTCGGTCCAGTTGCACGGCGCGCATGGCGAAACCTCTCGCGCCCAGATCATGGATGGCGTGACCGATAGCGCGGGCAGCCATTTCGAAGGCGCACTGGAGAATGGACTGAAGTATGCGGCTAACGTCGTTGCCGTTGCGGAGTCGGGTACCGTAAAGGCAGATACAACGGGACTCCACTTTGCACACTGCAGCGCACTTACGGTCCTGTTCTGCGGTGGCACAAACTACACGCCGGATCTGGCAAAGAACTATATGGATCCGTCGCTCGATCCATTGAAGCTCTCCATACAGAAAACGAAAGCCGCCGCCAGGCAGACGCCGGCGGTGCTGTTGCATACGCATGTAGCCGACTATCGTGCCCTTTTTGGCACGATGAGTGTCGACCTCGGCACATCGACCAAGGCACAGCGTGAGATGGACACGTGGACACGACTGCAGGCGCGGGCAGCCGCGGATTCACCTGCCGATCCGGAACTAGAGGCGTCCTATCTGCAGTTCGGACGCTATCTGACGATCGCCGGTTCGCGAGACAGCTTACCGACAGGGCTGCAAGGCCTCTGGCTGAGCGACAACTCACCTGCCTGGATGGCCGACTATCACAGCGATATCAATATCCAGATGAACTACTGGCTGCCCGATCGCGCCGGCCTGCCTTCATGCTTCGATGCATTGACCAACTATTGCCTCAGCCAGGTGGACTCCTGGACAGCCATTACGCACCAGCACTTCAACGATCCCCGCAACGCGTATCGCAACAGCTCGGGCAAGATCGCCGGCTGGACCATGGGTATCTCCACCAATATCTATGGCGGTGGTGGCTGGCGGTGGCACCCGGCCGGTAACGCGTGGCTATGCAATAGCCTATGGCAGCACTACCAGTACAACCCGGATCGCAGCTACCTCGCGCGCATCTATCCCTTCTTCAAGGGCGCCTGTGAGTTCTGGGAATCCCGGCTGATCACTGTGAGCGTGAAAGACCCAGCGACAGGTCTTGCACGCGACGTCCTGATCGACGATGCGGATTGGTCGCCGGAGCACGGACCGACCAACGCCAAGGGCAACACGTACTCACAGGAGTTGGTCTGGGACCTGTTCGAGAACTATCGCCAGGCAAGTTCGCTACTGGGCAAGGACGCCGACTATGCAGCGGCGATAGCGCAGCTGCAGGCGCGCCTCTACCTACCCCAGGTCAGCAGCAAGACGGGCTGGCTGGAAGAGTGGATGACGCCGGACGACCTCGGCGAACCGCAGCACCGGCATTTGTCCCCGCTGGTCGGCTTCTTTCCCGGCGACCGCATTCGTACCGACGACAGCCCGCCTGCGTTGATCGAGGGTGTCACCAGGCTGCTCGAGGCGCGAGGCACGGGTAGCTACGGCTGGGCAGGTGCCTGGCGTGCGATCTGCTGGGCGCGCCTGCGGCAGGCCGACAAGGCGTATCGGTTGCTGCTCACCAACCTGTTGCCGTCGAAGAACCATAGCAACGGTACCGCGCAGAACTTCTTCGATGTGTACAACATCGACACCGATACCGATTGCTTTCAGATCGACGCCAATTTCGGCACGCCCGCTGCCATGCTCGAGATGCTGATGTCATCGCGGCCCGGTTTGATCGAGCTGCTGCCGGCGCTGCCCAAGGCATGGGCGACATCGGGAAGCGTGACGGGCATAGGCGCGCGCGGCGGCTTCCGGGTCGACTTGTCCTGGAGCCATGGCAAGATCGTATCGGTCACGGTGCGAAGCGTGGGCGGTCAACAGACACGCTTGAAGTGGGGTGCGTGGACAAAGTCGATTGCGCTGCGCCCGGGCACTTCGGTCACTATCGACCCAAACGCAGCGTGACGCTTCGCACGGCACATGTCACCACATGTTGACGTGTGCTTATACCGGGCTATGCATGCTGCCCGTATCCAGCCAGCGCTGGTGCCAGGACAATGCCTCAGGCAGCAAGTGGGGCGTGTGCTTCCCGTAACTGTCGCGCAAAGCGCGGTCGAAGTAGTCGCCCAGCTGCGCGCGATAGTCCGGGTGCACGCAATGGTCGATCAACTGGCGTGCCCGATGTCGCGGGGGTAGCCCTCGAAGGTCGGCAAGACCGTGCTCGGTGACGATGATGGAGACGTCATGCTCGGTATGGTCGACGTGGCTGACCATCGGCACAATGGACGAGATGCTGCCGTTCTTCGCTGTGCTGGGGCTTAGAAAGATCGACAGGAATGCGTTCCGGGCAAAATCACCGGAGCCGCCGATACCGTTCATGATTCGACTGCCCATCACGTGGGTGGAATTGACGTTGCCGTACAGGTCGGCCTCGATCATGCCGTTCATCCCGATGCATCCAAGTCGCCGCACAAGCTCCGGGTGATTGGAAATTTCCTGTGTGCGCATGATGATGCGCTCCCGATAGAACGCGATGTTGCGCTTGAACTCCTCGTTCGCTTCCGGACTCAGCGCGAAACCCGTGCATGACGCGACCTTGAGTACACCGCTGCGAAGCAGGTCGAGCATGCCGTCCTGGATAACCTCGGTGAACGCGGTGAGGTCGCGAAAACCACTGCTGGCAAGACGGGCAAGCACGGCATTCGGGATGTTGCCGACGCCTGACTGCAGCGGCAACAGGTTCGCAGGTAGCCGCCCCTTACGCACCTCGTGCTCGAGGAATTCGATCAGATGCCCTGCAATGCGCTCGCTGTTCTCGTCGGCGGCGGCAAACGGGCTGTTGCGATCGGGGCCGTTCGTGCGCACCACGGCTACCACCTTGTCCAGGTCACATCGAAGCGACATCTCACCGATGCGATCATCCGTATGCACCAGCGGGATCGGTTTGCGATCCGGTGGCAATGCGGTGCCGTAGTAGACATCGTGCATGCCATCGAGACCTTCGGGCTGCCAGTCATTGACCTCGATGATCACTTTCTTCGCCAGGTCCAGCCAGGTCTTGTTGTTCCCCACCGACGTGGAAGGAATCAGTGTGCCGTCTTCGCGAATGCCCGACACCTCCACGACCGCCGTGTCGATTTCACCGTAAAAACCGAACCACACATGCTGGGCAACATGACTCAAATGGATGTCGATGTAGTCGAGGGTGCCTGCGTTGATACGCTGGCGAGCATCGGGATCGGTCTGGAACGGCATGCGCAACGCGATGCCGTCTGCCTTGGCCAATGCACCATCCAGCTCCGGCGCCGTGGAGGCGCCCGTCATCAGGCGAATCTTAAAAGGGAGTCCGCCCAGATGCGCAGCCTCGATCTGTCGTGCCAGCGCCACCGGGACCGCCTTGGGATAACCCGACCCGGTGAAGCCGCTCATCGCCACCGTCTCTCCCGGATGGATCAACGCGGCAGCCGCCTCAGCGGTGACGACGCGGCCGCGCAGGAGGGGATGAAGGATTCGCTCTGAAGTCATGATGGTGATCCAGGCCCTGGCGCGGCTGTCGCGGCGGATCGTGGCACGACCGCGCGGGGTTTAACTGCCACTGGCGCGGCGACCGCCCTGCTGCCCGGATGCTGCAGCAGGTACTGCCTCATCCTCCGCATGCCATGGCCGGCCTGACGCGCGCTCGATGTAATCCCGGATAAGGCTACGCACGACCTGAGAGGGCGTGGTGTCCGCCTCGGCACACAGTTCCTCGAAGACCGCCTTTTTGCGCGGGTCGATCAGGATGGTCAGGCGCGCAGTGCGGTTCTCGGTCGGCATACACGATAATCCCGAATCACATGTGATATGCACTACATGATAATCCCATTATCATATGTTTGTACCCCCGCGGTGGACGATGGATGTCGTGACAGTTCGCAAGTACCTACGAATGTACGTACCAAAGCTGTACACCGTACTGTCGGAGGGATACGGCTGGCGTGACTTGCGCGGCGATGCGATCGCGGGCCTTACGGTTGCCATCGTGGCGCTACCGCTGGCTATGGCGCTGGCGATCGCCAGCGGCACGACCCCCGAAAAAGGGCTGTACACGGCCATCGTCGCGGGCTTCCTGATCTCGGCACTGGGCGGCTCGCGTGTTCAGATTGGCGGGCCGACAGCCGCGTTCATCCCCGTGGTGTTCGTCATCATCCAGAAGTTCGGATTCGGCGGAATGATCCTGTGCACACTTTTGGCCGGGCTGATGCTGATCGGCGCCGGTCTCTTACGCCTGGGCACGCTGATGAAGTACATGCCCCAGCCGGTCATCACGGGATTCACCGCCGGAATCGCCGTCAGCATCTTTTCCAGCCAGGTCAAAGACGCCCTCGGACTGACCATGGCCACCGTGCCGGCCGACTTCCTTGGGCGCTGGATCGCGTATGCACACCAGCTCCCGACGACGCAGCCAGCAGCCGTGTTGCTCACCCTGATCAGTCTGGCCGTGATCTTCGCAACTCGCCGGTGGCGGCCGGGATGGCCCAGCTTCCTCATCGCCTTGCTGGTCTGCACGGCGCTCAGCGTGGCCTTCACCCTGCCCGCTGAGACGATCGGCAGCCGTTTCGGTGGCTTGCCGTCGAGCCTGCCAACCTTCGACTTCCCTCATATTCCGTTCGATCGCACACGCGAGCTGCTACCCAGCGCGTTCACCATCGCCTTCCTTGCGGGGGTGGAATCGCTGTTATCGGCCGTGGTGGCGGATGGCATGACGGGCGGAAGACACCGGTCCAATGGCGAACTCGTGGCGCAGGGTATTGCCAATGTCGGCTCGGCATTGTTCGGCGGCCTTCCCGCTACCGGCGCCATCGCGCGCACAGCGACAAACATACGTGCCGGCGGTAGAACTCCCCTGGCCGGCATCATTCATGCCGCCTTGCTACTGCTGTTCATGCTGGTCCTGGCACCACTGCTGAAATTCGTGCCACTCGCCGCACTTGCCGCGACCTTGCTCGTGGTGGCGTGGAACATGAGTGAGATCGAGCATTTCCGTCACACCTTATCGGCACCAAAAGGTGACGGGCTGGTGCTGCTCCTGACCTTCGGCCTGACGGTGTTCTTCGACCTCACCGTCGCCATCGAGGTCGGCCTGGTCGTGTCGGCCTTCGTCTTCATGTTCCGCATGGCAGAGGCGGTTGAAGTCAGTACCGGAATCAAGCTGCTGGACGAAAACGGCGACGATAAGGCCTTGGGCGACGATGTGTCGCAACGCGCCCGGTTGCCACCCGGTGTCGAGGTATTCCAGATCTCCGGCCCACTGTTCTTCGGCGCGGCCAATCGCCTGGACGATCTTCTCGATCAGTTTCGGCAGCTACCGCACCTCTTTATCCTGCGTATGCGCCTGGTACCCATGATCGATGCCAGCGGCGTCCATGCATTGAAAACCTTGTTGGAACGCTGTCGTCGCCGGAGCATCATCCTCATCGTCTCCGGATTGCAACCGCAGCCGCAACGCGTGACCGGGGCGATGGGCCTGCATCCGTGCGATGGCGTGCTGTACTTCGTGGACAACTACGAAGCCGCATTGGCGCTGTCACACCAATTGATTGCCGTACGGGAAGCCGATGACCGCAAATGATCGAAGAATAGAAGCGCTTCGTCGGCGTATCCCGTCATTTACCTGCGTCGTGGGTTGTCATGACTGTTGCGGACCGGTGACGGCATCATCGGAGGAAGTGGCGAGACTGCCCGTCAAGACACACGCCGAACATGCGACCGCCTTGTCCGAACTGAATTGTCCCTACCTGGGCAAGCATGGTTGTGAGGTCTACAACGAGCGTCCACTCATCTGCCGCTTATTTGGCACGACACCACGCATGCTGTGCCCGAACGGAATGCGACCGGTGTACATGATCGATACCGCCACCGAGGCGGAGATCCACCAATTCCTCGCACGGACACGGCAAGTGCTGCTGTAACGTGTCAAGCGCCTTCGTTCAAGAAGCATTCCCTGCGCCGAAATCGATCACCACACGCGATGGGACGTCACCCTTCTGCAAACGATCGAAAACGTCGTTGATGGCTGAGAGTGGCTGCAACTCGATGTCCGCCTTGACCTTGCCCTGAGCCGCGAAGGCAAGGCTCTCGGCCATGTCGGCGCGGTTGCCGACGAACGAACCGCGCACCGTGATGCAATTGGCGACCACGTCGAATAGTGGCACGGGAAATTCGCCGGGCGGCAGGCCGACCAATACGCAGGTTCCATGCTTACGCGTCATGCCTACGCCCTGCCTGAACGCGCTCAGCGACGGCGCCGTGATCAGCACGCCATGGGCGCCGCCGTCGGTGGCGGCGCGGACCGCTTCGACCGGGTCGCCATTGTTCGCGTTGACCACGGCATCAGCACCCAGCCTCGTGGCGTGCGCCAGCTTGCCGTCATCGATGTCGACACCGCAGACTTTCAGGCCCATGGCCTTGGCGTACTGGACGGCAAGATGGCCGAGACCGCCGATGCCGGAGATGGCGATCCACTGGCCTGGTCGTACGTCGGCAACCTTGATGCCCTTGTACGTGGTAATCCCGGCACAGATAATCGGAGCTGCCTCAATCGCCGCCAGATCGTGCGGTACATGGGCGACGTAATCAGGTTCGGCAAGAATATACTCGGCGAAACCGCCGTTCTTCGTGTAGCCGCCGAATTCGGCCTTCGCGCAGACGGTTTCCCAGGCGGTCAGGCAATGTTCGCAATGACCGCAGGCTGAGTAAAGCCACGGCACGCCAACCCGTTCGCCTTCCTTGACACTGGTGACCCCCGCGCCCAGCGCGACAACGATACCGATCCCTTCATGACCCGGAATGAATGGCGTCGAAGGTTTCAGCGGCCAGTCGCCGCGCGCCGCGTGCAGGTCGGTGTGGCACACACCGCACGCTTCGGTCTTGATCAGGATCTGGCCCGGGCCGGGCGTGGGAATGTCCCACTCGCGTAGCACCAGGGGCTTGCCGAAAGCTTCGACGACGGCGGCGTGCATTTGACGAGTCATAAGGTCATTCCAGAAAAATAGGTAGTGCGGATCAAGCGGCGGCGGGAAGACCCAGGCCGCGGACGGCTTCGATCATCCCCACCATCACCGTCTGGGCGTCGCCATAGACCATGTTGCAGTTCTCGGCATAAAAGAGGGGATTGACGATGCCGGCGTAGCCCTTCCCTTCGCCGCGTTTAACCACGTAGACCTGCTTGGCCTTGTCCGCATCGAGGATGGGCATGCCGAAGATCGGCGAGGTCTTGTCGCTGCGTGCGGACGGGTTGACCACGTCGTTGGCGCCAATGACCAGGACAACATCCGTATCCACGAAGTCGTCATTGATGTCTTCCAGCTGGAAGATGAGGTCATAGGGCACGCCAGCTTCTGCCAGCAGCACGTCCATCTGTCCCGGCATGCGGCCAGCGACCGGATGCACCGCGAAGCGCACTTTCACACCGGCGGATATGAGGAGTTTTACGAACTCGTACACCTTCTGCTGGCCCTGCGCGGCGGCAAGGCCATAGCCCGGGATGATGATCACGCTGCTCGCGTAGCGCATCGCAATGCCCGCATCGCCGGCTGCCGTGGGTTTGAGGCTACCCTTGATCGCACCCTGTTTCTGCTTGACCACATCGCCAAAGTTGGTAAACAGCACGTTGCTCACCGAGCGGTTCATTGCCCTGGCCATTAGCAGTGTCAACAGGATGCCCGCCGCACCGACCAACATGCCGGCGATCATCAGCGCCGGGGTTTGCAGCACAAAGCCTTCCAGGCCCACGGCGAGCCCGGTGAAAGCGTTGTAGATCGAGATCACCACCGGCATGTCCGCACCGCCGATCGGGAGCGTCATGAGGATACCGAATAGTGTCGCGCATCCGAAGAACAGGCAGATAAGCCCCTGCATCGGCAGCAGTGGCGTCGCTCCACTGTTTACGATGAACACGATGTAGAATCCTACCGCCAGCGTGACCAGCATGACCAGCGCATTGATGATCTGTTGACCCTTGATACGCAGCGGCTTGTTCATCATGCCCTGCAGCTTCGCCCAGGCCACCAGCGAACCGGACAAGGATACCGCTCCGATAATGGCGCCCAGCAACGTCACACCAAGCTGGGCAGCGCCCCGTGCGTGGCCTCCGAACAGCTCGATCGCGGCGATCGCACCTGCGGCGCCGCCACCCATGCCGTTATAGAGGGCAACCATCTGTGGCATTGCCGTCATCGCCACCTTGCGCCCGCTCCACCAGGCAAGCCCGCCGCCGGTAGCCAGAGCGATACCGGCAAGCACCAGGTTCATCGGCAGGTGCGGCTGCGCCGCAGGAGCCAGGTCGAAGGCGTAAAGAAAGCTGGCTATCACGGCGGCCAGCATGCCGATGCCCGCGACCTTGATCCCGGCGGGCGCCGTGACCGGCGACGACATGCGCCACAGTCCGAACATCAGCAGGAAGGCAGCGGCGACGCCGACGGAATCGATAATCAGTTGGGGGATCATGATAAGCATGTCCGTTCCTCAGCCCTTCTTCGGTGCTTTCGCACTGCGGCGATGGCTGCCCGCCTTGTGGGCGGCATGAGCCGGCTGATGTCCGCTGGTCTGGAACATCGCAAGCATGCGGTCGGTGACTGCATAGCCGCCGGCTGCGTTACCGGCACCGAGGAGAACGGCGACGAAACCGATCGCCTGCTCCAGTGCCGTCGTGGCATTGAGTAGCGCGTAAAGGCCGCCGATCACGACGATGCCGTGCACGAAGTTGGAGCCTGACATCAGCGGGGTATGCAGGATCGCAGGCACACGACCGATGATTACCCAGCCGGCGAACGCGGCGAGCATGAAGATGTACAAAGCGACGAATCCGTCAACGGTCATGGCAATTCCTGGCAGGATCATGAGCGCATGGCTCACGCTGCTTTTGTGGAGGGCGGTTTCACGACAGGCTCACTCGTCACCCTGGAGCCCATTGCGCCTCTCAGCGCACCAGCGTGCGTGAGTGCGGTGGCGGCGAGTACCTCGTCCGTCCAGTCGATGGTGATGATGTTGTCCTTCATCATCAGCGCCAGAAGGTTGTATTGGTTCTTGGACAGCAGTGTGCTGGCGTCCTCGCTCAGTAATGAAGGCACGTTCAGGGGCGCCACGAGGGTGACCAGGCCTACCGTCGTGGTCTCACCCGGCACCGTGTCCTCGCAATTGCCGCCACCTTCCGCGGAGAGATCCACGATGACCGCACCTGCCTTCATGCCTGCCACCTGCGCCTTGCTGATCAGCGTGGGCGACGTCTTGCCTGGGATAGCAGCCGTCGTTATGACCAGATCGGCTTGCTGGATGTGCCGGGTCAGCACTTCGGTCACGCTGCGCTTCTCCTCGGGTGTGAGTTCACGCGCATAGCCGCCCTGGCCAGTCGCATCGACACCGGTATCGACGAACGTCGCGCCTAACGACAGGGCCTGTTCGCGCGTCGCCGGACGTACGTCGTAACCCTCGACGACGGCGCCGAGTCGATGTGCTGTCGCCATGGCCTGCAGCCCCGCCACGCCAAGACCCATGACCAATACCCTTGCCGGACCGATGGTGCCAGCGGCCGTAGTGATCTTCGGCAGGACGCGAGCCAGGTGCGTTGCACCGAGCTGCACTGCGTAGTATCCAGCCAGTGCCGATTGGCTCGATAGCGCGTCCATCGACTGCGCGCGCGAAATGCGCGGGATACGCTCCATTGCGAAACAGGTGATCTTCCGATCCAGCAACTTCTGCACCAGGGCGGGTTGCCTCTCCGCATAGATAAAGGAGACGAGGATGGCGCCTTCCTTCATCGCATCCACGACCTCGACCGCCGGTGGCTGGACCGCCAGCACGACGTCCGCATCGGCGACCATCCGCCGGCGATCCTTGATGAACTCGACATCCTTGTATTCGGAGTCGGGGAGCCGGGCCGCGCTGCCCGCGCCCGACTGCATGTGTACCTTACCGCCAAGCTTGATCAGCCTTGGCACCACCGATGGCACCAATGCCACCCGACGCTCATGGGGCTGCGTTTCTTTGAGAACGGCGACATTGACGTACATCGGAAACTCCAGGAGTGTGAGGAAGGATCAGGAACGCCGCAATCAAACAGGTGCTTCGACCTTGGCGTATCGCACCAGCTTCTTGTTCACGAACTCCTGGATGCCCATGTCACCGAGCTCTCGCCCATAGCCGGAGTCCTTGATCCCGCCAAACGGCAGCTCGGCGTCGGACCAGCTGATGTTGTTGATAAACATCATTCCGGTATCGACGCGGCTGGCGACCCGGCGACCGCGTTCAATGTCGCCGGTGAACACCGAACCGCCCAGGCCGAAATCCGAATCGTTCGCCAGGGCAATGGCTTCGTCTTCGCTCTTGACACGGAAGAACATCGCGACCGGACCGAAGAACTCGTCGCGGAAGGCCGGGTTCTCTGGCGTAACGTCGGCAAGAATGGTCGGCTGCATGAACGAACCGGGCCTGTCGATGCGCTTCCCGCCCATGACGACGCGCGCACCGTGGGCGACAGCGCTATCCACCTGCTTCAACAGGTCGACCAGTGCCGACTCGGTCGATAGCGGACCCATCGTCGTCTTTTCATCCAGCGGATCGCCCGCCTCGAGCGCACCCAGCGCCGCCGAGAACTTCTCCAGGAACGCGTCTGCGATCGTATCGATCACGATGAAGCGCTTGGCGGCGCAACACGTCTGCCCGGTGTTGTACATGCGCCCCCACAAGGCCCACGGAATCGTGTGTTCGAGGTCCGCGTCTTCCAGCACGATGAACGCATCGCTACCGCCCAGCTCCATGGACGACGGCTTCAGGTTCTGCCCTGCCCGCGCGGCGATGCTGCGGCCGGCGGCGACGCTGCCGGTCAGCGCGACCCCCTTGATACGGACATCGTCCACAACCTTGTCGGACTGCTCATGCGATATCAGCAGGTTCGTGTACAGGCCTTCTGGGGCGCCGGCGTCGATCAACAGCTTTTCAAACGCTATAGCGCACTGTGGAACGCAGCCGGCATGCTTGATCACCAGCACATTTCCGGCCATGAGGTGCGGGCCGGCCACGCGGGCCAGCTGGTAGTACGGGAAGTTCCAGGGTTCGACACCGAAGATCACGCCAATGGGACTGCTCTCCATATGGGCGTCGCCGATGGTCGGACTGAGCTTCGCGGGCGCCAGGAAGCGCTCGGCATGCTTCGCGTAGTAGTCAAGAATGTCCGCACTGAACCTTACTTCGCCGCGCGCCTCTTCGATGCGCTTGCCCATCTCCAGCGTCATCGTGCGCGCGAACTCGTCGACGCGCTCGCGAAGAAGCTTAGCGGCGTTTGCAATGATCGCGGCGCGGTCGGCGTAACCGGTGTGCTTCCAGGTTCTGTAGCAGCTATCTGCCGCCGCCAGCTTCTCTTCCAGCTGTGCGTCGGTGAGCATTTCGAATTTCTGCAGCAACTCGCCGTTAAATGGATTGACGCTTGAATAGGCCATGGCGCTTTCTTCCAAAGGAGGGGGAATGGCCGACCGTGTCGGCAAAAAGGAGCGGCGACGCTCACCTGTCAGGCTTCGATCAAGACCTTAAGGGCCTTGGTCTCAGCCGCATTGCCAAAGGTGGCGTAGGCGTCAAGAATCTGGTCGAACGTGAACCGATGCGTGATGAGAAGCGTCGGGTCGATCTTCTTTGCGCGCAGCGTTCCGAGCAGCATCGGCGTGCTGACGGTATCGACCAGGCGCGTGGTAATCGTGATGTTTCGGTCCCAAAGCAGCTCGAGGTGCAGATCCACCTTGGTGCCATGCACACCGATATTGGCGATGGTTCCGCCGGGCGCGACCAGCTTCTCGCAAAGCTCGAACGCGGCAGGCACACCCACGGCCTCGATCACGGTGTCGACCCCACGATCGCCGGTGAGCTTCATCACTGCCTCGACCGCGTTTCCGGCGGAACTGTTGACGGTAGCGGTGGCGCCGAAACGCTTGGCGACAGCCAGCCTGTTGTCGTCGAGATCGATCATGATGATCTCGGCCGGCGAATAGAATTGCGCCGTAAGCAGGGCGGCAAGGCCGATCGGCCCCGATCCGACGATAGCCACCGTATTGCCCGGCTGCACCTTGCCATTCAGGACGCCGCATTCGAAACCGGTAGGCAGGATGTCGCTGAGCATCACCAGTGCTTCTTCGCTGAGGCCTTCGGGGATGGGATAAAGGCTTGTTTCCGCGTGGGGAATGCGTACGAATTCAGCTTGCGTGCCATCGATGGTGTTGCCGAGAATCCAGCCGCCCGTGGTGCAATGGGAATACATCATCTTTCGGCAATACACGCACTTCCCGCAGGCGGTAATGCAGGAGATAAGCACGTGATCGCCTACCTTGAAGACCGTGACCGCCGAGCCGACCTCGGTAATCACTCCCACGCCCTCATGTCCGAGAATGCGGCCCGGATCGCAGGTCGCCACATCGCCCTTGAGAATATGGAGATCGGTCCCGCAGATGGTCGTCTTGCTGATCTTCACGATGGCGTCGGTTGGCGCGGTGATCACCGGCTTGGCATGGTCTTCCAGCGCCTTGTTGCCTGGACCTTTGTAGACGAGTGCTTTCATCAAGGAAACGGAGCCTTTCATCGCGGGTACCTCTGAGTGAGTTCCGTGCAGGCAATGCAGGTGGCTGCACGCTGGTTCACCAAGCATGGCGTGGCCCCGCACCTCGCGACTTGATATAAGTCAACCTATCCACCCGGGATTTCACGCCGCGCTGACACGCCGACTAGCTTCATCGACCTATCCCCGTCCCGCCATCTGGCTTTCCAAGGAGCCTGACGATGAAACTTCGTCCCACCCTCCTGGCTCTCGCGGCCGCTGTCGTATCGTTGTCCGCCATGGCCAACAACGTCACGCTTCTCAATGTGTCCTATGACCCCACGCGCGAGCTGTACAAGGCGGTGAACACGGCCTTCGCCGCCGACTGGAAGGCAAAACACGGCGATACGGTAACTATCCAGATGTCCCATGGTGGCTCCGGAAAGCAGGCGCGTGCCGTTGTCGACGGGTTGCCCGCCGATGTCCTGACGCTCGCCCTGGCCTATGACATCGACGCCGTGGCGGACCGTGGCCTGCTGGGCAAGGACTGGCAAACGCGTCTGCCCGACAATGCCTCGCCCTATACGTCGACCATCGTGTTCCTGGTCCGCAAGGGCAATCCGAAGGCCATTCGCGACTGGGGTGACCTGGTCAAGAACGGGGTCCAGGTCGTCACTCCCAATCCCAAGACCTCCGGTGGCGCCCGATGGAATTTCCTCGCCGCCTGGGGCTACGCGCTCAAGCTGCCCGGCGGCACCGACGACAAGGCCAGGGCCTTCGTCAAGACGCTCTTCCAGCACGTCCCCGTGCTCGACACGGGCGCACGAGGCGCCACGACGACATTTACCCAGCGCGGCATCGGTGACGTTCTTGTCGCCTGGGAAAACGAAGCGCTGTTGGCAAAGAAGGAAGCCGGCGGCGACCAGTTCGATATCGTCATCCCGTCGATCACGATCCTCGCCGAACCGCCGGTGGCTGTCGTCGACAAGAACGCCGCGGAACGCGGCACGCGCGAGGTTGCGGACGCTTATCTGAAGTTCCTCTACTCGCCCCAGGCCCAGGACATCGAGGCGCAGAACTTCTACCGCCCGCGCTCACCCGAGGTAGCTGCGAAGTACGCCGCACAGTTTCCGCAGGTGAAGACCTTCACCCTGGCCGAGGTGTTCGGCGACTGGCGCAAGGCCCAGGCGAAGTTCTTTGCCGATGGCGCCATCTTCGACCAGATCGGCCCGGGCAACTGACCATGCGCCGACGGGTCCTGCCCGGATTCGGATTGAGCCTCGGTTTTGCAGTCACCTACCTTGGCCTCATTGTCCTGCTGCCGCTCGCAGCCCTGGCCTGGAAGGCATCGGATGTCGGTTTCGCCGGCATCCTGAAATTGTTTACATCTCCCCGCACGCTGGCCGCGCTCAAGTTGAGTTTCGGCGGCGCGCTGCTGGCTGCGGGCATCAACGTCCTGGTCGGCTTGATGGTGACATGGGCGCTCGTTCGCTACCGCTTCCCCGGCCGGCGGATTCTGGACGCCCTGATCGACCTGCCCTTCGCACTTCCCACGGCTGTCGCCGGCATTGCCCTGACAGCCATCTACGCACCCAACGGCTGGATCGGCCGCTGGCTGGTCCTGCTTGGCATCAAGGTCGCTTACACGCCTCTGGGCGTGCTTCTCGCGATGGTGTTCGTGGGGTTTCCCTTCGTCGTGCGCACGCTCCAGCCCGTGCTGCAGTCGCTCGAACAAGACGTGGAAGACGCTGCGGAGAGCCTCGGAGCGACCGGGCTGCAGACCTTCCTCCGGGTCGTGTTGCCCACGCTCGTGCCGACCCTGCTGACCGGCTTCGCCCTCGCACTGGCCCGGGCCGTGGGCGAGTACGGCTCGGTGATCTTCATCGCCGGCAATATCCCCCTGCGATCGGAAATCGCCCCTTTGCTCATCGTCCAGAGGCTCGATGAATTCGACTATGCCGCGGCTGCCGCGCTGGGTGGTGTCATGCTGACCTTCTCGCTCGTTCTTCTGGTCCTGGTTTCCGCGCTGCAACGCTGGACCCGGCGATGGGCGGAGCAGTCCGCATGACGGCAGGACATCCCGGGCGACCGGCAAGTACTGCGCGACGCCTCGGCCGGGCGTCCATCATCGTCGCTTCCGTCCTCTTTCTCTGTTTCTTCCTCGTAGTGCCGCTGGCTTCCGTGTTTTTCGAAGCCTTCCGCCAGGGAGCACACGCCTTCGTTGAAAGCATCGACCAGCCCGAGGCGATGGCTGCCATCCGGCTCACCTTGCTGGTGGCGGCCATCACGGTGCCGCTCAACGTGGTCTTCGGGGTCGCCGCCGCATGGGCCATGACCCGGTTCACGTTCCGCGGAAAGGCCTTGCTCGGTGCGCTCATCGACCTGCCGCTGTCGGTATCACCGGTGGTCTCGGGCCTCCTGTACGTGCTGATGTTCGGCGCGCAGGGCTGGTTCGGACCGTGGCTGGCGGCGCACGGGATCAAGATCATCTTCGCCGTCCCTGGCCTCGTTCTCGCAACGATCTTCATCACGCTGCCCTTCGTCGCGCGCGAGCTGATTCCACTTATGCAGTCCCAGGGCAGTGAAGAGGAAGAAGTTGCCCGTGTGCTCGGTGCAAGCGGTCTGCAGACGTTCTTCCGGGTCACTCTGCCCAATATCCGTTGGGCCCTGCTCTATGGCGTGCTGCTGTGTAACGCACGCGCCATGGGCGAGTTCGGCGCGGTGTCGGTCGTCTCCGGGCACATCCGCGGACTCACGACGACGATGCCACTCGAAGTGGAGATGCGCTACAACGAGTACAACTACGTCGGCGCATTCGCCATCGCTTCGCTGCTTGCGCTGTTGGCACTGTTGACCCTGGCCGTGAAATCCGCCCTGGAATGGCGCTATCAAGCCGCTGAGAATCACTGATGACACTCGCCCTCAAACGGCTGAGCCGCCACTTTCCTGACATCGCCGCGCTCGACGACGTGAGCCTCGACATTGCCCCGGGGGAATTCGTCGCGCTGGTCGGGCCTTCCGGGTCGGGCAAGACCACGTTGTTGCGCATTCTCGCCGGCCTGGACTATCCCGATGAGGGGAGCGTCACCCAGAACGGGCAGGACTTCCTGGCCGCCAGTGCGCGCGAGCGCAACGTAGGTCTCGTGTTCCAGCACTATGCGTTGTTCCGTCACCTGACCGTGCGCGAGAACGTCGCCTTTGGCCTTCGTGTCCGGCCCCGGCGGCGCCGCCCTTCGCGTGACCAGATCCGTGTGCGTGTCGACGAGTTGTTGAAGCGCGTGCAGCTGGCGGAACTGGGCAACCGCTATCCCAGCCAGCTCTCCGGTGGCCAGCGCCAACGGGTCGCTCTCGCACGTGCCCTGGCCGTCGAGCCGGACGTGCTACTGCTCGACGAGCCCTTCGGTGCACTCGACGCACAGGTACGCACCTCCTTGCGCCGCTGGTTGCGCGAACTCCACGAGGAGCTTGAGCTGACCACGGTGTTCGTGACCCACGACCAGGAAGAAGCGCTCGAGCTAGCCGATCGCATCGTGGTCATGAACAAGGGCCGCATCGAACAGGTGGGCCGACCGCACGATGTCTACCAGGATCCCGCCACGCCGTTCGTCTGCGAGTTCATTGGCCGCACGAACCGCATCCGACTGCAACGCCGGGGGGACACGTGGGGCGCTGGAGGATGGTTCCTTCCGGCAGGCGCGTCGGGTGGACTCTTTGCATCGGCCGTGGGTTATGTCAGGCCGGAGCATCTGTCCCTGACGGTGCCCGACGGTGAGCCAGCATGGGACGCGCGGCTGCGGCACGTCTATCTCGCGGGAAGCATCGCGCATCTCGACATTTACGTTGCAGACATCGACCAGACGCTTGAGGTCGACGTGGCGAGCGAAGATCTGGGGCGCCTTGCTCTCACCCCCGGGGTGGCCTTGCGCGTCGCGCCGACCAGGCTGGTGGCCTTCCCGCTCGGTGACGGCCCTGCCGGCATACCCGTGGTCGGGGAACGCTGGATCATGCGTGGTCAGCATACCGAGCGGTCGTAGAGCCTGACGCCACGATCCAGCGTCAGGCCCTGGCCGCTACGTCACTTCACGGCAACGTCCAGCGCGGCGTCCTTGCACTGCCCCTTCTTCGTGAGGATCGGGTTGCAACGGACCGTCACACCACCGGGGAAACCTACCGAATATCCGTGCTCCGACGGTTCTCCCGCCGGGTAGTCCGTGCTGATCAGCTGCGCACCGCTTTGCAGGACCACATCACGGCGCGTGCCATCGTTCTTCAGGCCCTGACCCTGGGCGGGATCGTCGGTACGCGCACGCACGATATAACCACGACGCACCAGCCCGTCTATGTCATCCGCCGAGCACTCGTTGCATTCGGTGAACGCAGCATCCTCGGCGCCTGGCGTGGCGTTGGTGAAGATCAGGCGGCCGCGCAACGACGGGTGGCCCTCGCTGTAGACACCTTCCATCTTCCGCTGGTCGAGCAGGAAGACCACCTTGCCACGGGCCTTGTCGACGGTGGGCCAGCCGCCCTGGCGCACGGCTTCGTCGAGGCTTGCGTGCCCGCCTCGCACGTCGTCGGGAACGACCATCTCGTTGCGCGGGAAGATCGAGGCGATCTCCGCATCCAATGCATCGAACACCGCCGGAGTGAACTGCTCCGGCATCACGGTCGGGATCTTCGCCTTCAGCGGTTCCTGCTTGGTCTCGACCAGCACGAAAAGCGGCGTGTGTCCCGGGTGGGCCTTCGACCAGGCGCGCAGTTCAGCCAGGCACGCCGTAAACGGCTGGCAGGTACTGCGCTGGTCCACACCCTGGATGTGCATCACCTTGAAACCCGGCTTTTCCCAGATACCCGGCGCCGCCGTCGGCGGATCAGCCGGCAAACCATTGAGCGCGATCATGTGGTCCATCGCCGGATCCAGATACAGGCCACCCTTGGCGTCCGAGAACACATCCAGCTCCACCTGGCGCACGCCGTCGTCGAGCTGGCGGGTCAAGGATGGATGGCTATAGTCGATCGCGAAGAATTCCTTCGGCGCTTCCTTCTGCATCACGCGCCTGGCGCTGGGTGCGAAACCGGCGTGATAGCTGTTGTGCGTACCGATGACCTGGATCTGGTTGATGTGGATGTCGTTCGTGGCGGCGGCAAGCAACGACGCCGATGCGACAAGAGACGAGGCTGCGGCGAAGGGCAGCAGGTAGGTACGAAGCGAAGTCATGAAAATCCTCGGGGTAGATCAGCGGCTATGGCGTTTGCAGAGGGCGAAGTCGGCGTCGGACATCGACGGCGGCGGCGAGGTCGTGCCCCAGCGCGACGGCGTCGGTCCCATCACGAGATCCAGCGTGCCGCCCCCGGCGATCTGACCGTGGCGGAACCACGCGGCATCGAGCGGCTGACCATTGAGCGTGGCCGACTGAACATAGCGGTTCGTACCCTCCGGCGTGAAATTCTCGGCATGGACGCGGAAGGTCTTGCCACCACCCAGGTCGATCGTCGACTCGCGGAACGACGGCGTACCGATCAGGTACACGTCCTGCCCTGGGTTCGGGTAGAAACCCATCGACTGGAAGGCATACCAACTGGACATCGCACCGGAGTCATCGTTACCCGGGATGCCGCCACGGTCCGCGCCGAAGGCACGATGCAGGAACGTCGTGACGCGATCGGCGGTGAGGTCCGGACGTCCAGCCCAGATGTAGAGATCGGGAATCAGGAAGCCCGGTTCGTTGGTGATGTCGAAATGCAGGTTGTCGAAGACCCTATCCAGCCGTTTCACGAAGGCCTCGTTGCCACCCGACATCGCGATCAGCTTGCGCACGTCCTGGGGGGCATACAGCGAATACGTCCACAGGTCGGCTTCGTAGTAGAAGTCCGGCCACGTGCCGCGGCGGACCAGGTACTGGTCTGCCCAACTGCCATCTTCGTTGCGCGGACGAAGGAAGCCGGTGACGCCTTCCTGCTCGCTCGTCGCGTCCCACAGGTTCGCCCAGTTGCCGGCGTGGGCGCGGTAGAGCTTCGCTTCGTCGTCGTGACCGAGGCCACAGGCCACTTCGGCGATGCCGAAGTCATCGTATGCGTACTCCACGGTGCGCGAGCCCGCGCGTTCCGTCGGCTGGGCCACATAACCAAGGCGGTTATACGTCTCCAGACCGCCACGCCCTTCTTTGCGCGCGTTGGCGGGCGCCACCGTGGCGTCCTTCAACATGGCCTGGAACGCCGTCGCGTAGTCGATGCCGGTAAGACCCTTTACGTACGCATCCGCCACCAGCACGTCGGCATTGCTGCCGCCCTGCGTGCGGCCGTTGTCATTGCCGACGCGCGCATCGGGCATGTAGCCGGCATGGCGGAAGGTATCCACCAGCGAGCGCACGATATCGCGCTGCACGTCCGGCGCGATCAGGGTCAGAAGCGGCCCCTGGCTGCGGAACGTATCCCAGATCGCCTGGAAGTCGTCGTAATACGGCTCGGTGGACTTCCATTTCGGGTTCTCGCCCGTGTGGTCGGACGGCATCATCATCGTGTGGTACAGCGCCGTATAGAACGTTCGCCGCTGCGTATCGTCCGCGCCAGCGATCTCGATGCGACCGAGCGCCTTGTTCCACGCCGCAACGGCTGCCTGGTGCACGCCGTCGAAGTTCCAGCCGCGTGCCTCTTCCGTCGCATTGCGATGGGCCTGTGCCTCGCTCACGAAGGAGATGCCGACCTTGGCCTGGATTGCCTGCCCGGCCTTCACCTGGTAATCGAACGAGGCACCCAGTGGCATGGCACTGGTAGCGTGCACCGACGATGCGACGCTCACGTTCTTGTCCAGCCAGGTGCGTGTCGATGCCGCCGGCGTATCGACGATCATGTCCACGTACACGTCGTACGGACCGCCTTCGTTCCAGCCACCGGCATAGTGCCCCACGCCGGCGATCTCGGTGGGTGACACCACGCGCAGGTCGCCGCCGAGGAACTGTTGGGTCTCCTCGCCGGTGCCCTTGTAAAGCAGGTCGAGGTCCAGCGTCACATGACCATCGCCGTCCTTGGCGAACGTATAACGATGCATGCCCATGCGCCGTGTGGCGGTCAACTCCGCCTTTACCTGGTAACGCGTGAGGTCAACGGCGTAGTAACCCGGGCCGGCCATCTCGTTCGCGCGCGGCGAATGAAACGCGCCTGGCTCGAGATCACCGGTGGTCGCGATCACGCGGGCATTCTCGTACTTGCCCGAGCCACCGCTCAGGTGCAGATGGGAGAAGCCGCGGATGTCGCCCGTACTCTGGAAACCCTTGCGGTAGCCGTAGTCACGTACATCGGGACCGACCTTCACCATGCCGAAGGGCATCGTGGCACCAACGAAGACTTCACCGAACCAGTCCGACCCGATGAACGGATCGACGTCGGTGGCATGGTCGGTGGCCATGACGGCAGGGGCCGCCATGGCCAGGGAAGCGACAGCGACCGCGAGGGCGCGCCGTGCGATGGAATTGAAGCTATGCATCGATGGACTTTCCTTTTCAGCCTGCCGATCAGAACGTGTAGGTGGCCTGCACGGTGTAGTTGCGACCCGCCAGGTAATAGAAGGTCGGATCCTTGGCCAGGCCGTTGCCCTGGATGGCCGTGCGGTGGTCGAACAGGTTATTCGTCGACAGTTGCAGTCTCAGGTCAGGCGTGAAGCGGTAGCCGATGTTGAAGTTGGTGTAGTTGTACGTCGGCAGTTTCGTGTTCGGGTTGTAGTTGGCGCCGCTGGTCTCGCCGGTGCCGGTGAAACGCGTGCCCACGTACTTGACCAGGAACGAGCCGTACAGCGGGCCCTGGTCGTAGATGAAGCCGACATCGGCGGTGGACATCGGTGAGTTGGATATCTGCAGGTGCGTCGTCTTGGAGTACGCGCTGTTGATACTTCCGTTCGCCGTGAAGCTGAAGCCGGAATCACCCAGGATGTGCGTCAGTTCACCTTCCACGCCTTTGTAGATCACGCCACCCTGGTTGACGAACACGCTGATCAGCGAGCCACCCGGACCGATCGGTTCCTCGACGCTGCTCACCAGGTTGCCGAAGTCGATGTAATAGACATCGATATCCGCCACGGTGGTCGGGGTCTTCCAGACCAGACCGGCCTGGTAGTTCGTGGTCGTCTGCGGATCGATATGGCCGGCCGGCCCCTGGATGAGGTTGACCTTCGGCGCCTGGAAGCCCTTGGCCACCTGCGCATAAGCCGCGAGGTTGGGCGAGAACCGGTAATTGGCCGCGACCGACCCGAGCGTGGTGGCAAAGTGGCCATTACCGCCTACCGGCAGGAAGTTGGAGACGCCGTCGATCGTGCGATCGAACACGATCTGCTTCACGCCGGGCACGATGCTCAGGTTTTCCACCGGCCGCCACTCGATTTCGAAGTAGCTCTGCGTCGTGTTGGTGTGCTGATTGGTATCGATGATGTTGGCGTTCGGCTCGCCCTTGAGCACCCGCGGCGTCATCGTCGAGAGGTCGACCGTGACCTGGTCCTGCACCTGGTAGGTGCGCTCGGCCCAGATACCTGCCTTCAGGGTGCTCTCGAGCCAGTCGCTGCCGACATCCTTCTCCGCCGTGAGGAAATCGCCTGCCGCGCGGTAACGGCTGTGGTTGATCGCACCGGGAACGCCACCATTGGGCAGCAAGGCGATGTTCGGCGTGTTGCCGAGCAGGTCCACGCCACCCGGGCCACTATCACGCAGGCCGTAAGTATAAAACTTGTTGTCGATGCGCCAGCTACCGTAGTCGCCGTGCAGCTGGAGGTACTCGAAGTCCGCGTGACGGTCGTCGATGTTGTAATTCGCAAACCCTTGCGAGTTGGGATCCTGGTTGAGGCCGCCAAACTCCAACCCGAGGATGTCGGTCCGCTTCTTCGGCTGCGCGGTGAAGGTGTTCCACTTCACCTTGTTGTAGTCGGCCACCAAGGTCAGCGTCGTGTTGTCGCCGAGCGGCTGCTTCACCTTGAACAGGACATTGTCCTGGCGGAAGCCCGCGTCGTCGATCAGGCCATTGGATTCGATGTGGCTGTAGTTGACCGAGGCCTCGGTGCCGATCTTGTTCATGACACCGGTATTGCCAGTGCCGGCGACCTGCCAGGTCGCACCGCTGCCATACATCGCCGACACCTCACCCGACGGCTTGTCGGTCGTGGGTGCCGAGTAAAGCGCCACCGTCCCGCCGAACGTCGCATTGCCCAGGTTGCTGGCCGTGCCCGGGCCGCGGTCGACCACCACCTTGTCCAGCGACGGGCCGGGGAAGAACGCCGTGGTGGCATGGCCGAAGGCGCCGGGATCGCCGAACGGGATGCCGTCGAAGGTCACGTCGTACTCGCCATCCTGGAAGCCGCGGATGGTGCCGCTCTTGCTGGAAAAGCCGGCACCATTCGGGGACGCATTCACCGCCGAAGGCGTGAGCTCCAGCAACGCGAGGTAGTCCGCCTTGGGTGTCGCGATCGTCTGGATGAAGTTCCGGCTCAGGACCGACTGCGGCTCGATCTCGAACAGATTGCCTTGCGTCGGCGCAAGTGCCGCGGCGGTGCCGGGCGGTGCGAGGTTCGGGTCGTCAATGCCGGCGGAAACCGAGACGCCCTGCAGGTTCGTCGTGTTCTTCGTGATATCCGCGTCCGTGGTTTCCGCGGCGGCGGCCATAGCGGCAGCGAGGGTAGCCAGACCAAGTCCAAAACGTACGGCATGATGCATTGCGTTGAAACTCCTGCATGAATCGGCCGCGCAGTTGCCCGCGACGGTCAGCTCTGTCGAGCCCGAAGGGATGGGAAACGGAATGTGTGGGGAGGGTGGTGAAAAACAGTAGTTAACGCTACTGTTTACATATGACAGAGCTTTGACGCTTACGTGGCATGCAACAGGAATCGTGCAGGTATCGCGCTGCAGCACGCATGGTGTAGCGGAATAAGTATCATCTGGAACCAATCTTTCGAGGTCGACCCATGAACAGCGCCACGCGTCGGAAGAAAGCCGATGCGCGTCCCGCGATCCCGCTGGACACCAAGCAACAACCGATGCAGCAACGCTCGGTTGAAACCTTCGAGTTGATCCTCGAGGTCACAGCGCGCCTGCTCGGCGAGGTGGGCGTGGAGCGTCTGTCGACGAACCTGGTGTGCGCCAAGGCGGGTATCTCGCCACCTGCGCTTTATCGGTATTTCCCGAACAAGTACGCCATCCTCAAGGAGCTAGGCGAGCGCCTGATGAAATGCCAGAACCAGGCCTACCGCGCCTGGCTGGAAGAGGAAAAGGCGCTAGACTACGACGGCTCGCGCGAAGCCAGCATTCGTGGACTGCGTGACATGCAGGCGGCGATCAATGCCGCAACGCTCGCCTTCCCTGGCGCTGTCTGGATCATGCGCGCGCTGCGCGCCGTACCGACGCTACGGCACATCCGCCTGGATTCACACGACGACGTGGCGGAGACGAGCTATGAAGGCTTGCGCGATCGCTACCCGAGTGCCGACCCGGCAGCCTTGCGCGTTGCGATGCGCCTCTCCACCGAAGTGATGTATGCGGCCACGGAAATGGCCGTGGACAATCCGTCGATGGACGGCGACATCATCAACACCGAGGTCGCCGAAATGGTCGTGCGCTATTACGACAAGTTTGTCGAAGGCGAAGAACGCTATGCGGCAACCGCGAAGAAGCGCAAGGTCAAGCGTTAAGCCTGGACATCAAGGTCAGCGCATTGGGCACAGCCTCGCCCCGCGCGGTGTTGTCGAAGATGCACCAGACGACCTTGCCCGCATCCCTCGCCTGGCGCATCCGTAATGCGACGCCTTTGATGAAGGCATCGTCGTAGGCTGAGTAATAGACCTGCGGCGCCCCATGCAGGCGAATATAAAGCATCGCCGGGTCGCCTTCGGGTGGTTCGACGTCGGCAATGGGCGAAGGATGTGCCCAGACGCAAGAGATGCCCGCTTCGCTCATCACAGCGTTCCCCTTGGGTGTGAACCACGTTGCATGACGTGGCTCGAGGGCGACAGGCAATGGCGTGTGTTTTCGCAGGAGGGAGAAGAAGCTTCTCGCGGTCCTTACGTCCATTGCGAGGCTGGGCGGTAGTTGAATCAGGATGCAGCCCAGCCTGTCTCCCAGCCCGGACACCTCGGTCAGGAAGGCGAGCAGAGGCTTCTCGGCCTTTCGCAGCCGTAGTTCATGGGTGATCGTCTGCGGCATCTTTACACTGAAGCGAAACGCCTCTGGCACACTCGCCGCCCAGCGAACATAGGTTTTCTCCTGGTGCGGGCGATAGAACGACGAATTGATCTCCACGCACGGAAAAACCTTCGCGTACCGTTCCAGGTGAGTACCTTCCCCAGGAAAGGACCGCGCATCCTTCGAAGCGAGTGACCAACCTGCGCATCCCACCAGAAGAGGTGGCGCGCGACCACGTTTCCGCTCGTTCACATGAATACTCCTACGTCACAACGATCTTGAAACGTAGTTTCCACGTGGACTTGTCGAGCCGCCGTTATCCTCAGGCTCGTCAGCTACCCGAGGCACAGCCATGACCCCGTTGGACAAACCGCTGAAACGCGAACTGACCGTCGCCGGCCAGGCGTACACCCTGACGTTGGACCCCGACGGCCTCAAGCTGGTCGAGAAAGGCAAACGCAATGGCGTGGAACTGGCCTGGAAAGACATCCTTTCGGGGGATGCGGGCCTGGCCGCAGCGCTCCAGGCCTCGGTGCAACCTTAGAGCCGGGCAAGTAGCCGCAACGTGACTTACGGCAGGGTATCTCGGGCGCCGCCGAGGTTACGCTCGGCGTTTCCCCTCCCCGGAACGTCATCATGCTTCGTGCGCTCGCCCTCGCCTGCTGCTTCGCCGCCCTCCCCGCCCTCGCCGCAGACAACGTTCCGACCGCAGCCGAGAAGGCGCAGGGCTGGCAATCCCTCTTCGACGGCAAGACGCTCCAGGGCTGGCACTCCTTCGGCCAGAAAGGCACAGGTAAGGACTGGAGCGTCGTCGACGGTGCGATCCAGCTCGACCGTGACCTCAAGGCCCCCGACGCCGATTTCGCGGATCTGGTCACCGAGAAGGAATACGAGAACTTCGACCTCAAGCTCGACTGGAAGATGACCGCCTGCGCGGACGCCGGCGTGATCTTCAACGTCAAGGAGTCGCCGAAGTACAAATACACCTGGGAAACCGGCCCGGAAATGCAGATCGCCGACCTGGTGTGCACCAAGCCGGATAGCTACACGCTGTACGAACGCTCCGGTGACCTCTTCGACCTGATCTCATCGGATATCGAAAACGTCAACGAGCACGGCAACTGGAACGCCATCGAGATCATCGTCGACCACGGCCACGTGCAGTTCTTCCAGAACGGACACAAGACCGTCGACACCACCCTGTGGACCCCGGAGTGGACCGCCCTCGTGGCGAAGACGAAGTTCGCCAGGATGGAGGATTACGCGCGCTTCCACAAAGGTCGCATCGCGCTGCAGGGTGGCGAAGACAAGGGCGTGCCGCCTATTCGTATCGCGTTCCGGAACATCCGGATTAAAGAGCTGAACTGAAGCCCGATCGGCTGAGGCGACCGGGTTATCGCCGCTGAAGCGGTTCCTAGAGAGAGCCTGGGGACAAGTCAAAGCCGCGCCCTTTCGGAGCGCGGCTTTTTTTTGCGACGTCAGATCTCCCTTCCCTCTGTTCGGGCGTCAGCGCACGTACGTAGCCAACACCGTAACGTTTTCGAAGTCCTTGACGGCCGAGAGCCGCACGAACCACGTCCCCACCACTGGCGCGTTGACGATCACGCTTTCGGTATTACCCGGATGCACCGAGCGCACCGTCGCGTCGGACCCGTCCGCGACCGGTGCCGACTCCGCCTTGACGAAGAGCGACGCATCGCCGGTACCGCCCACACTGCGAATGACCAGGTTCCGTGCGCCTGCCGGCACATCGATGGAGAACACCGCCGAGCCACCTGCCGCACGCAGCACCGGCGTCGAGAGCGCACCGGGCATGAGGACCGTGACCTGCTCGGGCAGCTGCACGCCGACGACCGTAGCAACGGCCCGCTGAGCGTCGAGGATGCCGCTGCCGACGAACTTGTCCGGCGTGCGAGGAAACGGCCGCGTGCTCGCCGCCAGCATGGCTTTGATGTCGCCAGGCGCCGGTCGTGGCAGGCTCATCCTGCTTGCGGCATCGAGCATCAAAGCAACCGTCGCAGCCACGTGCGGCGTCGCCTGTGACGTGCCTGCCATACCGGCGTAGGTCACGCCACCGTCTGCGATGGAAACCGGCGTGGTGAGACCGCTGTTGTACGCCGCCCAGATAAACCCATCAGGGTTGGCGATGGCGCCGTTGGGTGCGTCATTCGTGTAGATGCCGCCACCCGGCGCGGCCAGGGTCACCGTACTGCCGTAGTTCGAATAGAACGCGCGGCGGCCGGTGATTCCGGTGGCCCCCACGGTGACGACGCCGGGGCAGCTCGCCGGCGTGTAATTGGCCGCGTCATCGGTGGAATTGCCGGCGGCGACGACCACCGTCGTGCCAAGACCGATAGCGAGATTGATGGCGTCCCGCGTCACGCTGTCGTCGACGCACGCGCCGCCTCCGCCGAGACTCATGTTGATGACATCGGCTCTATGGGTGTTGTCCGGAACGCCGTCGACCTGGCCGCCGGCAGCCCAGACAATGGCGTCCGCGATGTCGGAGGTGTAGCCGCCGCAATGACCCAGAGCACGGATAGGCAGGACCTTCGCTCCCGGAGCCACGCCAGCGGTGCCGATGGCGTTGTTCGTCCGTTCGGCAATCACACCGGCGACGTTGCTGCCGTGCCACGTACTCGATTCCGGTGGGTGATCGAAGTCGGTGCACGAGGCGAGCCATGGATCGGCATTGGTCCAGTCGCCGAGATCCCAGCCACCCGCGACCCGCCCGTCGGATGCGCGTCCCGACACGAAGCTGTCTGTGATGAAGTCGTATCCTGCCGAGGCGAGGCTCGTGTCGAGGTCATCGTGTTCGGTGATGCCGGTGTCGATGACCGCCACCGTGACACCGGTGCCATCGATGCCCGGAAAGCTGTCCCACACGGCAGGCAGGTTCATGCCACCAATGGGATGGGTCAGATCCCACTGGGCGACGGCAAAGTACTCATCGTCCGGTGCGGCAGCCACCGCTGCCGGCCGACTCACTCGCGACGCGTGCATCAGCAAATCCGGCTCGACATGGATGACGGCAGGGTCCGCCACGATGGCCTTCATCACGCTCCTCGCCTCTGAAGAACCCAACGCGCGGGAGAACTTAACCACTGTGCCGCCGACAGCCATCTGGCGCAAAGCACGTGCCGTGACGGGAGCGTTGCGCCCAGTGACCGGTATGGCACGGGCAAGTGCCGCAGTGACATTCTGTACGACTGCGTCAGGACGCATGCGCTCGTTGCTGCCGGAACGGTAGCGAACAATGAAGCGGTCGTAATGGCCAGTGGCCTGGATGCCAGTGACATCGGCCTTCTGGTCCGTCACCGCCGCTGCCGCAGTGACCGGGAAGGCGGTGACGATGGCGAGGGCGAGCGCAGCGGGAACGAGAACGCGGACAGGATTCATGACGAAGGTCCTCACAGGTCGACACCAAAGCCGATGCCGGCGGAATTCTCGGAGCCACTGAACGCGCCTCCGATGCTCATGCGGGTGCGTTCACCCAGTTGCGTGGCATAACCCACCGACAGCGCGCGCTCACCACCCTGGACCCCGGCGCCAACGGCGACGCGTCCACCGGCGGAACTCGCACCCGCCGCGTTGATGGCCATCTGCGTGCTTGCCGCACCCATCGCGCCGATACGGTCGACACGGCGGTCGAGGGTGTGGAAGCGGTCGTCGAGCTGACTCTTCATCGAGTCGAAACGCTGATCGGTATATGCCTTGGCACTGCCCAGCGTCGTGGCGTCCTGGCTATCGGCGTACGACTTCGCCGACTGGAGGGCCTGGTCGACCTGACCAACGTTCGCAGCGTCGGTCGGCGTGGTGCCCGCTGCGACATTGGTCACGCGCCGCTGAAGAGTGGCCGAGCCGACCGAGACCGTGTTGGCGTCCGCCGCTACGGATCCCGCACCGAGGGCAACGCTGTTTGCGCCGGAGGCGGACGCCCCCTGGCCGACAGCCGTCGCCGAGGGCGCACTCACATGGGTATCCGCACCGATGGCCACCGCATTGGTCGCGGTCGCATCGATCGTCGCGTTGCTGCCCACAGCCGTGCTGCCGTCGGCCCCGACGGTAGCGTTCTTGCCGATGGCCGTGTCGCGCCCATCGGTCGCCATGCTGCCGTCGCCGACAGACACGCCGTTGCCGTGACCGTGCCCCGGACCGTTCCCGCCATTGCCGTTGTCATCCTGATGCTGGAGCTGACGGATGCTGGTCAGCGCCCCGGTCAGCGAGCCGTCGAGGGCTGCAAACGCACCACCGACATCGCTATAGGCATGGCCCTGGATGAGGTAGCTCGGTGCGGTCATCCCTTGTGGCCCGTAGGTCGCACTGCCTCCGAAGGCCGCTGCGACCGATGCGCCGTTCTGTGATGCACCGCCGGAGACCCCGGCGAGGGCATCCGTCAGCTGACCGACGTTGACCGCATCGGTCGCTTCGCTGCCTGCGGCTACATTCGTGATCTGCCGGTCCTGCATGGCGTGCTGAATGCCCATGCTATCGGTCCATGTCATCGCGGCACCCACGGACACCGAGTTGTCGCGGTCAGCCAGCGAGCCCTGCCCGAGGGCCACGCTGTTGGCGCCGAGGACCATGGCGTTATTGCCGATGGCAATGCCACCCAGGCCGAACGCCCGCGAACCTTCGCCGATGGCGATGGCATAGTCCGCGTCTTCGTCGGGCGCCGGATCGCCGGCTGACCTGACGCAAATCATGCAGCCACCGGGATCGCCAGGGTCGCCGTTGCCCGGTTGTGACGGCCGCTGCCCGCCTGTCATGGCGTTCGAACCGAGGGCGATGCTGCCGACGCCGCGTGTCTGCGAGTACGAGCCGGCCGAGATCGCGTAGTCGTCTTGAGCCCAGCCGCCTCCGACTGCGAGCGATGCGTAGCCATCGGCCTGCGAGGCGGTGCCCAAGGCGCTCGCATTGCCACCATAGGCATGCGCATAGGTGCCCACCGCGGAGTCGGCACCGAACTGGCTCGAGGCGATGGCAGCCTCACCGATGGCGAGCTGGTTGTCGCCGGAAGTCTGCGCGCTCAGGCCAACGGCAACGGACCCCTCTCCGGATGCACGTGCGTTGTTACCGACGGCAAGCGACCACCGGGACGATGCCTCCGCGCCGTAGCCAATCGCCTCGGACAGAAGGTCGTCCGCATGCGCGAAGTTACCGATGGCCATCGACGCCGGGCCCGTTGCCTGTGCCTGCAAACCAATGGCGACGCCCTGATCGCCCGAGGCATTGGCCCCCACGCCAAGTGCCAGGCCATAGTCGGCCTGCGCCGTGGCGCCGGACCCGACGGCGACGCCCGCGTATCCGCTGGCCGTGGTCGTCGCCTCGATAAGGTGATCCCCGGTGGGATCCGGAATGCTCGCAGCCCCGCCAAGCGCCATGGCACCGGTATTCGACGAAACGCTGCCATAGCCGAGGG
>Ga0247742_10000305_pt1 | contig 41495 bp, 34 predicted proteins | sample UWRJL208509C2_FD_180944 | JGI IMG/M metagenome (GOLD analysis project Ga0247742, IMG submission 180944) | Plant litter microbial communities from Arlington Agricultural Research Station in Wisconsin, United States - UWRJ-L208-509C-2 | ecosystem: Environmental > Terrestrial > Plant litter >...
CTATGGGTTGCCAAAACAGGTCTGTCCGCCCAGGACACCAACCTGACCACCATTTCCAACAACCTGGCCAACGTGTCGACCACGGGTTTCAAACGTGACCGCGCGGAGTTCCAGGACTTGCTCTACCAGATCAAACGCCAGCCGGGCGCCCAGTCGACCCAGGACAGCGAACTGCCGTCGGGCCTGCAAGTGGGTACCGGTGTGCGCATCGTCGGCACCCAGAAAAACTTCAGCGCCGGCAGCCTGCAAACCACCGAGCAGCCGCTCGACCTGGCCGTCGATGGCCGTGGTTTCTTCCAGATCCTGCAACCGGACGGCACCACGTCCTACACCCGTGACGGCACCTTCCACCTCGATTCCAATGGCCAGATCGTCAACGCCAGCGGCTTCGCCCTGGAACCGGCGATTGTCATTCCGAACGATGCCCAGACCTTCACCGTCGGCCGCGACGGCACCGTGTCCATCACCGTGCCAGGCAACCCGGCCGCCCAGGTGATCGGCAACCTGCAAACCGCCGACTTCATCAACCCGGCCGGCCTGCAAGCCGTGGGCAACAACCTGTTCCTGGAAACCGCTGCCAGTGGCGCGCCGCAAATCGGCACCCCGGGCCTCAACGGTTTCGGCAGCACGCTGCAGAACACCCTGGAAACGTCCAACGTCAGCACCGTTGAAGAGATGGTCAACATGATCACAACTCAACGCGCCTACGAGATGAACTCCAAGGTGATCTCCACCGCCGACCAGATGCTCTCGTTCGTAACGCAGAATCTGTAATCAGTCTATGAGGCGGCCATGAGGCTGCCTGCAACACCGTGAGGTAGGGTCATGAAACGCTTTGTATCTGTTCTCGCACTGAGTGGGATCGCCGTGCTCGCGGGCTGTGTCGCCCCGACGCCGAAGCCCAATGACCCGTATTACGCTCCGGTGTTGCCGCGTACTCCGTTGCCGGCGGCGGCCAACAACGGCTCGATCTACCAGGCCGGTTTCGAGCAGAACCTGTACAGCGACCGCAAGGCGTTCCGGGTCGGTGACATCATCACCATCACCCTGAATGAACGCACCCAGGCCAGCAAGAACGCCAACTCGCAAGTGGCCAAGAACAGCAAGGCCGGGATCGGCCTGAGCTCGTTGTTCGGTAGCAGCTTGACCACCAACAACCCGATAGGCGGCAGTGACCTGAGCCTCGACGTCGGCTACGAAGGCGACCGCGCGACCAAGGGTGACAGCAAGTCCGGGCAAAGCAACAGCCTGACCGGCTCGATCACCGTGACCGTCGCCGACGTGTTGCCCAACGGCATCATCGCCGTGCGCGGCGAGAAGTGGCTGACCCTGAACACCGGTGACGAACTGGTGCGCATCGCCGGCATGGTTCGCGCCGATGACATCGCCACCGACAACACCGTGTCGTCGACCCGCGTCGCCGATGCACGTATCACCTATTCGGGCACCGGTGCGTTTGCCGATGCGAGTCAGCCAGGCTGGTTCGACCGTTTCTTCCTCAGCCCGCTGTTCCCTTTCTAGGTGGCTTCCCAAGTGAGCATGTTGAACCTCAAAAGTCTCATGGTGGCCGCGCTGTTGTTGTCGGCGGCGTTCAACGCTCAAGCCGAGCGGCTGAAGGACATCGCCAGTATTTCCGGCGTGCGTTCCAACCAATTGATCGGCTATGGCCTGGTCGTCGGGCTTAACGGCACCGGTGACCAGACCACGCAAACCCCGTTCACCCTGCAGACCTTCAACAACATGCTCTCGCAGTTCGGCATCAAGGTGCCGCCGGGTTCGGGCAACGTGCAGTTGAAGAACGTCGCTGCGGTGTCCATCAGTGCGGATCTGCCGGCGTTTGCCAAGCCAGGTCAGCAAGTCGATATCACCGTGTCGTCGATCGGTAACTCCAAGAGCCTGCGCGGCGGCACCTTGCTGCTGACCCCGCTCAAAGGGATCGACGGCAACGTCTACGCCGTGGCCCAGGGCAACCTGGTGGTCGGTGGTTTTGACGCCGAGGGCCGTGACGGTTCGAAGATCACCGTCAACGTTCCGTCGGCCGGTCGCATTCCGGGCGGGGCCTCGGTGGAACGCTCGGTGCCGAGCGGTTTCAACCAGGGCAACAGCCTGACCCTGAACCTCAATCGTTCGGACTTCACCACCGCCAAGCGCATCGTCGACAAGATCAACGACCTGCTCGGTCCGGGTGTGGCCCAGGCCATCGACGGCGGTTCGATCCGCGTCAGTGCGCCGCTGGACCCGAGCCAGCGCGTCGACTACCTGTCGATCCTGGAAAACCTTGAAGTCGATCCGGGCCAGGCCGTGGCGAAAGTCATCATCAACTCCCGCACCGGCACCATCGTCATCGGCCAGAACGTCAAGGTCTCGCCTGCCGCCGTCACCCACGGCAGCCTGACGGTGACCATTACCGAAGACCCGATCGTCAGCCAGCCGGGTCCGCTGTCCAACGGGCAGACCGCCGTGGTCCCGCGTTCGCGAGTCAATGCCGAGCAGGAACTCAAGCCGATGTTCAAGTTCGGCCCGGGCACCACCCTCGACGAAATCGTCCGGGCGGTGAACCAGGTCGGCGCGGCGCCGGGTGACTTGATGGCGATCCTCGAAGCCTTGAAACAGGCCGGCGCCTTGCAAGCCGACCTGATTGTGATCTGAGGCCGGCGACCATGGATATGCGCAAAAGCGGTCTGGTTAGTAGCAGCGATTCGGGTTCCTACTCGGACCTCAATCGCCTGAACCAACTGAAGGTCGGCGACAAGGACAGCGACGGCAACATGCGCAAGGTCGCGCAGGAATTCGAATCGCTGTTCCTCGGTGAAATGCTCAAGTCCATGCGCTCGGCCACCGAAGCCCTGGGCGCGGACAATCCGCTCAACACCCCGGCCGCCAAGCAGTACCAGGAAATGTACGACCAGCAGTTGGCCGTTTCCATGTCCCGCGAGGGCGGTGGTATCGGTCTGGCGGACGTGCTGATGCGCCAGATGTCGAAGAATAAACCGATGGCGCCGGGGGAGGCTGCGGCCGCGTCCGCCGCCAAGCAGGAAGCTGCGAAAGCGGCAGTGCCGACGCCGATTGCCGCCGGCACCGTGGCCCTCGACGGTCCGCTGTCGCGGGTCAATGGCCAGCGTCCATTGTGGGCGTCGCGGGCGGTCAAGTTGCCGTCCGGGACCGGTGAAAGCGTGCATCACAACGACATGGCGCTGATCAATCAGCGGCGCCTGGCGTTGCCGCCAAAACTGGCGGACCGTTTGCTCGCCGGCCTGGTGCCCTCGGCCGCGACCAACGCCACCACGGCAGCGACCAGCCTGAACAGAATCCAGCCGCCGCAGAACACCGGCATAAACACCGGCTCCGGTCCTTTGTACAACGGCGACTGGCTCGCCGGGCCGACCGATTCTGCTCCGAGCGGACGTCTGCAAGTCTACGGCCGGGCCATGGCACAGATTCCCCTGGCGCCGGCGAAGAAAGCCTTCAGCTCAGCCGACGAATTCGTCAACACCATGCTGCCGATGGCCAAGGAAGCCGCCGAGCGCATTGGCGTCGATCCGCGTTACCTGGTGGCCCAGGCGGCGCTGGAAACCGGTTGGGGCAAATCGGTCATGCGTGCTCAAGATGGCAGCAGCAGTCACAACCTGTTCGGCATCAAGGCCACGGACAGTTGGAAGGGTGATTCGGCCCGCGCCATCACCAGCGAATTCCGCAACGGGGCGATGGTCAAGGAGACGGCCGAGTTCCGTTCCTACGCTTCTTACAAAGACAGTTTCCATGATCTGGTGACTTTGCTGCAGACGAATAATCGCTATCAAGATGTGGTCAAGTCTGCCGATAACCCAGAACAGTTTGTAAGAGAGTTGCAGAAAGCCGGGTACGCAACCGACCCGGACTACGCAAGCAAGATTTCGCAGATAGCCAAGCAGATGTCGAGTTACCAGAACTACGCTGCGGCGGGCGTTTCCACCACGCCTTTATAAGGCACAAGGTATAAGGTCTGAACCATGAGTTTGCTCAATATCGGGATGTCGGGACTTTCCGCTAGTCAGTCCTCGTTGATGACCACCGGTAACAACATTGCCAACGCCGACACGGCGGGTTATTCGCGTCAGCAAACCGTGCAAAACACCAAGGCGTCGAACCAGTACGGCAAGGTGTTTATCGGGACCGGCACGACCCTGGCCGATGTGCGCCGGGTGTACAACGCCTACCTCGATGCGCAACTGCAAACCACGACGTCGCTGAACAGCGATGCCGCCGCTTACAACGGTCAGATCAGCCCGCTCGATGCGCTGCTGTCGGACAGCGGCACCGGCCTCAACGGCGCCCTGACCAAGTTCTTCGCCTCGGTGCAGAACGTCAACGCCAAGCCCGGCGACGATGCCTCCCGCCAGTTGCTGCTCAGCGATGCGCAAGCCTTGAGCAACCGTTTCAACTCGGTGTCCGCGCAGTTGAATGCGCAGAGCGCGAGCATCAACGGCAACCTGGAAAGCATGGCCGATCAGGTCAATAAACTGGCCGCCACCGTGGCCCAGTTGAACCAGAAGATTTCCGAGATTTCCGCTTCCGGTGGCTCGCCGAACGAGCTACTCGACGCCCGTAACGAAACCGTGCGCCAGCTCTCCACCTTCACCGGTGCGCAAGTGATCGAGCGCGGCGGCAGCCTCGACGTGTACCTGGGCAGCGGTCAGCCGCTGGTCATCGGCAGCACCGCCAGTACGCTGTCGGTGGTATCGAGCAAAAGCGACCCGTCGCGCATGGCGATCCAGCTCAATCGTGCGTCCAGCAGCGTCGATATCACCTCGGTGATGACCGGCGGCGAGATGGGCGGCCTGTTGCGCTATCGCAGCACCGTGCTGGACCCGGCCCTGAACGAACTGGGGCGCGTGGCCCTGGTCGTGGCCGACCAGATGAACAGCATTCAGTCCCAGGGCATCGACAAGAACGGTGACTTCGGTTCCAACCTGTTCAACAGCATCAACAGTGCCGCGCAGATGGCCCAGCGCAGTATCGCCACAGTGGGTAACAACACCGGCACCGGCAACTTCGATGTGAGCATCGAGGACAGCGGCAAACTGACCATCAGCGATTACAAGGTGACCTTCACCAGCGGCACTGACTACACCGTCCAGCGCCTGCCGGAAGGCACCTCGATGGGCACCTTCAGCACCCTGACCACGCCGCCTCCGGTGATCGATGGTTTCTCGCTGAAGCTCACAGGCGGCACACCGGCGCCGGGCAACACCGCCACCGCCGGCGACACGTTCAAGATCACCCCGACGCGTAACGCGGCGGCGAACATCAAGACCGACATGACCGACCCGAAGAAGCTGGCCATCGCCGCTCCTTTGAGCGCGTCGATCGTGGCAGGCGCCACCGGCACCTTGAGCATCCCGTCCAGCGGCCAACCGGCACTGACCACCCAGTTCGACATCTACGACGCCGCGACCACCACCATCATCCAGAACGGCCTGAAGAACTCGATGCCGGTCAAACTGGTGTTCGGTGCGCCGTCGGCCGATGGCACCAGCCAGACTTACCAGTTGCTCGACGCCAAGGGCGTGGCGATCGGTACCGGCACCATCAAGCCGGGCCAGAACAACGACCTCAGCCTCACCGTCCCGCTCCAGGACGCCACCGGTGCGCCGATCATGGACCCGGGTCCGCCCCCTGTGCAGCGCACCGTGAACTTCAGCATGACCGTGGCCGGCCAGCCAGGCACGGGCACTGCGGTGGACATCAACATCGCGCAACCCGGCAGTCTGGATAACCGCAACGGCACCACACTGGCCGGCTTGCAAACCAAGCAGACCGTCGATACCGGTACCGCCAGCAAAGGCATTTCGCTGACGGACGCCTACGGCAAACTGGTGGAAGGCGTCGGCGCCAAGGCTGCCCAAGGCAAGCTCGACAGCGCCGCCACCGGCGCGATCCTGGCCAACGCCAAGGGTGCCCGTGACTCGCTGTCCGGTGTCGACCTCGACGAGGAAACCGGCAACCTGGTCAAGTACCAGCAGTACTACACCGCGTCTTCGCAGATCATCAAGGCTGCGCAAGAAATTTTCAGCACCCTGATCAACAGCCTTTAAGGAGTCGTAGTCCATGCGCATTTCTACCGCCCAGTTTTACGAGTCCTCGGCTGCGAACTACCAGAAAAACTTTTCCAACGTGGTCAAGAGCAGCGAAGAGGCCAGCAGCCTCACCCGCGTCAACACCGCCGCCGATGATCCGGTCGGTGCCTCGCGCTTGCTGCAACTCGGCCAACAGGCGTCGATCCTCGGCCAATACCAGGCCAACACCAACACCCTCAAATCGACCCTGGGTCAGACCGAGTCGGTGATGAACAGCATCAACAACGTCTTGCAGCGCGCCCAGGAGCTGGCCATCGGTGCCGGTAACGCTGGCTACACCGACGCCGACCGCCAGGCCAACGCCTCGGAGCTGGGGCAGATCGAAGAGCAACTGCTGAGCCTGATGAACACCCAGGACGAGAACGGCAAGTACATCTTCGCCGGCTCCAAGGGCGACACCCCGCCGTTCACCCGCAACAGCGACGGCACCTATAGCTACAACGGCGACCAGGTGACCCTCGACCTGGCCATTGGCGACAGCATGTCGATGGCCACCAACAGCACCGGTTGGGAAGTGTTTCAGCAAGCCATCAATACCAGCCGCAGCCAGGTCACCCGGACCGCGCCAGCAGTGGATGACGGGCGTGTGGTCATGTCCAACGGCCAAGTGTCGTCGAACATCAACTACAACAACAAATTCCGTGCGGGCGAGCCGTACACCGTCGATTTCGTCAGCGGCACCCAGCTGCGGATCCGCGACTCCGGCGGCAACGACGTGACCGCCGAAGCCAGCCAGGGCGGTGTGTTCGACCCGACCACCAAAGCCGGGCAAACCGTGTCGTTCCGTGGTGTCGACCTGACCCTGAACATCAACCTGGCGGCCGGCGACAACGCCGCCACCGTGTTGCCTGGTCACAGCTTTACCCTGGCGGCCAAGCCAGACACCCTGACCGCGACGCGTGGCCCGGGTAACCCGAGCGCCACCCAAGTGACCGGCAGCAGCATCACCGACCCGGTGGCCTACCACGCCAGCTTCCCGACCGGTTCGGCGGTGATGAAATTCACCAGCGCTACCACCTTCGATCTGTATGCCGCACCCTTGACCGCCGACAGCAAGCCGGTGTCGTCCGGCACTGTGGCCGCTGGCGTTGCCACGGCTTCAGGCGTGAGTTTTACCTTGGCCGGCGGTCCGCCGGTGAACGGCGATCAATTCAGTGTGGCGGTCAATGCCCACGAAACCCAGAACATTTTGGACACCGTGAGCCAGTTGAAAACCGCGCTGAACACACCGACCAACGGCGACCCGATCCTGACCCAGAAACTCCAGGCTGCGCTGGCGTCGGGCATCGGCAACCTGAAGAGCGGCACCGACCAGTTGTCGACGTCGCTCAGCTCGGTGGGCGGTCGTGGTGCCGCGTTGGACATTCAGAACGAATCCAACCAGAGTCTGGTACTGGCCAATAAGCAGACCCAGGGCGTGATCCGCGATTCCGACTACGCCGAAGTGCTGACTCGCCTGACCTTGCAGCAGACCATGCTGCAAGCGTCGCAATTGGCCTTCAGCAAGATTGCGCAGCTGGGCTTGTTCAACAAGGTTTGAGTCTGTGCCTGTCGAGCCGCTAACCGTCTTTTCCTAAGCGGTTCCGCAGCCTCTGCCTGAAAGGGCAGGGGCTCGCCGCTCGAGAGTTTTGTCGTGAATCAACACCCTCTAGTCAGCATCGTCATCCCCGCCTTCAATCCGCGTTTCTTCAGCCAGGCGCTGGAAAGCTCCCTCGCGCAAACCTATGAGCACGTCGAGATCGTCATTTGCGACGATTCGTCCTCCGATGAAATCCGCGACATCGTCGCCTCGTTCACCGAGCCGGCGCACCCCGTTCGTTATCTGCGTAATCCCAAGCGCCTGGGTCTGCAACAGAACCTGCTGCGCTGTGTCGAGCAAGCGCGGGGCGAGTTCATCAAGGTGCTGTGCGACGACGACCGCCTGTTCACTCCGAGCATCGCGGCGCAGGCGCAGATCCTGATCGATCACCCGGAAGTCACGCTGGTGTGCGGCTTGCGGATGATGAGCGACGCGAACAATTTCATCTTGCCGCCGCGCATCGACAACTGCCGGTTCTCGCCCCTCGATGCGGTGCTCAAGGGCGATGACATGTTGGCGATCTTCGAGAACACGCCGAAGAACTTTATCGGCAACTTCAGCTCGACCCTGATGCGTCGCGCCGACGTGCTGGAGTTGTTGCCAGCGCTGATCCAGGAAGGCTCCGGTTTTGTCGCGATGCTCGATTTCGCGCTGTTCGTGTGCCTGATGCGCCGCGGCAATATTGCCGCGCTGAACACCGTGTTGAGCACCGAACGGCTGTACCCGGAACGCCTGAGCAAGACCACGGAAATGACCCGCGCCGCCGTGCAGGAATGGGAATGGCTGATGCAGATGCTCACCTCCCGTGGCGGCGAGTCGGCCCCGGCCTCGGGATGGGTCCGTTGCGTCGAGTTGCACAAGGCCGCCGAGGTGCCGCGCCAGTGGGAAGAGTTGTGCGTGGTCCGCGTGCTGGGCAACCGCAACACCGTGGTCAACGGTCGCGTGGGCGGCAACAGCGACAGCTATGCCGATTTCTACCGTGAATGGCTGGCGGCCCGCACGTTCAATCCGTCCGAAACGCGGCACCTGCCGGAGCGCATCAGTCGCTGGGCGGTGCGCCCGAACCTGGTGCCGATCATCATCGACACCGAGTCCGACAGCGTCGGGCTGAAGGCCACACTGGCCAGCCTGACCACGCAACTCTACCCGCCGCACGCGGTGGTGGTGCTGTCCAACGCCGACAGTGATGCTGCCGCCGAAAACGTGATGCAGTTACCGCTCGAAGCGAACTGGGCGCATCAACTCAACGCCGTGATCCCGCAACTGGAAGGCGCGCAGTGGTTCTACCTGCTGCGCGCCGGTGACACCTTGCGCGACTCGTCGTTGCTGGTGCTGGCCGAGCGTATCGCGGGCACCCCGGGCATGCTCTGCGCCTACAGTGATGAAGGCGCGCGGGTCGAAGGCGAGTCCGCCGAGCCGGTGTTCAAGCCCGGCTTCAACCTCGACCTCATGCGTTCTTATCCCTACGTCGGGCGCGCCTTGGCCTTCGAGCGCCAGCGCTTTTTGACGGCGGGCGGCTTCGATTCGGCCCACGCTGAACTGGCGCCCCACGATCTGCTCTGGCGGCTGGTGGAAGAGGCGGGGTTGCACACCGTCCAGCACATTGCCGAGATTCAGGTGGAGTCGACCCTGACCTTCGCCGATTGGTGCTCCTTGCCGGAAGTGATTGACGGCAGTGAAGCGCTGGTCAGCGCTCACCTGAGCCGCATCGGCATCGAACACCAGGTTCGCGCCGAAGCCTTGCCGCTGCTCAAGCGCATCGACTATCTGCACGGGCATCGGCCGCTGGTGTCGATCATCATCACCGCTGGCACCTCGCTGGCCGCGTTGCAGCGTTGCACCGAAAGCCTGATCGAAAAAACCGCGTACACCGAATACGAAATCCTGATCGTCGATGAAGGGCGCGGCGACGCGGCGATGGCCGAATGGCTGGACGCGATGTCGCAACTGGGCGCGGCGATGCTGCGGGTGCTGCGGAGCAATGGGCTGGATGGCGAGGCTGCGTTGGTCAACTTCGCCGCCAACCAGGCCCGTGGCGAATACCTGCTGACCCTGAGCCCGCGCAGCGTGATTTACACCGGCGACTGGCTCGGCGAATTGCTTAACCATGCGCAACGCCCGGAAGTCGGGATCGTCGGTGCACGGTTGCTGAATGCCAGCGGTGCCATCGTCTCCGCCGGCCTGATCCTGGGCCTGGCCGGCCCGGCGACTTCGCCATTTCTCGGCGAGCACGCCAGCGCCCGGGGCTACATGCAGCGCTTGCAAGTGGCGCAGAACTGGAGCGCGGTCAGCAGCGATTGCCTGATGGTGCGCAAGGAAGTCTTCGATAGCCTGAACCAGCTGGATGCCGCACATTTCCAGTTGGGGCTCAGTGGCGTTGACCTGTGCCTGAAAGCCGACCAGAACGGCTACCTGATCGTCTGGACGCCGTTTGCCAGCGTGATGCTGGGCGACGATCCGGCGCCGGCCCCGTCGCACAGCGAGTTGCAAGCGCTGGCGAGCGAGCACGAAGCGTTCTACACCCAGTGGCTGCCGAAAATCTCCCGCGACCCGGCGTACAACCCGGCGCTGACCCTCGGCGTGGCGAGCTTCAGTCTCGAGCCGTCGTTGCGTAACAACTGGAATCCGTTCTGCCAACGGGACTTGCCGCTGATCCTCGGCTTGCCGGTCAACGAATCGGCGATCGGCCATTACCGCGTCACCGCGCCTCTGGCCGAGCTGGAAGCGGCGGGGCGGGTCATTGCGCGGGTGGCCTACGAGTCACCGTCGACCGTGGAAATCGAACGCCTGTCGCCCGACACGATCATCCTGCAAGGGCGCTACAGCGACGGTTCGGCGGCGGACATTCTGCGCATGAAAAAGTACTCCAATGCGCTGCGGATTTTCGAGCTGGACGACTACATCGTCAGCACCCCGAAAAAGAACAGCCACGCCCGCAACAAACCGGCCAACACCGAGCAGATGCTGCGTGACGGCATCGCCCTGTGCGACCGCGTGGTGGTCACGACCCAGGCCTTGGCCGATGTGTTGTCGAGCATGCACAACGAGATTCGCGTAGTGCCCAACATGCTGCCGCCGGAGCCGTGGGCCTCGCTGACCAGTCTGCGCCGTACCTCGAAGAAACCACGGGTGGGCTGGGGTGGAGGCACCAGCCACACCGGTGACCTGGAAATCATTGCCGAGGTGGTTCGCGAACTGGCCAGTGAGGTGGACTGGGTGTTCTTCGGCATGTGCCCGGAGGCTTTGCGTCCGTACATCCATGAATTCCACGGCACCATCGATTTGCAGAGCTACCCGTACAAACTGGCGAGCCTGAATCTTGACTTGGCCTTGGCGCCGTTGGAGTTCCACATCTTCAACGACTGCAAGAGCAACTTGCGTTTGCTGGAATATGGCGCGTGCGGCTATCCGGTGATTTGCACCGACACCCGGGCTTATGAGGGTTTCCTGCCGTGTACCAAAGTGCGCAGCAATAGCACTGAGGAATGGCTGGCGGCGATCCGCACGCACTTGGCGGACCCGGATGCGAGTTATCGGATGGGGGATCAGTTGAAAGAGGCGGTGCATCGGGACTTTATGTTGCGGGGGGATAATTTGCAGCATTGGTTGTGGGGGTGGTTGCCGGATTGATGTTCTCCCTTGGGATAGGACGTGGGCACTGGCTGTTTACACCAATCCTTGTGGCTTGCCAGCGATGGCGGCCTAGTAGCCGACCTGTGATTGGCGGATGTACACAGATCCAAATGTGGGAGCGAGCCTGCTCTGGGCGGCATTCCGACGAAGGCGTCCTGACAGGCGACCTATTCTTTGTTGACTGAGTACATATCCATTGCTGCGGTAACGGCCACTTAGGGTTTCGCCCTTACGGCGAGTCCCTTTGGCAAACGCCCCAAAGGAACCAAAGGTCTCGCCCCAAGCGTCCGGCCCCTCGCTGAGGCTCGGGGTTCCTTCGCTCCGGCATCCATCCGGGGGCATCGCCCTCCGGTTGGCTTCGCTGGCACCTACATGCGATGAGTTCGACTGCGTCGAACGGCGCTGCGCGCCAATCCCCGGATGAATGCCTGCGCTCAGCCTGCCGAACGGGGCGGGTGAATCAAGATCAAGAGCGTGGCGAGCTGACACTCGGCCTGTTGGGGTTGTTCGGCTTGGGTGTTGTGGTGTGGTTTTGAACCAACCCCTGACCCCAAAGGGGAGAGGGGAAAGGGGGCCGACTTTTGTGCTTTTCGGAACTGGAGTTCGGCTCGATCTATCAGGTCGACGCACCTCGACTAAACACCTCGGTCAGTCCCCTCTACCCTCTGGGGAGAGGGTTAGGGTGAGGGGTCGATTTCAGCCGGTAGTAAAACTCTGCCACCCAGCCGCATTCTGCTTTTAAAAAAAATAACCATCGTGACGATCATCCCGACGGCTCTGTACGACGCTGCGCCCCCCGAAAACCCGCAAACCCCCGCCAGTCGCCCACCCCAAGCAATTGGCGCACTTCCTGCAAGTCCCCCACATATCGCCATAAAACCTTCACACCCTTGGCGTGAACGGCTCAATGGCCACGAGCAAATGACGTGCACTGTCGGTACCGCCACCCCAAGGGACGCCGGGCCGCGCGAAGAGCAAGAGGACAGCGATGAAGGCAGTAATCCTGGCAGGTGGTCTCGGTACGCGGATCAGCGAAGAGTCGCACCTCAAGCCCAAGCCGATGATTGAAATCGGTGGCAAGCCAATTCTTTGGCACATCATGAAACAGTACTCGGCCCACGGGATTCATGACTTCGTGATCTGCCTTGGCTACAAGGGCTACGCGATCAAGGATTTCTTCGCCAACTACTTCCTGCACACGTCCGACGTGACTTTCGACATGTGCAACAACCGCATGGACGTCCACCAGAATTACAGCGAGCCGTGGCGTGTCACGCTGGTCGAGACCGGCGAAGACACCATGACCGGCGGCCGTCTGCGCCGTGCCGCGCGTTACCTGGATGGCGAGCAAGCCTTTTGCTTCACCTACGGCGACGGCGTGTCGGACCTCAATATCGGGGCGTTGGTGGACTTCCACCTGGCCCACGGCAAGCTCGCCACCGTCACTGCTGTGCAACCGCCCGGCCGTTATGGCGCGCTGGAGCGGGATGGCGACAGCGTCAGTGGGTTTGTCGAAAAACCTCGCGGTGACGGCGGTTGGATCAACGGCGGGTTCTTCGTGTTGTCGCCGAAAGTGCTGCCGTACATCGCCGACGACCAGACCTCCTGGGAATCCGAGCCGCTCGCGGCCCTGGCCAGTGAAGGCCAGTTGCATGCGTTCCAGCACGACGGTTTCTGGCATCCGATGGACACCCTGCGTGACAAGAATCACCTGGAACAGCTGTGGCTTAACGGGGAGGCCCCATGGAAGCAATGGGACTGAGCCCGGAGTTCTGGCGCGGCAAGCGGGTCTTGCTGACCGGGCATACCGGTTTCAAGGGCAGTTGGCTGACGCTGTGGCTGCACAGCCTGGGCGCCGAGGTCAGCGGGTTTTCCCTGGACCCGGCGACCGAGCCGAATCTTTATGACCTGGCGCGGGTGTCGGAAGGCATCAACGATCAGCGCGGCGACTTGCGTGACCTCGGTGCGCTGCTTGAGCTGATCGCCGAGACCCAGCCGGAAATCGTCCTGCACCTGGCGGCGCAACCGCTGGTGCGTGAAGGCTATCGTGATCCGCTGGGCACTTACTCCAGCAACGTCATGGGCACCCTCAATCTGCTCGAAGCGATTCGTCAGGTGGGCGGCGTGCGTGCCTGTGTGCTGGTGACCACCGACAAGGTCTACGCCAACCAGGAATGGCTGTGGCCGTACCGCGAGAACGAAGCGCTGGGCGGGCATGACCCTTACAGCAGCAGCAAGGCCTGTTGCGAGTTGCTGGCGCAATCCTATGCCGCGTCTTTTTTCCCCGCCGAGCGTTACGCCGAACACGGTCTGGCCCTGGCCACGGCCCGTGCCGGCAATGTGCTGGGCGGCGGTGATTTTGCTCCTGAGCGCTTGATTCCCGATGTGCTCAAGGCCTGGTCCGCGGACAAGCCGGTGACCCTGCGTTATCCACAGGCCGTGCGTCCTTGGCAGCATGCGTTGGAACCGCTGGCCGGTTACCTGCAACTGGCCGCCGGGCTCTATGAGCAAGGTCCTGAATTCGCCGGGGCGTGGAACTTCGGCCCGAGCGAAGCCGACATGTGCAGCGTGGGTGAGGTGGTCGAATTGCTCGCCAAACGCTGGCCGGAAGCGCCGGGTTTGATCGTCGAGCCGAGCGAGTTGCACGAGGCCGGGCTGTTGCGCCTCGACAGCAGCCGCGCTCGTCAACTGCTGGCCTGGCAACCGCGCTGGTCGTTGCGCGAATGCCTGACGCAAACCCTCGACTGGCACCTGGCCTGGCAGAACGGCGACGACATGCGTGAAGTGACCCTCGGCCAATTGAATCTCTACCGAGGCGCGCTGTGAGCGAGTTCCTGATCAAGGCCTTGCCGCTGAAAGGTTTGTTCAGCGTGCAGCACAAGCGTTTCGAAGATCAGCGCGGGCACTTCGCCCGGCTGTTCTGCGAGGGCAGCCTGAGTGCCTTCGGCCAGCCGTTCCATATCCGCCAGATCAACCATTCCTGCACCCGCGAGAAGGGCAGTGTGCGTGGGCTGCATTACCAGAACGCGAAGGCCCCGGAAGCCAAGTTGATCACCTGCCTGCGCGGTGAAGTCTGGGATGTGGCGGTGGACTTGCGCCCGGACTCGCCGACCTTCTTGCAGTGGCACGCCGAACACCTCAAGGCCGGCGACGGTCGCAGCCTGTTGATCCCGGCCGGGTTCGCCCACGGTTTCCAGAGCTTGAGCGACGACGCCGAATTGCTCTACCTGCACAGCGCCGACTACAGCCCCGATCACGAGGGCGGTTTGTCGGTGAACGATCCACGGCTGGCCATCGCCTGGCCGTTGCCTGTCAATAATCTGTCAGCCCGGGATTCCAGCCATCCCTTGCTCGATGAATTCGCTGGAGTGCGCGTATGAACTGCCGTGGTTGCGCAACGCCGCTGGCCTTGCCGCTGATTGATCTGGGCACGTCGCCGCCGTCCAACGCCTATGTCCACGCGGATCGGCTGGAGCAGGCCGAGCACTGGGTGCCGCTGAAGGTGGCGGTGTGCGAGCACTGCTGGCTGGTGCAGACCGAGGATTACACCAGCGCCGATGCGCTGTTCGACGCCGAGTACGCCTACTTCAGTTCGTTCTCCAGCACCTGGCTGGCCCATGCCGAGCGCTATGTCGGCGAGATGGTCGAGCGCTTTGGCCTGACCGCCGACAGCCGTGTGGTGGAAATCGCCGCCAATGACGGTTACCTGTTGCAGTACGTGGCGCGGCGCGGGATTGCCTGCCTCGGTGTCGAGCCGACCAGCAGCACCGCGCAAGCAGCACGGGACAAAGGCCTGGAGATTCGCGAGCTGTTCTTTGGCCGCGACACCGCCTCGCAATTGGTCGAGGACGGTTGGTCCGCCGACCTGATGGCCGCCAACAACGTGCTGGCCCATGTGCCGGACATCAATGATTTCCTCGGTGGCTTCGCGACGCTGCTCAAACCCACCGGCGTGGCGACGTTCGAGTTTCCGCAACTGCTGAGCCTGATGGCCGGGCAGCAATTCGACACCCTGTATCACGAGCACTATTCCTACCTGTCGCTGACTGCCGTGCAGACCTTGTGCGCGCGTAATGGCCTGGAAGTGTTCGACGTCGCGCAACTGCCGACCCACGGCGGATCGTTGCGGGTCTTCGTCCAGCGTCTCGACGGTGAGCGTCGCGCGGTATTGCCGGCGGTGCAGCAGCAGTTGCAAACCGAGCAGGACGCCGGGGTCAAGAGCGCCGCTTACTACGCGACCTTGGCGCCGAACGCCGAACGCATCAAGCATGAGCTGCTGCGCTTCCTGTTGCAGGCCAAGGCCGAAGGCAAGCGCGTGGTCGGTTACGGCGCCGCCGCCAAGGGCAACACGCTGCTCAACTACGCCGGGGTCAAGTCTGATTTGCTGGCCTGGGTCGCCGACGCCAACCCGCACAAGCAAGGCAAGTATTTGCCCGGTAGCCGGATTCCGATTGTGTCCCCCGCGCAGATTGCCGAGGAGCAACCGGACTACGTGCTGGTGCTGCCGTGGAACCTGTTGTCGGAAGTCAGCCAGCAACTGGCCGAGGTCCGTAACTGGGGCGGTCGATTCGTGATCGCCGTGCCTGAGTTGACCGTCCTGTGAACGTGCTCGTGACCGGCGCCACCGGGTTTGTTGGCCGGCATCTGGTCGCGGCTTTGCTTGCCCGTGGCTGCACGGTGCGGGCCGTGGCGCGCAATGCCGAGACCGCCGCCGGCATGCCGTGGATCAAGGACGTCGAATTTATCGCGGCGGATGTTCACGCCGAGTCGCTGGACGTGGCGGCGCTCACCGAGGGCGTCGATGCCCTGGCGCACCTGGCCTGGCCGGGGCTGCCAAATTATCAGGCGCTGTTCCATTTCGAGCACAACCTGATGGCCGACTACCGCTTTATCAAAAGTGCGGTCGAGGCCGGTGTCGGGCAGGTGCTGGTCACCGGGACCTGTTTCGAATACGGCATGCAGAGCGGTCCGCTCAGCGAAGACACCGTGCCGCAGCCGAGCAACCCCTATGGCCTGGCGAAGAACACGCTGCGGGTGTTCCTGGAAAACCTGCAACGCCAGCAGCCGTTCACCCTGCAATGGGCGCGGCTGTTTTACCTGTATGGCGCCGGGCAGAACCCCAACAGTTTGCTGGCAGCGCTGGACCGTGCGATCGATGCCGGCGAGCCGAGTTTCAACATGTCCGCCGGTGAGCAATTGCGCGATTACCTGGCGATCGACCGTGCCGCCGATCACCTCGCCGCCGTGCTGCACCAGCGCCAGTTCGACGGCGTGATCAATTGTTCCAGCGGCCAGCCGATCTCGGTGCGGGCGTTGGTGGAACAACGGCTGCGTGAGCGCGGCGCTTCGATCCGGCTGAACCTCGGTCATTACCCGTACCCGAGCCATGAACCCATGGCGTTCTGGGGCGTGGCCGACCGCTTGCAGCAGTTAACGGGAGCAGAACATGGTGCATGAGTTGTATCGGGTCTCCGACCTGCCGGTGTTGCAGAACCGCACCTTTGCCGACGCGGCGTCGGCCAAGGCCTCGGCCCGTGCCGATATCGTGCTGGTGCAGGACGAAACCAGCGGGCTGATCTTCAACGGCGCCTTCGATGCCGACAAGCTCAGTTACGACGCCGACTACCAGAACGAACAGGCGCACTCCGGCCAGTTCCAGCAACACCTGGACGACGTCGAAGGGATCATCGCCAAGCACTTCAAGGGCCAGGAGCTGATCGAGGTCGGTTGCGGCAAGGGTTACTTCCTGGAATTGCTCAAGGCCCGTGGCTACGCCGTCACCGGCATCGACCCGGCCTACGAAGGCGACCGCGCCGACGTGATCAAGGCGCCGTTCACCCGTGGCCTCGGCTTGTCCGCCGATGCCCTGGTGTTGCGCCATGTGCTGGAACACATCCAGGACCCGGTGAGTTTCCTCGCGGCCATGGCCGATGCCAACCAGGGCGGGCAGATCTACATCGAAGTGCCGTGCTTCGACTGGATCATCGAGCACCGCGCCTGGTTCGATGTGTTCTACGAGCACGTCAATTATTTCCGCCTCGATGACCTGCGCCGTCTGTTCGGCACCGTGCACGAAGCCGGTCACCTGTTCGGTGGCCAGTACCTGTACATCGTCGCCGACCTCGCGACCTTGCGCCTGACGCCGTCACAACCGGTGCCACGCCTGGCGCTGCCGGACAATTTCAGCAGCAGCCTCAAGCGCGCGGTGCAGCTTATCCAGGCCTCGCCCGAACAGGGTTCGGCGATCTGGGGCGCGTCGTCCAAGGGCGTGATTTATTCACTGTTTCTGCAACGGGCCGGTGTGGCCGTGGACCGGGTGGTTGATATCAACCCGGCCAAGCAGGGCCGTTACCTGCCCCTGAGCGGTGTGCGCGTGTCGTCGCCGCAAGAGGCCATGGATGCCTTGCCCGAAGGCGCCCACCTGTTTGTGATGAACTCCAACTACCTCGAAGAAATCAAGCGGATGACCGGTGGACGCTACGTCTATCACGCCGTCGACAGCGCTTCGTTCCTGTGACTATTGAGATTCGACCATGACCGACAACAGCATCAACCAAGCCTTTGAAGCCCAATGCCAGGAAGAGATTGCGCGCCAGGGCGACGACCAGACACTCACCGGTTTGGCCCGGGATTTCTTCAATCAATCGGCCAAGCACAAGTACAGCTACCACTTCTCGTGGATGGGCCGTCCGATCATCCAGTTGCCGCAAGACATGATGGCGATGCAAGAGATCATCTGGCAGGTCAAGCCGGACCTGGTGATCGAGTGCGGCATCGCCCACGGCGGTTCGATCATCTACTACGCCTCGCTGCTTGAACTGCAAGGCCACGGCGAAGTACTGGGCATCGACCTCGACATTCGCCCGCACAACCGCGAAGCGATCGAAAGCCACCCGATGGCCAAGCGCATTTCGATGATCGAAGGTTCGAGCATCGACCCGGCCATCGCCGCCCAGGTCCGTGCCGCCGCCGAAGGCAAGAAAGTGATCCTGGTGCTCGACTCCAACCACACCCACGACCACGTGCTGGAAGAGCTGCGCCTGTACGCGCCGTTGGTGTCGGTGGACAGCTACTGCGTGGTCATGGACACCGTGGTCGAAGACATGCCCGCAGACTTTTTCCCGGATCGACCATGGGGCCCTGGCGATAACCCGAAGACCGCGGTGTGGAAGTACCTGGAAGAGAACCGCGACTTTGAAATCGACCAGCAGTTGCAGAACAAACTGCTGATCACCGTGGCGCCGGACGGTTACCTGCGTCGCGTTCGTTAATCATTTTTTACCAGTAGGTTCTCGGCGCCTGGCCGGTTGTGGGGATAGGAATATGCAAGTTCAAAACAGTGCTGGATCTCACGTAGCGCCGCTGGACGAGCGCTTGACGGTGGTGGTCATTTCCCACAACCGCAACGCCTATCTGCGGCGCACCTTGCAGTATTACAGCAGCTATCCGTGCACGATCCTGGTCCTGGATTCTTCGTTGAAAATCGACGAGGACATCGCCCGTGACTACCCGATGGTGGATTACCGGCACTTGCCGCAATTCACCTACACCGGGTTGCAGGAAAAACTCGCCTACGGCGTGAACCAGGTGACCACGCCGTACATGGTGCTGGCGGCGGATGACGATTTCCTGATCCACGGCGCGATCACCGAGTCCCTGGAGTTCCTCGAAAACAACGCCGACTACGGCATGTGCCATGGCTACGGGATCATGTACCTGGCCCGCGCCACGGAAGTGAATTACTTCCGCCGCGACCGCAAGGGCCAGGAAGATTACGGCTCGGACCAGGCCGAAGAGCGCCTGATGCAATTCATGGGGCACTTCCTGCCGCCGTTCTACGCGGTCAGCCGCACCGCGTTGCTCCAGGAATGGCACAACGCGCTGCTGCCGAACACCAGCTTCGAGTGGCAAGAAATCGGCCATGCCTATTTCATGCTGGCGCGGGCCAAGGCGCGGGTGTTGCCGATCCCGTTCGCCGTGCGGGAAATCCCTTACGGTGCCTCCGAGCACAACACCAACGTGCTGACGGTGTTGACCCTCAAGGACGCAAAAACCGTGGCCGACCGCGAGCGCTTCGCCGAGTTTCTCGCGTCGCTGCCCACCGCGCTGAGCCACAAGACCCCGGCCGAAGGCAAACAGGTGGCGCTGGACAGCTTCGCTGCCATGGCCGACTGCCTGAACAACTTGCGCTCGCTCAAGGGCACGCTGATTTTCACCTCCGCCTGGCTGGAGGCCGGCAAGGAGCCGGTGCGCACGTTCAACACCGAGCAGTTCGTCGAGATGCCGTTCTACAACCAGCCGGTGTTCGATCTGCTGACCGAATTCGAATTCCTCCTGCACACCATGCCGGCCGGCAAATTGCAGTTGCAGGAACTGGAAGGCCGTTTGCTCAAGCAACATGACCTGTTGCGGGTTCACCCGAATGACAACGAGCGCACCCTGCGCAGCCGGTTGTGGGAAGCCCAGGGGCTTTACGCATTCAACCGCCGGGTCGTGGCGCGCCTAGCCGAGTCGTTGCAGGGCACCGAAGAAGCCGAGGAGGGCCGCAAGCTGCAAGCCTGGGCTGAACGCCTGGCGTCGGTGCCGGCCCAGGACGATCAGTCCCTGTTCGAGAACATGCCGTCCGGCCGCCTGCTCAACTGGCTGGAGGCGCGCAACCCGAACGCCAAGCAATTGAAGTCGATTGCCGCGCACCTGGCCAAGCACAACGGCGGCCCGCAGTTCGGCATCCTATTGCTGGACCTGGACGCCGACATGGTCAAGTTGCAGAGCACCTTCGACAGCCTGGTGGCCGGTCACTGCAAGGCCTTCAAAGTGGTGGTGTTCACCACCGGTGATTTGCCGGCGACCACTTCGCCCCGGGACACGGTGCACTTCATCAAAGTCACGACGAGCAACTATGTCGAACGCATCAACCACAGCGTGACCCAATCCAGCGCCGACTGGCTGCTGCTGGCCGAGGCCGGCGATCAGTTCACCGCCAGCGGCTTGCTCCGTGCCAGCCTCGAACTGCTCGGCGCCGAAGGCGTGCGCGCGGTGGCGATGGACGAATTGCAGCGCCAGGAAAACGGTTCCCTGAGCGATGTGTTCCGTCCAGGGGTCAACCTCGATTTGCTGCAAACCGTGCCGTCGCTGATGGCCCGGCATTGGCTGATCCAGCGCGCGGTGCTGACCGAGGCCCTGGGTTATTCGACGGAGTACAGCTCGGCGCTGGAATTCGACCTGTTGCTGCGCTTGATCGAACACGGCGGCCTCGGTGGCTTGGCGCATCTGGCCGAGCCGTTGCTGATCTGCAACGCGCCGTCCGCCGAGGAAAACGCCCACGAACGCCAAGCCCTGACCCGGCACCTGACGGCGCGCGGTTACCGCGCCCAGGTCAGTTCCGAGTTGCCGCAAACCTGGCAGATCGACTACCAGCACGCCGAGCGGCCGCAAGTGTCGATCCTGCTCAAGAGCGAGGACAATTTCGAAGCCCTGCAACGGGCGGTGGTCGGCGTGCTGCAACGCACCCGCTACCAGCGTCACGAAATCCTTATCGCCGACAACCACAGCCAGTCCGCCGAGCTACAAGCCTGGCTCTCCAGCCTGGAAGGCAAGGGCGATCGCATCCGCATCCTGCGCAGCAACGAACGCCTGAGCCATGCCGCGCTGTACAACTTCGCCGCCCTTGAAGCCAAGGGCGATTACCTGGTGCTGATGGCCCCGGACTCCGAAGTGGTCAACGCCAACTGGCTCGACAGCCTGGTGAACCAGGCGCAACGGCCGGAGGTCGGGATCGTCGGCGCCAAGCTCATGGACTTCCGTGGCGTCACCACCCAGGCCGGCCTGGTGCTGGGCCTCAACGGCGTGGTCGGCTCGGTGTTTGTCGACGAGCGCAAAGACGCCAAGGGTTACTTGCTCGGCCACCAGGTTGAGCAGAACTACTCGGCGGTGTCCGGTGCGTGCCTGATGATTGGCAAGGCGCTGTTCGAAGCGGTGGGCGGCCTCGACGTCGAGCACTTCTGCGACGCCTACACCGATGTCGACCTGTGCCTGAAAGTCGCCGACGCCGGCTACCTGATCGTCTGGACGCCGCAAGCGCAACTGCTGCACCCCGGCACCTTGCCCGACGCGCCGCAAATCGCCGCCGCCCTGCGCGACAAGTGGCAAGCGCGAGTGGCCCAGGACGTCTCCTACAACCAGAACCTGGCCCTGACCGGCAAGGGCTTTACCCTCAGCGAAGCGACCGGTGTGAACTGGGCGCAGTTGCTCGCATAAGCCTGGCTGACAGGTACAAGGACTCAAGGCATGTTCAACGGTAAATCGATTTTCATCTCCGGCGGCACCGGCTCGTTCGGGCGCAATTTCATCCGCCGCTTGCTGGAGCAATACCAGCCCAAGCGGGTGGTGGTGTTCTCCCGCGATGAGCTCAAGCAGTACGAGATGCAGCAGACGTTCAACGCGCCGTGCATGCGTTATTTCCTCGGCGATGTGCGCGACGCCGAACGCTTGCGCCAAGCCATGCGCGGCATCGATTACGTGGTGCATGCCGCCGCTCTCAAGCAAGTGCCGGCGGCGGAGTACAACCCCACTGAGTGCATCCGCACCAACGTCAATGGCGCGGAGAACATCATTGCCGCCGCCATCGACAATGGCGTCAAGCAAGTGGTGGCGTTGTCCACCGACAAGGCCGCCAGCCCGATCAACCTGTACGGCGCGACCAAGTTGCTGTCGGACAAACTGTTCGTCGCCGCCAATAACATTGCCGGCGAGCAACAGACCCGTTTTGCTGTGGTGCGCTACGGCAATGTCGCCGGTTCCCGGGGCTCGGTGGTGCCATTTTTCAGCAAGCTGATCGCTGACGGCGCCACGGAATTGCCGATCACCGACGAGCGCATGACCCGCTTCTGGATCACCCTCGATCACGGCGTGCAGTTCGTCCTCGACAGCTTCGCGCGGATGCACGGCGGTGAAGTCTTCGTGCCGAAGATCCCGTCGATTCGCATCGTCGATTTGGCCACCGGCATGGCCGAGCATTTGCCGCAGAAAAACGTCGGCATTCGTCCGGGGGAAAAACTCCACGAATTGATGGTGCCGCTGGACGACGCGCGCATGACCCTGGAGTTCGAGGATCACTACACCATCCAGCCGTCGATCCGCTTCACCAGCGTCGACGTGGATTTTGCCGTGGACAAACTCGGCGAGCGCGGGCGGCCGGTGAGCGAAGATTTCGAGTACCGCTCCGACACCAACCCGCACTTCCTGTCGGTGGGGCAGATCACTGAGCTGCACGCCGGGCTCCACGCATGATTCCCTACGGTCGGCAGAGTCTCGACCAGGCCGACATCGATGCCGTGGTCGCGGTGTTGCAGTCCGACTGGCTGACCCAGGGACCGGCCATCGCCGGGTTCGAACAGGCGATGGCCGAGCGTTGCGAGGCGGATTTCGCCGTGGCGGTGTGTAACGCCACCGCCGCGTTGCACATCGCTTGCCTGGCCGCCGACCTCGGGCCGGGCGACCGCTTGTGGACCACCCCCAATACCTTTCTCGCCTCGGCCAACTGCGGACGTTATTGCGGCGCCGAGGTGGATTTCGTCGACATCGACCCGCTGACCTGGAACCTCGATGCGCTGGCGCTGGCCAGCAAGCTGGAGCAGGCCGAACGCGCCGGTACGTTGCCCAAGGTCTTGGTGGCGGTGGCGTTTTCCGGGCAGAGCTGCGATATGCGGCGGATCGCCGAACTGGCCGAGCGCTATGGCTTTACCGTGATCGAAGATGCGTCCCACGCCGTGGGTGCGAGCTACGCCGGACGCCCGGTGGGCTGCGGTGAATTCGCCGACATGACGGTGTTCAGTTTTCACCCGGTGAAAATCGTCACCAGCGCCGAGGGCGGCATGGTCCTGACCAATCGCCCGCACCTGGCGGAGCGTTTGCACCGCCTGCGCAGCCACGGCATGACCCGCGACCCGCAACAGATGACCGAGCCCAGCCATGGCCCCTGGTACTACCAGCAAGTGGAGCTGGGGTTCAATTACCGCATGACCGATCTGCAAGCGGCGCTGGGCCTGTCGCAGTTGAACAAGCTCGACACCTTCATTGCCCGGCGTCGGGAGTTGGCCGCGCGCTATGACCGTCTGCTGGCCGACTTGCCGCTGACCTTGCCCAGCCCTCAGCCGGAAGCCGATTCGGCGTGGCACCTGTACGTGGTGCGTTTGCGACTGGACCCGATCAATCTCAGTCACCGCCAGGTGTTCGAAGGCCTGCGGGCGGCCGGGATTGGCGTGAATCTGCACTATATTCCGGTTCATCTTCAGCCGTACTATCGCGACTTGGGCTTCGCCGAGGGCGATTTCCCCCATGCCGAACGGTATTACGCCGAGGCCATCAGCCTGCCGCTGTTTCCTCTGCTGAGCGATGAACAACAGGACCACGTGGTCGAGCAACTGCGACGGCTGGTTCTTGAGGAGTAGCCTGTGAGCGCAGTCGCAATCATCCCCGCCCGTGGCGGCAGCAAGCGCATCCCGCGCAAGAATCTGTTGCCGTTCGACGGCGTGCCGATGATTGTCCGTTCGATTCGTACCGCGCTGGCGTCGGCGCTGTTCGACCAGGTGATCGTCAGCACCGACGACCCGGAAATCGCCGAGCTGGCGCGAGCGCACGGGGCGCAGGTGCCGTTCATGCGGCCGGCGGCGCTGGCGGACGATTTCACCGGCACGGCGGCGGTCATGGTGCATGCCTTGGGTGAGTTGCCGGGGTTCGATTACGCCTGCTGCCTCTACGCCACCGCGCCGTTGTTGCAGGCGCGTTATCTGCGTGAGGGGCTGGAAGCGCTGGAGCAGCGTCCGGACAAATCCTTTGCGTTTTCCGTGGCCAGCTTCGGCTTTCCGGTGCAACGGGCATTGACCCTGGACGAACAGGGCGCCTTGACCTCGCTGTACCCGGAATTTCGCCACACTCGCTCCCAGGATCTGCCCGAAGCGTTTCAGGATGCCGGGCAGTTTTATTGGGGGCGCACCGAGGCCTGGCTGCGCGGCGAGGTGCTGTTCTCGCCCGCGAGCCTGCCGGTGATCCTGCCGCGCCATCTGGTGCAGGACATCGACACCCTCGAAGACTGGAAACGCGCCGAATACCTCTACGCGGCACTCAAGGCCGGCGGTGAGCTGGAATGAGAGTCCTGATCCGCGCCGACGCCTCGCCGACCATTGGCAGCGGGCACATCGCCCGCTGCCTGACCCTGGCCCGGGTGTTGCGCCAACAAGGCGCCGACGTGGCGTTTGCCTGCCGCCAGTTGCCCGGGCATCGCTTGTCGGCGCTGGCCGCCGAGGGCTGGCGGACGTTCGCCCTGCCGGATCGCTATCCCGGCGAAGACCCGCAGCAAGCCATTGAATCGCTGTTGCCGTGGCAAGCAGATATCGACGCCCTGGGCATTGTGCTCGCGGACGCGCCGGCTTTCGACTGGATCATCGTCGACCACTACGGCCTCGACCATCACTGGCAAACCGCTGCGCGACGCTGGGCGCCGCGAATCATGGCCATCGACGATTTGGCCAGCCGTCGCTACGCGGTAGACTTGCTGCTTAACCAGAACCTGTCGGGCACCACCGCCGCGTACAACGGTTTGATTGCGGACGCTTGCCAGTTGCTGATGGGCCCGCGTTTTGCGCTGTTGCGCGATGAATTTCACTGCCCGGCGATTGTGATCAAGGCCCGGGCCAAACGGCTGCTGGTGAACTTCGGTGGCTTCGATGCGGCGCGGCAAACCCATCACGCCATGCTCGCCTTGGCCGACTTTGCCGAGCTTGAGGTGGATTTCGTCGCCGGCGCCGACAACCCGGCGTGGGCACAGATGCAGGCGCTGGCGTCGGAGCGTCCGAACTGGCGCTTGCATGGCTTTGTCAGTGATTTCTATCGTTTGATGACCGAGGCCGATCTGTTTATCGGTGCCGGTGGCGGCACCAGTTGGGAACGGGCGGCCCTGGGCTTGCCGACGATCTGCATCGCGGTGGCGAACAATCAACAAGCCAACGGCGAAGTGATGGCGAGTGGCGGCGCGCATATTTTCCTCGGTGCGCGGGAACAGGTCAGCGTCGAGCAGTTGCGCCGGGCCATTGGTTTTGTGGTCGACAATCACGGACTGCGCCAAAGCCTGGCCGAGCGTTCGCGGCAACTGGTCGATGGCTTGGGCGTGCAGCGGGTGGCGGCGGCCCTGGCCGGGGCGGTGCTGACCTTGCGTGAAGCCACGCCAGAAGATTCGCGCTTGCTGTTTGAAGGGCGCAATGCCGATGCGGTGCGTCGCCAGTCGCTGGATACCCGGCCCATCGAGTGGGACGCGCATCAAGCCTGGTTCGCCGCCAGCCTGCTCAATCGCCAGCGCTGGCTGTTGATCGCCGAAGCGGCGGATGGGCCCATCGGCGTGCTGCGTTATGACCTTGACGGCGCTGAGGCGCTAGTCTCGATTTATCTGTTTGAAGGCCGTTTCGGCCTGGGTTGGGGCAGGGCGCTGCTGGCCCGGGGCGAGGCGCTGGTCGCCCGGCATTGGCCCGAAGTGCTCGCCATCACCGCGCAGGTGCTGCCGGACAATCAGCCGTCACTGAATCTGTTTCGCCACGCAGGCTTCACGCAAAGTGCCTGCGAATTCCGGCGCGTATTGAAGGATTACCCCCATGACTAGTTTCAAGATCGGCCATCGCACCATCGGTGCCGACGCGCCGCCGTTCATCATTGCCGAGATGAGCGGCAACCATAACCAGTCCCTGGACATGGCGTTGCAGATTGTCGAGGCCGCTGCCAAGGCCGGCGCCCACGCGTTGAAGCTACAGACCTATACGGCCGAGACCATGACCCTGGACTTGTCCGAAGGCGAGTTTTTCATCAAGGACCCTAACAGCCTGTGGGCCGGCACCTCGCTGTATGCCTTGTACGAAAAGGCCCACACGCCGTGGGAGTGGCACGCGCCAATCTTCGCCCGGGCCAAGGAACTGGGCCTGATCGCGTTCTCCACGCCGTTCGACGACAGCGCGGTGGACTTCCTTGAAAGCCTCGACGTCCCGGCTTACAAGATCGCCAGTTTTGAAAACACCGACCTGCCGTTGATCCGGCGGGTGGCGGCCACGGGCAAGCCGCTGATTATTTCCACCGGCATGGCCAGCATCGCCGAGCTGGACGAAACCGTGCGCGCTGCCCGCGAGGCTGGTTGCCGCGACCTGATCTTGCTCAAATGCACCAGCACTTACCCGGCGACCCCGGCCAACAGTCATGTACGGACCATTCCCCATATGCGTGAGCTGTTCGGCTGTCAGGTCGGGTTGTCCGACCATTCCATGGGCGTCGGCGTGTCTGTCGCCGCCGTGGCGCTCGGGGCGACGGTGGTGGAAAAGCATTTCACCCTCGACCGTTCGGCCGGTGGTGTAGACGCCAGTTTCTCCCTGGAACCGGCGGAACTGGCCAGCCTGGTGGTGGAAACCAAACGCGCCTGGCAGGCCATGGGCGAGGTGCATTATGGCGTCACCGAGGCCGAGCGCAAGTCGCTGGTGTACCGCCGTTCGCTGTACGTCACCCAGGACATGGCCGCCGGAGAGCCGTTCACCAGCGCCAACCTGCGCGCCATTCGTCCGGGCCTCGGGCTGGCGCCGAAACACGCTGACAGCCTGCTCGGCCGTCGCGCACGCCAGGCGATCAAGCGCGGTACGCCGCTGGACTGGTCGTTGGTCGAATAACCCCTTCTGCGGTCGATTCGGCAAAATAGCGTGACCTGCGAGTCATAACGCGCATCTTCACTGTATTGTATTGACCGGGGAGATGGCGCCTGGCCTGTTCTCAGGTCCAGTGATAGCCCTTTACGCTCCCCGTTGTCGCCCGTTGCGGGCGACAAAAAAACTCATGGTTTGTCGGCGCCCCTCGATTCCTGCGAGCGGTGGTATTGGGCTGTTTATTATTGGGAAGCCGTAATGATTGGCATAAAAAGCATTGCGAGCTACGTTCCTGTAGCCGGCGTGGACAATTACGCACAAGGTGCAAAATTCGAAAAGGATGAAGAATTCATCCTGGGTAAAATCGGTTCGGCCTTCCTGCCACGCAAAGACGCTGACCAGGAAACTTCGGACCTGTGTGTCGAAGCGGTCAATGCGCTGTTCGCCAGTAACCCTGAGCTGAAGCGCGAATCCATCGACGTGCTGATCGTCGTCACCCAGAACGGCGACGAAGAAGGCCTGCCGCACACCGCCGCTATCGTCCAGGACAAGCTTGGCCTGTCGACCAACGTCGCGGCTTTCGATATCTCCCTGGGCTGCTCGGGTTATGTCTACGGCATCTACGCGATCAAGGGCTTCATGGAAGCCGCCGGATTGAAAAACGGCTTGCTGGTGACCGCCGATCCATACTCGAAAATCGTCGACCCGGAAGACCGCAACACCACCATGCTGTTCGGCGATGCCGCCACGGCGACGTGGATGACCGAGGACGCACCGTGGCAGTTGGGCAAGGCCAAGTTCGGCACCGACGGTTCCGGCGCCCCGCATCTGAAAGTCACCGACGGGGTGTTCTTCATGAACGGCCGCCAGGTGTTCAACTTCGCCCTGCTCAAAGTCCCGGCGCATTTGCACGAACTGCTTAACGAATCGGGCCTGCAAGGCAGCGACATCGACGCCTTCTGCATCCACCAGGGCAGTGCGGCGATTGTCGACGCCGTGGCGCGGCGCTTCGAAGGCGAGCCGGAGAAATTCATCAAGGACATGGTCGAGACCGGCAACACTGTGTCGTCGAGCATTCCGCTGCTGCTGGAGAAACACGTCCTCGATTCCGAATGGAAGCGCGTTGCTCTCAGTGGTTTCGGCGTGGGCTTGTCGTGGGGTTCGGCGATCATCTATCGTCCCTGAGCCTGAATCGCGGTCACAAAAAAGCGTTCAAGGTGTAACCTTGAACGCTATTTTTTTGCCCGTTCCTTTTGTCCCCCTTCAGCGAGGCCCCATGAGCGATAGCAACGAGCGCAATGCCAGTGTCCTGGAACGACGTTGGCCCACCCTGCACGGGCGGCTCATGCTGGAGGCCAGCGGTGCGTTGCAGGCCGATCTGGTGGAAGGCCTGGGTTCGACGCTGAGCATCAACGGCATCCAGCTGACCAGCCGCCACGACCGCATCGCCGAGGCACGGCTTCAAGCCGCCAGCCTGCCAGCCGACAGCGCGGTGGTGCATGTCTACGGCACCGGCTTGGGGGATTTGCAAAACGAGTTACTGGCCCGCCCATCCTTGCAGCGGCTGTATGTGCACATCCTCAACGGCGCAGTGTTTGCGCTGGTCCTGCAATTGCTCGACCAGCCGTGGCTCGACGACCCTCGGGTCGAGTTGCTCTACGCCGGCGACCTGGCGGAAATCCAGTTGCCGTTCTTTGCCTTGCCGTCCGAGTTGGTGCTGGCGGATGACTTCAACGCGAAGATCCGCGATCGATTGATCAGCGAAACCCACTTGGCGTTCAACAATCGCGAGTTCGACCCGCAGTCACCGGAGATCGTCGAGCGTCTGGCCGCCAGCCACGTGCTGCTGGAGCGGGACGCCGATGTCGCCGGGCTGTTTGGCACGGGCGTCGGTCGCGAAGTGTTTGTCATCGCCACCGGGCCGAGCCTGGAACAGCATTTCGAGACCCTGCGCGCCATCCGCAACCAGGCCGAGCGGCCGCTGTTCATCAGCGTCGACACCGCCTACCGGCCGTTGGTCGAGCACGGAATCGCTCCGGATGTCGTGGTGACCATCGATCAGCGCATTTCCAGCCGTCACTTACCGGCCGAAGGCAGCGCTGGCATTCAACTGGTGTACATGCCCATGGTCGATCCGCAGGTGCTGGGTGCCTGGCAGGGGCCGCGTCATGTGGGCTACTCCGCCAGCCCGATCTACCAGAGCGTGCGCGAGCAATGGCCGCGGGGCGAACTCTACGTCGGCGGCAGCGTGATTCATCCGGCCGTGGACCTGGCGGTGAAAATGGGCGCTACGCGCATCACCCTGTTTGGCGCCGACTTCGCGTTTCCCAACAACAAGACCCACGCCGGTTGGGATGACGGTGACCTCGGCCCGCAACTCGGGGCGGCCAAGCACTGGGTGCTGGACGGCCATGGCCAGCGGATCAAGACCCAGCTCAACTTCCGCAGCTACCTGTGCGAGCTGGAGCGCTTTATCAGCGGCCATCCGCAGGTGAGTTTCTATAACAGCAGCCGCGCCGGGGCGAAGATCGCCGGCACGGTGTTTCATCCGGAGTTCGCCCAATGAGCGGCCTTGAAGGTTTTATCCATGACGCCCGGCACTGCGCCGACCTGTTCCGCCTGGGCCGGGATGTCGAGGCGGGGCTGTTGATGGTCGAGTGGGTCAGCGCCGTGCAGCCCCATATCGAACAGTTGTCGCCCACCGTTCAACAGCAGTGGGGGGCGGTGCTCGGTTTGCTGCTCGATTGCCAGGAGCGGCAAAACTGGCTCGCCTTGGCCGATTACCTGCACTATGAGTCGGTCGAACTGTTGCAGGCGGGCCTGTCGGTTTAAGCAGTTTTTCAGTCTGTCCTTTCTTTGCCGGTGCGTGCGAGCCCTCGCCAACCCCTCACCGGCAATTCCCTGGCGTCATTTTTCCGCACCTCACCCCGTCGCAAACCCTTGATTTATGAGGGGTGGCATGGTGATGGCAAATTTTTTTGAAAATCCGCTAAAGCAAGTTGCATTCACGACGATAACTATTACGAAGGTTCTCTAGGCCATACCCGGCGGTTGCCAGGGCCGGAAGCCGCAGTACCCAACCAACGAGGAATTCGTCATGGCTTTAACAGTAAACACCAACGTTACATCGTTGAACGTTCAGAAGAACCTGAACCGCGCTTCCGACGCTCTGTCGACTTCGATGTCTCGCCTGTCTTCCGGCCTGAAAATCAACAGCGCTAAAGACGACGCCGCCGGCCTGCAGATCGCTACCCGTATGACCTCGCAAATCCGCGGTCAGACCATGGCAATCAAAAACGCCAACGACGGTATCTCGATTGCTCAGACCGCTGAAGGCGCGATGCAGGAATCGACCAACATTCTGCAGCGTATGCGTGAACTGGCTGTACAAGCACGAAACGACTCGAACGGTACCCAAGACCGTATCGCGTTGAACAAAGAATTCGCGGCCATGTCCGACGAACTGACCCGTATCGCCAACTCCACCAACCTGAACGGCAAGAACCTGCTGGACGGCACCGCTGGCACCATGACCTTCCAGGTCGGTTCCAACACCGGTTCGGCTAACCAGATCACTCTGACCCTGGCTTCCGGTTTCGGCGCTGCTGCCCTGTCCGTTGACTCGGCTACCCTGCAGATCACTGGTAACAGCTCGGCCACTGCCCAAGCTTCGTTCTCCGCTGCCATCACCCGTATCGATGCTGCTCTGCAGACCATCAACAGCTCCCGTGCTGACCTGGGTGCTGCACAAAACCGTCTGACCAGCACCATCTCCAACCTGCAAAACATCAACGAAAACGCCAGTGCTGCACTGGGTCGCGTACAAGATACCGACTTCGCTGCTGAAACTGCACAGCTGACCAAGCAACAAACTCTGCAACAAGCTTCCACCGCAGTTCTGGCCCAGGCCAACCAACTGCCATCCGCTGTACTGAAACTGCTTCAGTAATAGCTGATTGAGTTTTGGCGGGGGAGTGCGCTGGTCGTGCCCTCCCGCTTTTTTACTTTTAGAGGTGATGGACATGGATATGAGCGTGAAGCTGAACTTGTCTTATCCGGCGGCCCGCCAAGCGACCCCGGTTGCTGACAAGCCTGCGGAGAAGCCTCAAGCGGATACCACGGCGACTGTGGTGGACGTCAAGGAAGCCCGCAAGACTGCCCAGACCGAGCAGGAAAAATTGAAGATGGCCGTTCAGGAAATTGAAAATTTTGTGCAATCGGTTCGACGTAATCTAGAGTTCTCGATCGACGAGCCTTCGGGCAAAGTGGTCGTGAAAGTCATCGCCAGTGAATCCGGTGAGGTGGTCCGTCAGATCCCCAACGAAGAGATTCTAAAACTGGCCAACAGTTTGAATGACGCCAGCAGCTTATTGTTCAGCGCCAAAGCCTGACCGCTGGCACGAAATTTGTTGCTATGTTCTTTTGGGCGTTGTAGTGGTCAAAAGACCGGCGAAACACTGAAGGGAGTTCCACATGGCAAGTCCAATTCTACCGGGCACGGGTCTCGGCTCGGGCATCGACACTGGCGCTATCGTCAAGGCGCTGGTCAATGCTGACAAAGCGGCCAAGCAAGGCCAGATCGACCGTGGGACCGCGACCAACACCGCGAGCATCTCCGGGATCGGTACCTTGAAATCGCTGCTGGCCACGTTCCAGACCGCGCTCAAGGATCTGGGCAGTGCCACCAACCCGCAGTTCGCCGGCTTTGCCGCGAGTTCGTCCGACGCCAAGGTGCTTGGCGCAACCGCAAACAATTCGGCGGTCTCGGGTAATTACAAAGTCGCCATCACGCAAATCGCGACCTCCTCGAAAGTGGCCAGTGCCGCGTTCGCGGGTGGGGCGACCAGCACGATTGCAACCGGCGGTACCTTGACCATCAGCCAGGGTGGCAAGAATTACTCGGTCGTGGTTCCGGACGGCTCGACCCTGCAACAAGTGCGCGACTCGATCAACAGCAAGTTCGCCGTTGATGGTCTCAGCGCCAACATCATCTCCGACGAATTCGGTGCCCGCCTGGTGCTGGGCTCCAGCGTCACGGGCGCCGGGTCGGAAATCTCGGCCAGCGGCGTTGCTGGCCTGACCATGAATGGCGCAGCGAAAATTACCACGCCGCCGACGGCAACCTCCTCGGGTGCCTTGGGCGATTTGCCGGTGGACGCGGTCTACTCCATCGATGGCTTTCCAAGAACCAGCAAGTCAAACACGGTTGCCGACGTGTCGGGTCTCTCGCTGAGCCTGGTGGCCATTGGTAGCGCGACTGTCAGCGTCACGGGCAACAACGACGGCCTGAAAGCCTCGATCCAGAAATTCGTCGATGCCTACAACGCCGTGGCCAACGCCGTGACGTCGCTGACCAAGCCGTCCCTGGACGACGATGGCAAGCCGACAATCCCGGCCGCGTTGACCGGTGACCCGCTGCCTCGTTCGTTGCTGGCGGCCATCCGTGGTCCGTTGTCGCAGACCGGTGCCGGCGACAAGCTGACCGTGCTCTCCCAGTTGGGGATTACCACCGATCAGAAGACCGGCGCGCTGAACTTCGACTCCGTCAAATTCACTGCCGCGATGAATGACAAGAAGCTCGGTGGCGAAGTCCAGACGTTGTTTACCGGTACCAATGGCCTGATCGAGCGCATGAACAATGTGATCAAGCCTTACACCGATACCGGTGGCATCCTGGATACGCGCACCACCAACTTGAACGTCACCAAGAACAGGCTCAGCAAGGACCAGGAAGCCCTGGACCGTCGCATTGAGACCCTGACCGCGGTACTGACGAAAAAGTACAACGACATGGACACCCTGGTCGGTAAATTGAAAGCGACCGGCGACAACATCACCTCGATATTCGCGGCCATGAACGCGCAACAGAAGGGCTAATAGCCTGGAGCGCCAAAAGCCCGGCAGCGTTTTCAAGCGCTCCGGGCTTTTTGTATTTGGATCTAAAGTTTTTTGACGCGTCGTCGATACACTGATTATACGAACCCAAGTTTTTTGATGAGGTAGAACATGAACCCGATGTTAGCCCTTCGCCAATACCAGAAGATTGGCGCCCAGGCGCAGACTTCCGAAGCGAGCCCCCATCGTCTGGTGCAGATGCTCATGGAAGGCGGCCTGGATCGTATCGCCCAGGCCAAAGGCGCCATGGAGCGCAAAGACATCCCCAACAAGGGCGTGTTGATTGGCAAGGCGATTGGCATCATCGGTGGTTTGCGTGAAGGCCTCGACCTGGATAATTCGCCTGAAACCGTGGGTGAGCTGGACAATCTCTACACCTACATGATGAAGCGCCTGGCCGAAGCCAACATCAAGACCGACCCGAAAATCCTCGACGAAGTGGCCGATCTGCTGCGCACCGTCAAGGATGGCTGGGACGCGATTGCCGTGCCGGGCCCGCAGTTTTAAGGAGAACCACCATGAGTCTTGTATTGCAGCGCATCGAACAAACCCGTGGCGCCCTGGTCGACGCACTGGCCGAGCGAAACTGGGAAGCTATCGGTCAATTGGACCTGGCATGCCGATCCTGCATGGAAGACGTCTTGAGTGAAGCTCCGGTGGACGAAGCCGCGCTGCGCAAGAATCTGGAGGAGTTGCTGGGGGTCTATCGGCAGTTGCTCGAAGCGGCAACCGGTGAAAGGCAGGCAATAGTCGACGAGATGTCACAGATCCATCAAGCACAGAACGCGGCAAAGGTTTACCATCTGTTTGGTTAATCCGTAGTTAATACAAATCGTAGTGCGCCATAAATTTGACTGTGCACGGATTTTTGACTTAACTAGTGGCTGTTTGAAGATTTCAGGCGTATAGCCAGCAGAGACAGTGTCTGCGGCGTCTAGCTTGCCCCTCGTTCTGGGCATTGAGTTGACTAGGGAAGTTGCTATTGCATGTGGCGTGAAACCAAAATTCTGCTGATTGATGACGATAGCGTCCGCCGCCGCGATTTGGCGGTGATTTTAAATTTTCTCGGTGAAGAAAATTTACCCTGCGGTAGCCATGACTGGCAGCAGGCTGTCGGCTCTTTGTCATCTAGTCGTGAAGTCATCTGCGTCCTGATCGGGACGGTTAATGCACCTGGCGCTGTTCTGGGCCTGTTAAAGACACTCTCTACCTGGGATGAGTTCCTTCCGGTTTTGTTGATGGGCGATAATTCTTCCATCGACCTGCCAGAAGACCAGCGTCGCCGAGTGCTTTCGACCCTCGAAATGCCCCCCAGCTACAGCAAGTTGCTCGACTCCCTGCACCGTGCCCAGGTCTATCGCGAGATGTATGACCAGGCTCGCGAGCGCGGCCGTCATCGCGAACCCAATCTGTTCCGCAGCCTCGTCGGCACCAGCCGGGCGATCCAGCACGTGCGGCAGATGATGCAGCAAGTGGCGGACACCGATGCCAGCGTGCTGATCCTCGGCGAGTCCGGCACCGGCAAGGAAGTGGTCGCGCGCAACTTGCACTACCACTCCAAACGTCGTGACGGGCCGTTCGTGCCGGTCAACTGCGGGGCGATTCCCGCTGAGCTGCTGGAAAGCGAATTGTTCGGCCACGAGAAGGGCGCCTTCACCGGGGCGATCACCAGCCGCGCCGGACGTTTCGAGCTGGCCAACGGTGGCACGCTGTTCCTCGATGAAATCGGCGACATGCCGCTGCCGATGCAGGTCAAGCTGCTGCGTGTGTTGCAGGAGCGCACCTTCGAGCGCGTGGGCAGCAACAAGACCCAGAGCGTCGACGTGCGCATCATCGCCGCGACCCACAAGAACCTCGAAAGCATGATCGAGATCGGCACCTTCCGTGAAGACCTCTACTACCGTCTGAACGTGTTCCCGATCGAGATGGCGCCGTTGCGTGAGCGCGTCGAAGACATCCCGTTGCTGATGAACGAGTTGATCTCGCGCATGGAGCACGAGAAGCGCGGTTCGATCCGCTTCAACTCGGCGGCGATCATGTCGCTGTGCCGTCACGGCTGGCCGGGCAACGTCCGCGAACTGGCCAACCTGGTGGAGCGCATGGCGATCATGCATCCGTACGGGGTGATTGGCGTGGTCGAGCTGCCGAAGAAATTCCGCTACGTCGACGACGAAGACGAGCAACTGGTGGACAGTTTGCGCAGCGACCTGGAAGAGCGGGTGGCCATCAACGGTCATACCCCGGACTTCTCGGCCGGCGCGACTTTGCCGCCGGAAGGTCTCGACCTCAAGGACTACCTCGGTGGCCTGGAGCAAGGGCTGATCCAGCAGGCACTCGACGATGCCAACGGTATCGTTGCGCGGGCAGCTGAACGTTTGCGCATCCGCCGCACCACCCTGGTGGAGAAGATGCGCAAGTACGGCATGAGCCGTCGCGAGGGGGACGAACAGGCGGATGATTGACGCCTGTTTTCCAAGCTCCTCATTTCCAAGCAGTTTTTTTTAGGCACGGGTATTGCTAAGTCCCTCGCAACGTTCCGTTTAAATGACGGTCAGCCCAGCGAGAGAGCACAATGCCCCAAGCCGCCCAGATGTCTCCTGTCTCCGACACTGCGGATTCCGTAGAGCAGGCCAGCCGGCTGGGTCTTGAGCAGGCGTTCTCGCTGTTCAGTCAGGTCTCCAGCCAACTCAACGATTCCTACAGCATGCTCGAAGCCCGGGTCACCGAGCTCAAGGGTGAGCTGGCGGTGGTCAGTGCCCAGCGCATGCAGGAACTGGCGGAAAAAGAGCGGCTGGCCAACCGTCTGCAAAACCTTCTCGATCTGTTGCCCGGTGGCGTCATCGTCATCGATGCCCATGGCATCGTCCGCGAAGCCAACCCGGCTGCCTGCGAACTGCTGGGCTTGCCGCTGGAAGGCGAACTGTGGCGTCAGGTCATCACCCGTTGCTTTGCCCCGCGCAAGGACGACGGTCATGAAATTTCCCTCAAGGATGGGCGACGCCTGTCCATCGCCACGCGCTCGCTGGACGCCGAGCCCGGCCAACTGGTGCTGCTCACCGACCTGACCGAAACCCGTCAGTTGCAAGGCCAGGTGGCACGCAACGAGCGGCTGTCGTCCCTTGGGCGCATGGTCGCGTCTCTGGCGCATCAGATCCGCACGCCGTTGTCCGCCGCGTTGTTGTACGCCAGTCACTTGACCGAACAAGCCTTGCCGGTGGAAACCCAGCAGCGTTTTGCCGGGCGCCTCAAGGAGCGTCTGCATGAGCTGGAACATCAAGTGCGCGACATGCTGGTGTTTGCCCGGGGCGAGTTGCCGCTGATTGATCGCGTGACCCCCAAGGCCCTGATGCAATCGCTGCAGGCCGCCGCGTTGACTCATGTGCAGGACTTGCCCGTGCGCTGGCAGTGCGACAGCCACGCCGGCGAGTTGCTGTGCAACCGCGACACCCTGGTGGGTGCGGTGCTGAACCTGATTGAAAACGCCATCCAGGCCAGCGGCGGCGAGGTGCGCCTGAAAGTGCACCTGTATACCCGCGACGACGTGCTGCGCCTGTGCGTCAGTGACACCGGCAGTGGCATCGATGCCGCCGTGCAAGCACGTCTCGGCGAACCGTTCTTTACCACCAAGACCAATGGCACCGGCCTCGGCCTGACGGTGGTCAAGGCAGTGGCGCGGGCGCATCAGGGCGAGTTGCAGTTGTACTCGCGACCGGGGCGCGGCACCTGCGCCTTGTTGACGTTGCCGCTGTTTGCCGGTTCGCCGTCTGCCAGCATGGAAGGGGTGGAGTGAGGGACATGGGAATCAAGGTGTTGCTGGTCGAGGATGACCGTGCGTTACGCGAAGCGCTGGCCGATACGTTGTTACTCGCAGGCCATGCGTATAAGGCGGTGGCCTGTGCTGAGGATGCGCTGGCGGCGGTGGCCACCGAGGCGTTTAGCCTAGTGGTCAGCGACGTCAATATGCCGGGCATGGACGGCCATCAACTGCTCGGGCTGTTGCGCAGTCGACAGCCGCAGTTGCCGGTGTTGCTGATGACCGCCCATGGCGCCGTCGAACGTGCGGTGGAAGCCATGCGTCAGGGCGCCGCCGATTACCTGGTCAAGCCATTCGAACCGAAAGCCTTGCTCGACCTGGTGGCGCGCCACGCCCTGGGCACGGTTGGCGTTGCCGAAGGCGAGGGACCGGTGGCGCTGGAACCGGCCAGTGCGCAGTTGCTGGAATTGGCCGCACGGGTCGCCCGCAGCGATTCGACAGTGTTGATTTCCGGCGAGTCCGGCACCGGCAAGGAAGTGCTGGCGCGCTACATTCACCAGCAATCCACTCGCGCCACGCAGCCGTTCATTGCCATCAATTGCGCGGCGATTCCCGACAACATGCTCGAAGCCACCTTGTTCGGTCATGAGAAAGGTTCGTTCACCGGCGCCATCGCGGCCCAGGCCGGCAAGTTCGAACAAGCCGACGGCGGCACCATCCTGCTCGACGAAATTTCCGAAATGCCCCTCGGCCTGCAAGCCAAATTGCTGCGCGTCTTGCAGGAACGTGAAGTCGAACGGGTCGGTGGGCGCAAGCCGATCACCCTTGACATTCGCGTGGTCGCCACCACCAACCGTGACCTGGCCGGCGAAGTGGCGGCGGGGCGTTTCCGTGAAGACCTCTACTATCGGCTGTCAGTTTTCCCTTTGGCCTGGCGGCCATTGCGCGAACGCACCGCCGACATTTTGCCGCTGGCCGAGCGCTTGCTGGCCAAGCACGTCAATAAAATGAAGCACGCCGTCGCCCGGCTCTCGCCGGAGGCCCAGGCCTGCCTGATCGCTTATCCGTGGCCGGGTAACGTGCGTGAGCTGGACAACGCGATCCAGCGCGCCTTGATCCTGCAACAGGGTGGGCTGATCCAGCCGCAGGATTTCTGCCTCACCGGCCCGGCCCTGTTCGCGCCGTTGCCACCCTCGATGCCGGCCCCCATGGTCGTGGCTCCGCGCGCGGTCGAGGGCGATGCGGCCCAGGGCGAGTCCGCTGGGGCGCTGGGTGACGATCTGCGTCGCCGTGAATTCCAGATGATCATCGACACCCTGCGCACCGAGCGCGGTCGCCGCAAGGAAGCCGCCGAACGCCTGGGCATCAGCCCGCGCACCCTGCGTTACAAGCTGGCGCAGATGCGCGATGCGGGGATGGACGTCGAAGCGTATCTGTTTGCCACCTGAAATGCCTGACAGGGCTTTTTGTAGGGCGTGGCCATGGACTGGCACCCTTGTTGCTAATACCTCAGTACCCGCCGAGTGAGTGTCAAAAAATTGCGGGCCGCCAACGAGAGTAGACCATGAGCCAAGGTATTGAATTTAATCGATTGATGCTGGATATGCGCTCCATGCAAATGGATGCCATGTCGGCCTCGAAATCGACTGCCGTCGTTCCGCAAATGAGCGGCAGCAGCTTTTCCGACATGCTCGGTCAAGCCGTCAATAAAGTGAACGATACCCAGCAAGCGTCGAGTCAGTTGGCCAGTGCCTTCGAAATCGGCAAGAGCGGTGTCGACCTGACGGATGTGATGATTTCCTCGCAGAAAGCCAGCGTCTCGTTCCAGGCTCTGACCCAGGTTCGCAACAAACTGGTCCAGGCCTACCAAGACATCATGCAGATGCCGGTCTAAGGAAGATATTGAGTCATGGCAGAAGCAGTCGCCGATAACGTTCCGGCCAAGGCCACCCCGATAGACGGCAAACCGCCGCTGTTCGGCCTGTCCTTCCTGGAAAACCTCTCCGAGATGACCATGCTGCGTCAGGTAGGCCTGTTGGTCGGCCTGGCCGCGAGCGTGGCGATTGGTTTTGCCGTGGTGCTGTGGTCCCAGCAGCCTGACTACCGTCCTTTGTACGGCAGCCTTGCCGGCATGGACGCCAAGCAGGTCATGGACACCCTGGCCTCTGCCGACATTCCCTACACCGTCGAACCCAACTCCGGCGCCTTGCTGGTCAAGGCCGATGACCTGTCCCGTGCGCGCCTGAAACTGGCCGGTGCTGGTGTCACTCCCAGCGATGGCAACATCGGTTTCGAGATCCTCGACAAGGACCAGGGCTTGGGTACCAGCCAGTTCATGGAAGCGACCCGCTACCGTCGCGGCCTCGAAGGCGAACTGGCGCGGACCATTTCCAGCCTGAACAACGTCAAGGGCGCCCGGGTGCATTTGGCGATTCCGAAAAGCTCGGTGTTCGTGCGCGATGAACGCAAGCCGAGCGCTTCGGTATTGGTCGAACTGTATTCCGGTCGTTCGCTGGAGCCCGGCCAGGTGCTGGCGATCATCAACCTGGTGGCGACCAGTGTTCCCGAGCTGAGCAAATCGCAGATCACCGTGGTCGACCAGAAGGGCAACCTGCTGTCGGACCAGGCGGAGAACTCCGAGCTGACCATGGCCGGCAAGCAATTCGATTACAGCCGCCGCATGGAAAGCATGCTGACCCAGCGCGTGCACAACATTCTGCAACCGGTGCTGGGCAACGACCGCTATAAAGCCGAAGTCTCGGCCGACGTGGACTTCAGCGCCGTCGAGTCGACGTCCGAGCAGTTCAACCCGGACCAGCCGGCCCTGCGCAGCGAGCAATCGACCTCCGAACAACGCACCGCCAGCAATGGCCCGCAAGGCGTGCCCGGTGCCTTGAGCAACCAGCCGCCGTCGCCGGCGTCCGCGCCGCAAACCACCGGTGGCGCCACCGCGTCGGCCGGCATGGTGCAGCCAGGCCAGCCGCTGCTGGATGCCAACGGTCAACAGATCATGGACCCGGCCACCGGTCAGCCGATGCTGGCGCCGTACCCGGCGGACAAGCGTCAACAATCCACCAAGAACTTCGAACTCGACCGCTCGATCAGCCACACCAAACAACAGCAGGGTCGCTTGAATCGCCTGTCGGTGTCGGTGGTGGTAGACGATCAGGTCAAGCTCAACGCGGCGAACGGGGAAACCACCCGGGCCCCGTGGAGCGCCGACGAATTGGCGCGCTTCACGCGCCTGGTGCAAGACGCGGTCGGCTTCGACGCCAGCCGTGGCGACAGCGTCAGCGTGATCAACATGCCGTTCTCCGCCGAGCGCGGTGAAGTCATCGCCGACATTCCGTTCTATTCGCAACCGTGGTTCTGGGACATCGTCAAGCAAGTGATGGGCGTGCTGTTCATCCTGGTGCTGGTGTTCGGGGTTCTGCGTCCGGTGCTCAACAACATCACCGGTGGCGGCAAAGGCAAGCAGTTGGCCGGTATTGGCAGCGACGTCGAACTGGGCGGCATGGGTGGCCTGGATGGCGAGTTGGCCAACGACCGCGTCAGCCTCGGCGGCCCGCAAAGCATCCTGCTGCCAAGCCCGAGCGAAGGCTATGACGCTCAGTTGAACGCAATCAAGAGTCTGGTGGCCGAAGATCCGGGTCGCGTGGCCCAGGTCGTGAAAGAGTGGATTAACGCAGATGAGTGATAACCGAGCCGCTACCGTCAAACTCAACAAGGTCGACAAAGCCGCGATCCTGCTGCTGTCCCTGGGGTCTACCGATGCCGCGCAGGTGCTGCGCCACATGGGGCCCAAAGAGGTTCAGCGCGTCGGCGTGGCCATGGCGCAAATGGGCAACGTGCACCGTGAGCAAGTCGAGCAGGTGATGAGCGAGTTCGTCGACATCGTCGGCGACCAGACCAGCCTCGGCGTCGGCTCCGATGACTACGTGCGCAAGATGCTCACCCAGGCCTTGGGCGAAGACAAGGCCAACGGCCTGATCGACCGCATCCTGCTCGGTGGCAACACCAGCGGCCTCGACAGCCTGAAATGGATGGAGCCGCGTGCCGTCGCCGACGTGATCCGCTACGAACACCCGCAGATCCAGGCCATCGTCGTGGCGTACCTCGATCCGGACCAGGCTGGTGAAGTGCTGGGCAACTTCGACCACAAGGTGCGCCTGGACATCATCCTGCGCGTCTCGTCGCTGAACACCGTGCAGCCGGCGGCCCTGAAAGAATTGAACCAGATTCTCGAGAAGCAGTTCTCGGGCAACGCCAACACGTCGCGTACTACCCTGGGTGGTATCAAGCGTGCGGCGGATATCATGAACTTCCTCGACAGCTCGATCGAAGGCCAGCTCATGGACTCGATCCGCGAAGTGGACGAAGACCTGTCGACGCAGATCGAAGACCTCATGTTTGTCTTCAACAACCTGTCCGATGTCGACGACCGTGGTATCCAGGCCTTGCTGCGCGAAGTCTCCTCCGACGTGCTGGTACTGGCACTGAAGGGCTCGGACGACGCCATCAAAGAGAAGATTTTCAAGAATATGTCCAAACGTGCCGCCGAACTGCTGCGCGACGACCTGGAAGCCAAAGGCCCGGTTCGCGTCAGCGATGTCGAAGGCGCCCAGAAGGAAATTCTCACCATTGCCCGTCGTATGGCGGAGGCCGGGGAGATCGTTCTTGGCGGCAAGGGTGGCGAGGAAATGATTTAAGCGTAGGTGCCGTTGATGTCCAGCTCCGATAAAGCAGCACCCAGTGAGCTCATCCGGGCACAGGATTTGCGCGGGATCGACGTCTGGGCCTTGCCCAGCTTTGACCCGCACGTGGAAGTCCCCGAGCCGGAACCGGTGGTC
>Ga0247742_10000307_pt1 | contig 41417 bp, 22 predicted proteins | sample UWRJL208509C2_FD_180944 | JGI IMG/M metagenome (GOLD analysis project Ga0247742, IMG submission 180944) | Plant litter microbial communities from Arlington Agricultural Research Station in Wisconsin, United States - UWRJ-L208-509C-2 | ecosystem: Environmental > Terrestrial > Plant litter >...
TCAACTGACCAAGTCCCGGCGTCTGCAAGCGTCTTGCAGCCATCGAGTGACGTTGCGGCAACGTCGGCAACTGCAAAGTTGAGTGGCGAGAGCAGCAGCGTGGCCTCGGCTGAAAGTTCGGCCACTCCTCCGGTCCTCGTGCCAACGGCGGTAACCGCATCTGTTGAGCCTGCACGTACGGTTCTAGGTGCCGAAGATGCTGCCCCCATATCCCTTCGACAGACCTCCTCTGCCGCTGGCACTGGCACTCAACCCGACAACCAGCAATCAGCTGATGCGGCACTAACGCTCGTCGCCGTCGCGCCCGCCGCTGCACAAACACTGCGTGTTGCGGAGGTCTCGGCAACCGCAAGCGAACCCGCTGCCACAGTCTCCTTGCTGGCGGCCCCGGCAGCCGCGGCGACGCCGAACAAGATTGCCCTTGAAAACATGAAAACGGGCAATCCACAGAGCGAATGGGGGATTGAGGGCGACGGAAACGGGACGATCCAGGGGTTCGCCACGCAGATCAGCACCAATATCGGCCAAACCGTCGACTTTAAGATTGCGACAGATTCCACGCACTATCGCATCGATATTTACCGCATGGGCTACTACGGCGGCGATGGTGCCCGCAAGGTGGCATCGATCGATAAGTCGCTGACGACGGCCCAGATACAGCCGCATCCTATCGTCGACATGACGCTTGGCCTGATTGATGCCGGCAACTGGTCGGTATCGGCGAGCTGGGACATTCCCGCCGACGCTGTTTCCGGCGTCTATTTTGCAAAACTGGTGCGCGAGGACGGTGTCGCGGATGCCAGCATTGTCCCGTTCGTTGTCCGTGACGATGCCTCGGCCAGCGACATTGTGTTCCAGACGTCGGACACGACCTGGCAGGCCTATAATGCTTGGGGCGGCGCCAGCCTTTATTATGGTCAGGTTCCGGTCGATCCAAACGACATGATCGGCTATCTGCCGCCAAACTGTAGCTGCGGCCTGACTGCGATCGGCCGCGCCTCGGCTGTCAGCTACAACAGGCCGATCATTACCAATACCAGCCCTATCGGGGGCACTCACGACTTCATATTCGGTGTCGAGTCCTCCGCGATCTCCTGGTTGGAGCAGAACGGATACGACGTTTCCTACATTTCAGGCGTGGATGCGACCAGAAGCGGGAGCCTGCTTCTCAATCACGATGCATTTCTTTCAGTTGGGCACGATGAGTATTGGTCGGCGGAGCAGCGTGCGAACGTAGAGGCAGCACGCGACAGTGGCGTCAATCTGGCTTTCTGGAGCGGCAATGAGGTCTACTGGAAGGTGCGGTGGGAAAGCAGCATCGACGGAAACGGTACGCCGTACCGCACGATGGTCTCTTACAAGGAGACTTGGGGCACGAGCAGTGATCCGAGCAATATCGGGACGGGTACGTGGCGTGACCCACGTTACGCCGATCCGGGCCAACAGCCGGAAAATGCTCTGACGGGCACAATGTTTACAGTCGACAGTTATCGGCTGGACACGATCACGATTCCTTACGACTATTCGAACTTGCGTTTCTGGCGCAACACGGATGTCGCTAACCTTCAAGCGGGCGAGACCTACAGCCTAGTTCAAAACCTGCTCGGTTATGAATGGGATTCCGACGTCGAGAACGGCTTCAGGCCGGCTGGCCTTGTCAATCTGTCGCTCTCCAGCGTCTCGGTCGACACATACTTGCGCGACTACGGCACGACAGTCGGCAGCGCCGTCGCCACGCACAGCCTGACGATGTATCGTGCCGCAAGTGGAGCCCTGGTATTCGGGGCGGGTACCGTTTTCTGGTCCTGGGGTTTGAGCGACAATCACGAGGGTCCAACGACGCCGACCGACCCGAACGTCCAGCAGGCAATGGTGAACATGTTTGCGGACATGGGCATTCAACCAACAACGCTCAGCGCAAGCCTTGTGATTGCGACCCAATCCACAGATACGCTGAAGCCCACGTCGACGATTACCTCTCCGACAGTTGGTGGCAGTTTCCTCGAGGGACAGCATGTGACGGTGACCGGCACGGCGCAGGACTTCGGTGGCGGCATCATTGCAGGGATTGAAGTCTCAACAGACGGTGGCCTGCATTGGTTCAAGGCGACAGGTCGCGAAAACTGGAGCTATAACTGGGTCGTCCAGGCCAGCGGCACGTACACGATAATGTCGCGTGCGGTCGATGACAGCGTCAACATGGAGACGCCAGCCATCGGCAAGCAGGTGACGGTGTCACTGCCGAGCACAGTCGGGTTGTGGACGCTGGCGGCAAAGCCTGTGATTGAGACCGTGATCGAGGACCGAGAGAAGGTCGAGCTCGGCGTACGCTTCCAGTCAACGACAGGTGGCTTCGTCACGGGGATTCGCTTCTACAAGGGCTTTTACAACATCGGCGAGCATGTCGTCAGCCTGTGGAATGCAGACGGTACATTGCTGGCCACAGGCATATCGACGGGTGAATCGCTTTCAGGCTGGCAGACGGTGACGTTCGCCACCCCGGTCGCAATCTCTGCAGGCACGACGTACACCGCGTCCTATCACAGCGACGGCTATTATTCGGCAACGGAAAACTACTTTGGCACAACGCCATATTCAAACGGACCTCTGAAGATCGTCGATGGTGGAGGTGTCTATTCATATAGCACCACGACCGGAACACGTCCCGTAAACAGCTCCAATGGCGCGAACTACTGGGTTGACGTTGTGTTCAATGCCGGTGCGAACACTGCACCGGTCGCCACAGACGATTTCGGCTATGTGGCATCGCGAAACGGGAGCGTAACGCTGTCGATAGCATCGCTTGTCGCCAATGACGCCGATGCAAATGGTGACAGCCTGACCATCTCTGCCGTCGGCGGCGCGGTCAACGGTTCGGTGGTCCTCAATGCACAGACGGGGACGGTCGTCTTCACCCCGAGCGCAAACTATGCGGGGCCGGCGAGCTTCACATATACGCTATCGGATGGACGTGGAGGATCGGATCAGGGTAGCGTTAGCCTGACGGTGCAAGACGCTCCTACAGGGGCAAGCTTGTTCCTGGGCAATGAAGGCCCCACCACAGCTGGCTTCACCGACAACACGCCGGTTGAACTTGGGATGAAGTTTGTCTCATCCGCCACTGGAACGATAACATCAATTCGGTTCTATAAGGCCAGCGGCGATACCGGAGCACATACCGGTTCTGTCTGGAGTTCCAGCGGCGCTTTGCTCGGGACCGTCAGTTTCTCTGCCGAATCCCTCAGCGGATGGCAAACCGCCACCTTCTCCACGCCAATTCAGATCACAGCGGGTGCGACCTACATTGCCTCGTACCATACGACAGGCACATACGTGGCAACGGCGAACTATTTCACGCAAGCGCATACGAACGGTGTCCTGACCGGATTGGCTGCGGCAACGAGCGGCGGCAACGGCGTCTATAGCTACGGTTCGTCCGCGACATTCCCAACCTCGAACTACCAGGCATCGAATTATTGGGTCGATGTGGTCTTCAACCAGTCCACGGTCAACACCGCACCTGTCGCGGCCAACGACAACGGGTTTGTGGCCTATTCAAACACCGCGCTGTCGATAGCGGCCACTGCGCTTCTTGCCAACGACGTCGATGCCGACGGCGATGTGTTGTCTATTACTGGCGCAACCGCGATCAGTGGCGGTACCGTGGTGTTCAACAGCCAGACCAACGCAATCACGTTTACACCAACGAACGGCTATCTGGGTTCCGCAAGCTTCAGCTACACCGCCTCGGACGGTCGCGGCGGCACGTCGTCTGCTGTTGTCAGCCTCACCGTCAGTCAGCCTGCGACCAACACGACAAGCCTGTTCTCGGCCTCTCAGGTCCCGACGATCGCTGCCGATGCCGATCCGGACTCGGTCGAACTCGGCATGAGGTTTGTCGCGTCAGCCGCTGGCCAGATCACGGCGCTACGCTACTACAAGAGTGCCCAAGATACGGGTACGCATACTGCGTCGCTGTGGAGTAGCACAGGTGCTCTGCTCGCAACCGCAGTATTCACCAACGAGACTGCGAGCGGCTGGCAAACGGTCACCCTCTCGCAACCCATTGCCGTCACCGCAGGTACGACATATGTCGCCAGCTATCACTCGAACGGCTTCTATGCGGCGACTCCCAACTACTTTACCAGCAGCTATACCAACGGCGCCCTGACCGCACCGAGCGGAAGCAACGGCGTTTACGCCTACGGCACGGGCAGCCTGTTCCCATCGGCGACCTTTAACGCAACCAACTACTGGGTAGACGTCGTTTATCAGAGTGGATCGCAGACCGTAAACAACACCGCGCCTGTTGCCGTCAACGACAATGGCTTCTCGACAACGAGCGGCACAGCTCTGGCCATCCAGGCTTCCGCATTGTTGGTGAACGACAGCGATGTCGATGGAAATACTTTGACAATAGCCGGCGTCACCAGCGGGACAGGCGGCAGTGCCGTCTTCAGCAGCCAGACAAACACCATAACCTTCACGCCGACCGCCGGCTTTACAGGTGCCGCGACGTTCTCCTACACGATTTCCGACGGTGCAGGCGGCGTGGCTTCGGCGACTGTTGGTCTGACTGTCACCCAACCGACATCAACAACTACCTCCGGCTTGTTCTCCTCATCCCAAACGCCAAGCATCGCCGCGGACAACGATCCGGCATCGGTCGAACTGGGGGTAAAATTCGTCGCCTCCTCGACCGGTCAGATTACCGGCCTTCGATACTATAAGAGTGCGCAGGATACAGGTGCTCACATCGGCACCCTGTGGAGCAGCACCGGAACGGCGCTTGCGTCTGCGACTTTCACCAACGAGACCGCGAGCGGTTGGCAGACGGTCAGCTTCGCTCAGCCAATCACCATCTCGGCCGGCACGACTTATGTCGCGAGCTATCATTCAAACGGCTTCTACGCGGCAACGCCGAACTACTTCACCACCAGCTATACCAACGGTGCCCTGACCGCCCCAAGCGGTAATAACGGCGTCTACGCCTACGGCACGGGAAGCCTGTTCCCGTCTGCGACCTACAACGCGACGAACTACTGGGTCGATGTTGTCTACCAAAGTGGCCCGCAGACGGTAGCCAATACCGCGCCGGTAGCACTCAATGACAGTGGATATTCGACCGGCACCGGCACCACCTTGACGATCCAGGCTTCCGCCCTGCTGGCAAACGACAGCGATGCTGATGGCAACAGCCTGACGATCACAGGTGTCACCAGCGGCACGGGTGGCAGTGCTGTCTTCAACAGCCAGACAAATGTCGTCACCTTCACGCCGACTGCAGGCTTCACCGGCGCTGCTAATTTCTCCTACGCGATCTCCGACGGCGCCGGGGGGGCCGCGTCGGCGCAGGTATCACTAACCGTCAATGGCCAAGCGCCGAGCCAAGGCGCGGAGCAGAACCTCTTCGTTGCCGGGACGACGCCAACCACCGTTTCTGTCAACGACAACAACCCTGTCAATCTTGGCATGAAATTCCAAGCCGATGCGGCGGGTTGGATCACCGGTATCCGCTTCTACAAAGGCGCCAACAACACCGGCGCGCATACCGGATATCTCTGGAGCGCAACGGGAACACTGCTCGCCAGCGCCACTTTCACCAATGAGACGGCAAGCGGCTGGCAGTCGGTCAGCCTGTCGAACCAGGTGGCCATCACAGCCGATACGACCTACGTCGTGTCCTACAGCACGAATGGCAGCTACTCGGCAACGGGCAGCTATTTCAACTCTGCCGGTGTGACCAATGGCAATCTGGAGGCCATGTCGTCCGCGCTCAGCAGCGGCAACGGAGTCTACGCTTACGGCTCCGCAGGCCTCTTCCCGACCAGTACCTACAACAGCACTAACTACTACGTTGATGTCGCGTTCAAGCCCCAGTTGGCGGCTTAGGAGCATGGATGGGGCAATGGGCGACATTAGACTTCCAGTAACCGTGTTGGCCGGCTTTCTAGGCGCTGGCAAGACCACCATTCTCAATCATGTCCTGCGCAATCGCGAAGGACTTCGCGTTGCGGTTATTGTCAACGACATGAGCGAGATCAATATCGATGCAGAACTCGTCCGGGATGGAGATGCAAATCTGTCCCGGACGGAAGAAACTCTGGTGGAACTCACCAATGGATGCATCTGTTGCACATTGCGCGATGACCTGCTGGGCGAAGTCCGCCGGCTCGCCGCCGAGGGCCGCTTCGACTATCTCCTGATCGAAGGCACGGGGATTGCCGAACCATTGCCGATTGCCGCGACGTTCTCGTTTCGCAACGAGCATGGCTCAGCGCTTTGCGATATCGCGCGGTTGGACACAATGGTCTCGGTTGTCGATGCCGCCAATCTGCTCGCCAACTTTTCGAGCACTGATTTTCTGAGTGATCGGGGAGAAACGCGTGACGCTGAAGATAAGCGGTCGCTGATTGATCTGCTCGTTGAGCAGATCGAGTTTGCAGATGTGGTTGTCATCAACAAGATTTCCGAGGTCAGTGCCGAGACGCGTATCGTTATTCGACAGATAGTCGCGGCCCTCAATCCTGATGCGCGCGTGGTCGAAGCCGATTATGGTCGTTTACCTCTCGTGTCGATACTCGACACGCAGCTGTTCAGCGAAGCCAAGTCGGCGCGGCACCCGCTGTGGCACAAGGAATTGTATGGATGGGGTGACCATGTTCCGGAGACAGAGGAATACGGTATCGCAAGTTTCGTTTATCGTGCAAGGCGTCCCTTCGACCCTGTGAAGCTTGAAAGCTTCCTGGCTTCGGATTGGCCAGGCCTGATCCGTGCGAAGGGGCATTTCTGGCTCGCGACGCGCGTCAATGAAATTGGGCTTCTGTCGATCGCTGGGACGCAGCGCCAAATCAGCAGTAAGGGCTTCTGGTGGGCAACTGTTCCTCAGGCGCAGTGGCCGCGGTATCCGCAGTTTCGTCAGTTTCTGGATCGTCACTGGCATAAGACATGGGGTGATCGCCGCCAGGAACTTGTCTTCATTGGTGCCAGCCTCGACCAGAACGCCGTCTGCAGCGCTTTGGACGATTGTTTGATCGGAGACGAAACAGGCTTCGATCCGCGCCTAGCGCTAGACATTCGCGATCCTTTTCCGGCGTGGGAACACGCCCATGCACATCACTGATCTTAACATTGAGCAGCCAGAGGGGCACATCATGAGCAATGAACTCTACGCAGACGGTATCGGCGAAATTACAGTCACCGGAACCATCGTCAGGATCGACCTGATGTCACTGTCTGCCACCGAACGCGATGCAGGCGGTAGTCCGCTGCCGGTATTCCGCCAACGTATTATCATGCCGGTCGATGCTTTCGCAAACGCGGTGGACCTGATGCAGAAGGCACTTGGTGGCTTGGTGGAAGCCGGCGCTGTCCGGCGTGTCAACGACGCGCCGCTGGTCTCCAACGCTGAGATCATTCAACCAGGGCAAACGTCGGCCAACGCCTCTCCTAATTTTAACTGATCGAGCAAACACTGTTCCGGGTGGGCCACGCGTATGTTTTTGCACACCAATCTACACTGCCTTGCACTCGTTGCGCGACATCACGGTGTCGATCTTTCGCCTGAAAGACTGCAACACGACTATGCGGTCGGCGAGGAGCCGGTCGCCATGCGACAACTGCTGCGCATGGCAAAGGATTCCGCTCTTAAAGCCAAGCACCTTATGCTTGAATGGCCGGCATTGTTCAAGTTGGGCAATGCCTACCCCATTCTCGCCGAACTTGAGAACGGCAACTGGGTTGTCGTGGCAGGCGCGGTGGATGGCGAGGAAAAGCAGGTTCGTGTACTTGATCCTCTTGCATCACGCCCGGAATTCATTCTCTTGAACGAGGATCAGTTCACCAAATCCTGGCGTGGGTCGGTCATTCTGGTCAAGCGCAGCCACAAGATAAGCGATGACGATCAGCCCTTCGGCTTTCGCTGGTTCATCCCGGAAGTCATCAAGCAGCGCAGTTTTTTTCGTGACGTGGCACTGGCTGCATTCGTGCTCTACGGCTTGGGCTTGATGACGCCAATGTTCTTTCAGCTTGTCATCGACAAGGTCCTGGTTCACCAGAGTTATGCGACACTGACGGTGTTGACGATTGGCATCGCCGTGGCCCTGATCTTCGACGCCACTTTCACCTTCCTACGGCGCTATCTCTTGCTTTACGCCACCAACAGGATCGATATCAGGATCGCCACCCGCACTTTCGGACATCTCCTTAACCTCCCGATCGCGCTCTTCGAGCAGGCCTCGGCCGGGGTCATCGTCAAGCATATGCAGCAAACAGGCCGTATTCGCGAGTTCCTGACTGGCCGTCTGTTCCTGACACTGCTTGATGGTCTTTCGCTGCTGGTCTTCATCCCTATCCTGCTGCTTTACAGCGTCAAGCTCACCTTTGTCGTGCTGGGTTTCGCGCTTCTCGTCGGCTTGGTGGTCATGGCGCTTGTCGGGCCGTTCCAGCGTCGATTACAGGCGCTTTACAAGGCCGAGGGCGATCGGCAGGCGCTGCTTGTGGAAACCGTTCACGGCATGCGCACCGTCAAGTCCCTTGCGTTGGAGCCACGCCAGCGCAAGGTCTGGGATGATCATTCGGCGCAGGCCATCTCCGTGCGTTTCCGTGTCGACAAAATATCGACGGCCGCCCAAGCCATGACCGGGCTCTTGGAGAAGTTGATGAGCGTCGCGATCATCGGCCTCGGTGCGCTCGACGTCTTCAGCGGTGCGATGACGGTCGGTGCGCTGGTTGCTTTCAACATGCTGGCAGGCAGAGTCTCCGGGCCACTGGTGCAGATCGTCACCATGGTGCACGAATACCAGGAAGTGGCATTGTCGGTGCGCATGCTTGGTGAGATCATGAATCAGCGACCGGAACAGTTCGGCCGGGGCCGCGGCATCCGCCCGCAACTGAAGGGTCGGATCGAATTCGACAAGGTAAGCTTTCGCTACGGGCCGGACGGCGCGCCTGCGCTCGACAACGTCTCCTTCACGGTACCGGAGGGATCTGTTTTCGGGGTCGTCGGCAAGAGCGGTTCGGGCAAGACCACGATCACCCGGCTGATCCAAGGGCTCTACCAGAGCCAGCAGGGGCTGGTGCGCATCGATGGCTACGACAGCCGCGAAATCGATCTCGTCCATCTCAGAACCAGCATAGGCGTCGTGCTACAGGACAACTTCCTATTCCGCGGCACGGTGCGCGAAAACATAGCGGCTGCAAAGCCGGATGCAAGCATCGAGGAGATCATCGAAGTCGCGCGCATCGCTGGTGCCGAGGAGTTCGTCGAGCGTCTGCCGCGCGGTTTTGAAACGATGCTCGAAGAAAACGCATCGAACCTTTCAGGCGGCCAAAAGCAACGGCTTGCTATCGCGCGGGCACTCATTACTGATCCCAAGCTGCTGATCTTCGATGAGGCGACAAGCGCGCTGGACCCCGACAGTGAAGCGATCATCCGGCAAAACCTCAGCCAGATCGCCGCTGGCCGAACGGTTATCATCGTCTCGCATCGCCTTTCGACGCTCGTCGATTCCGACGCCATTCTTGTCGTCGAGCGCGGCAAGATCGCCGATATCGGCAGACACGATCAGCTCGTAAACCGCTGCATGACCTATCGTCATCTCTGGTCGCAGCAGATGAGGCAGGTAGCATGAACGCGCGCGCGCAAAAGCCGGTAGAAAATCTACCAGTACCGGTCGCGAAACCGGGAAGCCAACTTGCTTCGAACACAACGTTCACGCCCGTCATAGCAGAGTTCCAATCCGATGCGGTGGAACTCGAGGAGCGTGCGCCGCCTCGCGTCGCCCGCATGACGCTGTATTGTGTCACAGCACTGATCGGATCAGCCATCGTCTGGGCGTCCGTGTCCTCGATCGATGAAGTCGTCATCGCTCCAGGCAAACTGGTGACGACGCAACCGACTATTGTCGTCCAACCCCTCGAAACCTCGATTATCAGGACGATAGACGTTACCACCGGTCAGGTTGTCCATGCCGGTCAGACGTTGGCGACGCTCGACGCCACCTTCAGCCAGGCGGATGTCGACCAACTGGCGGCGAAGTTTGCTGCCCTAGACGCTCAGGTTCGACGCATCGAGGCAGAACTGGCGGGCGCGGACTATTCGACCATGGCCGGCGCCACGTCGAACGAGATACTGCAAGTGCAGCTTTTTGGACAGCGCCGCGCATTCTATCAGGCGCAGCTCCAGAATTTCCAGCAACAGATTGCCGGGCAGGCCGCAGCGCTCGATGCTAGCAAGAGCCAGGAAGCCGTTCTAATCGATCGGCGTGACAATCTGTCGAGGATCGAAGATGCACGTTCGCGGCTCTATGATCGCGAGAGCGGCTCGCTGATTACACTGCTTGCCTCTCGTGACGCTCGCTTAGACGTGGACGCTAGCCTCACGGCTGTGAGAGGACGTGCCAACGAGGCCGAGCACTCCTTCGCAAAGCTGCAGGCCGATCGTCAGGCCTTTATTGAGGATTTCAGGCGGGCGACGATGGAACAACTGGTCGAGCTTCGCAGCCAGCGCGATACGGCCGGTGAAGAGCTTAAGAAAATGGAACTGCGGCGCAATATGGTGGCTCTGATAGCGCCTGCCGATTCGGTGGTGCTGGATCTGGCACAGCGTTCGGTGGGTTCTGTCGTCAAGGAAGCCGAGCCGATCGTTACGCTGGTTCCTCTGAACGTTCCATTGGAAGCAGAGATATCCATCAACGCACGCGATATCGGACGCATCGAAACGGACAGTGAGGCACGGGTCAAATTTGACGCCTACCCGTTCCAGAAATACGGCACCGCATCCGGAACTGTCAGGACGATCAGCCGCGACACGTTTACGCCCTCGCAGCAGGATGCCGTTGTTAGCCAATCGAACTCGCCCTACTTCAAGGCGCGCGTGCTGCTGGCTGATACGCTTTTGGGCACCGAAAAGGATCCCGTGCGATTGCTTCCCGGTATGGCGGTTTCGGCTGAGATCATGGTTGGACGGCGAACGGTGATGTCGTATTTCCTTTATCCGTTGCTGAAGGGTCTGGATACGGCCATACGCGAGCCATAAGCACCGTCTGCGAATGTCGCCAGTCGAGCGCTTGCGGCTTCGCAACAAGACGCCCCGAAAGGCACGAGTGCCGTGTACGCCCTTCATCATAAGCCCCGCAGGATTGTTGAGAGCAATTCCAGCATCGTCAATCGCGCTTCTTAAGCTTCCCATGCAGCGGCGCGAGCAGGTGATGTCAGTCCACTCTGATGAACATCGGCGGGAGTCGATGTTCATTTTCGCGCTGTGTCCATTGATTGCCAGGGTGGCTCCGGTTCGACGCATGCCTTCGCCAGAAAAGTCCATGGGTTAGCGAAAGGTTCGCACCAATGGCGGTTAGAGCCTTTCCGAGTTAAATTGAACCATTCTGTTGGCCCAAATGGAGTCGAATGGTCGCCCGGCCGGCGCGCGTCGTAGCCAAAGCATACGGCCAAGCCGGCCGGGCGATCAGGCGGCCCGTTTCAGCCAACCCGCAGGGCCGGGCATCTTTCCGCCAGGGCAAAGGCGATCGGCTCGGACGTACCTGGGGTATGCCCTTCGCCGATCGCCTTTGCCCTGGCTAAAACCTGCTCCGGCAGAATGGTTCAATTTAACCGGGAAAGGCTCTAGGTTCGGACAAGCCTGTGGCCGCTCGCTTGCACGGCCGAAACACGCTTCTAGAGCGTGACGCCGCGGTTCAATAAAGGCTAGGTTGAGGAATTGCCCTCTCGGGTCGCTCAAGCGATCAGGAAGGGCTCTATCAGAAACCACCCATTCAGCGTGGTCCAGAACGATCGGTTCGCACCCAGCCCGCGTCGCTTCCCGAGAGCAACATCTTTGGATACTTGGCAACCTTCGACATCACGTAGCGTGGCACCTGCAGCAGGCTCGCCGGGGGCAAAACTGTGGTTCCAAAGGCGACCCAACTGGCGGCGACCGCAAACAGGAAGAGGAGGAAAGTCGCCGAGGCAATGGCCAACGGCAGCATCCCGATGCCCAGCAGGGCGCCGACGACGCTAACGAACACCATCGACACGACGGCAGTGCCAAGCAGCGTCAGCGGCGGCACCAACACATCGAGCAGCAGGCAGAGATATCTTATATCGCGCAAGACTCCGGGGCTAGCGAACGCGCGCAAGGCATAGCCCATCATCGCCAGATGGCCGCCTTCCCAGCGCTCGCGTTGTGTTTCTGTGGCTTCCGCAGAATGGGGAAAAAAGCTTGTCACCATCGCCTCCTCGCAGAAGCGAGGCGCGTGCCCCGAGCATGCGAGATCGAGGCCGAACTTCATGTCCTCCACCTGGTGCCCGGTCGCAAGATCGACTCTCTCGAGCAGTGGCCACGGCAGTGCCATGCCTGTGCCGGTCATAAGGCATGGCAGGCCGAGTCTGGCAAGCCCGAGCGGTCGCACATGGTTCTTGATGCGGAATGCAAACTCGGCGATGGCTAGGCCGAAGCCAGCCTGTGGTGGGGCGATCTGCAGGTTGAGCGCCTGCGCCGGCCGGGCGAAGGTCAGGACATTCGCAGCAAGCGCATCCAGCGTCCCTTGGGCAATCTGGCAGTCGGCATCGACGAAGACGACGATCGCCGGAGGCGCCTGTCGCAGATAGTCGATACCGGCGGCCAGCGCATATCCCTTTCCACGCTTGAGGGCATCGCTTCGTTCTACCACCTCGGCGCCCTCACAGCGGGCGATTTCGGCGGTCTCGTCATCGCAGTTGTCGGCGACCACAACGATGCGGTCGCCGCGGCGGATTTGGCTGCGAATGCTGTTCAGCGTGGCAGCAATACCGAGCGCCTCGTTGTGGGCGGGGATCAGAACGGCGACGGGTGGGCGAATCTGCAGCTCGGTGGCAGGTCTTTTACCCCGCGACCAGCTGCCGGAGATACATTCGACCGCGAAGATCACCACTGGGATCAGGCATATGAATGTCAGAACGGCAAGGACCGATGACGCCAAAGTATAAATCACGAGTATTGTTCCTCTGCTTCGTCTGTAATTGCCGACATATGTAAATACCATGGAATAGACCCTGCAACCCATCGTCGACTGGTAGTCCTTTCTGATGATGCCTCTTCGAGGTGCTGAGAAGAACCTACATCGAATTGCTAGGCGTCGGATAATTGCGCAACAGCGCCAATAAATTACGTTGAATTCCAAGAATTGAACAAGGTTCGCAACGCCGTCACCCGGGTGACGCAGCGGGGCTTAATCTCGGACATAGGAAACTCACATGCCGGCATTGGACGTACCTCCGGCTCGCGCCGCTGCCTCGGTCGACCGAACGCGACACTATTTCCTTGGTGCGCCGTTCGACGACATTGCACAGGATGCAGCCGTCGACTTAGTCGAGGGCAGCCAAGGCCAATCGAAGTTTCGCTACGTGGTAACGCCGAATGTCGATCATGTCGTGCGGTTGAATGGTGACAGGCTGCTGGCGCCTTACTATGATGAGGCCTGGATGTCGCTTTGCGACAGCAAGCCGATCTCGACCTTGTCGCATGCGGTATCCCTCGACCTGCCTGTCGTCACTGGTTCCGACCTGACGGCGCGCCTGTTCAAGACGGTCATCAAGCTGGGCGACCGGATTGCGCTGATCGCGGCCAATGACGAGATCGCCCGTGATATGGCCGCCGCCTTTCCGGATGTTCTTTTCCGTAGTTTCGTTCCCCCAAAAAACGTTCTGGGTGATCCCGCCGGCCTGCAGGCCTGTGTCGATTTCGCGGCTGCGGAGCCGGCGCGCTTCCTGTTCATTGCAATCGGATCGCCGCAATCGGAGAAGATCGCACACGCATTGGCGCAGCGACCTGATGCCTGTGGCGTCGGGCTGTGCATCGGCGCCTCGCTGGAATTTCTCCTCGGTGCTAAGAAGCGCGCGCCGGTTTGGATGCGTAAGCTCGGATTGGAGTGGGTCCACCGCCTTGCGTCGGATCCCAAGCGGCTCTGGCGCCGATATCTGTTCGCAGTCGTGCCGCTGCTGCGTCTGTTTGCACGAGAACTTGCGAGCCGCCTTGGGCGCGCATCGTAGTGATATCGGCTGCTGACGCAGCAGGTGCGTGCTCCCAGCTGCGTTTCTCAATTCGGAGCGAAGCGGCAGAGCCGCTTCGGTTCATATGCGTGATCGCTGTCGTCGGCCGGAAACCGTGTGCCTCAGAAGCGTCGGCTAACTGAGATCTTGAAATTGCGTCCCGGCATCGCCGAAATGCCATCGCTGAGGTAGGGCAGATATTTCTTGTCGAAGATATTGTCGAGCGCGACATGCAGCTCTGTGTCCTGCATCAATCCCTGCTTTGGGGTCCAGTCCAGGAAGATGCCGTGAACGGCGTAGCCGGCGCTTGGTTCGCGAGCGTAGAGATTGCCCTTGTCCTGCTTGTAAGGCGTGCGTCCCTGCGCGCCGACGATTGTTCCTGTCCACCCGAAGGAAACATCGTGTGCCGGAACCTTCATGCCGAGCGTCGCGAGCACGGTCGTCGGTGCCAGATCGTCTACATAGGTTTCGGTGTAGAAGATGTTGTTGACGGCACCGTGCCGCTTGCCGTTCATCCATGATAGACCGAGGTCGCCAAACATTTTCTCAGTCTCGTAGTGGGCCTGAACTTATATCCCGCGGGTGTAATAGGAAGGTGTGTTCCAATAGAAAGGGTCCTCTTTCGCGGATGCAATATGACTATAAATATCATGGTTTCTGCGCGCCTACGCCGGTGACGCTGAGACTATAGCAGGGAACCCGGCGGCGCTGACGCACCGCCGGGCATTCTATCAGCCAAACACCTTGAAACGCGCGCTATCGTCCATGAACGCCTTTTCGGCGAACACGGCGGAATTCGCGCCGAACGGCATCTGGGCGCGCAGCTTCCACGAGGCGGGGATGTTCCAGGCAGCTGCGATTTCCGTGTCGGCCAGCGGGTTATAATGCTGCAGGCTGGCGCCGATGTTGGATTCAGCCAGCGCGGCCCAAACGGAAAACTGTGCCATGCCGCTCGACTGTTCCGACCAGATCGGGAAGTTGTCGGCATAAAGCGCGAACTTTTCCTGCAGGCCCTTCACGACGTCCTGGTCCTCGAAGAAGAGAACCGTGCCAGCACCGGCAGCAAAGCTGTTGATGCGTGTTTCCGTCGAAGCGAAGGAGTCAGCCGGTACGATCTTGCGCAGGGCTTCCATGACGAAACTCCACAGCTTGTCGCTTTCCGCGCCATAGAGAACGAGCACGCGCGAGCTTTGGGAGTTAAAGGAAGATGGCGTGTGCTTGACGGCTTCCTGGATGAGCTTGGTGGTATCGTCCTGGGACATTGGCAGAGTCTTGCCGAGTGCGTACTGGCTGCGACGCTTCTTGATGGTCTCGATCAAAGTATTGGTCATGCTGTGGCTTATCCTCTTTCTCGAAATACGCCCTCTCGCTGCTGGGAGGGGCAGGGAGATCAGACGAAGGAGAAGCGATAATGCATGTCGGGGAGGAAGGGTATTGCAATGCAGCGCGAACCGTAAATTTTCTTGGCCGGGTCTCAGCTTTGTGAACTGTTTCGATCTAACCGTCTGCTATCGCCGCACGTTGATGCGCTGAGCTGGATATCAGACTCTAAATCATGCCCACGGCCTTTCCCATGTTGCATTGCACCCTAGCTATTGTCGAATGGAACGGTTCATACAGGAATTTCGCGACGAAACAGCGTGGCTGCCCGCCTGGCTCGTCAGTGTCGGGGTCATGGCAGCGGCCTTCGTCGTCGGCCTCCTGATCCATCGCTTCGCTTTCCGATTTCTGACACGGCTGGTCGAGACGCGGGATCTGTTTTGGCGATCGCTTGTGTCGCGCGGAAAGAGACCGCTGAGGCTTGGACTGCTGACCTTCACCCTGTCGTTTGGCGCTGCCATCGCACCGCTGACGACAGAACAGGCACAGGTCATCCGCCACATCCTGTTGCTCGGCTTCATCGTCGTGCTTGGCTGGTCGGCGAAGACCAGTCTCCACATCTGGATGACGGTTTACCTCCGGCGTTTCAAGCTCGACGCGGAAGACAATCTGCTGGCGCGCACCCACGTCACCCAGTCGCGCATCGCTGAGCGGATTGCGGGGTTCATGATCGTGGCGCTGACAATCGCCGCCGCTTTGATGACGTTTCCGGAGGTGCAACAATATGGCGTCAGCCTGCTTGCCTCCGCCGGCGTTGCCGGTATCGTGCTCGGTATCGCGCTGCAGCCGGTGTTGAAGAACATTTTCGCCGGCATACAGTTGGCTATAACCCAGCCGATCCGGATTGACGATGCGCTGATCGTCGAGGGCGAGTGGGGCAATGTCGAGGAGATCACCTCGACCTATGTCGTGGTCAAGCTGTGGGATTGGCGACGGATGATCCTGCCGCTCAGCTATTTCATCGAGAACCCGTTTCAGAACTGGACACGCGAAAGTTCGGCGCTGATCGGCACGGTGATGATCTATCTCGACTATTCGATACCGGTGCCAGTCATCCGCGCCAAGGTCGAGGAGATCGCCGCGGCATCCAAGCTGTGGGATCGTCGCGTCGTTGCCGTCCAGGTCACCGATTTCCGCGAGAACGTCATGGAAATCCGAATTCTGGTGTCTGCGTCCAATGCACCCAAAACGTTCGATGTCAGATGCGAAATGCGCGAGAAGATCATAGAATTCGTCCAGCGTGAATATCCTGCAAGTCTGCCGCGGATACGGGCCGAAAGCGCTGACGGTGTTGTCGGGACAGCCGCCAAAGCCATCGTGCGTGGAACAGGTTTCAGCGCCGGCTGAGTGCCCAGACCACCGACCATGGCGCGCGTTTGGTGCCGTGTCTCTTGCCGAGAGCGAAAACCTCGGTCGCGCCGTTCGGCAAAGCGTCGCCGACGACCGCTTCCTCGCTGAGGTTTGCGCGCAGATGAAGTCTGCCGTCGTCCCGCAGTGGCCAGTCGATCGAAATTGGCTCGCCGTTCGGCTTGCCCAACGAGATGCCGCGGCCTGCGCCATTCAAGAGCGGCACGATCGTTTCACGGCGGATCGTCAGGAGCATTTTGTAGAATTCAAGCATGTCTGCGCACGATGCACCGGCGAGACTCCACCAGCCAAGCTTGGCCATCTCGAAGGTAAAGGGTGCCGTCGGGTCGGGAATATCGTCGGTATCGAAGCCGGGCAATCGCGAAAGCTCTTCGCGCCGGCCTTTGCGGACCATCGCGTTGATTTTCTCATTGTGATCGCAGAAGTAGGGGAACGGCTCCTGTGAGCCCCATTCCTCGCCCATGAAAAGCATCGGGATTTGCGGGGCAAGCAGATAGACGGCAGCCATCGCCTTGATCACGTTAACCGGCTGCGATGCCATCACGCGATCGCCCAATGCCCGATTGCCGATCTGATCGTGGTTTTGGATGAAGGATATGAAAGCCGTCGGCGGCAGGTCGGCCGTGCTTTTGCCGCGTATTTCGCCGCGGTAGGGCATGTTCTGGCCCTGAAAAACGAAACCCTCGGCAAGCGCCCGTCCGATTGGATCGGGCTCAGCTTCATAGTCGGCGTAATAGCCGAATGTCTCACCCGTTGCGGCGATGTGCAGCGCGTGATGAATGTCGTCGTTCCATTGGGCTGTGAACAGCTGCGTCTGTCCATTGTCGCTGCGTTTCAGCAGGTTGCTGTCGTTATCCTCGTTCTCGACGATCAAGTGTATATGCCGGTCACCGGCCGCAGCGCGCACCCGTCGCGCCAGTTCGTGAAGGAAGTGCTCCTCGCTGTCGTCCTTGATGGCGTGAACCGCATCCAGCCGCAGTCCATCGAACTTGAATTCTGTCACCCAATAGATCGCGTTCTGGATGGAGAACTCACGGATCGGACGCGAAAGCTTGCCGTCGTAGTTGATACCATTTCCCCACGGCGTCGTGTGCTCATCGCTAAAGAGCGGAGCGTAGCACGGAAGGTAGTTTCCATCGGGGCCGAAGTGGTTATAGACAACGTCGAGAAAGACGCTGATGCCGCGCTGATGCGAGGCGTCCACGAGAGCCATCAGATCTTCCGGTCGACCGTAGCTGCTGTCCGGGGCGTAGGGAAGCACCCCGTCGTATCCCCAGCCATAGCGGCCTGGAAAATCGGCAAGTGGCATGAGCTGGATTGCGGTGACGCCGAGCTCCTGTAGATGATCGAGCCGATTGCAGGCCGCGGAAAACGTGCCCTCCTCGGTAAATGTGCCGACATGCATTTCATAGATAACCATCTCTTCCCACGCGCGTCCCGCCCACGTCGGGTCCTGCCAGATGAAAGAGGCGAGATCGACCACCTCGCTGACGCCGTGTATGTCGTGCGGCTGGAATCGGGATGCGGGGTCCGGCACCTCGAGACCATCCGGCAGAACGAACTTGTAATGCGTGCCGGCTCCAATTTCCGCGATCTCACAGCTGAACCAGCCATCGTCCGAACGATGCATCGCTTCCGACGCACGGCCTTCGATCTTGAGGTGAACACTGTTGATCAAGGGCGCCCAAAAACGAAAGAGAACCCCGCGCTCGGAGATCACGGGGCTGAACATTATATCTGTCATGCGAAGTCTTCCGATGAAATTGGCAGGCTGCTGTAAACGCGCTCGATGCCGGAAAGTTCGCCGACGAAGCGTCGTTGGGGTAAACGTTTTTGGCGATCGTCAAGCTAGCGTCGGTCAGTCCGTGGGTTCGAGGAGCGCCACCGGCTGTCGACCGAGCAGATGCGAAAGCGGGATCGTCTCGCCGGTATCGACCTCGTGTCCGGTAATCAGATCGCGTTTCCGGCCCCGAAGTGCCGTGGGCGGGGCAATGGCCGTGCCGTCCCAGAATTCGGGGGAGGCGAAAAGCGCACCCGGTTCGAGCCGTCCGAGCATCATCCTCGGTGCTACGCTGATCGCGTAATGTCCATCAAGCTCGCGAGCGTAAGCGACGGCGTGGGCCTTGTGGCGGCCGATTATCTCTAAAGGAACGTATTTACCGTGAGAAAACAGCACCGGATCACGGTTTCGGAGATCCAGAGCGATCTTCACGATACGCTGCTTCAGCGCCGGAACGGTCAGCTGCGATGTCGGCGCGGTTGAGGTGAGCATGTGCGCCAGCTGATTGAAGTCGATGGCGCGTCGGTTGTCCGGGTCGACGAGGCTGAAATCGACGGCTTCAGTCCCCTGGTAGAGATCCGGGATGCCGGGAGCAGTCAGCTTTATCAGCGTCTGCGAGAGACTGTTGAGATATCCGGCGGCCGCGATCGGCTTCATGACTTCGGCGAAGTCTTCGTGAAACGTCAGGCTGGCGGAAGCGGTCAGCGCCGCGGCATATGTCTTTACAGCGTCTTCGTATTGCTGGTGCGGCGCGTCCCAACTGGTCTCGAGCTTGGCTTCGCGCACGGCCTTTTCGGCGTAGGCCACGAAGCGCTCGCCGAGCGATTCGGCCGCGCCGTCCCGGAACTCTTCCGGCCAAATGCCGGCGAGAGCCTGATAGAGCATCCACGCGACATTGCTGTCCGGCGTCAGGCCGCCGGGCAGGTCGACGAGATGATGTCGGTTCATCTCATGCCAGCGCTGGAAGCCACGGCGCCACGTATCTGGTTCCTCGCTGAGGGCATAGAGGCGCGCGCGAGAATCCTCGCCTCGTTTGGTATCATGGGTGGAGGTTGCCGACAGGCCATGTGGCTGGAGGCTTGCCCTTTGCTGCATTTGCCGGTGAAACACATCGGCACCGCCCGGCCGCTCGCCCGGATCGCCACCCACTTCGTTTGCGGCAAGCAGAAGGTTGTGGCGATAGAAAAGCGTGTCCTCCATGGCTTTGGCCATGACAGGGCCGCTCAGCTGTTGGAGACGCCGCTGGAACTCCTCGGCCTTTGGCCCGTCGTGAAGCAAGGCGGCAACCGCTTCAAGTGCTGCCTGGTCAGTGACATGCCGCGCTGCGGCTGCTTTGATCTGCTCGATAATAGCCAGATCGGCGGCTTCACACTGTCCTTCGTGTCCATAGGTTCGATAGACTGGAAAGGCGACCAGCATCTCAAGGATGGCGTTGGCAATCAGGTGTCGGTCGATGGATGGGATCAGTGAATGCGCGATCTCCACAAGACGCGTTGTCTCTCCTTCGAAGTTGCGCATGACCATCAGCGTTTTTGCGGCGCGAAGCTCTGCTGCAAAATCGGCCGTTCCGGGTGATATGTCAGTATAGGTGGCTTTGAGTTCATCGGTGCCGTGGTCATCGATGAACAGGTTGCTGAGTGCGGAGATGAACTCGTATCCGGTTGTGCCCTGGATCGGCCAGCTCTCCGGCAGCTTTTCATCGTGGCCGAGGATCTTTTCAGCGACGATGAAGGTTTGCGGACCGACAGCCGCACGCAGGCGTTTGAGATAGACGGCCGGATCGGCCAACCCGTCAATGTGGTCAAGGCGCAATCCCTGTACCTTGCCGACACGCAGCACCTCAAGCAGCAGGCGGTGGCTGTCGGCAAAGACCGCTTCGTCCTCGACACGGACACCGACAAGTCCGGTTACCTCGAAAAAACGCCGGTAGCTCAGCGTCTTCGAAGCGTCCTGCCAGAACATCAGCCGGTAAGGCTGCAGATCGTGAATGCGCGATATGAGTGCCTTGTCCGTGCCATCGCCGGAAATGTCGAGCGTGCTTTCTGGATGCAGGGGGAAGCGATTGTCGAAGTAGCAGAGCATCCAGTCACCGCTCCGCGCGTCGCGAAGCAGGCTCATTTCGCCGTCGGCCAATGCCCCCTCAAACGGCTTGCCCAGGATCGGCAGCGTCAGCCGATCACTCCAGTCGATGTCGAAATGCCGTGCATATCGACTTTCGCGACCGAACTTGAGCACATCAGCCCACCAGGCATTTTCCGTTGAAGCCGCCATGTGGTTCGGAACAATGTCGAGGATCAGCCCGAGGCCGGCATCCTGCAGCGCAGCGCTCAAGCGATCAAAGCCTTCTTGGCCACCGATCACTGGATCGATCTCGTTGAAATCGGTGATGTCGTAGCCGTGAGTCGATCCCGACGTCGCGGTGAAGATCGGCGAGGCGTAAAGGTGGCTGATGCCGAGAGACTTGAGATAAGGAACGATATCGACGGCCTTGTCGAAAGTCATGCCGTTACGAAACTGCAGGCGGTAGGTCGAGTTTGGAATATCCATGAACGGTCTCTGCTTGTGATGTCGGAACCGGAACCGCGCGAGGCTGGCTTTTGTTCCGCATCTCCGACAGCTCATGGGCTATTGAAGGTTTAGACGATCAGGATATTTCCTTTTCTTGATAAACAACAAATATTGCATTGTCGGCAACGGACCGGATGGCTCGCCGCAGACGATGATCCAAGAATTGTGAGGGGCTGCTGCGCGTGATGGACGGCAGGTTGGGTACGGAACAGGAGCGCATGCGCGCAATCATCGACAGCGCCCTATCGTTTGCGATCATAGCGACGGATCTCGACGGTATAGTCACCGAGTGGAATTCCGGCGCCGAGCGGGTGTTGGGCTGGGCCGGGGAGGAGATGTCGGGCCAGTTGCTAAGCCGGATATTTACCGCTGAAGACCAGCAGGCAGGCCAGTTGCAGAAGGAGATGGCAACTGCGGTCGAATACGGCCGAGCTATCAATGAAGGTTGGCGGGTGCGGTCGGACGGTTCGCGCTTCTGGGCTTCGGGCGAATTGACGCCATTGCGTGACGGTGCCCGCAAACATATCGGCTTCGTCAAGATCGTGCGGGATGCGACGACGGAATTCTTTGCCCAGCGTGACCTTGCGGCAGAGCGAGAAAAGCTGTCGCAGATGTTCGAGCAGGCTCCGACGTTCATGGCGATCCTTCGTGGCCCAGAGCATCGTTTCGAGCGCGTTAATCCAGGGTATGAGCGGCTGGTCGGCCACCGCAACGTCGTTGGTAAAACCGTCGCTGATGCGCTTCCGGATGCTGTGGAACAGGGGTTCCTTAAGTTGCTCGATAAGGTCTTCCGCACGGGGGAACCGTTTTCCGCTCAAGGGTATCGTTATGCCGTGCAGGCCGTGCGCGGCGGTGAGATCAATGAGCGCTATGTGGATTTCGTCTATCAACCGCTGCGTGACAGCGACGGAGCCATCACCGGTATCTTCATCGAGGGTGCTGATGTGACGGATCGCACCGTCGCCGAGACGGCGCTGCGGGAAAGCGAGGAACTCTACCGCTCGCTGTTCGATGCGATCGACGAGGGGTTCTGCATCATCGAGTTCTTCGATGGACCCCATGGACCGCTCAGCGACTACATTCATGTCCAGGCCAATGACGCCTACGCGCGCCACGCCGGCATTCCTAATGTGGTCGGGCAGAAACTCAGGGAGATGGTCGGCAGCGAGGCGGACGACTGGGTCGAGCGCTACGGTGGCGTGCTGCGAACGGGCGAGCAGATCCGGTTCGAGCGCGAACTGGAAGCAACCGGCCGCTACCTCGAACTTGCCGCTGTGCGCATCGAACCGGCGAGCCGAAAGCAGGTCGCGGTTCTGTTTCAGGACATCACCGCACGCAAGACCGCCGAAGCCGGGTTGCGCGAGAGCGAAGCGCAATTTCGCGCCTTTGCCCAGGCCGTCCCCAATCACGTCTGGGCCAGCGGCGCCAATGGAGAACTTCACTGGTTCAATGATCGCGTCTACGCCTACACCGGCGAGCGGCTGGGCAGTCTCGACGGGTCGAACTGGAGCCGCATCGTCCATCCCGATGATCGGGAAGCGGCCCATGCCGCCTGGATTTCCTCCATCGACATCGGTGCGGTTTACGAGACCTCGTTCCGCATTCGCGGGCATGACGGAACCTACAGGTGGTTTCTCGTCCGCGCAGAGCCGGTTTTGAATGCCGAAGGCACCATAACGAGCTGGATCGGCACCAATACCGATATCGAAAACACGCGCGCGCAGGCAGCTGAGCTTGCCAACCTGAACGCCACGCTGGAGGAAAAGGTGGAGCTTCGCACCGCAGAGTTGATGGCCATCGAGGAGACGCTGCGGCAGTCGCAGAAGATGGAGGCGGTTGGGCAACTGACGGGTGGCCTAGCGCATGATTTCAACAATATCCTGGCCGGCATCGGCGGCAGCCTGGAGATCATGTCGACCCGACTCGCGCAGGGCAGGATCGGCGACATCGATCGCTACATCACCGGTGCCACCACCGCCGTTAAAAGGGCCGCCGGATTGACCCAGCGTTTGCTTGCATTTTCAAGGCGGCAGACACTGGATCCGAGGCCGACCAATCTCAACACCTTGATCGACGGGATGCGCGACTTGATCAGTCGCAGCATGGGACCGGCCGTCGAGCTTGAGACGGCCGGTGCCGCTGGGCTCTGGACAACCTTCGTCGACGCAGGGCAACTGGAAAATGCCTTGCTCAACCTCTGCCTCAACGCCCGGGATGCGATGCCGCATGGCGGCAAGGTTACGATCGAGACCGGCAACCGATGGATGGACGAGCGCGCCGGCCTGCAGCGTGGCCTCGAACCGGGCCAGTATGTGTCGCTCTGCGTCAGCGATACGGGAACCGGCATGTCCGCCGATGTCATCGCCCGAGCCTTCGATCCGTTCTTTACGACCAAGCCGATTGGGCAGGGGACCGGGCTTGGTCTGTCGATGGTCTATGGCTTTGCCGGCCAGTCGGGCGGTTCAGTCCGTATCTATTCGGAAATCGACAAGGGAACGATGATCTGCATTTATCTTCCCCGCCACGCAGGCGACGAACAGCCGGACGAGCCGGCGCCGAGCCTTAGCGAAGCGCCGCGCGCCCATGGCGGCGAACTCATTCTGCTGGTGGATGACGAACCGCTGATCCGGATGGTCGCCGCCGAGCAGCTCGAAGAGCTGGGCTATTCGGTGATCGAAGCCGCCGATGCACAGTCGGCGCTGAAGATTCTCAACTCACCGAGCATCATCAATCTGCTGATCACCGATGTAGGGCTCCCCGGCGGAATGAACGGCCGGCAACTGGCGGATGCCGCGCGCGTTGCCCGGCCGGCGCTCGAGGTGTTGTTCATCACAGGCTATGCCGAAAATGCTGTCCTCAACCACGGACATCTCGATCAGGGAATGCACGTGCTGACGAAGCCGTTCCAGATGGACACGTTCGCCAGACGAGTGAAAAGCCTGATCGCGAAGTCATAATAGCTTCTCCAGCTTGCCGCTACGCGGTCACCGCGATGGCAGCGTGCGGCTTGACGCGCTCGCGAAAATGGCTCGGCGATGCGCCGATCACCCGCTTGAAGGCGCGGCTGAAGGAGGCCTCCGACTCGTAGCCGAGCCGCTCCGCAACGGTCGCCACGCGTTGTCCCTCGCGCAGCCACTCGTGCGCCTGGTGCATCCGCATCCGCGCCACGTAGCGGGCAGGGGTCTCGCCGACCACGCTGACGAAGCGTTGCGCGAACCCGGAGCGCGATGCGCCCATGTGGCGCGCGAGTTCCTCGACGCTCCAGTCGTGGGCCGGATCGAGGTGGATCGCAGCCAGCACCCGCCCGACCTCGGGATTGCGCACGGCAGCAAGCCAGCCGGTGGCGTCGCCGCAGCCGTGCTCCACCCAGGCCCGGATGATGGTGGCCGTCAGGACGTCTGCAAGGCGCGAAAGAATGCCGCCGGCGCCGACCCGGTTCATCTCGACCTCGCGTGCCATGGCGTCGAGAAGTGCGGGGATTGCAGGTTCACTGACCGCCAGATCACTGGTGCGCATCACATCCGGCATGAGCTGCAGCAGCGGGTGCCTCTTGTCGACGTTGAAGCGCATAACGGCGAAAAACAGGAGGTTTGTGGAGTCGGAGCATGCGCATTGCAGGTCGATGATGCCATCGCATACCGCCTTGCGCGGGAAGTTGGCGACAGGCGTTGGCGTCAGCCCCGGCTGGCTGGCCACGACATGCGCGTCGCCGCGCGGCAGCAGCACCGCATCGCCCGGACGCATTTCCAGCCATTCGCCGGACGGTGCCTGCAAAAACGCACTGCCTGTCGCGAGAAAATGAAACTGCGCTTCGTCCTGGGTCGGAAAGGCCGTGGCCCAGGGGGCGGAAGGCTGGCAGCGGCCATATTCGACGCCGTCGAGCCGCAGGCCGCGAAGCATTTCGGTCAAAGGATCGGTCATGGCCTGTCTTTCAGAATTTGGACGAATGATCATGTCTTGTGGATTATTCAGCATAGAAACGCCAAGCCGCTCTGTCTAGACCTATGCCGCTAATCATGGAGACGGCATATGAATACCCAAGCTGCAAATTTACCAGGCGAACATAAGGACAAGGTACCCGCTGCGTGGGCCGGTGTGATCTCGCTTGCACTCGGGGTCTTTGGCCTTGTCACCGCAGAGTTTCTGCCGGCCAGCCTGCTGACACCCATGTCTCAGGATCTCGGCGTCAGCATCGGGGCTGCCGGCCAGTCGGTGACGATGACAGCCTTGGTGGGCGCCGTTGCCGGTCCTGCCGTGGTCATCGGCACCAGCCGCTTCGATCGGCGCTACGCACTGTTTGGTCTGACTTCGCTGCTGATCGCGTCGAGCCTGCTGGCCGCCTTTGCCAGCGGCCTGCCGATGCTCCTGATATCCCGCGCGCTGCTCGGCATCGGGCTCGGTGGCTTCTGGGCGATGTCGCTGGCGCTTGCCATGCGGCTGGTGCCGGAGCGGCTGATGCCGCGCGCGATGGCGATCATCATGACCGGCGTGTCTGCCGCAACCGTCTGTGCGGCTCCGGTGGGCGCCTGGGTGGGCGATGTTCTCGGTTGGCGGTTTGCCTTCCATATCGCGGCGGTCGTCGGCGTCGTGGCGCTGGTCGCACAGGTGTTCACCCTGCCTGCCATGCCGTCCACCGGTCCGGCGGGACTCGGCACCATGGCTGCCGTCTTGCGCCGTCCGGCCATCCGTCGCGGCCTGCTGACCGTACTTCTGGTCGTGGCCGGCCATTTCGCGGCCTTCACTTTCATTCGTCCGTTTCTCGAAGCGGTGCCACAGTTTGATGTTGAAGGCATTTCCGCGATCCTGCTGGCGTTCGGCATCGGCGGCTTCGTCGGCAATATCCTCGGTGGTCTGATCGCCGAGCGCAACACACGGCTGGCGATGACGCTTGCGGCGGGCGGCATTGCGCTGACGACCTTTGTGCTGGCCCTTGCAGGCATTTCCCCTGCCATCTCTGTGATCGCAACAGCTCTGTGGGGACTTGCTTTTGGCGCCTTGCCCGTCAGTGTCCAGAGCTTCGTCACGCAGGCGGCATCCGATGAGGCGGAGAGTGCCGGCGCCTTGATGCTGACCACCTTCCAGTTGGCGATCTCCAGCGGCGCTGTGTTCGGCGGGCTGATCTTCGAAACCCAGGGACCGGCCGGCGTCTTCGCTTTCGCAGGCGTATCGGCCCTTCTCGGCGTTGCCGTCATTGGGCTGACCGCCCGCGCAGGTGTCGTGGCTGCAGAGTGAGAATGGCGCGAGGTGGTTGCCCCTCGCGCTTCGTCGGCCCTCTCAGGTGCAATCCCGGCTAGGTTGCTAGCCGGGTATCAGCGAACGACAGCTTCTGCTGCCGTCTCATCCGTCGCAAACGGCCTTGGCTTTCCGTCGTCGTCCACTGCCACCATGACGAAGACGGCATCCGTCACCTTCTCGCGTGAATGCTCGTAATGCCTGCGCGTCCAGGCCTCGACGCGTAGCGTGATCGATGTACGGCCAATCTTTTCGACTGCCGTGTAGACGCAAAGCGTGTCGCCGATCTTGACCGGTTTCTTGAAGACGATTTCATGCACCGCAACCGTCACCGTCCGGCTTTTGGCGATGTCATTGGCGCGGACAAAGGCCGCAAGGTCCATCTGCGACATCACCCAGCCGCCGAAAATGTCGCCCGCCGGGTTTGCATCGGCCGGCATTGCCAGCGTACGAAGGGTGAGTTCTGTACCGGGAGGTGCGCTGAATTCCATCAAGGGCTCCGTTCGTGTCGATCCTCCCAGCAGGTCAATTAGCCGCACCGTGGTCGTTGGCCAATAGATATGGATGCATAGCTGCCATCTCGTTCGGATCGGCATCGGTCGCACGATCGATGTCGCAGCTTACTGCCAAGAACGAGAGGCCGTCAGCTGCAAGCAAGCGTTTTTCGGGCACGCTGTCGCAGGACATGAAATCGCGACCCGAATCGCCTATCTAGGAACCAACTTGGCGACAGCTGTGCTTATACCGTGGTGTGGGGCGATCCCGATCCGCATCCATGCCAATAATGACGAGGTGATATTTTGACGGATACAAGCAGGGCTGACGAACTGGTCAATATTCCCGTGTTCGATGGTCATAACGATATCCTCTCGCGCATGATGCATGAAGGTCGAGATGGTGCCGAGACCCGCTTCCTCGGCGGCAATACAAATATGGATATCGACCTTCCGCGTGCGCGACACGGTGGCCTCGCGGGTGGTCTTTGTGCGGTATACGTCTCGGCTGCCAGCAGGGAGCAGGATGCCAACGGCGATCTGCCGCGTGTGGAGCGGCAATCCGCGGTGGATCAGACGATAGCGCAGGCAGCGCTTCTGCGTCGTATCGAGGCACAGTCCGAAGGCGCTTTCTCCATATGCACGTCGGTTGCCGAGATCCGCACGGCGATTGCCAATGGCAGCTTCGCCTCGGTTTTTCACATTGAGGGCATTGAGGCCGCGGGTCCTGACCTCGACATAATCCATGTCCTGCACGCCGCCGGCCTGCGGACCCTCGGCCCGGTCTGGAGCCGGCCGAACATATTTGCTCATGGCGTGCCCTTCCGGTTTGGCCATAGCCCCGATATCGGACCGGGGCTGACCGAGGCCGGGCGCGATCTCATTCGGTTGTGCAATCGCCTGAAGATCATGATCGATCTCTCCCATATGAACGATGCCGGCTTCTGGGATATCGCCCGGATGTCGGATGTGCCGCTGGTCGCCTCCCATTCCAACGCCTTTGCCGTCTGCCCACACAGCCGCAACGCGACCGACCGGCAGCTTGATGCCATTCGCGATACGGGAGGTCTGATCGGGTTGAATTTCGGCGTTAAGTTCCTTCATCCGGAAGGGAGGGCCGATACGGAACTTGACCTGTCCCTCATGGTGCGGCACGTCGACTACCTCGTCGAACGCGTCGGTATCGATCACGTCGGGCTCGGTTCGGATTTCGACGGCACGCTCATTTCGAAGAAGATCGGCGACGTCACCGGGCTGCTGCGCCTGCTCGGCGCTCTGCGGGCATCAGGTTACGACGATGAGGCTCTGACGAAGATCGCGCATGGCAACTGGCTTGCCGTACTCGAGCGGACATGGGGTGAATAATCACCGACGACACCGGTATGGTCCTGCTACCTTGAGCGGGCATCCTTCGGTGAGAAGCCATAGGCCCTCTTGAAGGCGGTGGCGAAATTTGCGGGGCTGGAATATCCCGCGACAAAGGCCGCCTGGGCGATCGTCAGATTGCCGGCTTCCAGCGCCTGGCGTGCTTCCTTCAGTTTGAGGGTGCGGACGTAGTGGAACACCGTGGTGTCGTAGGCTGTGTGGAAGAGGCGCTGCAACGTGTTGACGCTGACGCCGACTTCGCTGGCGATGACATCGACGGAGGGAGACGCCCCCTCGTTTGCCAGCAGCTCCTCAGCCCGCTGCAGTCTCTGGCGCTCGATGGCGTTGAGGCTGGGGCGCGCGGGTTCGGCATGGCCGCCACGCAGCTGCGAAAACGCTTCCGCTATGATTTGGAGGACACGGCTTTCCATGTAGAGCCGGGCGAGATAGGGCTCGAACGCTTGTGGGCTGATAGCCTGCTCTGCCAGTGAGACCAGGGCAGCACTCGGGCTCCACGATCGGGCGGCAAGGCTGCTGGACGTGAACTGTCTTAACGCCTCCGCGCCGGTTCCGCCGAGCACGTCGCCCGATTCCAACCATTCCGGAAACACCTTGATGGTGAGCTTGCGGACCCGATCACCGATCGCGGCTTGTCTGCGGAAGACCTCGCGCTCGCTCTGGTGAAACAATGTTGCCGACGGCGACCAGCGGCTTGAGCCGGATTGCCTGCACGGCATGGGAATATCCTGATTGCCGATGCTGGCGCTGACGCCGCCCTGAAAAAACAGTTTGATCCCCAGGTGCGGTGGCGCTTCGGTTTCGGTAGAGAGGTCGCAGAGATTGGTCACATCGGAATAATGCATGGTCAGGCCCTGCCTGATCTGCGTCTTCTGGAAACGGCCGCGCAACACCGCCTCATCACCGCCGATATTCGAGGCGAGAAGCCGGAACGAGCCGCTCTCCTTTTGCATGTGGTCGAAGAAATCCCGCGCTTTAACAAGGGCATTCATCAGGGCGATCCCATCTCTAGGCTTTCCGTCGCCATCGTGTGTTTTTTCAAACGAGATTGGGGTTTTCCCAAACATGTTCGCGGTGGCCGACAGCTCAGCAATCCGTATAAAGGCATAACATGATTAATTCCATCATATTTTAATCCGGCTCGATGCCCAGCGAAGATTTGGGCGCCGCATGCCACGCGCAGTGTGACTGAGAGGACATTATGGTTTCTATTCGAATTCTTCTGGGCGTCGCCGCCGTGGCGCAGACTTTCCTGGGGGGCACAGCCGCAAATGCGCAGGAGCCGGCGGCGACAGATCTGCAGAAGATCACGATCACCGCCAAGGACGCGAAGGAAAAGGGGCCCATCGCCAAGCGCTCAAGGGCCGGAACCAAGACCGATACGCCGCTGGCAGAGACGCCTCAGTCGGTATCCGTGGTCACCAAAGACGATATCGCAAAGCGCGCGGCGACCAGCGTTGCCGCTGCACTGCGCTATGAACCGGGTGTGACGACGGGATCGAGGCCCGGTGACCGCTTCGACAGCGTGTTCATTCGCGGCTTCGGCGGTTTCGGCGGCAACGCCAACTATATCCATTACTGGGACGGATTGCGGCTGCCGACGGGCATCAATTACAATGTGCCATCCGTGGATCCCTATCTACTCGAGCGCATTGATATTACGCGCGGGCCGGCCTCCGTGCTCTATGGTTCGGGCAATCCGGGCGGTTTGGTCAATCTCGTCAGCAAGGAACCTGAGGCGGAAGCATCGAACGAGGTGCTGACGCGCTTCGGCAACAACGGCCGCGCCGAAGCCGCGTTCGACTTCACTGGCCCGGTCGATGGAAACGACGCGTTGCTCTACCGGTTGACCGGCGTCGGAAGCTTGTACAATCTCGGCTTCGACTATTCGGACAGCCAGCGTGTGGCGATCGCGCCGTCGGTCACATGGGCGCCTGATAACGACACGAAACTGACGGTAAAGGCCACCTACACCCGTGATCCGAACGCGGCGCTGACCAACTGGATGCCTGCCCTCGGCACGTTGCAACAGAACCCCAACGGTCAGATCCCTTACGACTTCTTCAGCGGCAATTCGAACTACAACAACTTCGAGCGTACGCAGGCGACGCTCGGATACGAGTTTGAGCAGCGTCTCGACGACACATGGACCCTTCGCCAGAACCTGCGCTACATGCACAGCGAAAGCGAGTTCAAAGCCTACTCGGTATTGCCGAGCGGCGGGTGGGCAACGGCGGCCAATTGCGGCGGTGTTGCCTATCTATGCCTTTCGCGCCAATCGACCCACTACATCGAACAGTTCAATGCGCTGGCGATCGACAACCAGGCGCAGGCCGAATTCAAGACCGGTCAGCTCGAACACACGCTGCTGATGGGGCTCGACTACCAGCAACTGGGTGCTGACTCGACCTACGGAAATGGCGCTACCACCTATCTCAACTTCCTCAATCCCGTTTATGAGGCCGCGCCGAATGTTACGCTGACTGGCCATCAGGATCAGTCGCGCCGCCAGACGGGCGTCTATATTCAGGATCAGATGAAGCTTGATAACTGGGCATTCATCCTGGCTGGCCGGCAGGACTGGTCAACGATCGAAAATACAACGACGACGCTTGCCTCGGGGGCACAGACAAACTCGGGAGCAACAGACAGCGCGTTCACCTGGAAGGCCGGTTTGCTCTACCAGTTCGACAATGGCGTGACGCCCTATGCCAGCTATGCCACCTCATTCGATCCGACGACGGGTACCGGCTATGGTGGCACGAGCTTCAAGCCCACGACCGGACAGCAGTATGAAGTCGGCATCAAGTATCAGCCTGCCAATCTCGATGCGCTCTTCACCGTAGCGCTCTATGATCTCACGCAGCAAAACGTGCTGACCACCGACACGCTGCATACGAGCACCAACACGACGCTGACGCGTTGCAGTGCGACCACCTGCCAGACGCAGACCGGCGAGGTCCGCTCGCGCGGCGTCGAGCTTGGTGCCAAGTTTGCCCTGAACGACAATCTCACCCTCAATGCCGCCTACTCGTACAACGATATCGAAGTCACCAAGAGCAACACCACCAACCTTGGAAAGACCCCGGTCGGCGCGCCCGAACACATGGCAAGCCTTTGGGCTGACTATACGCTCGACGCTGGAAAGCTTGCCGGTCTTGGCTTCGGTGGCGGCGTTCGCTATATCGGCAGCACCTACGGCGATACGACGAATACCGACGCGATGAAAGTTCCAGCCTACGCGCTCTTTGACGCCGCCATCCACTACGATTTCGGCGTGAATGATCCTAAGCTCAAGGGCCTGACGGGTGCCGTCAACGTCACCAATCTCTTCAACAAGGAATATGTCGCCGCATGCGCGTCGTCCGCCCAGTGCTTCTACGGCACGGGACGCACGATCACGGCAACGCTCGCCTACAAATGGTGAGCGACGCTTGCTACAGCGAAGGATCTGACATGTTCGACAGAGCGAAATTCGAGATCGGGCGAGGCCGGATTGGCAACTTAATCGGCCGTATCCGAAGCGTTGCTCAGTGCAGGTGGCACGGCAGAGGCGCTAAGGCGGGCATGCTGATTGCATTGATGCTGATTGCTATGCCGTGTGTCGCGCGTGCCGAGGTTGCCCTGACGGACTTGAAGGGACGCAATGTCATCCTTGCCAATCCCGCCAGGCATCTGGTGGTCGATGATGGGCGGCTGATCATCGCGCTGTCGTTTCTCAGCGACGATCCGGTTGCCCTCGTCGCTGCGTGGCCACATGACGTCGGCCGTTTCGGGCAGGAGCTTTATGGGGAGTATCTGAAAAAGTTTTCCGCGATCGACAAGCTGCCGCGATCGACGAGCAATACGCAGGATCTGGCGGTTGAGCAGCTTGTGGCGGCCAAACCCGACCTCGTTGTTCTGTCGCTTTATTCCCATCCCGCCGAGGAGCAGCTTGAACAACTGAGCGAGGCGGGAATACCGGTGATCTTCGTCGATTTCACCGCCGATCCCTTCGCCAACACCGATGCCAGCCTGCTGCTCCTTGGCAGGGCGATCGGCAGCGAGCAACGCGCGCAACAGGTCGTGGCGTTTCGTCAGGCGCAGAGGCAGTCGCTGTCGCAGACGATTGCGGCGGCGGCCTTATCGCCTCGGCCAAACGTTTTCGTGGAAACACACGCCTCAAGTAGCGAGCCATGCTGCAATTCGCCCGGTTCTGGGAACATAGGAAAGTTCATCGATTTTGCCGGCGGCCAGAACATCGGCGTTGTCCTGAAAGACAAGCCTTTCGGGCAGATAAGCCTTGAATATGTCATCGCCTCAAAGCCGGACATCTATATCGCCAGTGGTGGTCAATACATGGAGAAGCGGAGCGGCCTGCTGATCGGTCCGCATTTCAGCCCGGGCGATACGAAGAGTTCGATGGACCGCCTACTGGCGCGGCCGGGATTTTCCGCTCTTCCGGCGATCGCAAATGGTAATATTCACGGGATATCACAACAACTGTTCAACTCGCCGCTCGACCATCTGGCGCTTGAACTGATCGCCAGATGGGTGCATCCGGAGCTCTTTTCCGATGACGATATCGAGAGGGTGCGGCAGGGCCTGAACCGTTTCATGGCGGTGCCGCTGACCGGGGCCTACTGGACTGAATGACGATTGCGTGCCCAATGCATGAGCGACACCATCAGGGTTCGTAGGCGGGTATGGTGCGCCAGAAGTTGAAACGCAGGCGGATGAGCGAAGATATGCAGCCACAGTCGAAACACGAGCAGCGAGCGGGCATTCTGGCGATGCCAGGCTATACGACGTTTCAGCAACGCTCCGCGGCTACCGGGCTTGTCTACGATATATTCGTTCATGTGCCGGATGCCGAAGCGCCGGCATCCGGTTTTCCTGTGGTCTATGTGCTGGATGCGAATTCGGATTTCATTGTCGTCGCTGAAACGGTCAAGCGCGCTTCCCGCAAGGCTAGGGCGACAGGCATTTCTCCATCCATCGTCGTCGGTATCGGCTATCCCGATACGCAGGCCTACAATCTCGATCGTCGTCAATTTGATCTGACGCGCTGTTCCCCCGACGAAAGCGCTCTGCCGGATCAGCCGAAGGGAGCCCACGGTGGCCAGGCGGCCTTTGTCGCATTTATACGAGACCAGCTTCAGTCCCATATCCAGCAGAATTACCATGCCGACCCGGCACGCCGCATTCTGCTCGGCCACTCCCTAGCCGGCTATTTCGTCCTCGATTTGCTGACACAGTATCCCGGGATGTTTGCGGGCTATATCTGTTTCAGCCCGTCGATATGGTGGGACCGGGCGGGACTGTCGCAGTCTGTTGGATCGCTTGGCAGCATTCAGAAGGCGCTCCGCATCTACATGGGCGTCGGTCAGTGGGAGCAGGAGGTTGCGCCGTGGCAGGCGGCTGAAAGCTTCAGCGATCGCTATCACCTGGTGCGCCAACGGCGTCGGATGATCGATAACGCACGCGAGATGGCGGGGCAGATCGGCGCCGTCCTCGACGATCGATCGAAGATCAAATTCGAGGTGGGAGACGATGAAGATCATGCAACTGTCGTGACCGCTTTACTCTGTCGCGCTCTGCGGTTTGTCGGCGGGGTGTGAACAACGTGTGCCGACCGACCGTTTGAAAGAATATGCAATCATTTGATGAGCTTACCCTTACAATTTAACTGATCATTAACCATAATTGTCATAGTTCTATCGCTGCAATATGAGGTTGCAGGGGTAGAAAATTCCATGTCCGCGGCTAAAAATGCATCATTGCGCGTTCCACTCTTTATTTGCTCTTCGTTCATCCTTCTGACTCCTGATCCCGCCGCTTCGGCTTCGCTTTCGTGGTCCGGCGCGTCCAGCAATAGCTGGTCCGATCCCAACAATTGGCTGCCCGCGGGCTCAATCCCTTCGTCGGGTGATTCCGTGTTGATCGATCAGACCTCGCAGACCGTGATGGTGAACACCGGCGCGGCGGCGGCGGACCTGATTGTCGGCTATGATGGCGCGGGCGCGGTTTCGGTTATGGACCGGCTGGAGACGACATCAGCTGTTCTCGGTGCAAACGTCGATGCCGTCGGAACAATCGAACTCGTCGGCAGCGACGCCATCTGGGACAACGACGGAACGCTGATCGTCGGCGATGCGGGAACCGGCAGCCTGGCACTGGTTTCAGGCAGTCAGTATATTGGCACTGCCGCGATCTATCTGGGCTATGATGCCGCGGGGAACGGGAGCCTAACGGTCAGCGGTACCTCATCCCTATCAAACACAGGCAACATCTTCATTGGCTATGAAGGCCGTGGCACATTCGAACTCACGGCGGGCGGAACCGCTGTTACCGGTGATGCGACGCTTGGCTATGCTCTCGGCTCAACTGGAAGCGCTTCGATTTCAGGATCGGGAAGCGGCTGGATCATCGACGGAGATCTGACGATCGGTGCCGATGGAACCGGCACGCTGACGGTCTCGACTGGCGGCAGCCTGAGCAGCGACAGCGCGACGATTGGCCTAGGCGGTGCTGTCGGTACCAGCTCCGTTACGCTTTCTGGGCTCGGCTCGGCGTGGGACAATAGTGGCCTGCTGACCGTTGGCGCTGGCAGCGACGGTGCGCTGTCGGTCTACTCTGCGGCGACGCTCTCAAGCGGCAGCGCTATCATCGGACTTCATTCAACCGGCCTTGTCACGGTGGGTGGAAGCGGGTCACTCTGGACCACGGGCGCGCTGCTGGTCGGTGGAGATCGGACAGACACCATTGGCGCTGACGGATCCGGTACGCTCGACATTAGCACTGGCGGCCACGTCGTCAGCGATACCGCTATCGTGGGCGATGCGGAAGATGCGGCAGGCTTTGTCACCGTTGACGGAACAGGTTCAGCCTGGGACGTCGCCACCGGCCTGACGCTGGGCGGCCTTGGATCAGGCAGCCTTACCATTTCAGGGGGAGCGACGGTCACTGCCGCGAAGGCATGGCTCGGCGAAGGCTCGAACTCGACGGGTTCGGCGGTGGTGACCGGTACCGGAAGTCTTCTCGGCATCGGCGGCGACTTCTTCGCCGGCGTCGACGGCGTGGCATCACTGAAAGTGCTGGCAGGTGGCATCGTTTCAACCGGAGACGCTTATCTAGGCAGCAATGCTGATGGTGATGGACGCGTCCTGATATCGGGCTCCGGCTCAAGTTGGGATGTTGACGGTGATCTCGTGGTCGGTGACGCGGCAGGCGCTTCGGGCACGGTAGCCATCTCGGCGGCTGGTAGTTTGACCAGCACCAACGGCTTTCTCGGGCGGCTGGCCGGCTCGGAAGGGTCTGTTGTCGTCACCGGTGGCGGTTCCGTCTGGAACAACAGTAACCTCCTGATTATCGGTGATGCCGGGACCGGCGCTCTTGACGTCATCCTGGGCGCGACCGTGGACACTGCGAGCAGCATCGTTGGCAATTCCGCGGGTAGTGCGGGTTCGGTGAACGTTACCGGCGTCGGCTCGACATGGCAGACAAGCGCGGATCTCACCGTTGGCAACAGTGGCGATGCAACCGTAACCGTTGCGGACGGAGGCGTGCTGTCGGCTGACGCGCTCTATATCGCGGTACAAGGCGGCTCGACGGGGACCGTCAATGTCGGCGCTGCACTTGGCCAGACAACTGCCGGAGCGGCGACGCTCGATGTCGATGCCATTCATTTCGGCTCAGGCGACGGCGCGTTGGTCTTCAATTTCGGCGGCGACGTGCAAACGCTCGGCGCTGACATCGATGGCGACGGATCAATCCATGTGGCGGCCGGCGACGTCGTGTTCACTGGCGATTCCGCGGGCTTTACTGGCGCCACGACGGTATCGGGAGGAAGTCTGCTGGTCGACGGAACGCTCGGCGGCACCTTGTCGGTCAGCGGCTACGGGCTGCTCGCTGGTACTGGAACCGTCGGGTCGACGGTTGTTGATGCCGGCGGAACGATATCTCCCGGTGATGGCGGCATCGGAACGCTGACGATTGACGGCGATCTGACATTGGAAAGCGGCTCCACCTACCTCTACGAGGCTTCGGCAAGTTCAAGTGACCTGATTTCGGTAACAGGATCGGTAACCTTGAATGGTGGCACGCTGTCGTTGCTTGGGGCCGACTTGCAAGCCTTTACAAGCTATGAGCTCTTTTCGGCCACGGGAAACGTCTCCGGCGTATTCGACAGCGTGCTATCCGACTACGCCTTCGTAGACCCGATCATCGACTACGCATCGAACAGCGCGAGCCTTAGCCTGCAGCGCAACGATGTTTCATTTTCCGAGGTCAGCACCAGCGCAAACCAGAGTGGTGCGGCAAATGCCGTTGAAAGTCTCGGCGCTGCGAACGTGGTCTATGATGCCGTTGCGGTGCTGGATGCCGAGGAGGCCAGACAGGCATTTCAGCAGCTGGCAGGGGATTTGCACGCGTCGGTTTCCAGCATGACCTTCGACAACAGTCGTTTCCTGCGCGATATCGGAATTGATCGGCTTCGTGCCATCGCCGGAAACGCCGGCGGGAACTGGCAGGCCTCGCGGTCGTCCTATACCAGCGCCGCGCTCGCATACGGCGATGCGGTCGGAGACCGCCGGACGCCGGCTGCAGCCGCAACCGAAGCGATATTGAACGATCCATCGACCGATGGCGCGCGTCTGTGGGGGCAGGTTTACGGCGGCTGGTCGCAGGCAGATGGCAGCGCGGGAAACTATTATCAGACGATCAGCCGTACCGGTGGTTTTGTGTTCGGTGTCGATGCGGCATTTCCTGGGTCCGACTGGCAGTTGGGTGTACTCAGCGGCTATGGCCGCAGCCGCTTCACGCAGTCATCCGCTTCGGGGACCAGTGATGACTACAGCGTCGGCCTGTATGGGGGCAATCAATGGGGTCCGGTTGCCTTGCGGATGGGAGCGATCTATACACTGCACGATATCTCGACGGCGAGAAGCGTTGCCTTCGGCACCTATTCTGATGCGTTAAGCGCCGATTATCGTGCAAATTCCGCCCAGATATACAGTGAACTAGCCTACGCGTTCGATCGAAATAACGTCCGCTTCGAGCCCTTTGCCAATGTGGCCTACGTCGCCAGCCGCACGAATGGTTTTTCGGAAAGCGGCGGTGCGGCGGCTCTGACTGGTGATGCTGAGCGGGTGGCTGTGACCTTCGCAACATTGGGTGCCCGCGCGCAGGGCGAGTGGCAGACGCCGCTGGCGCCAGCAATATGGCACGCATCGCTTGGCTGGCGCCATGCTATGGGTGACTTGGATTCCACTTCGACCGTTGCCTTCTCTGGTGGCGATGCTTTTTCGGTGGCTGGAACGCCACTCGAATCGGATTCGGCCGTCGTTGACGCCGGCATCGACATGAAACTCAGCCAGTCAATCTCGCTTGCGCTGACTTACGGTGGTGCATTCGGAAGCCAGGCTTCGAGCCACACCGTCAAGGCGACGCTGCAAGGCCGATACTGATCTTGGCCTTGCCAAGGTCCGGTAACCCACGGAAGGCTCCAATCGCTATGCCTACCGTCAGGCCGTATCTTTTGAAACAGGCTGACTGGATTTGGCCCAACCTGCACTCTAGCCGACAAAACACAGGGGCAAGACGGGCAAGGTACGGATCCTGACTTGCCTTGCTCCGCCTGATTTCAGAGATTGTTTGTACAACCGCAACGGCGCGACGCGCCGTTGCGGGCAACCCAGTGTGGGCTCGGACGGCTTAACCGTCGAGCGCAAATCTTGTCGTGTCGAATTCGTCGTCGGCAAGCGCGGACGACTCCAGCGTGTCCTCGTCGGTATCGTCGTCTTCGTCGTAGGCGACGCCATGCAGGCGAGGGGCCGTCATCTGGATCGCCGCGCCGGGCGCCTGCAAGGCCCACGAAACCAGCGCTTTCGTCGAAATAGCACCGACGCCCGCGGATACCTGAGGCAATTCTGAGCTCGGGACTGTCTGCAGCTCAGCCACCTTGGCGATGATCTCGGCGTTGTCTCGGCTTGCAATGACCAGTTCGCCAGCCGCGCCCCGGCCGACGACCGCGCTTGCCAGCATGACGGGCGCGACTTTTGGAGGTACGGATGCAACAGTCATGGCGTCAACAACTGGGCGCAACGTCGGCAACGGTATGGCCAATGCCGCAAGGTCGGGAACTGGAGGTTGTTTCGGCGTGTCTTCGGCCGGTCTCCTGCCGAACTGCAACGCCAGGCCGTTGTCGGCGCGGCTTCGCGGCGTGGGCAGCATGGCAGCGACAAGGCCGCTGGGCAGGTCGTCGGACGAAACATCCGAGCCCGAATCGTCTTCCTCATCGATCTTGCGGATCGTTTCGCTCACGGGCGCACGGGACCGCTTCTTCTGGTCGGCCATGGCGAGCTCGTAGCCCGGCAGCGCTCTGCCATCGGCCGGCAGATGCAGGGTGCGCCCGTTCGGAAAGAGGCGTGCCAACTCCTGGCGTGACATGCGCGGCCAGGCGCGGACATTGCCGACGTCGAGATGCACAAACGGTGATCCGGAGGTGGGATAGAAACCGACACCGCCAACCTGCATCTGCATGGCCAGCGCGCGTAGTGTCGCTAGCTTGACGCCGGGAATATAGAAATCCATCGCCTTGCCGAGCATGTGCTGGCTTTTCTTGGCGACACCTGTGGTGCGCGAGCGGTTCCGCAGCATGTTATTTGTCGAGGGTGAACGATAGGCGGACACCACGTGGATGGATTCCTTGGCGCCGCTGCGCTGATAGACCTCCCAGACGAGATCAAGCAGACGTGGATCGATCTTTGTCGGCTCGTTCTTGCGCCAGTCGCGCAGGAAGCGATTGATCTGCATCAGGCCCTTAGGGTCGAACTTGCCGTTGCGTTTGTAGACGATCGTCGCCCGTTCGCCTGTATGCGTGAAGAAAAGCTTCAGCGCCCGGTCGTTGGCAGCCGCTTGCGCGGTTCCGGCCAAGGCTGCAAACAGCAGCAATGCGATCAACGCCGCCCGGTGAGCGACAAACGACAGCACCGCGGTTAGGGCGGTGGTCGGTATGGATATGATTGCATGGTGCAGGAACACGGATACTCGTCCTTGGTAAAGGCCAGCAGACATCAAGACGACGCGCGGGCGACGTCGCTTCTGTCCCAATTATGGTCAACAGAGTCCTAACGGACCGTTTATGGTCGCGGGAATGTGATCGCTTGGTATGATTTGCGCCGAGCGCCGGGGCCGAAGCGGGTGGTTGATTTTCTTCGCTTCGCCCGAAACAGAGACGACTTGGAGCCTTAGCCTGTTTTCAGCTGCGCGATGGCGAGCAGGGTATCCGCGCTGATCGTTGAAGAGCCTGTCAGAATGGAGAGCGCCGAAGATGTGCTGGCTGTGCCGTTGGCAACGTCGTACATCGCGGTAAACCGCTTGATCAGATCCTCGACTTTATCAGGGTCCGACAGGTCACTTAGATCGATGAAATTCTCGACCATCGTCGCCTGCTTGTCGACGTCCATGTTGGAAACGTAGCTTGAAAGGTCGAAGGTGGTGGTGAAGAACTCGAACAGCGCGCTGTCGCCGAGAATGTCGTAAGCATTCGAGATATCGGGCGCCTTTCGCTGGAAATAGAGTGCCAGACGCACACCGGTATTGGAGTCGCCCTGGTCTCCCTCCAGCGTCATTCGGACATAGTCGTTGATCGTTTCCAGCACGTCGCCGCGCTGTTGTATCGTCCCCGTCGGGTCTTCGGAAATGGCGCCTTCCGCGTCGAAATTGAAGGCACCAACCAGTTCTGCGAACGTGGTGTCTTCAAGCGAGTTGACGTAGCTGGTCTCGTCGTCGAGATCGGACGCAAACATCTTGGCAAGGTCGCTCGACGTAACGTCGTCGGGATCGAGCCCTTTCGCCTCAAGTGCAAATTCGACCAGTCGATCATCCGCGAGAAACTCGTCCGCAGTTTTGATCGTCGCCATCTGTTCGCGGAAATAGGCAATCTCCTCGTCGGCGGCGTCGCTGGCTTCGGTTTGTTCGGTGCCGTCGAGATTACGGATCTTGTCCTGCTTGTAGTCCGCAGCGAAGTCATCGATGACCGATTCCGACATCGCCTGCAGTGGGACGGTCACTTCGCCATCATCGCCAAAATTGAAGGCATCTCGAAATGCCTCGAAGCGGTCGTCGTTCAGAGAGTTGACATAGCTTTTCGGATCGGACGGGTCGCTTTCAAGGATTTTTCTAAGCTCCGTTTTCGACACCGTCGTCGGATCGATGCCATAAGAACGCATGGCAACTTCCCACAATTCAGGAAGGTCATCATTGCTGTCATCGTCGTCATCGGCGTTCGATGTCAGGAAGTCGTCGATTGATGTCACTGTTGCGATGCGGGCGGTGTAGTTTTCCTTTGCGTCGTCAGTGGTGGCGTTGACGATCGCCGCGGCGTAGTTGGTGGAGAAGGCTGCTTGGGTCGATGTCGTCTGTTCGGATGTCTGTGCCGCAGTTCCATCCGTCAGGCTTCCATCCGAGTTAAAGTTGAAAGCGTCGTGCAGGTCGGAGAGGCCCAAAGCGGATGCGGTGGAGGCGCTCTTTAGTGCCGCCGAAATGAAATTATCGCCCTCGTCGTCCGTCAGGCCATAGGCGGTTCTCAAATAAGAAACCAGCTTGTCATCCGCCATCAGTTCGGTGACGGAGGTTATATTGCCGATCTCGGCCGAAAAATAGCCATCGTAGGCATCACCGACCGTCGACGAAGCGAAGGTCGAGCTGTTGATCGTGTAGGCGTCAGAGATTTTCGCCATCTGCTCGTCGGAGATCGCTTCGCCGTCGGTCGAACCGTCCGTGTTGAAACTGAATGCCTCTGCAAGTTTGCGGTAGACACTGCTGTCGTCGAGCTGATTGACGAAGCTATCGGGGTCATCCAGATCGCTTGTCAACACGCTTTTCAGAAAGCTGGTCGATGTGTAGTCCGTACTCAGGCCGAACGATGTGAGAACGACATTTTTCAGTCGCGAGTTCGACAGGAAGCTGTCGACTGAGGTGACGGACTGGATCGTCGATTCAAAATAATTGGTTTCATCCCCGATCGCGGTGGTCTCGGTGTCGAAAGATGCGGTGTAGCCGTCCAGGACATTGGTTTGCAGGGTGTCGGATTGCGCCGTGGCGGTCTCGCCGGAAAATTTGAAAGCGGCGGCGAACTCGGTATAGCGGGTGTCGCTCAAGCTGTTGGCAAAGCTTGCTGAATCACTGAGATCGCTTTCCAGCAC
>Ga0247742_10000308_pt1 | contig 41392 bp, 40 predicted proteins | sample UWRJL208509C2_FD_180944 | JGI IMG/M metagenome (GOLD analysis project Ga0247742, IMG submission 180944) | Plant litter microbial communities from Arlington Agricultural Research Station in Wisconsin, United States - UWRJ-L208-509C-2 | ecosystem: Environmental > Terrestrial > Plant litter >...
CCAAAACCATCCACGTCTGGAAAACAGAAAGAGCACTCGTCGCCGACACCTGCCAGGAAAACCCCAACTCCTGGGGCTGCCCCGGGGCAGCGTCCAGGTAAACAGACGACGCCGCGTACCGCCACCACCCGCTTTGATCGCCTAATCCTGGCGACACACCACTGGGTCGGCGCGTCGAGACCACCCACGATTCAAAGTGGGTGATTGCGGCCCATGACGTCAGGGATCCTTCGCCTTGAATGAAGAAAAGCATCAGTTCAGAAGAACCGATGCTTTTCGTCTGCCGAAGCTTAGGAGAACCAGGTACCCGGAGGGCCCATAAGCAGCAGGAAGCTAAAGACGGCTCCCACGGCCACGAGGGTGACAACTACGGCAAGAATCGGGTTCCGAAGTACCCAGGCCTGGGCTTTCTCGAATCCGCCTCGGGGTGCCTCGCCGCCAGCGGCCAAGCGCCATCCGCCTGCGAGAAGGCCGCGGCGGTCGAGCGATTTCTCCGTAGGGATGGTGGCGTAGGGAATAACGGCTGAACCGATAGCGAGCAGGCCCGTCCGGGTGGACCACTTCTGGTTGATCCAGGTGAAGGCGGCCGTCGCTGCGTAGCAAAGGAACACGAAACCGTGGATGCCTCCGGCAATGCTCACACCAACGTCGGTGGTGCGCGTGACGTACTTAAGGAACAGCCCGATCAACAGCAACGTCCATGTCACGGCCTCGGCAAAAGCAACGGTACGGAACAAGGTGCGGGGCTGCATTGAAGTCCTCAGGTCGGAAACGGGAGACACGCCCTATTTTACCGGCCGTAGAACTTAAACGGCGTCGCCCCCAAGAACCGAGTCATTCCGGCTAAGGGAGCGCCTCCCGGTTGCGGATCCGCGAGTCTCCGAATTCAATGGCCACGGGAGCGATCTCCATCTCAGGCTCGTGGCGGGTGCGGGCCTTGCCGACGGCGATGTGGGGTAGCCACCGGGGTGTCCTGTAGCCAAGTGCGCGTGAGCTCAGGATGAAGTCGTCAATGTTGTCCAGGCCGAGGTCGTCAAAAAGTATGTGCAGCCCTTGCACCAAGAGTGCCTGGTAGTCGTGCACTTCCTGCGGCACGTCCACTTCGAGTCCCATCAAACGTCCACCGCCCAGAGGGATCAGTTTGTCCGATTTCCCCAGAAAGCCCTGCAACACCGGCAACTCCGTCAACCAACTGGCGATCTCCGGAAGTGTCTTCTCTGGAGGCGACAACCCCTTGGTCCAGGCAACGATATCCCTGCCCAGCTCCTCGAAAATGCCGACATGCAGAAGGGTCAAGTGCAAGCCCTGAGGCTTCCGCAGCGAGTCGACGAACCGGTTCAGTCCCTCGTACTCCGAAGGACCTGCACCCACGCGCAGGACGGGCACCTCCACAGTGATACGAGGTCCTTGCGGTTTGCCTGCAGTGGCATTGCTGCCCGTCATGGTTGCCATTATGCGCCGAACGTCCTGCGAGCGGGAGGCCGACGGCGGAACCCGGCCGCCGCCGTCGTACTGCTTTTGGCGTTGTGTCGGCTTTTACTTCTTGGAGCGGGCCTGGACCAGGTTGGCGAAAGGTAAGCGTCCATGGGCGGCTACAAAGCCTGCGTGGTAGGCGGCCTCGGCCGAATTGACCTCGGAGGCCGGGAATTCCTTCCACGCGATGATCAGGTCCAGCGCGTCGCGGAGTTGCCAGATGAGCCGGGCGTCCCAGACGACGGTGGGCCGTCCACGGCCGTAGTCCAGAAACTCTTGGATCTGCTTGCGGAGCCCGCGGTTGCCTTGGCTCCCGGCGCTGGCCTTGCCGATGTACAGCACCGAAGCGTCCGGAATCCATTCGGATTCCAGGGCTTCGCGCTTGAGCGAGGGGTCCTTCTTCTTGAACGTGCCAGCGCTGCTCTTGCTGAGGAACATGGGCTCAAAATCGGCGGCACGGAGGATCACGAAGATGCCGGGGCCTTGGGGAATCCTCATGGGATCGAGTTCGTCGACCGGCCGGAATCCGGTAAACCCGTCCTCCGTGAGGGACTTTTTGGTGAAGAGCACGACTTTAACGACTAACCTTTTTCAATGACAGAATCGGCGGACGCCGGGTCATTTTCTGCACTAGCCTTTCTGCGGCCTTCGATGCCTTGCGCCACCTGGAGAATTCGGTCCTCAATGCCTCCACCGATTGCCTTGGGAGCGGACGCGACGCCACCAGCAGCAGCGGTTACCGCCCCTGCTACCGCCTGACCGGCCTGTTGTCCCAGGCTAAGTACAGATTGGTTCCATTTCGATCGCTCAACAGTGCTCATTTCCGGCATACCGAAGTTGGCGGCGAACACGGTCAAGAGCCGCTGCAGCTCCTCAACGGCGCCATATAGCTTGGGCATGTCAATGGGATTCGCGACTCGGGTTAGCGCACTGACATTAACTGCCTTAGCAGCAACATCGGCAAGTCGTTGAAGCTTCACACGGGTCAATTCCAGACGTGCGTCCTTGGCGGCGAGCACATGCTTCACATGCGCCGCATCCTTGCGCGTCGTTTCGGCGTGGACGATTTCCAAAGAATCCAGACGCACCGCATTCGTCAAAGTGACCGCTGTGATAATGAGCCAATGCTGAAGGTCTCCACTCGCTGCCTTTTTGGCATTGTCAAGACGGACACTAAATTCCTTCGCCTCAAGGCTGTCAGTAAGCGAATCGATGTGGTTGAGCGCCACAGCATGGGCCTGGGCAAGACTTACTGCTTGACCGGCCACCTGATCCCACAAAGTACTGGTAATTGTGCCCGTTTCCTCAAAATATCCGAACGCTTTATCGAGGATTTGTGTAGCGCCTTGAATGTTGCCCATGGCCTCATGGCGATTGTCGCGGATGAGCACGTCCAGCTTGGCGTCAACTGTCTCCATCAACGTCTCTAGATTGTGAATGGCCGTGCGGATGGCGAGGCACGCCGCGAGCACTGGAAGGTTTCCTCCGGCGAAGGATTTGATGGGCGACGTCCGCACGAACTCCAGAACGGTGTCTATGCGACCGTCGGATGTACGAGCCAGCCCTGCCACAACGCCGGGCTTACTCGCAGTTTGGCCGGCTAGTTCAACGTAGCGCTGGTACGACTCTGAAGTCATCGAAAAAGCGTTGCCGGATAGTGCAGAGGATCCTGTTTCCTGCGCAACAGCCAAGCCTGAAGCTGCGGCCAACATATCTGCGACAGCAGAGCCCAACTTTGAGGTGGACGTCTCCGGGACATCGATAACGCGAAACAACTCGGCGATCGCTGTTGGGTCACCCGCCACGAGGGCGGACTCTCCATCAACGCAGACGGCGATTTCCGGGGCCTTTTCTTCCATATCCACATCTTCACACATGGGTCCGACAGGACTGGTGCCTCTGCACTCGGTTGCCTCGATCGCGCCATTTTGACGCGCTCTGGGCGTAGCAATGAGGAAGAGATTGCAGATTCAAGTAATCTACACTTTCATCACTCTCGTCATTCGCATATATAGGGGGACTATTTGCGCACCCAGTTTCGGCTGCCCCACAGCCATCCACTTCATACCTCCGCCGAAGGAGGTTCACGATCGTGCGTAAGTTAATCATTGGAGCTGCTGCCGCAGTTGTCATCGTTACCGGATCGCTGGTTGCCGCCGCAGCCGCCAACGCGGACTCTGGAACCGTCGTCAGGGTAATCGACGGCGATACGGTAATTGTGTCCATCAACAACCTCGATCAGACCGTTCGTCTACTGAACGTCAACACTCCTGAGACCAAAGACCCGAACAATCCCACCGAATGCCTGGGCCCAGAGGCGACGGACCATCTCGAAGAAGTCCTGCCAGTAGGCAGTAAGGTCCGGCTGGAGTTCGACGCCGAGCGCCACGACAAATACGGCAGAACTTTGGCGGGGGTCTTCAATGCCAGCAACCAGCTGGTCAACGCAGAGATCGCCCGTCGCGGGCTGGGGGTTCCGATGGTCGTAGGCGAGAACCGCAAGTTCCTGCCTCCGGTCGAGGCCGCGTATCAGGAAGCCCGAAGTGTCAAAGCCGGGCTGTTCGCCGAGACCATTGAATGTACCCTTCCAGCACAACTTGCGGCAGCCTCGGAAGCATTGACGGCCGCAGAAAACGCCGCGCCGGCGACGACGTCGGCAGGAGCGGGCGCCACCGCTGCTGGGATAGCGGCGACACTCGTCACAGCGAAGGCTGCCCGCGATCTGCTTTCCGCAGGTAGAGATACGGAGCATTCGATCATCTGGGCTGCATACGAGTCAGCTGAGGCAACCTCAAAGCTGGCTGCACTCTCAACCAGGATCACCCGTTTGGAAAGCACGTTGACCAAGGTCAAGGATCAGCAAACGACACTCGCCGCTGCTGAAAAGAAGGCCGCGGAGGAACGGGTCGCGGCTGCGGCTCGGGCTGAAGCTGACAGAAAAGCTGCTGAGCAGGCGGCCGCAGCTGCCAAGAAGGCCGCGGACGAAGCTGCAGCAGCAGAGCAGGCACGGGCTGCTGCCGCCGCCGCGGAGGCGGAACGAATCCGCAACCTTCCTGTTCCTGTGGCACCGCCAGTCCAGCAGTATGTTCCGCCCGCACAGCAGTACGTGCCGCCCGCACCCGCAGCTCCGGCGAATCCGGCGCCCGGTTACACCGGTCCCCGATGCTACGCGCCCGGTGGAAAGACTTGGCGTCCCTGCTGACCCCTGGAAGCAAGCCCGGGCCGCTCTTCAGCGGTGCCGGGCTTGCTTAGTGGTCGAGTCCGTGAGTGTCCGCCCCTGCCACTAAACTCGCATGGGTGATCACAGGTGAAATCAAGTCCCAAGTAGACAAGGTCTGGAATACGTTCTGGAGCGGCGGTATCTCGAACCCGCTGGAAGTCATCGAACAGATCACCTACCTCTTGTTCCTCAAGCGCCTCGATGAGAACCACACGCGGGCAGAGGCACAGGCCAACCTCTTGGGTGAGCCCATTGAGAACGCGGTGTTCCCCGAGGGCGTCGATCCTCAGGGCCGCCCCTACTCGGACCTCCGCTGGTCGAAGTTCAAGGACTTCGGCCAAACAGAGATGTTTACGGTCTTCCAGCAGAGCATCTTCCCGTTCCTCCGCACTGAACTGAGCAAGCAGTCCAACGGCGAAGACTCCACTTACAGCCATCACATGAAGGATGCGCAGTTCAAGATCCCGAACGCGGGCGTCTTGAAGCAGGTGGTAGATGTCATCGACTCCATCAACATGGAGGGTCGGGACACCAAGGGCGATCTCTACGAGTACATGTTGTCGAAGCTCGCATCGGCGGGTACCAACGGACAGTTCCGAACCCCGCGGCACATCATTGACCTCATGGTCGCGATGACAGCACCCCAACCACTCGAAGCCATCTGTGATCCGGCCGCGGGCACCTGCGGCTTCCTGGTTCAGGCCGGCGAATACCTCCGTAAGAACAACAGCAATCTCCTCACCAATGACGAGACCAGTAAGTTCTTCCATCACGAGCAGTTCCATGGCTTCGACTTCGACTCCACCATGCTTCGCATCGGTTCCATGAACATGCTGCTCCACGGGGTCGAGAACCCGGATGTCTCCTACCGCGATTCACTCGCCGACTTGCACTCCGTCGAGGAAGAGAAGTACCACGTCATCCTCGCCAATCCGCCGTTCGCTGGCAGTTTGGACTACGAGAATGTGTCGAAGGAGCTCCTTAATGTCGTCAAGACGAAGAAGACCGAACTCCTCTTCCTGGCACTGTTCATCAAGCTCCTCAAGCCCGGCGGACGCGCTGCAGTCATCGTTCCCGACGGCGTCCTCTTCGGCTCCACGGGTGCACACAAATCCCTCCGCAAAACGCTGGTCGAAGGGCACAAGCTCGACGCCGTCGTCAAACTCCCTTCCGGCGTCTTCAAGCCCTACGCCGGAGTCTCCACCGCCATCCTCTTCTTCACGAAGACCAACTCTGGCGGCACCGACAACGTCTGGTTCTATGACGTAAAGTCCGACGGCTTCAGCCTCGACGACAAGCGCACGCCTCTCGGCTCTTCCGACCTTGAGGACGTCCTCTCGCGTTGGAACCAACGCACGACGGCGGAACTTGAGCGGGCGCGCACGGAACAGTCCTTCTGTGTTCCGCTTTCAGAGATCGTGGCGAACGACTTCGACCTCTCGCTCAATAGGTACAAGGAAATCGAGTACGAAGAGGTCGCTCACGCTGCACCCGAGGAAATCCTGGCGTCGCTCGACGAGCTCGAGGCGGAGATCACTGAAGGCATGAACGAGTTGCGGGAGCTGCTGAAATGAAATACGCAGCACTCGGGGATATCGCAAAAATCGAGCGCACGGGCGTCCGCCCCGAAGATATCCGCGATGGAACAATTTATGTTGGTTTGGAGAACATAGTCACGGGCGGGGAGCTGACTTCGGTTGGACCGGTCGCCAACGGCGACCTAGCCAGCAGCAAATTCGCTTTTTGTCGTGATCACATCCTCTACGGCAAGCTGCGTCCTTACCTCGCAAAGATCGCTGTGCCAGCGTTCGAAGGTGTTTGCAGCACCGATATCCTTCCGATCCGGGTGGGCAACAACATGGACAAAATGTATGTTGCCCACTACCTGCGGCAATCGCACGTTATCGACCAAGTAAACGGATTGGCTGCTGGCGCAAACCTGCCTCGAGTTAGCCCGTCTTCCTTGGAGACGATCCAAATTCCAATGATGCCCGTACAGGAACAGCGGCGGATCGCAGCGATTTTGGACAAGGCCGACGAGCTCCGCACCAAGCGCCGCCAAGCCATCGCCCACCTTGACACGCTCACCCAGTCGATCTTCCACTTTATGTTTGGTGATCCCGCCGAACCACGCTCCGGGGTGCTGCTGCGCCCCATCGAGTGGATGAGCTCCAGAATGTCCGATGGTCCATTCGGATCCAACCTCAAAAGTTCGCACTACGTGGACACAGGCGTACGCGTGATTCGCCTCCAGAACATCGGAAACGGCGAGTTCATAAATCGTGACGCGGCCTATATACAGGAGGATCATTTCGCGTCCATCTCGCGTCACGAGTGCCGGCCAGGAGACGTTCTGATTGGGACACTCGGCGATCCGAATCTTCGGGCTTGCGTGCAGCCCGCTTGGTTGCCTCAGGCGCTGAACAAAGCAGACTGTTTGCAGCTCCGGGTCAATTCAGAGAGAGCTGACCCGACATACGTAGCAGCCCTCCTCAATAATTCGTCAACACGTCGGAAGGCTAGCGGCCTCGTCTTGGGTCAGACACGCGGACGAATTAGTCTCGGGCGCCTCAGATCAATGATTGTTCCCGTCCCCCCGTTCGAACTGCAGCAGACCTTCGCAACCCGAGTCGCCGCCGTCGAGCGTTTGAAGGAAATCCACCGCAAGCACCTGGTGGAATTGGACGCGCTCTTTGCCTCACTCCAAAGCCGCGCGTTCAAGGGCGAACTCTAAAACCTGTCGCCGTACGGCAACAAATGCTAAAGTCGGCGTACGGCGACATTTACAAAAGTTGCCGTACGGCGACAGGAGCTTTCATTGCGCACAGTCCGCGAGGCCGGACCCCTTGTACGTGAGCTGCGTGAAGAGCGAGCGTGGTCCCAAGCAGAGTTGGCCCGACGAGCCAGCGTCTCACGCACCTTTGTCATCGATCTTGAATCCGGTAAAGCGTCGGTGGAGACGTCGAAGTTCATGGACGTTTTCCAGGCCCTCGGATTTGAGATCGCCATACGCGACAGCGAAACGGGCGCGTTACGTTGGTGAATACCCGCGCTCTTGATGTGTTTATGGACGGGACGCTCTGCGGTCGCGTTGAACAGTCGCCGTCCGGAAATCTGACATTCCGCTACGATCCCGGATACCAGGCCGCCCAGAACACGACGCCGCTTTCGCTGTCCATGCCGCTTGCAGCCACTCTGCACAAGAAACGCAGTGTGCTCCCCTTTCTGCAAGGACTCCTGCCCGACAGTGAAGGTGCCCTCCAGACGATCGCCCGACGGTTCCGGGTGTCCCCCTCGAACCCCTTCGCAATCCTCGAACATATTGGGGCCGACGTCGCGGGTGCGCTGCAATTCGTGGCGCCCGGTACCGGTTCTTCAGATGGCACCCTCTCCAGAACTGCTGTGAAGCCCGTCTCGGACGCGGATGTGGCAGAAATGCTGGACCATGTGGTGACCGAGTACAAAGACGGTACGCCCTACGATGACTCGGCAGGACGCTTCAGCCTTGCAGGGGCGCAGCCGAAAATTGCGCTGCACCAGCTTTCGGACGGCTCGTGGGCGGTTCCCCAAGACGCTACTCCCACGACGCACATCCTCAAACCGGCAGCGGGCACCTTCAGTCGCCTTGACGTTGTGGAACAGCTGACCATGAGGGCTGCAGCCCTTCTGGGGCTCGAAGTGGCCAATTCCGAACTCACCCGCATTGGCGACTGGGACGTTTTTGTGACACGTCGCTATGACCGTCAGGAAGTGGATGGAACGTGGCACCGCATCCATCAAGAGGACTTTTGCCAGGCGTTGAGCGTTTCTCCAGCCAAGAAGTACCAGCACCGTGATGGCGGGCCGGGAGCGAGCGATATGGCCACCCTTGTCCGGTCACTTCCTTTTGAAGCAGACCGTCGGGAAGCAGGAGAAGGACTGTACAGGGCTTTCGTTTTCAACACCGTGGCAGGTTGCACCGACGCGCACGCCAAAAACTACTCCGTACTCCTCAACGGCAATAGGGCCCAGCTGTCTCCGCTTTATGATCTTGCCACCTATGCCCCCTATTGGGATGAGGACTCAAGCATCGACTTGGCTATGAGTGTGAAAGGCGAGTACAGACTTCAGAAAATCAGTAAGCAGATGTTGATCTCCACAAGCACGCAGTTTGGTGTTGAAGCAGACGCTGCCCAGTCAATTGTCGAACACTATTGTGGGGGCATGGTTGAAGCATTCGAAGCTGCCAGGGAAGAGTTGAAATCCCAGCTCGGATCCCTGCCGAAAATCGCCGTCGACACCGTGGCGAAAGTACAACTTCTGCCACTGGTCGAGGTCACCAGCCTGAAATAAGGCCTAAACGGTCGCAGTCCCATGATTGACTACCTTCAGGACATCGGAGCAACGGATCGGAGACGGCTGCATGGGGGCAGTTACCAGCAACTTTGGGTTCATGCTGGGCGAGTGGCCGGAACTGGCCCAGCAAGCTCGTCGGGCCGAACAATTCGCCCGGGTCGATCCCCGAGCTTCCGTGTTCTACGCCCGCTACACCATCGAACGCATCGTTGAGTGGCTGTACCAAGTAGAGCCAGGGCTGGTGATCCCCTACAAGGAAGACCTCAACGCCCTTCTGAACGAGCCCACCTTCAAGAATCTTGTGGGCGGCCCCGTCGCCAACAAGCTCACCATTATTCGCAAAGCCGGCAACAACGCGGTCCACAACTCCATAGGGCCAACCATTCAAGGCGCGGAACTCGTCCTTCGCGAGCTGCACCACGTTTGCTATTGGCTCGCCAGGAACTACGCCAAAACCGGTAGCCAGCTGCCGCCGGCGCTGGCTTTCGATGCCGCAGCCCTGACGCCTAAGCCGAAAACGCCCGTCCAGCAACAGTCGCCCGAAGAACTCCAGGCACTTGAGAGCCAACTCAAAGCCCAAAACGAGGCCCTTGCACAAGCAGCAGCCGACTCGGCGGACCTCAAGGCCCAGCTGGAGATTCTGCAGGCTGAAGTCGCGGAGGCCAAAAAACAAAACCAGACCGTCCCCGACCACCACGACTATGACGAAGCCCTGACCCGCAGGCACCTCATCGATCTTGAGCTGAACGAGGCTGGCTGGCCGCTCACCAATACAGAAGACCGCGAGTTCAAGGTAGACACCATGCCCACGGCGAGCGGCACGCTCAGCGGAGTGGGCTACGTGGATTACGTACTGTGGGGCGCTGACGGGCTGCCCCTCGCAGTGGTCGAGGCGAAAAGGACAACCAAGGATCCCCACGTCGGAAAACAACAAGCCAAGCTGTACGCCGACTGCCTTGAACGTCGCTACGGTCGACGCCCGGTCATCTACTACACCTCCGGATACGAGACATGGATCTGGGACGACACTATGTACCCGGAGCGCTCGTTGCAGGGCTTCCACACAAGGGATCAACTGCAACTGCTGGTCAACCGCCGGCTGAGCCGAAAGCCCCTGGCTGAAGAGGCAATCGACAACTCCATCGTCGAACGTCCCTACCAGCACAATGCCATTCGCGCCGTCACGGAAGCCTACGAGCAGGATTTCGAACGCAAGGCGCTGGTAGTAATGGCGACCGGCACGGGCAAGACGCGCACCGTCGTCGCTCTCGCCAAGCTTCTGCAGGAATCCAACTGGGCCAAGCGGGTTTTGTTCCTGGCGGACCGCGTAGCCCTGGTCAAGCAAGCGGCGAATGCCTTTAAGGCCCACCTGCCGGGTTCCAGTCCTGTCATTCTGGGCTCAGGTGACGAAACGGACAGCCGCATCCACGTGGCCACTTATCCGACCATGATGAACCTCATCAACAAGACCGAGGGAAAACTGGGCCAGCGAACCTTCGGCATCGGCCACTATGACCTCATCATCGTCGACGAAGCCCACCGGTCCATCTACCAAAAGTACAAAGCCATCTTCCAGTACTTCGATTCACTGCTCATTGGGCTGACAGCCACGCCGCAGTCAGAAGTGGACCGCAATACGTACAGCCTTTTCGGCATTGAGGACAACGTTCCCACGTTCGCTTATGAGCTTAGTGAGGCCATCGAGGCCGGATACCTCGTGCCGCCCCGGGTTGTGCCGGTTCCGCTGAAGTTTCCTGACCAAGGCATCTCCTACGAGGACCTTTCTGACGCTGCAAAAGAAGAGTGGGACGAGCTCGAGTGGGATGAAGACGGCGAAATCCCGGATTCTGTGGATGCCACGGCGATAAACACCTGGCTCTTTAACGCCGACACAGTAGATAAGGCGTTGGAAGTCCTCATGACGCGTGGCCATAAGGTTGCCGGTGGAGATCGCTTGGGAAAGACCATCATCTTCGCAAAGAACAACAGACACGCGGAGTACATTGCTGAACGCTTTGACAAGAACTACCCGGCTTACAAGGGGCAATTTGCCCGTGTCATCACCTATCAGGTGAACTACGCCCAGAACCTCATCGACCAATTCTCGACCACCGAGGGCGATCCCCACATCGCCATTTCGGTAGACATGCTGGACACTGGCATCGACGTACCGGACGTCGTCAACCTCGTCTTCTTCAAAATGGTTCGGTCCAAGACCAAATTCTGGCAGATGGTGGGCCGCGGTACGCGCCTCCGCCCGGAACTGTATGGGCCAGGCGAAGATAAGAAGGACTTCTTCATATTCGACCTCTGCCGCAATGCCGAATTTTTCAATGCGGGAATGCCCAGCAATGAAGGCTCTCTGGGCAAGTCACTCGCGGAGACTACGTTCGCTACGCGCGTTCAACTCCTGCAAACTTTCACTGACCTTCAGTGGGACCCTCTAGCGCCCGTAGTTGCCGACCTCCGGCAAACCCTAAAACACACGGTTGACCGGCTCCCTCTGGACAACTTCCTCGTTAAACCGGCACGCAAATGGGTGGACAGGTTCACCGAGGAAGCAGCGTGGAAGTCCTTGGCGACTGAAGACTTCCAAGCTTTGCAAACCCAGATTGCCAGGCTCGCTACTATCGGCGCTCCTGCGGACACGGAAGAGGCCAGGCGGTTCGATTACCTGATGCTTCAGGCAGAGTTGGCGTCGCTGCAGGGATCGGCGGTTGGACCGTTCCGGATAAAGATCCAAGCCATCGCCTCCGCCTTGCAGGACCAGCAGAGCATCCCGGCCATCGCCGCTCAATTGCCCCTGCTGGAAACCATCCTCCACGACGACGAATGGGAATCCGTTTCGTTGGAATGGCTTGAGGAAATCCGTCGTAGGCTCCGCGGATTGGTCCATCTGATCGAGAAGCGGAAGCGCAAAGTGGTCTACACGAACTTCCAAGACGAGCTCGGCGTGCTTGAGGAAATTGAACTAGTGGGGACAACAAATGGCTTCGTGGACCTCCCACGTTACAAAGAGAAAATGCGTTCATATTTGGCGCAATACGAGGAGCACGCAACCATCCAGAGACTTCGGCGCAACAAGCAGCTGACGGCGTTGGACCTCGCCGAGCTTGAACGCATTCTCCTGGAAAGCGGTTTGGGTTCGCACGAGGACTTGAATCGTGCCGCCAATGATGGGCTCGGCCTCTTTGTCCGTTCCCTGATTGGTTTAGACCGCGAAGCAGTCGAGGAGGCCTTATCGGAGTTTGTGGCCGGTACGACGCTCACGGCCCAGCAGCTCAACTTCCTCCAGGTTCTGACCGATCACCTGATGGAAAACGGAAAGGTCAGCCCTAAAGCTTTGTTCAACTCGCCGTACAACGAACTGGCCCCGTCCGGACCTGATGTGCTGTTCGGCAATGACAAGATAGGCCAGCTGATCAGCATCCTCCGCTCCATTGAGAATCATGCGAGGGTTGGATGATGTCTCTCACCCTCGCCCATGTCCTGGCCGGCGTGGGGGCTGAGCAGGCTCCGCCCGTTTCCCTTGACGATATCCACGTAATTCGCCACTCCTTCAGACCGAATGACCAAGCCGCGCTCCGTGGTCCTGAGGATCTGACGGATGAGCGCGTCGCGGCATACACGCGGGAACAGGACGTCTCTCCTCGTCGTTTTCCGGCCGATCCTCCACGGCTCTGGGTGATACTCATCGCCGACGGCAAGAACCGCTCTCGCCTCTGGGGAACCTTCGAAAATCGTGGAGAATTGACGACTGAACGTACTGGATCGAGCCGGTATTTCGACCTCCATTCAACGGATTTTCTAGCACCCCTCAAAGATCGGCTCGTTATTGAGTGGGACAACCCCCGCAGTTGGCACCGCGGCGCCAACTCCGCCAGCGCAGCGCGGATGCAGGTAATCGAGATCGCTGACCGGGATAAGGTTCCTTTTCCAGGCTTCGACGGTGTGCTGCTCAGCTATCCCCAACTGCAGTACCTGGTGGATGACCCACGCTACGGGGACTGGCGCGCAGCTCTTTCCGAGGTCCAGGGGATTTACCTGATTACTGACTCCAGCAACGGGAAGCAATATGTCGGCAAAGCCGACGGCTCCGAGCGGATCCTAGGCCGCTGGACGAATTACGCCCGCGACGGCCATGGCGGTAACGTGGCGCTCCGTGAGCTGGCTTATGACAGTGCGGGCGAAACAACGAACATCAAAACAGATCACGCACGTCATTTTGTCTTCAGCCTTCTCCGGGTCTTTGGACCAAGTACCCCTTCGTTCGAGGTGATTGCCGCTGAATCCCACTACAAAGCCGCACTCATGACCCGTAAGTTCGGCCTCAACCGGAACTAGCTCCCCCAAACGTGACACCCAAACCGTGAAGCGACTCTTTCAGCGTTGACACGCACTTGTGACCCGTGCCATATTCAGAGCGTGAACCTGTCAGACAGCCGGACAGCCGGACAGCAAGGACCTCAGGGTGGGCATACGCCTATCTCACGCATCTCCGCAGCCGAGGCGGTCTTTGCGGCACTCCGCCGCGCCATTGAGGGCGGTCAGTTCGATATCGGCACCAAGCTGAGTTCCGAGGCAACGTTGGCAGGCCAGTACGGCGTGAGCCGCTCAGTCATCAGGGAAGCTTTGAGGTCCTGCAACACCTTGGGCCTCACGGTGACCAAGACCGGCAAGGGCACGTTCATTGTGGCCAACAAGGTTGCTAACGACCTTACCTTGGGTCAGTACAGTGCGCGGGATCTTAACGAAGCACGTCCTCACATCGAGATCCCGGCAGCGGGACTGGCGGCTCAAAGAAGGACCGAGGAAGAACTGGAACACCTCAAGGAAATCGTCCAGGAGATGCTCACCGAGAACGATCCCGAAGCGTGGGTGAACCTGGACGCCAGCTTCCATTCAGCCGTTGCCCGCGCCAGCGGGAACCGTGTGTTTGCCAGCGTCGTCTCGGACATTCGTGAAGCCCTGGCCCACCAGTCCGAAACCTTGAACCTCGTCGCAGACCGGCAACACCGCTCGGACGAGGAACACGTCGCAGTACTCAACGCAATCGAAGCCGGCGACTCCGAAGCCGCGAGCAACGCGATGGCCGCTCATCTGCAGGCCGTCAGCGTGGCACTGGACACGATCCTCAGCAAATGACACATCCGAAGGACACTATGCCCGCCCCTGCAGCACCGGCCCACCAGGCCGCGGCACTGAACATAAAGCCGCCCCACCACGTCCCGCTCGTAGAGGTAACACGTGACGGCTTGGTGGAGAGCATCCACTACGGCTCGTTGATCGCCCTCACAGCGGGCGGCAGCACCGCCGTCGAGGCTGGCGAGCCGGCCGCCCCCATGTACCCGCGTTCCAGCCTGAAGCCATTACAGGCTGTTGCCTTGCTCAAGGCCGGGTTGGACATCCCTCAGAACCTCTTGGCCCTTACGGCGGCCAGCCACTCCGGCGCGCAGATGCACCGCGACGGCGCCGTTGAGATCCTGAAGCTGCACGGCCTCACCGAGGCGGCCTTGGGTAACAGCAAGGACCTCCCCTTCGGTGTCCCTGAACGTGAAGAGTGGCTCCGCGCCGGCAACGGCCCCACCCAGCTCGCGCAGAACTGCTCCGGCAAGCACGCCTCCATGACCGCCGTCTGCGTCATCAACGGCTGGCCTGTGGAGGGCTACTTGCACCCCGGGCACCCCTTGCAGGTCCTGGTCCGCGACACCATCACAGAGCTCACTGGCGAAGAAGCCGCTGCGGTCAGCACGGACGGCTGTGGCACCCCGCTCTTCGCGCACTCGCTGCACGGCATGGCGCGCGCTTACGGCCGCCTCGCCGCTGCCGATGAAAGCACAGACGAGGGCAAGGTTGCCCACGCCATGCGCCGATTCCCGGAAATGGTGGCTGGTGAGAGCCGTGACGTTACAGCCCTTATGCGGGCCGTTCCCGGCTTGCTCGCGAAGGACGGCTTTGAAGGCCTCCAGTTGGTTGGCCTCCCGGACGGCACCGGCGTCGCGGTGAAGATTTCCGACGGCGGCGATCGCGCCCGCATGCCCGTCACCGTCGAGGTTCTTCGCCGGTTGGGCGTCGACGGCGGCAGCCTGGACACGCTTCAAAGCCCCCCTGTGCTGGGCGGCGGCCTTCCGGTCGGCGAGCTCCGCGCAGCCCAAATTTTCAGCAACTAAACCAAGGACAGCTATGACCACCGACGATCAGGCGATCCCCCTCCGTTCCGAACACGACCTTTTGGGCGACCGCAATGTCCCCGCGGATGCCTACTGGGGCGTGCACACCCTCCGCGCTATCGAGAACTTCCCCATCACCGGGCAGCCCCTCTCCACCAACAAGCACCTGGTTAGGGGCCTGGCGGCCGTAAAGCAGGCAGCCGCACGCACCAACCATGAGCTTGGCCTGCTGGATGCCGAGAAGGCAGGCGCCATCGAGCAGGCATGCCAGGACATCCTTGACGGCATGCTGCACGAGCAGTTCATGGTGGACGTGATCCAGGGCGGTGCGGGAACCAGTTCCAACATGAACGCCAATGAGGTCATCGCCAACCGGGCGTTAGAGATCCTGGGCCACCCCAAGGGCGAGTACTCCAAGCTTCACCCCAATGACCACGTGAACCTGAGCCAGTCCACCAACGACGTTTACCCGACGGCCGTGAACCTCGCCACGATCTTCTCCGTGAAGGAACTCCTGGAGGCCCTCGAGGAACTCGAGTTGGCCTTCGCCGAGAAGGGCCGGGAGTTCCGGACCGTGGTGAAGATGGGTCGCACGCAGTTGCAGGACGCGGTTCCCATGACGCTTGGCCAGGAGTTCGGCGGGTACGCCGTGACCATCGGCGAGGACCGGGCGCGCCTGGACGAATCCCACATGCTGATCCACGAGATCAACCTCGGTGCCACGGCAATCGGCACGGGGTTGAATGCCCCGGCCGGTTACGCGGATGCCGCGTGCCGCCATCTGGCGGACATCACTGGCCTTCCCCTCATTACTGCTGCTGACCTCATTGAGGCCACACAGGACGTGGGCGCGTTCGTCCACCTGTCCGGCGTGCTGAAGCGCGTGGCAGTGAAGCTCTCCAAGATTTGTAACGACCTCCGCTTGCTGTCTTCCGGACCGCGTGCGGGTTTGGGCGAGATCAACCTTCCGGCCGTGCAGTCCGGTTCGTCGATCATGCCCGGCAAGATCAATCCGGTGATCCCGGAAGTGGTCAGCCAGGTGGCGTATGAGGTCATCGGCAACGATGTCACAGTCACCATGGCCGCGGAGGCCGGCCAGCTCCAGCTGAACGCCTTCGAACCGATCATTGTGCACAGCCTGCACAAGAGCATCTCCCACCTGGAAGCAGCGTGCCGCACCCTTACGGCGCGCTGCGTCCGGGGCATCACTGCAAACACCGAACGGCTACGGCTTACCGTGGAGCAGTCGATCGGTCTCGTCACGGCATTGAACCCCCATATCGGCTACGCCTCCGCCACCGCTATCGCCCAGGAAGCGTTGGCAACGGGCAAGGGCGTTGCAGAACTCGTGTTAGAGCACGGTCTCTTGACCGCTGCCCAGCTTGAGGAACTGCTGAGCCCCGAGCGTCTGGCAAATCTCAGCAAATAGGCCGAAACTGGCCTGTAAGCGCTCCGACCAGCCGTCCCGCCCCATGAGGCATACCCCCACGAGGCTTTGTTCTGCGTGCCCGAATCCCTCTCCGGGCGCGCCCAGGACACCCCCAACAGGACACCCCCAAAGGATTCCAATGACCAACCCCATCACGGACCATACGGTCCCGGCCCAAGCGCACGCCAGCGAGAAAGCCCTCCACCAGGAGGACTCCGGCTACCACAAGGACCTCAAGCCCCGTCAGATCCAGATGATCGCGATCGGCGGCGCGATCGGCACCGGGCTGTTCCTGGGTGCCGGCGGCCGACTCAACGCTGCTGGCCCTTCCCTTGTTATCGCGTACGCAATCTGTGGTTTCTTCGCTTTCCTGATCCTCCGCGCACTCGGTGAACTGGTTCTGCACCGCCCGTCGTCGGGTTCCTTCGTTTCCTACGCCCGCGAGTTCTACGGCGAGAAGGCCGCCTTCGTTTCAGGGTGGTTCTACTGGATCAACTGGGCCACCACCACCATCGTGGACATCACCGCCGCGGCGCTGTACATGAACTTTTTCGGAAAATACGTCGCGTGGATTGGTGCGGTTCCGCAATGGGCCTGGGCGCTGATTGCCCTGGTGGTAGTCCTTTGCCTCAACCTGGTGTCCGTGAAGGTCTTCGGCGAAATGGAGTTCTGGTTCGCGCTGATCAAGGTGGCAGCACTGGTGGCCTTCCTCCTGGTAGGCACCTACTTCGTCATCTTCGGCACACCCGTGGAAGGCCAGGAAGTCGGCTTCAGCCTCATCGCAGACAACGGCGGCGTTTTCCCCAACGGCGTCCTTCCCATGATCATCCTCATGCAGGGTGTGCTGTTCGCCTACGCATCGATTGAGCTCATCGGCACTGCAGCCGGCGAAACTGCCAACCCGGAAAAGATCATGCCCAAGGCCATCAACTCCGTGGTCATCCGCATCGCCCTCTTCTACGTTGGTTCCGTCATCCTCCTGGCCCTGTTGCTCCCGTTCACCGCTTACGAGAAGGGCGTAAGCCCCTTCGTGACGTTCTTCGGCTCCATTGGCGTTGAGGGCGTGGACGTCATTATGAACCTCGTGGTGCTCACCGCAGCCTTGTCCTCACTGAACGCCGGGCTTTACTCCACGGGCCGCATCCTCCGCTCCATGTCCGTGGCCGGTTCGGCCCCGAAGTTCGCCCAGCGCATGAATAAGGCTGGCGTCCCGTACGGCGGCATCGCCATCACAGCCGGCGTTTCCCTGCTCGGCGTTCCTCTGAACTACCTGGTCCCGTCCGATGCTTTCGAGATCGTCCTCAACGTCGCATCCGTGGGCATCATCGTCACGTGGGCCACCATCGTCCTGTGCCAGATGCAGCTCAAACGATGGGCCGACAAGGGGTGGCTCAAGCGCCCGTCCTTCCGGATGTTTGGTGCCCCCTACACCGGCTGGTTGTCCTTGATCTTCCTGGCAGCTGTGCTGATCATGGTCTTCATCGAGTCCCCATTGACCATGCTGGTCACCGCGATTGCCTGCGGACTCATGGTCTGGGGCTGGTTCCTGTGCCGCAAGCAAATCCATGAGCTTGCCGCCACCCGCGACGGCTACACCGGCAGCGCCCCCGTCATCGCCAACCGCCCCCTGCCCGGCGGCGACAAGTAACAGGCAACTACCGCTAGTTCACGACGGCGGCACCCGGGTTCCGTACCAATCGGAACCCAGGTGCCGCCGTCGTACGTTAACGCACCCAACTGAGAAGGGGGCGGAAACAGACATCCGATCATTCGTGGCTACTATTGGTCCATGGCTGTCACAGACGAGGCGATCAGCAAGATCAAAGACATGCTGATCCGCGGCGAACTCAAGGCCGGCGACCGACTCCCGCCGGAAAAAGAACTGAGCGAACGGCTCGGCCTTTCAAGGAGTTCATTGCGTGAGGCTGTGAAGGCTCTGGAGCTGATCCGTGTGCTGGATGTTCGCCGCGGCGATGGCACCTATGTGACAAGCCTCGACGCGAAGCTGCTCAACGAAGCCGTCGGGTTCGTCGTTGACCTGCACCAGGACCGGTCCATCCTGGAACTCTTTGAGGTCCGACGAATCCTGGAGCCCGCAACCGCACACCTGGCGGCCGCTAAAATCACGCCGGCCGAGCTGCAAGCCCTGCGAAGCACCATGGACGGCATCGACGAGAACACGGACGTTGAGGAACTCGTCGCGCATGACCTGCAATTTCACAGCATCATTACCGAGGCCGCGGGAAACGACTACCTCGGGAGCCTCTTGGAAGCACTGTCCAGTAGCACCGTGCGGGCCCGGATCTGGCGTGGACTGACGCAGGAAAAAGCTGTGGCGCACACCTTGGCGGAGCACCACGCAATTGCTGACGCCTTGGAACGCGGCGACGCTGAACTGGTGCGGGCCCTGGTCACCGTGCATATCAGCGGCGTAGAGAACTGGTTGCGGCAGGCGCTCTAATTGTCCGGCAAAGGGGTGACCGCCAAGCCGTAGGTCCGCACGGCCGTCTCCTCCAGCACAAGGTCCTGCTCCGAGGGACTCAAGGAAGACACCAGTTCCAGCAAGACATCCAGCGTCCGGCCGTACGGTGCACCCACAGTACTCACGGGCCAGTCACCGCCGATCATCAAACGCGCCGGCCCGAATGCCTCCAATGCTGTTTCAAACAGCGGCCGCAACGCATCCGCGGTGTAGTCGACTCCGGGCAAATGTAAGCCGGAAAGTTTGGCCACTGTGTTCGGCTCCCGTCCCAGCGCCAGGAAGTCTGCGCGCCACAGGTCCATGAGCGAAGGATCAGCCAGCGGCGGCTTACCCAGGTGGTCCAGCACAACGGTCAGTTCCGGCATCTCGCGGGCGAGCCGAACTGCAGAACCAAGATGCCTGGGGAACGCATCCGGGATGTCCAGGGTGAGCCCGCGCTGAGCCACCAACGCCAGGGAATCCCGAACAGTGGGTAGATCCAGAAAGTCGCTTCGCGGATCATCGTGGAGCAGGTGCCGCACTCCCTTGAAGACCGGGTGAGCAGAGAACCGGTGCAACTGCCCTGCAGCTTCGGCGGGCGCATCCAACCTGATCCAGCCAACCACTCCGAACACCCAGGGATTCCGTGCTGCGACGTCCAACATGCTCTCGGTGTCGGCAATCGTGTCGTCGGCCTGCACCAGCACTGCTCCCCTGACGCCTGCAGCATCCAACGCCTCGCGCGCCTCATCTTCGTCGAAACTGCGGAAGAGATCACCATGCTGCGGACCAAGCCACGAATAGTGCCGCAGACCGCCGGTGACGAAAGTGTCCAGGGTCCACACATGGAGGTGCGAATCAATCACCGCCCAACACCCTCCAAAGCCTCCCACAGCCCTTCCGGCACGGGCACCTCCATACGGGCCGAGTTCGCGGCCACCTGCTCAGGAGAAGTCGCTCCTGCTGTCACGTTCACCACTGCCGGATGCCGCAACGGGAACTGAAGTGCCGCCGTCGGGAGTTCCACGCCGAAATCGCGGCAGACGGCCGCGAGCGCACGCGCCCGTTCCAGCACCTCCGTCGGGGCCTGGTCATAGTTGTAGTGTGCGTCTTCGGGGACGTCGGGCCGGGCCAGGAGCCCGGAGTTGTAGGCGCCAACGCTGACGACGCCGGTGCGGCGCTCCAGACAGCGTTCAAGCAGCGGGACGTCGGGCTGCTCAAGCAGCGTGTACCGTCCGGCGAGCATCAAAAGGTCCAGATCGGCGGCTTCGACGCATTCCTGGGCGGCCTCGGCGGAGTTGGTGCCCACGCCAATGGCCCGGACCAATCCCTCGGAGCGCAGCTTCTCCAGAGCAGGAAGGCCCTGTGAGATTCCGTCCTGGAGATCGTGGACATCGGGATCGTGGAGGTAGGCGATGTCCACCTGGTTCAAACCGAGCCGCTCCAGGGAGTCCTCGATGCTGCGCCGGATGCCCTTCTCGGAGAAGTCCCACACGCGTCGCATGGTGGCGGGGACGTCGAAGCCTTCGGAGTCCTGACCACCTGTGGGGTTGGGTTCCAGGAGCCGGCCTACTTTGGTGGAGATGATGAATTCCTCGCGGGGCTTGTCCCGGAGAACGGCGCCCAGTCTTTGCTCGGACAGGCCCAAGCCGTAGTGGGGCGCGGTATCGAAGTAGCGGATCCCGCTTTCCCAGGCTGCCAGGATGGTTGCGAGCGCTTCTCCGTCGGGGATGGCCCGGTAGAGGTTACCGATGCCCGCCCCGCCGAAGCCCAGTTTGCCCAGTTTTCGCAGATCGAGTGAGTTCATGGCAGTTCCCATACCCTTTGGATACCCGTATCCGCCCCTGAGTAATCGTCGTGGACCTCTAAAAGTTCAGCCATTCGGGCCTGCCATGCCACATTGGCCGGGTGGTGGGCGAGCGCATGCCGCATTTCTTGATAGTTGTCGACGTCCACTACGTGGAAGAGGTCGAGCCCGCTGCGCCAGATACGCCAGTTCCGCACACCGGCCTCCTTGAGCGCTGTCACCAGCTCAGGGGGAATGTGCGAGTGGGCGTCAGCGTACGCCTCTTCCGTCCCTGGTTTGAGCCGTGTGTGGAGGGCGATGCTCTCAACCATTCACGGCCTCCGGCTCCGCAGCCGACGGTTTCAGGAAGAGTTCCACCACAGGTACGGCGACGTCCGGCCGCTGCACTGGCAGCTTGATGGTTAACGTCCCTGGCGGTTGGCCTCCCTGGGTCATGTTCATGGCCTGTTGTCCGGGGTTTACTTCTTTGAGGAACACCTCGGACGCGTCGTTCAGCAACTGCGCGTACTCGACCTTCCCGGCAAGGTCCGGGAGGTGGACGTACTCGAACGGCCAAGCGAACAGGTGGACGTAGAGCCTGTCACCGCGCTGCGTGTATCGCGTATCTGCCGGGGCCGTGAACTGCGAGGCCCCCGCCCCGTAGATGGCGCGCGAGTGCAGCTTCATCCAGCCGCCAATGCCTTCCAAGGATGCCAGGGCCCGAGGATCGAGGTTTCCCCTTCCGGTAGGGCCGACGTTGAGCAGCAAGTTGCCACCCTTGGAAACACCGTCTACCAGCATGCGGATGAGCAGGTCCACGGATTTATAGTTCAGGTTGTCCCTGTCGTAGCCCCAGCTTCCGTTCAGTGTCTGGCATGCCTCCCAGGTGACCCGTTCGCCGTCGAGCATCATGGGGCCGGCGGGCTGGTACTGTTCCGGCGTGACGAAGTCTCCCGGGATTTCCAGCCGGTCGTTGACGATAATGCCGGGTTGCAGCTCCCGCACCATGGCGAGCAACGCCTCAGAATCCCAATCCTTTCGCCCCTTGCCACCCCAGAATTCCTCTTCATGTCCACCTGTGTAGGAGAAGTCGAAGAACAGGTAGTCGATGGTTCCGTAGTTGCTCAGGAGCTCACGCACCTGACCGTGCAGGTACTCGCGGTAGCGGGCCATGTCGCGTCCGGCGTTCAAGCTTTCGACGTCGGCAGCGTTGCGTTGCGGGTGTACCCCGTCAACGGTGAAGTCGGGGTGGTGCCAGTCAACGAGCGAGTGGTAGAAGCCGACCTTCAGCCCCTCGGCCTTGAGTGCCTCCACATACGGTGTGATCAGGTCGCGGCCGGCGGGCGTGTTGGTGGCTTTGTAATCAGTCAGGGCGGAGTCCCACAGGCAGAAGCCGTCATGGTGCTTGGTGGTGAGGACCACGTACTTCATCCCCGCATTCCGGGCGGCGCGGGCCCATTCCCTGGGATCGTAGAGGTCCGGGTCGAAGCGTTGGAAATACCTTGAGTACTCCTCCACGGTGATTTCTTCCTGGTTCATCACCCACTCGTGCCGGGCAGGCAGGGCGTAGATGCCCCAGTGCACGAACATCCCAAAGCGTGCCTCTTCAAACCAAGGTGCGTGCTGAATCAACGTGATTCCTTCCAGATGGGGCCGTTCGGAAAACTGTAGGCGGCCAGTGTTTCACGGAGCATTTCGTTTCCGGCCCCAGGGTTCGACGGCGGCCAGTAGGCGCCGTCGTGGACCACCACGGGAGTGATGAAGTGTTCATGGAGGTGGTCCACGAACTCGATGGTCCTGTTCTCCCTGGTACCGGAGACAGCTACGAAGTCGAACATGGACAGGTGCTGCACGGCTTCGCAAAGGCCAACCCCGCCGGCGTGCGGACATACCGGCACACCGAACTTGGCAGCAAGAAGTAGTATCGCGATGTTCTCGTTCACGCCCGCTACCCTGGCGGCGTCAATCTGCAGGACCTGAAGTGACCCTGCCTGAAGCATCTGTTTGAACACCACACGGTTCTGGACATGTTCACCGGTGGCAACGGGGATGGGCGCAACTCCACGGGAGATTGCAGCGTGGCCCAGGATGTCGTCCGGGCTGGTGGGCTCCTCAATCCAGGCGATGTCGTAGGGAGCGAGGTGGGCCATCCAGTCGATGGCTTCCTGGACGTCCCAGCGCTGGTTGGCGTCCACGGCGATCTTGATGTCGGGGCCCACAGCAGCGCGCGCAGTCCTCACGCGGCGGATGTCGTCCTCCAAGGAGGCGCCCACCTTCAACTTGATCTGGGCGAATCCGTCAGCCACGGCTTCCTTGGCCAGCCGCGTCAGTTTCTCGTCGCTGTAACCCAGCCAACCCGGCGTCGTGGTGTACGCGGGGTAACCCTCAGCGCGAAGTGCCGCTTTGCGGGCTTCGCGTCCGGGTTCGGCGGCGCGAAGTATGCTCAGCGCCTCGTCCGGAGTGAGCGCGTCCGTGAGGTACCGGAAGTCCACGAGCGCTACGAGTTCTTCGGGCGTCATACCTGCGAGCAACTCCCACAGGGGCAGCCCTGCACGTTTGGCTTTCAGGTCCCACAGAGCGTTGACCACCGCACCGATAGCCATGTGCATAACGCCCTTCTCCGGCCCCAGCCATCTGAGTTGGGAATCATGGGCCAACAGTTTCCAGGTGGCGCCCATGTCAGCGAGCAGCTCTTCAACTGACCGGCCGAGGATGTGCCCGCGGAGGGCATCAAGCGCCGCCGCTTCAACCTCGTTCCCGCGCCCAATAGTGAACACAAACCCGTGGCCCTCGTGCCCATCCCCGGCATCCGTGCGGATGACGAGGTACGCCGCTGAATAGTCCGGGTCCGGATTCATGGCATCGGAACCGTCAAGTTCCAAGGATGTTGGGAAGCGGACATCGAACGTTTCCACTGCGGTGATGGTGCTCATACGGCTCCTGAGGTGCGTTGCTCTATCTTTAGTCGACACTAAACATCGGATGTCTACCTTGTCAACGGGTCACATTTCCGTATTATGGGTAACAACACCACACTAGAGTTCGGATGTTAGTCCCGAACGCACGGAGGAAGCCATGACCTTGAAATTCGCCAGGCTGGGTACGGCCGGAAACGAACAACCGGCCGTCATCGCCCAGGACGCCGCCGGCGCAGAGAAGTACTTCAGCCTTAAGGCCCTGACCCAAGACATCGACGGCGGTTTCCTCGCCTCGGACGGCATCGAACGCACCCGCGAAGCCCTGGAGAAAGGGGAACTTCCCCAGATCTCAGCGGAGGGCCTGCGCATCGGTGCACCCATTGTCCGCCCGGGCGCCGTCGTCGCCATCGGCCTCAATTACACCGCGCATGCTGCCGAATCCGGTGCTACGCCGCCCGAGGTTCCTGTAGTTTTCCTCAAGCCCACCAACACCATCGCCGGGCCGTTCGACGCCGCCCCCATCCCGCCGTCGTCGGAAAAGTACGACTGGGAAGTGGAACTGGCAATCGTGATCGGCAAGGAAGCGTCATACCTTTCCTCCCTATCTGACGCCGAGGCATGCATCGCCGGCTACGCCGTGGCCAACGACCTCTCGGAGCGCGACTACCAAATCCCCGGCGCCGCAGGACAGTGGACCAAAGGCAAATCCCTTCCCGGCTCCACTCCCCTGGGCCCGTGGCTGGTTCCAGCCTCGGACATCAATGCCGGCAACCTCCGCCTGCAGACCCTGGTCAACGGCGAGGCCCGCCAGGATTCCAGTACCTCGGACATGATCTTCCACCCCGCAACGATCGTGCACCACCTCAGCCAGTACATGGTCCTGGAGCCGGGCGACGTGATCATCACGGGCACGCCGGAGGGTGTGGCACTGTCCGGCCGTTTCCCCTTCATCCAGCCCGGCGACGCGGTGGAACTGGAAATTGAAGGACTTGGACGCCAGCGCCAGGAGTATTTCCGTGCGCAGGCCGGCGCGCAGTCCGGTGCGACCGCCCACATCTACGCCTAACGCCGTGGCAACCTCGGTGGGCAACGACCTCGAAGGCCTCACAGCACTCATTACCGGCGGCGCCTCGGGCATCGGGGCAGCCATCGCGGACCGCCTGGCGGCAGGGGGCGCGCAGGTGGCCGTTCTGGACCTGGCCCCCGAAGCCAGCCCGCACTGTGGAGTGCAGTGCAACGTCGCCGATGACGCCTCGGTGCGTGCCGCCGTCGAGCGCGTTGTACAGCAGTTCGGCCGCCTGGACATCGTGATCAACAACGCCGGCATCGGCGCGCAAGGTGACATTGCCGCGAATGACGACGACGAATGGCTGCGAGTCCTTAACGTCAACGTGGTGGGCATAGCGCGCGTCAGCCGGGCAGCACTCCCGTACCTGCGCAAATCCCCGGCGGCTGCGATCGTGAACACCTGTTCCATCGCGGCGACGGCCGGACTCCCGCAGCGAGCCCTGTACTCGGCGTCGAAGGGCGCCGTCTTGTCGCTGACGCTCGCCATGGCCGCGGATCACGTCCGGGAGGGCATCCGCGTGAACTGCGTGAACCCCGGCACCGTAGACACCCCGTGGGTTGGCCGGTTGCTCGATTCAGCCGCTGAGCCCGCCGGCGAGCGCGCCGCCCTCAATGCCCGCCAACCGCATGGCCGGATGGTGGACCCGGCTGAGGTGGCCGGTGCCGTCGCTTACCTGGCGAGCCCGCTATCCGGATCGACGTCGGGAACCTCCCTGGCGGTGGACGGCGGCATGCAGGGACTGCGGTTACGGCCGGTTCAGTCTTCTTAGGTGGGAGGTACGACGCCGGAGCGAACGCGCGCGCCGACAGGCCGCCGTCGCGCGTTGCTTCGTAACGCAACGGGCCCGCAACCTCCGGCAGCGGTGATTCGCCTATGCTCAACTCCAAGAGATCAACGGCGACTCACTTAGCAGACTCAGGAGATACAGCCATGAGCAACTGGCGCATCAGGGACTTCCACTCGTCCGATTTGGACGGCATCCTGCACCTCTGGGAGTCACTCAAAGCCGACGGCGTGGAACCCGTATACGCACTGTCCGAGGTTCTGGCGTCCTGTGAAAAGGACCATGCCGTGGTGGCGGTGCAGGGTGAGCAGGTGGTGGGAGCCGCCGTCGGACGCGCCGCCCACGACCAAGGCTGGATCGTTTTCCTGGCAACGCTGACGGAGTTCCGCGGACGCGGGATCGGCACCTCACTGCTGTCCGCCGTCGAGAACCGCATGGCCCCGCACGGGCTCAACAAACTCTCCGCGCTGATGCCGGAAACGGAAACGCGGGTGGAAGCATTCCTGGGCCGCGGCTTTGTGGTGAAGAAGAACCTGCGCTACTTCGAGCGGACCATCCCCGTGCAGCGGCAGGAACTCGGGGCGTTGGGGCTCTTGGGCGGGCGCATCCTGGCGCGGGATCTCTGGGAGAACGTGGCCGGCATGCGCCGCGAGAAGGAACTCCTTGAACGCCGACTGGTGCTGCCGTTGGCCGAGGCTGATCTGGCCGACGAATACGGCGTTGTTCCGCCCCGGGCCGTGGTACTTTTCGGTCCTCCAGGCACCGGCAAAACCACGTTCGCAAAAGCCATTGCGTCCCGGCTTGAGTGGCCGTTTGTGGAGGTGTTCCCGTCCCGCCTCGCCTCCGATCCCAAGGGCCTGGCCGGTGCTCTGCGCGAGACGTTCCTGGAAATTGCCGAACTGGAACACGCCGTGGTGTTCATCGACGAAGTGGAAGAGATCGCGTCGCAGCGGGCCGGCGATCCGCCGTCGCCATTGCAGGGCGTCACCAACGAACTCCTCAAAATCATCCCGGCTTTCCGCGAACAACCCGGCCGGCTGCTGGTGTGCGCTACCAACTTCATCCGCGCCCTGGACACCGCGTTCCTGCGCCACGGTCGGTTCGATTACGTCATCCCCATCGGTCTCCCGGACGTCCATGCCCGCGAGGCCATGTGGCAGCGGTTCATCCCGGCAGCCGTGGTGGACTCAGTCGATATTGCCCAGCTGGTGGACCGAACCGAAGGCTTCTCACCGGCGGACATCGAGTTCGCTGCCCGCAGCGCCTCCCAGCGGGCTTTGGAAAAAGCAGTGTACGACGACGATGCTGCCTCGGGCGGTTCAGCCGGCCTTGCGTCCGGGGCCGGGTCCACCGGGCGCAAGGGACCCGAGACGCAGGACTACCTCGACGCGATTGCGGATACCCGGACCACCGTGAGCCCCGAGGTGCATCAGGACTTCCTGGAAGACATCGACGTGCTGGGGCGGGTGTAGGTTTCTGCCGGCGAGATCGCCGGAACGCTGCCGGGCCGCCGGAATGGTGTGAGATCGCCGGGTCTATCCGGCGATCTGGACGCATTCCAGCGATCTCGGCGAGGGGCCCATGGGTGGCGGTAATCTTTGAGCCATGTCCTCGAATCCCCTTCGCCATGCGCTCTCCCGCATGGGCGGCCGCGATCCCCACGAAAAACACCGCACCGCCACCCCGCTTGAGCTGTTCTTCGACCTGACCTTTGTTATTGCCTTCGGTGTTGCCGGCAGCCAGTTCGCGCACGCGGTGGCCGACGCGCATTTCGGGGCGGGCCTTTTGGGCTTTAGCTTCGCTATGTTCGCGGTGATCTGGGCTTGGATCAACTTCACGTGGTTCGCCAGCGCCTACGACACCGATGACTGGGTGTTCAGGGTGGTCACCATGATCCAGATGGTTGGCGTCCTCATCCTGGCCATGGGCATTGAGCCGATGTTCCACTCGATTGTGGAAGGGGATCATGTCAACAACGTGGCCATCCTCATCGGTTACATCATCATGCGCGTAGCTTTGATCTTCCAGTGGCTGCGCGCTGCCCGCCAAGACCCGGAACGCCGCGAGACATGCCTCCGTTACGCGAAGTACCTGGCAATCGTGCAAGTTGGCTGGGTCATCGCCTTGGTGATTGAGACGGATGTGCTCACCACGTTCCTCCTGGCGGCCCCTTTGTTTGTCCTGGAGATGGCGACCCCGTACTTCGCAGAACGCAAGATCCGTACGCCCTGGCATGCTCACCACATTGCTGAAAGATACGGCCTGCTTGCCATCATCGCCCTGGGTGAATGTTTGATTGGCGCTATTGAAACCCTGCGGGCAATCGTTGCCACACACAGTTGGTCCATGGACGCCGCCTTGGTGGGCTTGAGTGGAACCGGGCTGGCCTTCGCCATGTGGTGGATCTACTTCATCCTGCCCTCAGGCCCTGCACTTCACGTCCAGCGGCATCGCTCATGGGTGTTTGGCTATGGGCACATGCCGGTCTTCGCAGCCATTGCGGCTACAGGCGCGGGACTCCACGTCGCTGCGTACTTCATTGATCACGAGACACACATCCCGGCGGCTGCTGCCGTGGCCTCCATCGCCATCCCGGTGATCCTCTTCAAGGCCTCACTCACCACCCTGCACTGCATCATGCTGGGTCCGGATCGCGACCTCATCTGGAGTTCCGCGCTGGTGGTCCTGGGTCTGGCGTCCAGTATTGCCCTGGCCGCGGCCGGTGCATCCGTCCCCATCTGCATGCTGGCAATGATGCTGGTGCTGGGCCTGTCCATTGCGTACGACGAACGGCGCGGGCACAAAGGCAGGGCGGCAGCACTCCGTCGGCTCGAATCCGCCGCTGGCTAGGGCATTCCGGTGCGTTGCGAGGCCCGCTCTGCACGCAATATCGACTCGAAAGCATGCAGACTAGGCCCCACAACGGGTGGATTTGGGGTTACTCGGGGACGATCTCGTCCAGTTCCTTCAGCAAGTACGGGTTGATGCGCTCCAGAATCATCCGGACCTCTTCGCGTGGAACGGCCGCGTACAGCACAGGGCGGGCATCGGCGTAGCGGGTTACCGGAGGCTTGTCCGGCCACTTTTCCGCAAGCGCTTTGACCCTCTCGGGCAGGGAGTTGTGGGCGTTGTCCGCGATCTTCACCAACGTTGCGTCGTGGTCCTCCGCTACGAAACGGATACCGGCGTCGTAATCATCCGGGTCCTCGTGGAAGCGGCGGGTGACACGTTCGATGATGTCTACCGCACGCTCGGACACCCCCATTTCGAGCAGGGCCTGCCGGGTGATAGGGGTGTCTTCGGCGATGTCATGAAGGTATCCGGCGATCTGGATATCTTCATCGAAGTCGGCGAGCGCGTCGCCCACGGCCAGAACGTGCTCCCGATACGGCCGTTTGAGTTTGTCCTTCTGCCGGTTGTGAGCCACCTCGGCCAAAACCTGGGCTGTCTCTACGGTAAAGCGTGGTTCGGTCATGCTGGCCTCCGGCTTGAAGAGGGACCGACGGGGATCGGTCCTTCCCTTCAGGCTATCCGCTGTTCGGGCCCCGAAACACCGAGCTACCCGGCCTACCGGCTCTGCCCGCTCTACCAGTCTTGAACTGCGCGGGCTGCAATGGCAACGGTGATGGCCCTGGGCAAACGCTGAGCGAAACCTGCCGCAACGCGGTTAGCCAAGCCCGAAACCACGCTGCCGGGCGTGTCCTTGCGATCGAGGGCCTTGAGCGCAGTTCCCACAACTTGGGCCGAGGTCTGCATCTTGCCAACCGCCGCCGACTCGCCGCCCAGCACGTCGAAGAACTCGGTGCGCGTCGCTCCGGGGCAAAGGGCCAGAACGTTGAGTCCGGAGCTCTTGGTTTCGTGGGCAACGGCTTCGGTGAAGCTCAGGACGAAGGCCTTGGTGGCGCCGTAAACGGCCATGCCGGGAATGGGCTGGAAAGCGGCCGTGCTTGCAACATTCAACAGGGCACCCTTCCCCGAGGCGAGCAGTCCGGGCAGGAAGGCACGGGTAATGTCCACGAGGGCGGCCACATTCAAGGAGATCTCGGACGCAATGGTGTCCGGGTCCTCCTCCACCAACGGACCATGGGTACCGAAACCCGCGTTGTTGATCAACGTGTCCACGGTGATTCCGCGGCCGGACAGTTCGCCGAGGAGCTCGCGTCCAACTCCTGCCCGGCCGAGGTCCATGGGGAGCACAGTAACGGTGACACCGTGCCGGGAGCGCAGGTCCTGGGCCAACTCCTCAAGACGGTCTGCGCGCCTGGCCACCAGGACGAGGTTGGAACCCCGGGCAGCAAATTGCCCGGCGAATTCGGCGCCGAGTCCGGAGCTGGCACCGGTGATGAGTGCGGTGGTACCTGCGTAGGTCATGGTCATGGCTGGATCCCGTCGGTTGAGTCGAAGACTAATGTAGTCGCTGTCTACATGGTAGGCAGTGTCTACATTGTTGTCAATGACTACATTGGCCTAGACTTGACCCATGACTGACCAGCCCTACCACCACGGCAAACTCCGGGAAGCACTTTTGGAGCGTGCCATGGAAACCATCGAAGAAGCTGGCGTGGACGGACTCTCCCTGCGGCAGCTGGCCCGCGACGTGAACGTCAGCCACGGAGCCCCGGCCAAACACTTCCGCGACAAGCAGGCCCTGATCGACGCCGTGGCCATGGCCGGCTTTGAGTCGATGAACCGCCGCATTCGGGATGCCGCCCAGTCCTATGAAAACCTCCGGGGACGTTTCGTCAGCGTTGGGAAGGCGTACGTCGACTTCGCCGTTGAGCACCCCGCACTGCTGACGGTGATGTACTCCACCAAGCACCACCCCGATTCCAGCGATGAACTTCGAAGCACCGGCGCCCAAGGCATACACCTCGCCCAGGCCATGATCGCTGAAGCGCAGGAGGCCGGCGTCCTGGCTCCCGGCAACCCCGAGACACTGGCTATGGTGTGCTTCGTCAGCCTCCATGGCACAGCCCTTCTCGCGGCTGGCGGGCAGTTGGACGGAAATTCAGTGGAAGACGTGGTCATTGCCACCACGGACACTTTATGGGCAGGAATGACGGCCGGAGTCCCGGCCGCGCAAGTCAACTAAGCCTCGCAAGTCCACTAAGCCGCGATCCCGGCAATCACTTCCCGCACCGCCGAGCTCAGGAGGAAGTTGCGGCAGCCCACTCCCCCGGGCTCGGCCGTCTGCGGCACGTACCCAAAGCCGAGTTCATACACAGGGTCCGCGAACCCCAGAGATGCGCTGGCGCCGTCGTGCCCGAACGCACGGTAGCTGCCGAACGGCATCCGCGTATGGGATTTCATGAAAACGGTGCCGAAGCAGCCCGTCTCGCCAAACACGCGGTCGATCCCGAAGACCTGCTCAGCGGAAACGCTCCGGATGGTCTCCTCTGTCAGGAGAGGTGGGGTGGCGGCTTCGCCTTCCAGCCCGGTCAGCGCCGCAGCATAGATCCTCGCCATGCCTTCCGCGCTGGCCACGCCGGCCGCTGAGCTGAGCCCCGCGGCCCTGACTTCACGGATGTTGGGCAGGTCCAGGATGTCACCGACTGCCGAGTTGGCAGCCAGGCCGAAGTGACTGGCCGGGTCCACCCATGGCCACGACGGGTCGGCCGCCCAACGGAAAGGTGCAAAGCGGGCTTCCTGGGACTCCGGGAGACCAAGGTAGAAATGCGCGCCCGTGACTGCGCGGATGCGCTGCTCGAAAACCTGCTGCAGCGTGCAACCGGTGATGCGCCGGCACAGCTCTTCCATGAAGATGCCAATGGTCAGCGCGTGATATCCGAATGCCGCGCCGGGCTTCCACAGCGGCGGAAGCTGTGCGAGCTTGGCGGCTGCGAGGACTGAGTTGTTGACCTCGTGGAGGGTCAGGCCACCTTCCACTCCAAGGAGCCCGGCCTGATGCGAAAGTAGCTGCGCCACCGTCACTGAGGACTTGCCCTCAGCGCCGAATTCGGGCCAGTACTTGACCACTTCGGCCTCAAGATCCAACTGGCCGTCCTGGACGAGCAACGCGATGACAAGGCCGGCCATGCCTTTGGAACACGAGAAGACGCCCGTGACGGAATCAGGGCGGATGTGCGGGCCGCCGCTGAGGTCCAGCACCTTGACGCCGCGATGGTACGCCGCCACTTGCGCAGAATAGTCAGGATCCTGCTCGAGAAAACGGCCAAAGAGCTCGGCGACGGGTTCGAAACCTGGGGCGATCAGCTGTGACTGCATTCAGACAGCCTACGCGGCGGCAGATTCAGGCCTGGGGAGTTTTCCACACCCAAGGCGTTTTTGGCACATTTTGCGGGGTGAAGTGCTGGAGCGCATCCTGGACGCTTCCGACAGGCAAATCCAGGGACTCAAGGATCAGGTCACGCACGCGTTGGGCGGGAATTCCGACGGCGGCGAGGTCGCCCAGCGTCACGGCACCGTCGCGCTTTGCCAGCCTGACGCCGTCGTGATTCACCACCAGCGGAACGTGGGCGTATTCAGGGACCTGCAGCCCCAGCAGCGTCGCCAGGTAGGCTTGCCGCGGGGTGGACGGGAGGAGGTCATCGCCGCGCACCACCTGGTCAATTCCTTGGGCAGCATCGTCAACAACTACCGCGAGGTTGTAGGCGGTGACGCCGTCGTTCCGGCGAAGCACAAAGTCATCCACCACTCCCAGGTAGGTGCCGTGCAACTGGTCCTCAACAGCCCACTCTGTAACGTCGGACCGCAGGCGGATGGATGCCGGGCGCGTCGATCGCCGGATCTCGCGCTCAGCCTTCGAAAGCCGCCGGCACGTCCCGGGGTAGGCGCCTTGCGGGGCATGCGGCGCTGACGGCGCTTCCTGGATCTCGCGCCGCGTGCAGAAACACTCATAGGTCCGGCCTTCGGCAGTCAGCCGCTCGATTGCGTGGTCATACAGTTCCGCGCGCTCGGTCTGGCGCACGACGGCGGCGTCCCACCTGACGCCGACGGCCTGCAGGTCGCGGAGCTGCTCAGCCTCGGCACCGGAGCGGGCGCGGTCCAGATCCTCGACGCGCAGCAGGAAATCCCGGCCGCTGGACTTGGCGAATAGCCAGGCGAGAATTGCGGTGCGAAGGTTGCCGACGTGCAGTTCGCCGGAGGGGCTCGGGGCGAAGCGGCCAGCGGAAGTCATGATCCAAGCCAACCACAAGAGCCCCTCAGCTACCGCAACGATCCGGTAGCTCAGGGGCTCTTGCTGTGACGCCCGGGTGAAGGGGCGGGTGCAGAATGACAATGCTGTGAACAAGAGTCAATCAGCGGCTGCTTCCTTGCGGGAAACCTGTGCAGGGCTCCGGGTGGTGTTCCGGGGTCCTGGTGCCTGCGGGTTTTGGCGGTAGCCTCGTCCTGCTTCGTTGTCATCATTTGAGCAGAAGACATACAGTTGGTGCAACGGACATCACAATCATTGGTCGATCTGACCAGTCTGGTGCTAGAACTTAGTCAGGGAGTGGTCACATTGCAGGAACTCGACGCCACGGACCGCCGGATCCTTGCTGCTTTGGACGAGGATCCACGCGTGCCCATCATGGTGCTGGCCCAGAAGCTGCACCTAGCTCGGGGAACAGTTCAGTCGCGCCTGGAGCGAATGACGGCGTCCGGCGCCCTCCGCCCCAACAGCAGCCGCGTCCTGCCCTCGGCTCTAGGCCGTGGCGTGGCAGCCGCCGTGAGTGCCGAACTCGATCAAAGTCACCTGAATGAGGCCATCGCTGCACTGCGGGAGATCCCGGAAGTCCTGGAATGCCACGCCCCGGCCGGCGATACCGACCTCATCATCAGGGTGGTTGCCAAGAGTCCGGACGATCTCTACCGGGTATCGGAAGAGATTCGCCTGTGCCCTGGCATAGTGCGCACGTCAACCAGCATGTTCCTCCGGGAAGTGATCCCCTACCGGACCACTGGCTTGCTCGCGGAGTAGGGCCTTAGACCGGGGGTCCGATGTTGGTTTTCAGGTTCTTCATCACCAGCGTTGAGGTCAGCCGTTCAACCGCGGGAAGGGCCGCCAGTTCGTCGTCGTAGAACCGCTGATACGCGGGGAGGTCCGCGGCAATGACCTTCAGCAGATAGTCAGGCGACCCGAAGAGCCGCTGCGCCTCCACGATGTTGGGACTGGCGGTGACGCGCTCTTCAAACTCCGCCATGATGGTGCGTTCCACCTGCTTGAGGGTCACAAAAACAATCGCTTCGAAACCCAGGCCCACTGCGGCAGGGTCGATGTCTGCGCGGTAGCCGCGGATCACCCCCGAGGATTCCAAATCGCGGAGCCGCCGGTGACAGGGAGCCACCGTCAAACCCACCTTCGAAGCAAGGGCTGTGGCAGTCATCCGGCCGTCGTCTTGGAGGTGGCGCAAAATACTTCTATCGATCCCGTCAATCACGCAATAATCTTACCGGGAACGGCGGTTGGCGGGCTAAAAAGAGGAACACTTATGGCCGGTTTTTCCCTAGAGTTTTCCTACCACCTAGCCCTGGAGAGAAAACGTGAACCCGCAGCTGTTTATGGCCTTCATGATCGTCGCCGTCAGCTTGGCGTGCACGCCCGGCGTCGACTGGGCTTACTCGATTTCGGCCGGCCTCAAGCAACGCAGCTTCGTCCCCGCCGTCGCCGGCCTGTGCAGCGGATACGTCGTCCACACCGCGCTAATGACGGCAGGGTTGGCAGCCCTCTTGGCGGGAGTCCCGGGACTACTGGGGTGGCTGACCATCGCGGGAGCTGCCTACTTGCTGTGGCTCGGCGTGGCTACCATCCGCTCGTGGCGAGGCGCGAGCTTCAGTGCGGAAGGCGGCGTCGTGCAGTCCGGAAACCAGCTCCGCACCTTCCTTCAGGGCATGGGCACCAGCGGTATAAATCCCAAAGGCCTGCTCTTCTTCGTGGCGCTGGTGCCACAGTTCGTCAGCCCCGAGGCGGCACTGCCGGTTCCGGTCCAGTCCGGCTTGCTGGGCCTGACCTTCGTGATCCTGGCCGGGATGGTGTACACCGCCGTCGCATTGACCTCCAGGAAGCTGCTGGCTTCCCGGCCCGGCGCCGCCCGCGTTGTGACCCTGATCGGCGGAATCATCATGATCGGGCTGGGGACAGTGCTGCTTTCCGAGCAACTCCTTCCGCTTCTACAGCAGATATAGCCGGCACGCCGCTAGGCCGCAAGCAGCTCATCCAGGCGCTCGTATCCTTCGATCACGCCGTAGTCCATCCCGGTAGCCAAAGCCATGTCCCTTGCTTCAACCGAGGGGTAGACCTCGTGCGCGGACATCCGCGTCCTGCCATCGATATCTTCGAAAGTGGTGGTGCTGATGACCACTTGGTTGGGCGCGCCCTCGAACTCGACGGTCTGGATGATCAAAGCGTCGGGTTCGACCGTGTGGAAAACGCCGCGGAATCCGGCCATTCCGTTATCGTCGCCGCTCTCGTAGCGCCAGCTGCCGCCAGTGGTGGCGTTGTACTCGGTAATTTTCGTTTGAGTACTGCGCGGGCCCAGCCACTTAGCCAAGAGATCCGGGTCAACGTGGGCTTTGAAGACCGCACTGACCGGGGCATCGAATTCACGGACCGTGTCAACGAACGGGACGCCAGGGTCAGCGGTGATTGTTGTTGGATTGCTCATTTCAGTTCCTCTTTCTTCTTTGCTGGTTTGTTTTCTTGTTGTTGGTGAGAGTCACCGGCACCCAGCAGCTCGTCCAGCTGCCGGAAGCGCGACTCGGCGATCAGCCGGTACTGGTCAATCCATGCGGTCAGCCGCTCCAAGGCGGCAGCATCCAAGTGGACAGGCCTGCGCTGGGCGTCGCGTGAGCGGGTTACCAATCCTGCGTGCTCCAGGACTTGTATATGTTTGGAAACCGCCTGCTTGGTGATGGCGAACGGTTCAGCGAGCTCGTTGACGGTGGCGTCTCCCCGGGACAGGCGTGCCACCATGGCCCGCCTCACCGGATCCGCCAAAGCCATGAAGGCCCTGTCCAGAGCTTCTTCCTCCACTGCCGCATCAACCTCTCGTCATCGACTCTTTGATCAACTGAATCATTGATCAACCTTTTGATTGATTAATAGATTACGCCTTTCCCAGAGAAGGCACAATGGTTGTTATTCGCCGCCCAGCTGCCTGAAGTCGTTCTCCCATAGACGCCGCATCTCGGCATCCTTCCGGATCACTTCCAAGGTCTCCAGCTCCGCAGGCGGGGCCGGCCGTTTGGACCACGGAGTCAACGTCCGCCGGCCCTGGTCAAGAGCGAGCAGGGCCCTGTCAGTCAACGCATCATTCTTCAGCGCCAAATTGGTCTTACGACGCCGGAGCACTTCTTTGAGTGCCACCTGAGCCGACTCGAAGTCACCCCTGGCCCGTTGCGACCGCGCCCGAATCAGCAGAAGCGCCGCCGAGAGGTCGTCCGTGTTCAGCAAACCCTCAGTCCACAGGACCACATCACGGTGCCGTTCCAACGAGTACGCCGCAGTGCAGCGCGCCAACGCCGAAGGCAACGATGGCGGCAACGTCACCACTGCTTCCAACGCCGCCTCGGTCATCCCCATTTCCCGAAGGCAATGGGACAGCGCCAAAAACACGGACTCCTCACTGAACAGGACCGGAACCTCAATCCGTTCGGCCACCTCAACCTTGGTGACCACCTGCCCAAGGTACATTGCCGAGAACTGGCTGGCGTCGTCGTCGATCCTTGTTGTTAAACCGCGTTGCAACAGCTCGGACGCCCTCAAAAACCCGCCATGTTTGTACGCGAGCAACCCAGCCATCACGTGGCACAGGCCCGCCCACCCGGGGTACATGCGGCCGAAGGCCAGAAGCCGATCCGGCTCCGTGGAGGTGAAAACGGCCTCGTGCATGGCCTTCGCCGTCTTGGAGGACAACATCCTCAGCCGCGGGACGTTGCCGGCTACAGTCAACCGTGCATGATCGCGGCCGCTCAGGACACCGGAGAGCACATCATTCACGCCGTCAGCGAGCCCCCGCACGGAGGTGCGGACGTAGCCCTCGCGGAAAGGAGTGAGATCGCGGGTGTCGTGGAAAATCGTGTGCACGCGTCCGTTGGGAGCTTGGCTCATAATTCCATGCTAACCGCCGCTGAACTGGGCACATCCCCTGCTATCGGAGGCATTTCAGGAGTATTATGGCGGCGTCGGCAAGGTTTTTGCCACAGCCCTTGCCGCAAGTCGGCTCTCCATGAGAAGAGCCGGGTAACAGCGTGAAAGGGAGGACTTGATGACCACCGCTTCGCACCCCGCCGAACACCACCACATGATGGGGTTGACGCTACGCAACACCGCCATGGGCGTTGGCATTGTATTTCTGCTGGTTGGCGTCCTGGGCTTTATCCCGGGAATTACCACCAATTTCGGCGCCATGACCTTTGCGGGACATGAATCCGGCGCCATGCTGCTTGGAGTCTTCCAAGTGTCCGTACTCCACAACATCGTTCATCTGCTGTTTGGCGTGGCCGGCTTGGCCATGGCAAGGAACGCACGCATGGCCCGCCTGTTCCTCTTGGGCGGCGGCGCCGTGTACATCGTTCTTTGGATCTATGGCCTGGTCATCAACCAGGAAACAGGCGCCAACTTTGTCCCCTTCAACACCGCTGACAACTGGCTGCACCTGATCCTCGGCGTTGCCATGATCGGTCTGGGAGCCTGGCTCGGTAGGGACGCCATGGACGAAACAACCACAGCGCGACGGAAGATGTAGCCCCTTCCGCACGTCTTGCAGAATAACGACGGCGGCAGTCCCCTTAAGCGGGACGGCCGCCGTTTTTTCGCACCCACCGCTTGAGGGCCCGACGGCGGTACCCGGCTTAGCGCGGGGCGCGGCCACCCAACCGCGTGGTCACCTTGGCCGCTGCTGCGGCGCAGGCTTCGCCGAGACTGTTGAGGGTGTCCTGCGAAACACGGAACTTCGGGGCCGGGATCAGGACGGAGGCCACCATGTTGCCGCGGTGGTCGTACACGGGTGAGGCCACGCCCACTTCTTCGATGGATGTCTCACCGAAGTTCACTGCCCACCCACGCTCCATCGATTCCTTCAGGCGAAGCAAATAAGCCTCCACCGCGTCCTCGTCCACGCCGGTCAGCGTGATCGATCCGCTGCGCAGCAACTGGCGCACCCGGTCCTCGTTCTCCGAAGCAAGGAAGACCTGCACCGATGAACTCAGGGCCTCGTTGTAGCGGGCACCCAACGGAGCGAGATGCTTGACCTGGTGACGGCTGGGGATCTGCTCCACACACATGGACTCGTTGCCGTTCCACACCATCAGCGCGCTGGTCTCCCCCGTCCGCTCAGTAAGTTCGCGCAGCACAGGGTAGGCAACGCGACGCTCTTCGAGTTCCGCCAGGAGGGGGCCCGCCATGGCGATCATGCCCAGCCCCAAGCGGAACCTGCGTGAATCGACGTCGCGCTCTACAAGATTCTCCTGTTCCAGCGTCGCGAGGATCCGGGAGACGGTGCTCTTGTGCAGGCCAATGCGGCCGGCGATTTCGGTGACTCCCAGGAGCGGCTCGTCAGCAGTGAAGCTCCTCAAGACGGCGATGGCGTTGACGATCACCGAGGTGTTTTTGCTGTCACCAGTGCTGTTGCTGTTCTCAAGAGTGTCGCTGGATTCGGTGGGAGTCATGGGTTCACTATATTTCGCTGGAGATATTTCGACGGCGGACGCCCCACCGAATTCGGCCGGTGGACACCACGCTGTGTCCACCGGCCGGGTCACTAGGCTCCGATGATGTTGTACTCGGGGCCGAACGGGAACTTAGTGATGTTCTCCGCGCCGTCTTCGCCCACCACCAGGATGTCGTGCTCGCGGTAACCGCCAGCGCCCGGCTGGCCGTCCAGCACCGTGATCATCGGCTCCATGGAGACCACCATGCCCGGCTCCAGGACGGTGTCAATGTCCTCGCGGAGTTCGAGTCCGGCTTCGCGTCCGTAGTAGTGGCTCAGCACGCCGAAGGAGTGGCCGTAGCCAAAGGTCCGGTTGGCCAACAAGCCGTGGCTGACGTAGATCTCGTTGAGCTCGGCGGCGATGTCCTTGCACACAGCACCGGGCTTGATGAGCTCCAGACCACGCTTGTGGACCTCCACGTTGATGTTCCACAGTTCCAGAGAGCGGGCGTCCGGTTCGCCGTAGAACAGGGTGCGCTCCAGTGCCGTGTAGTAGCCGCTGGTCATGGGGAAACAGTTCAGGGACAGGATGTCGTGTTCCTGGATCTTGCGGGTGGTGGCCCAGTTATGTGCACCATCTGTGTTGATGCCGGACTGGAACCACACCCAGGTGTCTCGGATTTCAGAGTCCGGGAAGGTCCGGGCAATCTCGTGAACCATGGCCTCGGTACCGATCAGAGCCACCTCGTACTCGGTGATCCCGGCCGTGATGGCGTTGCGGATGGCCTCGCCGCCCAGGTCACCGATCCGGGCGCCGTGCTTGATGACCGCGATCTCCTCGGCGGACTTGATCATGCGCTGACGCATCGCTGCCTGCGCAACGTCAACTAGCGTCGCTCCGGAGAACGCGGCCTGGATCTTGTTGCGGTTGTCCAGCGGCAGCGAGTCATCTTCGACGCCGATGCGGCGCGGGTTGATGCCGCGGGTCCGCAAGACTTCTTGGATGGCGTGGATGTAGTTGTCCCGGCGCCAGTCCGTGTACACAAGGTTCTCGCCGTAGCTGCGGCGCCAAGGCATCCCGGCGTCGATATTTGCCGTGATGGTGACCGTGTCATCCTTGGTGACCACCATGCCGTAGGAGCGGCCGAAGTAGGTGAAGAGGAAGTCGGAGTAGTACTTGATGGAGTGGTAGCTGGTGAGGATGACGGCGTCGAGGTCTTTCTCGGCCATGATGCGGCGGAGTCCGGAGAGGCGACGCTCGAACTCGGCGTCGGAGAAGGTCAGCGATACTTTTTCGCCGTTGTTGAGGACCTTGGTGCGCTCGAGCTTGGCCACATCGTTGACGGCCTCGTTCTGGGTGATGGTCATGGTTGTTCCTTTCAATGGGTGGGTTGTACTAGTCCTGCAGCAGAGGCTTTTTGGAAGTCTCGGTGGCGAACAGGACTGCGATGAGGGAAACCAGAGCGGCAGCCACGAGGTACCAACCGGGGGCCAGCTGGTTGTGGGTCATGCCGATAAGAAGGGTGGCCATGAACGGCGCGGTGCCGCCGAACAGGGCATTGGAGAGATTGAAGCTGACGGCGAATCCGGTGTACCGGACCTTCGTGGGAAAGAGCTCGGCCAGGAAGCTCGGCAAGGTTCCGTCGTTGAGGGTCAGCATTCCGCCCAGCAGAATCTGCACCAGCACGATCACCAGGAAATTGCGGGTATCCAGGAGCATGAAAGCCGGCACCGTTAGCAGCATGAAAAGCACTGATGCCGTGATGAGCATCCGCTTGCGGCCGAACCTGTCCGACGCCATGCCGGTTAGGAAGATGAAGCCGATGTAACTGGCCAGGGCGATGGTGGTGGCCAGGAACGATTCCGTTGCGCCAAAGCCCAGCTCTTCCGACAGGTAAGTGGGCATATAGCTGAGGATCACGTAGAAGCCCACAGCGTTCAGCAACACCGCGCCGGTGGCAATGATGAGTTGCTTCCGGTACGTCCTGAACATGGCGAAGGCAGGGGCTTTGACCGCATTGTCCTTGGCAGCGAGCTCCCGGAAAGCCGGCGTGTCCTCGAGCTTGGTCCGGATATACCGGCCGATCAATCCCATGGGCGCAGCCAACAGGAACGGCAATCGCCAACCCCATTCGTTGAGCTGCTCCGCGGTCAGGACTGAACTCAGCAGGGCTGCCAGCAAGGACCCCAGCAGCAGACCCGCTGCAGTACTGGCGGGCACGACGGCGGCATACAGTCCGCGCCGATTCGCCGGCGCATACTCCACCAGGAAGGCAGACGCCCCGGCGTACTCGCCGGCTGCGGAGAAGCCTTGGACGACTCTTACCAGGAGGAGCAGGATGGGCGCCATCACGCCGATCGTGGCGTAGCCGGGGATGAGTGCGATGCAGAACGTCGCCACGGACATCAGGACGATTGACAGGCTCAGCGCTTGCTTGCGGCCCAGCTTGTCCCCGATGTGGCCCCAGATGAAACCACCCAAGGGCCGGACGAAGAAGCTGATGGCAAACACGCCGAAGGTTGCGAGCAGGGCCGTCTGGCGGTCTGACTCGGGGAAGAAAACAGTAGAGATGACGCCGGCCAGGTATCCGTACACGGCGTAGTCGAACCACTCAACAAAGTTCCCGATGAAGCTTGCGGTGACCACTCGCCGTCGAGTGTCCTTGCTGACTTCCGGTTGGGAACCTGGTGCGTGGGAGATGTGGGAGGGGCTGCCTGGAGCGGCTGCCACAGATGATTCATTGCTCATGTGTCCACCAAAATTGATTTGGGTTGCATTCAGCGCAACGCTGTTGCACCAGAATATGTGTGAGCGGCGCCACGGTCAAGGGTTAGTTGTGACGGATAAGCATCAGCTCAATCTGGCCGGCCGGACTAAACCGCTGACTGGAGTGGGCTGATGGCGCAAAAGGCGTTTGTTGCATCTAACCCAACGCAGTTGCCCCTAACGACGCTCTTTCACATCCCACCCCCAAAACCCAATCGCTCTCTCACATCCCACCCCCCAAACCCGATCGCTCTCTCACATCCCACCCCCCCAAACTGCGGCCGTATGGTTTTCTGAGACAGGTTGATGGGAGATCGACTTCAGAATGACTGGTCCTAGAAGAAAATATGATGCGGCTTTCCGTGAGGAAGCTGTGCAGCTGGTGTTGTC
>Ga0247742_10000309_pt1 | contig 41378 bp, 38 predicted proteins | sample UWRJL208509C2_FD_180944 | JGI IMG/M metagenome (GOLD analysis project Ga0247742, IMG submission 180944) | Plant litter microbial communities from Arlington Agricultural Research Station in Wisconsin, United States - UWRJ-L208-509C-2 | ecosystem: Environmental > Terrestrial > Plant litter >...
AGTAATGAGCGGTCTTGATCTGTTTTCGGTTAGCTCATATATTTTATCAACCGCACGCAAAAAACGCTCAAACGAAATGGGTTTTAGCAAATAATCAACCGCGTTAAGTTCAAAGCCCTCCAATGCATATTCGCTATAGGCGGTGGTGAAAATAACTTTAGGCGGGTTTTTAAGGCTCCTTAACAGATCGGTTCCCTTTATACCCGGCATTTTAATATCCAGGAACATGAGGTCGACAGGTTTTTGCTGCAACAGCTGGAAAGCTTGTATAGCATCCGCGCATTTACCTACCAGTTCCATCTGGGTAAACTGCAACAGGTATTTTTCAAGTACCTCTGTAGCAAGCGGTTCATCATCAACTATTATGGTGCGGATTTTCATGCTGTTACTATTTTTGTTTGAGGCTGTTTCATTACATTCAGATCCATATCAAGCACAATCAGGAAGGTGTCATCCTCATCCATGATCTTCAATTTTGATGTGGCAGGATATAGCAGCTCGAGCCGTTTCATTACATTCTTTAAACCAATATGGCCGGGAACTGCATGGTTGTTATCCGGCTCCCTCTCCGGATTATTGTTGGCCACCTTCAATTTAAAATGATTGTCTGTAACACCAACGTCAATGTTGATCCATACCTGCCCGGTTTTTTCGCTTGTGCCGTGTTTAAAGGCATTTTCAATAAAGGGGAGTATAAGCAGGGGGGCTATCAGTTTATCTGTTAAATCGCCTTTGATGGTGAAGTTAATATCTATACGGTCTTCATAGCGCACTTTTTCCAGCTTTACGTATTGCTGCATCATGAATATTTCCCTTTCCAGCTGTACCTCATTGGCATTGCACTCATAAAGCATATACCGCAAAATATCCGAGAGGCCTAATATGAGCTGCGGCGATTTGGGCGATCCGTCCAAACTAAGCGCATAAAGATTATTCAGGGTGTTAAATAAAAAGTGAGGATGAACCTGGGCCTTTAATGCACTCAGTTCAGCTTCCAGCGCGGCTTGTTTACGCTCGTACCACATTTTAAACAGCTTTATAGCCAGCACAAAACCAATAATGAGGTTAACACCTTTCAGGGCGTTTACCATGCTTTGCTTATCAAACAGTTGTACCAGAAAAGGTTGCCGGCTAAATTTAAGGTAATCGGGATCAACAATATTCAGTGCCCTGACGATGTGCGGATTTACGAATATAATAGCTACCGACCTGGTGAGCAGTAAGGAAACAACTACCAGCAGTAATAACAGTAATGTGAATTTTAAGTACTGCTTAATAAACAAATATTTTGGAATTATCCAGTAAGCAATGGCGTAATAATAGGCTATTTGAACCGGCATAAAATATAAATTGTTATGCAGCGATACCCAGAAATTGGTCTGCACCGAATACAAAGCCGCCACCAATATATATACCACTGCCCAAAATAACAGGTGCTGGTATACCCGCGGTATTTTGATGTTTTGCAGCCGGATATCTAACCTGTTGTTCATAGAGCTAATTTACCTGATATAGGCCGAAACCAATAAAAACTTTTAACTAAATGCGATAAAACGCACGCTTTTGTCGACATACAACCACTAAACATTTAACGGCGGTAATTATTTTTGACCAACGTTGATAAGTGGGTATAGATGACCTTTTATCGCTCATTTATTGCTGAGTATCCGTATTGTTTTTTAATGCTTTGCAGCCGCAGTAATTTGGTTGTGAATTAAAAAAACGGGTTATGAAAACGATAATAATAACAGCAATGATCCTGATAAGCGCTGTTTGCTGTCAGGCTCAGAACAAGGTACCAGCCGGTAACGGTTTTTGGGTGGTGGAAAGTAATATCAATCAGCCCAGGGTGCAAACGATAAGGTTTTACAGTGATGATAAAAAGCTACTGTATGAAGAAACCATCAACGCCAAACTGAATTTAAAGCGCGAAAAGGTACAGCTTGCTTTAAACCAGTTATGCAATAAACTACAGGAGAACAAAGAGTATTTGGATAACAAAAAACTTATTGCCCTGGCGTTTAACTTAAAACGATAACGATCTTTTTTAATTATACTTTGAACAAGGGTTGGCGCGAGGCCAGCCCTGTTCTGTTTTATAAGGTTTTTATGCCTGCTCCTGCTCAACCCAGTTACCATCATCTTTAATGATGCCAATGAGCTCGTCAAGTGCGTTGGCTGCGCTGATGTTTTTCTTTACGGCTTCCTTACCGCGGTACAGGGTAATTTTATCTGTGCCTGAACCTACATAGCCATAATCGGCATCGGCCATTTCGCCGGGGCCGTTCACGATACAGCCCATGATGCCAATTTTTAGCCCTTTCAGGTGGCTGGTACGGCTGCGGATCATCTGGGTAGTAACCATCAGATCAAACAGGGTACGGCCGCAGCTTGGGCACGATATATATTCTGTTTTGGAAATACGCGAACGGGTTGCCTGCAAAATACCAAACGCGGTAGATGTAACCACATTGGCAGGCAGTTCAGGAGCATCTATCCAGATACCATCGCCAAAACCATCAACTAATAATGCGCCTAAATCGGTAGCGGCGTAAAGCTGGAGTTTGGTAGTGAGATCAGGTGCGGGGTATGAAGAGTGAGGTGCGTTATCGCTTTCTGACTTTCCGACTTCAGGACTTCCGGACTCAAACTCATAACTTCTTTTCACGATCACAGGTACTTCCAGGCCCAGTTCTTCCAGTTTAAAGAAGAAACCGCGCTGATCGGCCATGCCGTGCAGGGCGGTGGTTTCCAATACCAGCACCAATGAATTATCAAAAGGCAGTGAGCCAAATTCGTCCGATTCTATATCTGCATGTTGCACCCTCACCAGGTTTAATTTTGATGAGCGGTCTGCATCGGCACTAATATATTCTGCCAGTGAAAACACCGGATGACAGTTGGTTTTGTCGGCCAGTTTTTGCCAGGTGGTGTAGTTGTAAAGCTGTTTTAAATTGCTCGGGAATACAAACGACGGCAATTCATCGGCCAGGTAAACAAAGTCAACCGATTGTTCGGCCATGTTATATTTATCAAGCAGGGGCGAGTATATATAACCCGCATCTTTTAGTACAGCCGGATCTTTCAGGTTTTTCGCCGAAAGATCAACCACCACCCTTGGCACCATATGTCCACCTATAAATGCATTGGCTTCGTAAGTATGGCGCTTTTTATATTCGTATGGATTGTGAGTAGGAGGTTCTGAGTTCTTTAGTTCAAAGTTTTGAATTTTGACTTTTGAATCTTGACTTCTCTCCGTGTATCGTTTCACCAGTTCAATAGCAACCGGTGCTTCGGCTTCGGGCTCTTCAGTGAGAGAAACGCGAACGGTGTCGCCCAGGCCGTCTTCCAGCAGGGTACCAATACCAACAGCCGATTTAATGCGGCCATCTTCGCCGTCGCCGGCTTCGGTAACGCCCAGGTGCAGCGGGTAGTTCATTCCCTCGGCTACCATAGTTTCTACCAGTAAACGGTAAGCCTGAACCATAACCTGCGGGTTACTCGATTTCATGGAGATCACCAGGTTATAATAGTTCAGCGTTTCGCACATCCGCATAAACTCCATTGCCGACTCTACCATGCCCTGCGGGGTATCGCCATAACGGCTCATAATACGGTCGCTCAGCGAACCATGGTTGGTGCCTATACGCATGGCAGTGCCATATTCCTTGCATATTTTAACCAAGGGCGCAAATTTTTTGTAGATGCGGTCAAGCTCGCCCTGGTATTCCAGGTCGGTATAATCTATCTGGTCAAATTTCTTTTTGTCGGCATAGTTGCCCGGGTTTACCCTTACTTTTTCAACAATGCGGGCAGCAACCTCGGCAGCGTTGGGGGTAAAGTGTATATCGGCCACCAGCGGTACATTGTAACCACGCTGGCGAAGCTGTTTCTTGATCTCGGCCAGGTTTTGGGCCTCTTTAATGCTTGGGGCGGTAATACGCACATATTCACACCCGGCATCAACCATACGGATAGACTGCTCTACGGTACCGATGGTATCCATCGTATCAGTAGTGGTCATGCTTTGTATGCGAATGGGGTTGTTACCCCCAAGTGGGATATCGCCAATATTAACCTCGCGGGTAACAAAACGTGAGTATTCGGTTAGTGAATTACAATAACGGCCTTGCAGCAATTTTACAGCATCAGTATTCATGCCTGGATATGAATTAATAAGATGCAAAAATACGAAAGATGTTTGATGAGCGCATATGATTTGTTATGATAGCGTAATAAAGCCCTTAATGTGAAGTTAGAATGGTGAAACATGTATTGTTAAAGGGTAAGAAAATTCATAAATTTGATTAATGGCTACTCAATTCATTACAAACAATAAAGGCGAAAAAACCGCTGTGATTATTCCAATAAGTGAATACGAGGACCTGTTACATCAACACCATGTTAGCCTCGAACTTACTGACGAATACAAATCGTTAATGGATGTTATGCTCGATCAGGAAGATAACGGCAAGGCCGAATATGTTTCGTTGAAAAAGATCAAAGATCGTTTTCTATAAACCTTTAAAACAACCTGTCTTTAATCACCAATGTACCAGCCATCATATCATGCAGGCATTGCTGCTGTTTGTTGAAAAATGCCAGCAGGTAGCCTATAAAGCCGGTTCCAACTGAAAATATTTTGCACAGATTACGGCTAATGGCTTTACCGACGGTTATCCGATCACCCTGCATATCAACTACTCTTATTTTGAGCATCTGTTTGCCGAAGGTGGCCTGTTTGGTCGAGCTTTCCATCACTATATGATAAATGATCTTGGCGAAGGGTACAATGCCCATGATTGTAAACGAGGCCACTATGCGTGTTTCTTTATCGTGGATAAACAGCAGTACCACTACAAAGGCAATAAGGATAAATACTCCGAATAGGATAAACCAATCAAGCACGGAGGCCAGCAGGCGTTGGTCAAAGCTGCCAAAGTATTGCATGAGTAAGGCGGGCCTGGCAAAACCTAACAGCTCCCTGAGTTCCGCAATTTCATGGGCCTCTTTGTAATCGTCCATTTCAGGAGTTTTTACAAAGTCGCCAGGTTTAATGTGGTAGTCCCTTAGTTGTTCCAGGCTGAATGGCCCTTGGGGTTTACCATCAATTACCAATATGTAGGTTTGAGCCATTGATAGTTATACTTTAGGTTGCAATGATGAAAAGTTACATTAAAATAAATAATAAACGTGCCATTACAGTAACCAGGCAATCATTTTTACCACTTGTCATCCTGAGGAACGAAGGATCTGTTCGTGAACTTGTATGTTTCAGAATAGATCCTTTACTACGTTCAGGATGACAATTTTTTTTACAAATATGGTTTCCACCAATTGGAGTTGTAGGTACTGGTTACTTCGGTTGGTTCGCCGGGTTTGGGTACAAACAGGTTAATTTGCTTTTCTTTGGCCAAAACGGCTAAACGCTCAATAGGTTCGTACCAGGCATGGGGCGCCAGGTTAAACGTGCCGTAATGGATAGGCATCATCAACTTGCCTTTGAGGGCCAGGTGCGCGTTGGAGGCATGATCGGGGCCCATGTGTATATCGGGCCAGTAGGTACCGTAAGCGCCAACCTCAAGCATGGTTAAATCAAATGGGCCAAACTCTTTACCGATCTCCGCAAAACTGGGCGACCAGCCGGAATCGGCACCGAAATAAATATTATGTTTCGGGCCTTTGATCACGAATGATGCCCACAGGGTTTCGTTCCGGTTAACTACTCCACGGCCCGAAAAATGCCTTGCAGGGGTTGAGGTAACAACTACATCGCCTCCAATGGTTATGGTGTCGCCCCAGTCCATTTCGGTAATATGGTTTTCTGCAATGCCCCATTTGCGCAGGTATTGACCAACGCCAACCGAGCAGTAAAACGGAATGGCCGAACCTGCAAACTGTTTAATGGTGTCCTTATCAAAATGGTCGTAATGATCATGCGATATAATGATGGCATCAAGCTTGGGCAGTTCGCTCAGTAAAAGCGGTGGTTTAAAAAAACGCTTTGGCCCGAAGTATTTACTGAACGAGGCCCTGTCGCCCCAAACCGGATCGGTCAGGATACGTTTGCCGTCTATCTCAATCAGGATGCTCGAGTGGCCTATCCAGGTAATACGCAGACCACTTGCAGGTGGTGTTTGATAAACGGAAGCATTGGTTTTAAACGGACCTAATGTTTTTTTGGGCGTGTTTTCGGCCTTATTATTCATGTATTCCCTTAAAATGGGAAGCATTTTGTTAAACCCGGCTTCGTCAGTGGGGATTACGTTGATGTATTTTTTTCCTTGCTTTTGCGATCCTGCTAAACTCATATAAACAATTATAGTAATAACTGTTCATTAAGATATAGCCATTGTTTAAAAGTTACGGTAAATGCTATGGTGTAGGTTTTGTTGACGCTGCAATGATATTCGACTCACCCGCCCGTTGCTTCGCTCAAATTCCCTCTCTTCGCCTGCGGCGGAAAGAGGGAATTTGAAAAAACTTGTCATTGCGAGGAACGAAGCAATCGCGAACTATGTATGTTCTCTCTGTAAAGTTCGCGATTGCCACGCTATGCTCGCAATGACAAGTTTTTACCCCTCTTTCCGGCGAAGCTGAAGAGAGGGTGGTCAAGCGAAGCGATGACCGGGTGAGTCATCGGGTGCTTTACCCCCGAAAAAACGCTATCGCCTTATCGCAAAATTCCTTTAATGATGTAGGTAGCGTATCACCGGCATAAGGGTGCGAACCGCCAAAGGTATGATCGGCACCGGGGAAAATGACAAATTCGGCATTGGGTTGAGTTGTATGAAGTTCCTGCGCGTGTGCTAACGGTACGGTAGGGTCGGCATCGCCGTGGGTTAGCAGCCAGGGCTGTTTTACGGCAGCGGCCATTAACGGTATATCCAGGCGCAGGGGATGGCTGTCCAGGTCATCAAGTAGGGTTGATTTGATAGGCATTTGCTGGTTGGTGCGTGAGTTGTGCATATAAATGATGCCCTGCAGGCGCCATTGTACTTCGCTTTGTTTTGGCCACAGGTTACGGAAACCTGATATGGAGGCCATGGTGACCAGTTTTTTAATGCGGTTGTCTTCGGCGGTTTTGATAATGCTGATACCTCCGCCCATGCTGTGGCCTATTAAAAACACGCTATTGGCTACGGCCATGCCCGAACCGCTGCATGCAAAATCAATAATGGTATCCAGATCTTCCAGTTCGATAGAAAAAGTATTGTCGCTGAAAGCGGTAAGGTCGGCAAAATCAAGTGGATTATCAGGTGTGGTGCCGTTGTGCGAAAAGTTGAATTTCAGGTACCGGAAACCGTTCCGGGCAAAATAATTGGCCACCAGGTCATGTGTACCCCAGTCCTTAAACCCTTTAAATCCATGTGCAAAAATTACCAGCGGCGCGTTTTTAAGCGCATCGTCATAGGTTACGTCAATGAGCATGGGCCGGCCTTTAGCGCCGGGCAGGGTATAATTATCTTTACGGATCATGGGGCGGAAATTACGGCTTTTTACGGATAATGAATTGTAAAAGTATCGGTACCACAAGTGTCCTCTTGTGGTTCTTAGGGTATTTTGATGAGGGGTAAAAAAAGATGTCATTTCGACGAGGAACGAGGAAATCTTATACGCCCGCGTGCTATATCTGGCGTATAAGATTTCTCCCTGCGGTCGAAATGACAACTCCGATCCCCACGCGATGACGCGCAGGGAGATCTTTATTCGTAAACAATCGCCTGCACAGGATCTGCCTCAATGATTTCCTCAACAGTAGCCTCTTTAGCTGTTTGTTTTTCATTGGTCTTAACAAAAGTGAGGCCTAAAGACAGCACCAGCAGGGGTACGGTCATCCAAATTACTTCGTGAATGCCGTATTTGGCAATAACAAAACCACCCAATAAGGTGCCCAGGGTAATGCCTGCATTGAAAAATGATGGCAGCAAACCGTTTATAAAATCAAGCGCGTTGCCATGTATGCCATGAATTACGTGCAGGTTGGCTACCAAAAAGCCGCCGGTATGTATAAAGCCCCACACAGAAAGGATAGTTACCATAGGTATAAACAAGCCGCCAAATTTGTAGGCCAGCAAGTGCATCACTACCAAAGCAATCAGAAACACCCGGGTGGTAAGCTGTACATTTTTGCTTAACAATATACCTGTAATCCAGTTGCCCAGTATGCCCGTGCCGCCAAATACTAGCAGCATCACGCTGATCTGAGCGCCATTCATGTGCGATACTTTATTTAAAAACTCGGCCAGGTAACCATAGGTGGCAAACATGCCCGCCAGTATAATGGTTGCGGTTAAAAGCTTTACCCATAACTGTACACTGCTTAATATTTTCAGTTGACTTTTGGAGCTTGCCTGTTCTTCGCTGGCCGGCATAGAGGGTACAAACATAGCCAGCGCGGTAAATGCCAGCAGGTTAACAACAGCCGAAAGGATGAACGATGCCCGCCAGTTAAACAGATCGGCCATATAGGTAGTTAGGGGCACGCCCAAAACGGTAGCCACGCTGAGGCCAGCCATTACAATGGCAATGGCTTTGGGAGCATCCTTTGGTCCGGCTTGTTTGGAGGCGGCTGTCATGGATACCGCCCAGAATACCGGGTGCAAAAACGCCGGTAAAATACGGGCTATCATGAGTACGGTAAAGTTAGGCGCTACTGCCGATAACAGGTTGGATAGCACAAATATGCCCAACACCAGGCACATGATGGTTTTGCGGTTCATTTTTGCCGTAAGCATATTGGTAAATGGCCCCGCCAGAGCCACCGTTAAGGCAAATGCGCTGAGCAGCCAGCCCGCTGTATCAATAGAAATATGGAAATCTTTCACTAAAGCCGGCAATATGCCGATAACGCCAAACTCGGTAGTGATAATGCCAAAGGCTCCGAGGGCCATGATATAGATAGATTTTTTCATTGATCGTTTGTATTTAAATATTCAAATGTTTCTATATAAATGAGTGCAAAATTGTTTATTCTCTTTTTAAAAGAACTATTCTTTCAGGTCGTTCAAACAAGCTATGTAATCGTCAAGGATTTGCTGGTTAAGCACGTATTTAAGGTTGCGGCCCTCTTTTTGGGGCAGTAGCAGCTCGGCATCTACCAGTTGTTTTAAATGGTGTGAAACGGATGGCTGGGTCAGATCGAGCAGGTCATTTACTTCTGCGCAATAAAGGCAATCCTTCTTTTTTTTAAACTGTTGTAAAATAGCTATCCGGTGAGCATCGCTCAGTGCACGGGATATTTTTTCTATTTTTTTATTGTCCATTCAATTCCGGCTCGTCATGTTTGAGGTTAATGATGCTTAGCCGATACAAAGATGAGTATTGGTATTGATATATAGAAATGTTTCGATGTGTTGTGAAGGTGTGATGACATTAGCTGTTCGCTAATGCTACATAATATACGAAGGTAGTTTACAACTAACAGGTATGTGGTTTGATAGATTTTTTTCTTACGCGTCATTGCGAGGTACGAAGCAATCTCTATGCTGCACAGAGCGGATATAAATGCTTAACCTGCCTGTGTAGAGATTGCTTCGTACCTTCTGCCGTTGTTGGTGTTGTCACCAACAACTTTTTACCAACTTGGCGGAATAATGTTGGTGACAACACCAACAACGGCGCAGCCTACTGTCATTTCGACGAGGAACGAGGAGAAATCTTATACATATGATAACGCCCGCTTGCTATATCTGGCGTATAAGATTTCTCCCTATGGTCGAAATGACAAACGGTTAAGGGCATGTGAAATTCACCTACACTTTCTTCCCATTAAAAGTAATATTATACAAATCGGTGCGGCGATCTTTAAGGTTTTGTACGCTGCCGTACTCGTGCAATTCATCCAACAGGGAAAGGTCAACATCGGCAATTACAATCATTTCTGAGTTGGGGGTAGCTTCAGATTGGATGCCATTGGTCGGAAAACCAAAATCTGACGGTGTAAACACCGCCGATTGCGCATAGCTGATACCCATGTTATTAACATTAGGCAGGTTGCCTACGCAGCCGGCAATGGCCACATAACATTCGTTCTCTACGGCGCGGGCCTGGGCGCAAAACTTAACCCGGTTGTAACCGTTTTGGGTATCAGTTAAAAAAGGGACAAACAATATCTGCATATCCTGGCTGGCCAGTATGCGTGACAGTTCGGGAAACTCCACATCGTAACAGATCAGGATTCCAATTTTACCGGCATCTGTTTCAAACACCCTTACCTCGTCGCCGCCCCGCATACCCCAGGAGCTGATTTCGGCAGGGGTAGGGTGTATCTTATAAACCTCCTCCATGCTGCCATTGCGCCTGAACAGGTATGATACATTATACAGCGATTCTTCAAAAATGGTGGGCATGCTGCCCGCGATAATGTTTACGTTGTAGGATACCGCCAGCTTAGAAAACTCCTCGATGATGGGCTGGGTATATTTAGCCAGTTCGCGCATGGCCTTTGCCGAATCCATATGGTTATAATCGGCCATGAGTGGGGTGTTGAACAGCTCGGGGAATAATATGAAATCGGCCTGGTAGTCGCTCACCGCGTCCACAAAATACTCGGCATGTTTCATGAGCTCGCTGATGTTGTTGTACGCTCGCATCTGCCATTGCACCAATCCTATGCGTACTACGGTTTTTTGGTTAATAACTGATGATAGTTCCTCGTAATACACATTGTTCCACTCAATCAGCGTAGCAAACCCTTTCGACCGGCTATCCTCGGGTAAATAATTACGCAGCACTTTGCGTACGTGAAAATCATTAGCCAATTGAAACGAGAGGGTAGGGTCATAGATCTCCTTGTATTTTACCTTGTCAATATACTGGCGTGGGGTAAGGTCGTTCTGATATTTCTGATAGTTAGGTATACGACCTCCGGCAATAATGCTTTTCAGGTTCAGCTTTTCGCACAAAGCCTTGCGGGCCTCATACAGGCGGCGGGCCAGGCGCAGGCCGCGATAGTTAGGGTGTATAAAAATATCAATACCGTATAAAACGTCGCCTTTATCGGTGTGGGTTTTAAAGCTGCTGTCGCCGGTTATTTGTTTGTAGGTATGGTTGTCACCATATTTCTGATAATCAACAATAATGGCCAGGGCGCAACCTACTACCACCTCATTTACTGTAATGCAGATCTGCCCCTCCGGAAAAAGCTTGATCAGTTTTTTGATAGAGTTTGCATCCCAATAATCTTCGTCCATATCCATATAGGCCGATTTCATTGACTTTTTTAGTTCCTGGTAATCCTGAACTTCCAGGTTGCGCATTTCAACACTTTGCAGATCCATATTTTTAATGATGTAATATTTAAATACTAAGGTTTATGGTACCACCAAACCCACAGCATGAGCGCCGGTTGTAAAGCTAAGCGCAGCCACGCTATAAGTGGTGTTACCATGAAGTTACCTAATTTTAAGGGCGCATGGGCTATCATTTCAATGTGAACCGGTAAAAAAGCTATCAGCATTAATACAATGCCGTAAACAGCCATGGTTCTGGTATTGGGAAATATCAATAGTAATGCAAACAGAATTTCAAATATTCCGGCAAGTATATTTATGATTACCGGGTAAGGTAAATAAGCCGGAATAATGCGGTAATATGATTTTGGACTAATAAAATGGTTAATGCCAGCTAAAGCATACCCGATTATTAAAACAATAAGACTTGTGTTTTTTAAAAAACGCATTGTATACTATACAAAATTTTGCTAAGTATTGTTTTGTGCAGTTTAAATATGGTTTGCAGGTCATTTTTCGTAATATCATAGCTATTTATAACCATTCTAAATACGCCTGTATGACAAAGTATTGACATAGGATGTCATTTATAGTGATATTTTTGTTGGGTCAAATTTAAAACTGCTTTGAAGTATTTAAAGGTTATTGCTTTTACACACAAACAGATTGAACTGAAGGAATTGGGTAGATTGGTTGTTTGCCACGAAAACCTTACAGATAAACTTCATCAAGTTAAAACTCAATTTGGGATACCAGAGATATTTTATCTGGCTACATGTAACCGTGTTGAATTTGTTATGACTACCCCTCAAGTGGTTGATAAGGATTTTGCAAGAAGGTTTATAGAAGCATTCCACACCGAATTGCATGACGAGGCTTTAGATATCTTTATGAATAGCGTGTCTATTTATGAAGATCAGGAAGCAATGGTGCATCTGTTACGTACTTCATGCTCGCTTGAAAGTTTAATAGTTGGTGAAAAGGAGATCCTGGCCCAGCTACGCAAGGCTTATGAGCATTGCAAAGAAGCAGGCCTTACCGGCGACGGCTTACGCATGGTGATGAACAGTGTAGTAAAAACCGCTAAGGAAGTTTATACCCACACCAATATTTCAAAAAATCCAATTTCGGTAGTGTCACTGGCTTACCGTAAACTGAGAGATCTGAACCTGTGTGCCACCGATGCCCGTGTGCTCATCATCGGCGCAGGTGAAACCAACCGCAACATTTCAAAGTATCTTCAAAAACATAAGTTCACCAACTTCGCGGTTTTTAACCGTACCATAGCCAAGGCCGAGCAGTTAGCTGCCGATCTGGGTGGTGAAGCTTATGACCTGGAAGCTTTAAAAACATACAATAAAGGTTTTGATGTGATCATTACCTGTACATCGGCAGTTGAGCCTATTATCACTACCGAAATATACCAATCGCTGCTTAACGGCGAAACCAGCCGCAAAACCATTGTGGATCTGGCTATTCCTAATGACACCGCTCCCGAGGTATTGGAGCAGTTCCCGGTTAATTTTATCGAAGTACATTCACTCAATGAGGTTGCCAAGCGCAACCTGCAGGAGCGCTACCAGGAATTGGTACATGCCGAAGCCATCATTGATCAAAACATTGCCGAGTTTTTAACCCAGTTAAAACAACGCCGTATTGAAGTGGCCATGCGCCAGGTACCAGAAAAAATTAAGGAGATCCGCAACACTGCCATCAATTCTGTTTTTGCCGATGAAGTGCAGGGGCTGGATGAGCAATCGCGCGAGATACTGGAAAAGGTGATCAATTACATGGAGAAAAAATATATCAGCGTACCCATGATCATGGCCAAGGATATATTGATCAACGAAAATTAACCGGTAATTATCATCCCCATCTTTTACTACAATAATCCTGCAAATAGTTAGTTGCTTTGCTACGGGCGGGTATTGATAAATAACGGAACTCCTTTTTTCTGGCCATAGAGCCTGAAATATGTACGCCGTAATATAAACTACGCTTATTGATTTTGCTGTTTTATCAACCTGCTTTTGCTGCGTCCTAATGCAAATGCTACGGGCGAACTATGAATTGCCCACACCAAAGCAAAAGTAATACCCATAATAATTACGAAAAAGGCGGTCTGTGCCAAAAATAAAACGGGCAGGTTTGCTACCAGGTTATGTTGCTTTATAAAGGCATTAGCCATAGGCATAGCCTCAACAATTATTATACAGTGAACCAGGTAAATGCCAAACACATTTTGCCGCGGGTTTAAATGCCTCAGCATGGTTAACCTGTTTGACTTTAAAACAGATAGGAAAAACAGCAGGCATACAATTAAATTGGAGATCCGGATAGACGAAAAAGAATCCTGGCTATGTTCTGTACTCAAAATTTCGGCCTCGAAACAAGCTAATGTAAAGGCCAGTAAAAAGGCAGGTATCAGTACCTTCCATGGTATCTTGCTTAAAATAAGCTCAAATTTTTCTTTATGCTGATATAATTGAGCGCCAAGCCACAAGAAAAAAACGTAGCCTAAAAATGCTTTGGTATGCAGGGCTGATATCCAGTTATAATATAGGTTTATACTATAAAACAAAGTAAGCCCCAGTAAAACCAAGCCGAATGCTGCTTTATTGATATACTTTTTGCAGACTATTAAAACCAAAGCCGATAGTATAGAAACCGGGATATACCAATATGCCGCATGAAAAATAAATCCGTTGAGCAGCCGCAAAGTGTATTTTAGTATTTCCAGGGCATGGACTATTTGTATCTGCCGAAACGAGTAAACATTTAAAACCTGGATAACCACCAGTACCAATAAAAAAATAACCCAGGGAATTATAATACTATGTAACCGGTATTTCAGGTAACCGACTACACTAAAGCCGGTCAGTTTTTTACTGAGGAAATAGCCCGAGATCAGGAAAAAATTAATTGTGCCCAGTCTCCCCAGCTGATTGGCCACCAGCGCCAATATCCGGTAATCTTCCTGGTATTTGGTCTTATCTGCCCAGCTGCAAAGTGAGTGCCCCCAAACTATAGAGCAAATAGCTACAAAACGCAAAATATCCATCCGCCCTGCATAATACTTTGATAAGGTATCTGCCGGTAAGGTTTCCTGCCCTTGCTTATTTTGGAGCACAGGCGGATTAGGTATAATAAATATCTCTTCGGCTTCGGGCCGAGGAAATGCCGGTGTTTTATCTTTCATTAATTTTGCTGCAGTTCAGGAGGTTTAAGGGGGGTAACATCAATACAGATTTATTAATGGATAAGATAATTTAATTCACATTTAAATTACTCAAGCTTTGAAGCTCGTAAGGTAAAGTATTACTCATGCCTTTTACGGATAATAGTTAATATTGGTTTAAGTTTTATATATAAAAAGAGTGTAATTTGTTTCAAATATAATAAGTAGCTGTTTCTGTTTGCTTTATATTTTATATTGTTTTAGTCCTTCGTTAATTCGGTAAATTCCGGCTTGTATAATAATAAGGAATGGTGGTAATTCCTTAATCCTGTAAATCGTGATTCGGAAAAATGCCTGTAACCACACATAACGGTCATTTTGTTGCAATTAGAAATAATTGGTGAAAATCTTGTACCTTATCATACCTATAAAAAATTAAATTTGCACCTGTAAAAACATTCATTCTTTTGGACAGAACACTGATAATAGGAACCCGCGGCAGTGAATTGGCGCTATGGCAGGCTAATTTTGTAAAAGACAGCCTTGCTGCAATTAATGTCATCGCCGAGTTAAAAATTATAAAAACCCAGGGCGATCGTATACTAAACCTGAGCTTTGATAAGTTAGAGGGAAAAGGTTTTTTTACCAAGGAATTAGAAGAAGAATTATTGGCCGGTACCATTGATATTGCGGTACACTCGCACAAGGATCTGCCAACTGAAAACCCTCCGGGACTCATCATCGCAGCAGTTTCAGAACGGGAAGATCCGGCTGAACTGTTGTTGATCTTGAAAGATTGTGTTGATGTGCACCAAAAGCTTTCGGTAAAATACGGAGCTATTGTAGGTACATCATCAAACAGGCGCAAGGCACAACTGCTGGCTTACCGCCCCGACCTGGAGATAGAAGATCTTCGCGGCAACGTGCCTACCCGTATAGGTAAGCTTCGCGATGAAAAATATGATGCCATTATGCTGGCTAAGGCCGGTGTAAGCCGTTTAGGTCTTGACCTGAGCGAGTTTCATGTAGAGGAGTTAACTCCTGCCGAACTGATACCGGCTCCTGCACAAGGTGCGCTGGCTATCCAGATTCGCGAAACCAATCATGATGTTTTTGAAGTTCTGCAAGCTTTGCACCATCCCGATGTGGCCGAAGAGCTTGCTGTTGAAAGAACGGTACTGAAAATGTTTGGAGGCGGCTGTCACTTACCGTTAGGCTGCTATTGCCGCCGTGACGAGGGCATGTTCCAGGTATTTACCTCCAAGGCCGATGAAGGCGATGAATTTCCCGACAGGTTGTTTTTAGAGTCGGCAACTACAGAGGGCCTTGCCGCTAAGGTAGTAGCCAAATTTGCGAAAGACCGTAAATTACCATCAAAGGTGTTTATATCGCGCGAACTGTCAGACCAAAGTTACTTTAAAAAGGCTATGGAAAACAGGAACATACAGATTGAAGCCCGCTCACTCATCCGTACCGTACCGGTAATTACCAAACTCGACTCTTATATATTAAAAAATATCGACTGGGTGTTTTTCTCCAGTAAAAACGCGGTTGAGTACTTTTTTCAGCTGAATCCTCAATTCCCTAAAAAGGTAAAATTTGGCGTAATGGGCAGCGGCTCGGAAGAGATGCTGCGCCGCAAAGGTCATTTTACTAGTTTTGTAGGGCAAAGCACTGATACTACCGAGGTAGCTGAGGATTTTGCAAAAATAGCTAACGGTACTATCGTGTTGTTCCCCGGTGCCGAGAGCCCGATGAGGAGCATACAGCAGGGATTATCTGCCGATACTAAGATCATTGACCTGCCGGTATATGAAACTGTGCTGGAAGAGGAAGTGGAAGCCAGCGGAGCCGATGTACTGGTATTTACCAGCCCATCAAACGTAGAGGCTTATTTTATTGATAACCTGCTTGACCCATACCAAAAGGTTATAGCCATAGGTAAATCAACCGGCAAAAAATTTGATGAAATGGGTGTAAAATATACCCTGCCTTACTCACCCGACGAAGTTGGGCTGGCCGAGGCTGTGTTTGGACTTTAGGCCCCTAACCTCCTAAACGGGGAATGGTTAGACGGCTTTATTTATAAAAAGAAATTAAAAAAACTTCCCCTTTAGGGGGATGGGGGGCATATGTTACAAAGACCACGTAGAAACCGGAAAAGTGAAGTAATACGCCAAATGGTGCAGGAAACACATGTTAGTGCTGCTAACCTGATATTTCCGCTGTTTATTGTTGATGGTACATTCCAGAAAACGGAAGTTGCCTCTATGCCGGGTATTTACCGGTACTCTATTGATAACCTGCTGCGCGAAATTGAGAGCTGCTTAAAACTGGGTTTAAACTCGTTTGATCTGTTCCCCAATATTGAGGATTCTTTAAAAGACGAAATGGCTACCGAAAGCCACCGCGATGATAGCTTATACCTGCGTGCCATACGCGAGGTTAAAAAGAACTTTCCGGAGGCCTGTGTTATTACCGATGTGGCTATGGACCCATACAGCAGCGACGGGCACGATGGTATTGTAAAAGATGGCCAGATCTTGAATGACGAAACGCTGGAGGTATTAGGCAAAATGGCATTGGCTCATGCGCAATGCGGAGCCGACATTATAGCTCCATCTGACATGATGGACGGCCGTGTTGGTTATATTCGTAATGTGCTGGACGAAAACGGCTTTACAAACGTTTCTATCATGTCGTACTCTGCCAAGTACGCCAGTGCTTTTTATGGCCCGTTCAGGGATGCCTTAAACTCGGCTCCTAAGTTTGGCGATAAAAAAACTTACCAGATGAACCCGGCCAACCAGCGCGAAGCACTGATCGAGGCTAATTTAGACGAGCTGGAAGGTGCCGATTTTTTAATGGTAAAACCGGCATTGCCTTACCTGGATATTATAAAATTGATAAAAGATAATACCGAACTGCCAGTTGCAGCCTACAACGTAAGCGGCGAATACGCCATGATCAAGGCCGCTATCCAAAAAGGATGGCTTAACGAGCAGCGCGCCATTACCGAGGTGTTAACCAGCATCCGCAGGGCAGGAGCAACAGCAATATTAACTTACCACGCCAAAGAGGTGCTGGAGAATAAATGGATATAGAAGTGAAATTCTAAAAACTAAGTTCTAAATTCTAAAAAAACAATTAGGATTAGAAATTAGAATTTTAAAAAATAACAAATGCGTCATTGCGAGGAACGAAGCAATCTCCGCTTTATAGAGCGGATTCGCAAAGTGGAGGTACTTATCTATAATGGCGGATGTTTAGAATTTAAAGATTAGAAATTAGGATTTAGATTTTAGAGCTTAGAATTTATAAAAATGTTAGATTCATTAAAAAAAATGTTTTCGGGAGAGGCCAACGAGTCGTTGAATACAACGGGTAAGCCTGACATTAGCAGGGAAAAATCTGCCGAGTTGTATGCTAAGGCAAAAACGTACTTTCCGGGTGGGGTAAACTCACCGGTAAGGGCGTTCAAGTCGGTTTATGGTACGCCATTATTTATTCAAAAAGGCGATGGTAGCCATATATGGGATGCTGATGGCAACGAATTTATTGATTTTTGCTGCTCATGGGGGCCGCTTATTCTGGGTCATAACAACGCCAAGGTAAGGGAAAAGGTTATTGAGGTAATGCAAAATGGCATGTCGTTCGGTGCACCAACCGCTTTGGAAAATGAACTGGCCGAACTGATCCTGAAGAATAATAAATTTATTGAAAAACTGCGTTTTGTAAGCTCTGGTACCGAAGCGGTAATGTCGGCCCTAAGGCTGGCCAGAGGGTACACCAAACGCGATAAGATATTAAAGTTTGAGGGCTGCTACCACGGTCATACCGATGCCCTGCTGGTTAAAGCAGGCTCAGGCCTGGTAACCTTTGGCGAAACCTCATCAGCAGGCGTACCAAAGGCTTTTGCCGATGAAACCATTGTAGTATCGCTGAATGATAAAGAAGCGCTTACAAGGGCTTTTACAGAGTTTAAAGACCAGATAGCCGCCATTATTATTGAGCCAATACCGGCCAATAATGGTTTGCTGTTGCAGGAAAAAGAGTACTTGCAATTCCTGCGCGAAATTTGTACACAAAACGGTACCCTGCTTATATTTGATGAAGTAATATCGGGTTTCCGTGTTGGTTTTGAAGGCGCTTCGGGCCACTATGGTATTAAGCCGGATATTATTACTTACGGTAAAATTATTGGCGGTGGTTTACCTGTTGGCGCTTATGGCTCATCGGCCGAGATTATGAGTAATATATCGCCTGAGGGCTCGGTTTACCAGGCTGGTACATTATCGGGCAACCCGGTAGCTATGGCCGCTGGTATTGCCCAATTAAGCGAGTTGCTGAGGATGGGTTTTTACCGCGATCTGAACAACAAAACAGAAGAGTTCAGGGATGCGGTACAACGCTTTGCCACAGCACGTAACTATAAATTTAAGGTGTTTGGTATAGGCTCTATATTCTGGTTTGCTTTTACAGATAAAGAGTATATTCGTACAGCCGAAGATATTGATGCTTCCAGCATGGAAAAATTCAAAAAATTCCACCGCGAATTAATAAATCGCGGCATTTATCTGGGTCCGTCAGGTTACGAAGTAGGCTTTATATCATCGGCCCATACTAAAATTGACCTGGAAAAGGCAAAACGTGCTATATTTGATAGTCTTGATCTGGTATTTAACGGAAAATAAACCCCACTCAAACCCTCCCCAAAGGAGAGGGCTTTTATAAACTGGGGTTAATTAAATTAACAAAAGTCTCCCTTTTTGGGGGAGATTTAGGGGGCTAAACTGATAACTGCAAACTTAAAATGAAGAAGCCATTTATTATTTTTTACGCGCTCATCATATACGCCATCTCCGAGTTGGTTTGGTGGGGCTACATGCTGATGAAATTGCAGCCCGAGCGTATCGGTATGATCCTGGGCGAGGGCTCTATGTTTATATTGATATTTGTGGTTGGAGCCTACAGCCTGCACGCGTCTATCAATAAAGAGCGCAAGCTGCAGGAGCAGAAAAGGAATTTTTTGCTTTCGGTAACGCATGAGCTTAAATCGCCGCTGGCATCTATCAAAATATTGCTGCAAACTATTCAAAAGCGCGATCTTACCAAGGAGCAGCTACTTGACTTTGTAGGCAAATCACTGCTTGATGTGGAACGTTTGGACGATATGGTAGAGAATATGCTGCTGGCATCAAAAATTGATAACCGCTCCTATACATTCCCTAAAGCCACCTTTAACATGTCGGTATTGGTTGATAGCATTGTTAACCGTTTGCAGATCACCAAGTGCGATTGCAACCAGCAGATCATTGATGCCGAAATTGAACCTAAAATTGAGATCACCGGCGATAAGTTTGCCTTAACATCGGTGGTAACCAACCTGATCGAGAACGCGGTTAAATATTCAAACCCATGTTCGGCAGTGGAGGTTAAACTGTTTTCAAAAGATGATAAAGTGTACCTGGAAGTAGCCGACCAGGGTATCGGTATAGCCGATAATGAAAAAACACGTATTTTCGATAAATTTTACCGTGTAGGCAGTGAGGATACCCGCAATACAAAGGGTACCGGTTTGGGCCTTTACATTGTAAAAGAAGTACTTGATAAACACCATGCCAGCATCAGGGTGCGCGATAACCGCCCCGAAGGCAGTGTTTTTGAAGTAGTATTTGGATAAACCTAAATTAAAAAAGTAATATGCAAAATAAGAAAAGGATTTTATTAGCTGAAGACGAAGAACATTTGTTGGAAGCCATCAAACTTAACCTCGAACTGGAGGGCTATAAGGTTTCTACAGCTAAAAATGGTAAAAAAGCTTTGCAGTTATTTAAGGAAGAGCGTTTTAACCTGGTGATATTAGATGTAATGATGCCCGAGATTGACGGCTTTGTTGTAGCCGAAACCATCAGGCTTGAAAATACTGAAGTGCCCATTATGTTTTTAACCGCTAAAAACACCAATGAGGACAAAATTGCCGGCCTTAAAAAAGGCGCTGATGATTACCTGACCAAACCTTTTAACCTCGAAGAGCTGATATTGCGGGTTAACAACCTGGTAAAACGCAGCCTGAAAGGCGAAGACCTGAAAGAATTTAACAGCTACAAAATTGGCGATAAAGCAATTCACTTTAACTCCTTTGAGCTGGTAAATGCCGATGGTTCAATAACCCCGCTTACCAAAAAAGAAACCATGCTGCTTAAGTTATTGATTGAGCGCAGAAATGATGCCGTATCGCGCGAGCAGATACTGGAAACGGTTTGGAACTACGATGTATACCCTTCAACCCGTACTATTGATAACTTTATCCTAACCTTCCGTAAGTATTTTGAACCAGATCCTAAAAACCCGGTTTATTTTCACTCTATCCGCGGTGTGGGCTATAAGTTTACCGATAATCAGCATTAATGTTCAGTAATAAGGTACGCATATTTATAGCATTTCTTTTCCTGGCATCGTTGGCAATACTGCTTTACCTGCGCATTTATGAGCTGGCAGCAGTGGCCGTTATGATGATCATATTGCTCGTTTGGGACTATTTTAAGCAGGGTACGCTGGTGGTGGCAGCCAAATACTTTCATAACAAAAGTTATGACAAGGCCGAGGCTTCATTAAAGCAGATTAGCCGGCCCGAGTGGCTCAGCAAAAAACGGCGCGGCTTTTATGAATATATATATGGCGGTATCTGTATCCAGAAACAGGATTTTGAAGCAGCCGAAAAACATTATGAACTGGCAGCCCAGTATCCGCTACACTCGGTGAACGACCATGTGGCGGCACTGGTAACCGTGGCCAATATTAATATCAGGTTTGGTAATTATGATAAGGCCAAAGCCTATTTGCAGCTGACCGAAAAACATACAGATAAAATTACCGCCAAAATGAAGGATGTGATAAACCGCCTTCATCAGGAATTGAAAAAACACTAAAGAGAGTCAAGTGATAAGAATCGAGAAATAAGACAAAAACTTATGTTTCTTGATTTTTTGTAAGAGAATAAAAGGACATTAAATAGAGTTGAGAGGTAAGAGCATGGAGAGATAAGATAAAAAAATCTTATTTCTTGATTCTTATCTCTTGACTCTCCTACAAATTATGAGAGATTCGTTATTAATAAAAGCAGCTTTTTCCGAAAAAACAGAACGCCCACCGGTATGGATGATGCGCCAGGCTGGCCGTTTCATGAAAGAATATTGGGAAATAAAAAACAAGTACTCTTTCCTGGAGATGTGCAAAACCCCGGAACTGGCTGCTGATGTTACCATGCTGCCGGTTGATTTGCTGGGTATAGATGGGGCCATCCTGTTTTCGGACATATTGGTTACCGGCGAAGCCATGGGCGGCGACCTGAGTTTTACCAACGGTGTTGGCCCTAAATTTGCCAATCCCGTACGCACACAGGCCGATGTTGATAACCTGCAAACCGACGTAACCGATAAGTTGCAATACGTAGCCGATGCCATTAAAGTGATACAGCAGCGCCTCAATGGTCGTATACCATTGATTGGCTTTGCCGGTGCGCCGTTTACCGTAATGAGCTACCTGGTTGAGGGCGGATCGACAAAGGATTTTAAATTGACTAAGCTGATGCTGCACAATGAGCCTGAGCTGGCTCATCAGCTGTTATCAAAGATAGCTACTGTTACAGCCGATTACCTGAACATGCAGATAGCGGCTGGTGTAAATGCCGTACAGATATTTGACAGCTGGGCACAAGCACTGGCCTGGGACGATTATAAAGAATTTAGCCACTATTACATTCAACAAATTATCAGCAAGCTCAACCGTAAAGATATCCCGGTGATATCTTTCTGTAAAGGCAGCTCGGTATTTGCGCCGCTGATGGCCGAAGCCAAACCTGATGTGATCTCGATTGACTGGAACGTTGACCTGTTGGATATTAAAAAGCGTTTACCTGCAGGCGTTGCCGTGCAGGGTAACCTCGACCCGCATATTTTGTATGCCGACAAAAAAGTAATTAAAGACCGTATTTACCACCTGTTCGACAGAATGAAGGACGAGCAGGGTTTCATATTTAACCTGGGTCACGGCATTATGCCCGACATCCCGTTTGATAACGTGAAATACGCTGTTGAAGTTATCAAAGAATACAAGTACTAACACTAATTACACGAATGAATACGAATTTCACTAATTCAGATACATTCGTGTAATTCGCTCAAATTTGTGAAATAAGTGTACGAATACGTAAAAGCCATACATATCATTTTTGTAGTCTGCTGGATGGCGGGGCTATTTTACATTGTGCGCCTGTTCATTTACCATACCGAAGCGCAGGACAAGCCCGAGCCTGATCGCAGGATATTATCGGAGCAATTTGAGATCATTGAACGCCGGCTATGGAATATTATAGCTGTGCCTTCCATGTTTTTAACCATTGCCGCCGGTATCACCATGCTGGTATTGCAGCCCGGCTGGCTCCATTTTGGCTGGATGCACATTAAGCTTACTTTTGTAGTTGTACTGATCGGATACCACCACATTTGCCAAAGCAAAATAAAGCAGATGCGTAACGGCGTATTCAAATGGACATCGACTCAGTTGCGCCTTTGGAACGAACTGGCTACTGTTTTACTGTTCGCCATAGTTTTTCTGGTGGTACTTAAAAGTGCCCTCAACTGGATATTTGGCGTTGTAGGCCTGGTATCCCTGGCCGTTATCCTGATGATCGCCGTGAAAATTTACAAGCGGTACCGGACAAAGAAATAATATCTCTTCAAATTTCCACCTGTCATCCTCAGCGCAGAGAAGGATTGTCGCAGAACCCGACATCTCATCAACATCGCGTCAATGGCGCGGGGATAAGTAACGTTTAAAAGTTTTCTTTCTCTTTATGATGTTCGCATTTACCATTCAGCAATTGATAGATCAGTGCCCGTATACCAACAAAACAAAACAGCTGTAAAGGCAGTTATAGCACCTGTTAGTAGTTGATGCCATAATCACAGCCTTAACCTTGGTATCATCAAAGTAAAAAAAGAAAAATAAATTCTATATTACTCTTTATATGAAGCGATTGATCTTTACTATCATTATATGCATTGGCGCAATGAGCTCATTTGCCCAAACCACTGCCGACTCTACCCATACCGATAGTGTACATAAAAAGAATGTTAAGGTAAAACTGGGCATGGGCGAAGATGCACCCTCTATTTCCAGCGAGCCTGATACGGCCTATCATGCCCATAAAGCACCGGGCTTTTCGTTTGGTGTAACTTTCTCCAGGATTGATCTGGGCTTGGCTACATTGGTTGATAATGGCAGTTTTACCTTATCGCCTGCTAATAAATTTTTAAGTTACCGCCAGTGGAAAACAAGCAACTTTGGTTTTGATCTGGTGCAGTTTGGTTACCGTTTTAACCCTGCCTTTAAAATATACGTTTCGGGCGGGTTCGACTGGACACTCATTCGCCTACGTAATGATATTACCATCCAAAAAAATGCACCTGTTTTAACTTATACAGAAGATGATATTCATTACAGCAAAAACCGCTTCTCTTCAAGCTATCTGCGCATCCCCTTATCGTTTTACTACCGGAGCCATGAGGATGCCAGCGGTAACTATTTCAGGTTGGTAGCAGGCCCCGAAATTGGCGTGTTGCTCAACGGCCGTGTAAAGCAAATAAGCGACGAAAACGGCAAACAGAAGTTCAACGATGATTATCACTTCACCAAACTTCGTAAAGGGGCGTTTGTACGCATGGGCTACGGCTTAATGGGTATTTATGCCAAATACTACTTTAGCGATATGTTTGAGAACAGCCCCGCTCAGGCTGGCTTGCGAAACTTTTCCTTTGGTCTAACGCTTGGTTTTTAAAGTGTTAGTTTTGAGGTGAATGTGTAATAAATTGTGCAAAAAATGTGTACCAATAAACCTTAAATTGAGAACTTATTCAGGTAGTTTTAGGTATTAAAGATTTTTCACGGTCAGCAAGCTATTACATACCTCATTTTTCACTAAAAAATTATGTTACAGATCCTCCAGGCTTGTACTGAATAAGATTTGAATAATAGCTGCTGATTTTAAACTTACAATATCAGCAAACATGAGGGAAAATATAACTCGTTTGGTTCCATTTTCTTATGTTTTAAAAATGATAGCTTGTAGCTGCCGGTATTTAGTGATCATCATTTTTTGCTGTGCCACCACCTCATTTTCACAAGGCCAGGTATCTGTCGATAGCTTAAACATGCTGATCCGCAAAACAAAGTCAGATACCGGCAGAATTAACCGTTTAAATGATAAAACTTCCGCATTAATAGAAATTAATCTTGACTCGGCTGCCGAAAACGGGAGTAATACCATTGCCGAGGCCATTAGGGCAAAGTATTCATTGGGTGAGGCCAACGCCAGGCGGTTAATGGGCACCATATTATCATTCAAAGGCGATTATGCGTCGGCTCAAAAAAATTTAGTACTGGGCGAAGAAATATACGCGAGCCTGAATGATAAGGCCGGGCTGGTTAAAATATATTGCGGCTACGGCATGATGTACGGCATGCAGAACAAAAACGACAGGTCAATCTCCTTTTATAAGAAAGCTATTGAGGTGGCCACCGAAATTAAAGACAATCAGCTGCTCAACAAGGCCTATCAAAATATTGCAATCTCTTTTCAAAAGCAGTCCAATTACTCCGAGTCGTTAGTTTACTTTCAAAAGGCGCTGAGTTTTTTTGAAGGCGTTAATGATATCAATTCGCAAAGCTATATCTGGTTAAACATGGGTTTAACCTATAACATGATGGATGATAATATCCGGGCCGAGCAATCATTAAAAAAAGCGTTGAGGCTGGCTAAAAGGGCTGGTATAAAAAATGTGGAACTGTATGCCTATTCCAATTTAGCAACTACTTATTCGCAACTGAAAAAATACGATCTGTCATACACTTACGCTATGGACGCCGCTGCCATTGGCAGGCAAACCGGCGACTTGGGGATAGCCGCAGCCAGCCTTTCAAAGGCCATTATGGCCCTGGCCGATGAGAACCTGCTGCCCGAAGCACTGAAGCTGGGGAAAGAATCCATAGCTCTGGCCGATTCGGCTAACCAGCCCTACAGCAGATACCAGGTTTATGCCAGTATAGGTAACGTACTTAAAAGGCAGGGTTCATACGGCGATGCTATTTTTTATTTAAACAAGGCTTTTAAGGCTATTAAGGAAACAGATATTGTTGACGAGGCCACGGGCCAGTCATACAATGATCTGGCCGAAGCTTATGAAAAAATAGGCTCGTACAGAAACGCGTTCAAGGCTTATAAAAGATCATCGGAAATCATAGATTCGCTCAGGAGCACCAAAAATATACGCAGGGCCACCGAGCAGAACATGACCTATGAGTATGAGAAAAAACAGCAGGCCCAGCTTGCCCTGAAACAGAAACAGGACGCGGCCAATAAGATCAGCCTTATCATTTTAATAGCGGTGCTCATTGTAATTTCGGTAGTATCTGTAATATACAGAAATGCCTACCGTAACAAGCAAAAAGCAAATGCACTGCTCACCAGCCAAAAAAGGGAGATTGAAAGTGCCCTCAGCAAGCTGAAAACAACACAAAAGCAGCTGGTTCAGGCAGAAAAAATGGCGTCGCTTGGGCAGCTTACTGCGGGCATAGCCCATGAAATACAAAACCCGCTCAACTTTGTGAACAACTTTAGCGAGGTAAGCGCCGAGTTGGCCAGTGAGCTAAAGGAGGAGCTGAAAAATGGGAACCGGGAAGAGGCTATTTCCATTGCCGACGACCTTGAACAAAATCTGAATAAAATTCAGCATCACGGTCAGCGGGCCGATAGTATAGTTAAAGGCATGCTTGAACATAGCCGTACGCATGCCAGCGATATGGATGTTGTGAACATAAATACCCTGGCCGAGGAGTTTTTACGCTTATCATACCACGCTATGCGGGTTAAAGACCAGGATTTTACTTCGGAGATAGTTACCAACTTTACCGGCGAAAAAGTACTGGTAAACGGTATACAGCAGGATATAGGCCGGGTATTGCTCAATTTATTTAACAACGCCTTTTACGCGGTAAGTCAAAAATTAAAAGCTAATCCCGACAATTACACCCCCCGGGTTGAAATAAAAACAGAAAACGACGGCGCCATTGCTATTATTAAAATAAGAGACAATGGTAATGGTATACCTACAGATATTCAAGACAAAATTATGCAGCCGTTTTTTACTACCAAGCCTACTGGCGAAGGCACCGGCTTAGGCTTATCACTCAGCTATGATATTATTGTAAACGGCCACAGCGGAACCATTGATCTGAACACGGCCGAATGTGAATATACCGAGTTCATCATAACCCTGCCCCGCATTTTAGCAGATAAGGCATTCCAATCAGTTGCCTAAAGCACTTTAAACAATTTTGTATCTTTACAACCCATGTCAGATACTCCTTTTTTGCAGGCCATTGCAGTAAGTAAAATATATCCGGGTAAACAGCTTTCCGGGGTTAAAAAAACAGATCTTGTTATACAGCCAGGCAAAATAACGGCTATTATTGGCGAAAGCGGCAGCGGTAAAAGCACGCTCCTGAAACTGCTATACGGTTTGCTATCGCCCGATGAAGGAGAGGTGCAGTTTAAAGGCGAACGCATTTGGGGGCCCGAGGAAAAACTGATTCCCGGTCATGATGCCATGAAAATGGTTACCCAGCATACCAACGACCTTAACCTGTTTGCCAAGGTATGGGATAATGTAGCGGCCATGCTCCCGGCAACTGATATGAAGGCCAAGCAGCAAAAAACAGAGCAGGTGTTAACGCAGCTGAACATGGCTCACATGGCCGACAGGCGCGTGGCCGACCTGAGTGGTGGCGAAAAGCAGCGGGTGGCTATAGCCCGGGCAATTATCACTCGTCCGCAGGTTTTGTTGTTGGATGAGCCTTTTAACCAGGTGGATACCTCTTTCAGAGAGGGCCTGCAACGTGATATCAGGCTTATAGTGAAAGAAACAGGGCTTACTGTGGTGATGGTATCACATGACCCTGCCGAAGTGCTTTCCATGGCCGATGACCTGATTGTATTTAAGCAGGGCGAAATATTGGAAGAAGGTACGCCGAAAGCCTTATATCAGTACCCTCAACATTTGTATACCGCTCAATTACTAAGCAACTGCAACGTACTTACAGCCGCCGAAGCTAAACTTTGCGGCTTAGAGGTTAATAAAGAATTCGTGGTAATATATCCGGAATGGATTAAGCTAAAACTAATTACCCAAACCAAAAACTGGACGGTGCGCGAAGTACAATTCAAAGGTTTTTTTGAAAGCCTGATACTGGAACAAAACGGCAGGCTGCTGCGCGTAGTAAACGAAGAAGCAGACAAATACAACCCAGGAGATAAAGTTGCCGTAAGGGTAGGGAAGTGGCTGGAGTATTGAAATTGGCCTTAACGTTTGTCAATTGGCAACATAAGTTTTGCCATCAATGGTATAGGATACTGAATCTCTCACCCCTAAAACTTCGGGTTTTTTATCCTCTTTAGTGAAGTTTTGTGTCGGATTATCTTTTTTACATGATGACACGATAGCCAAAAGCAGGATGCCGTAAAAGGTAATAAGGTTTTTCATGAAAATATTTAATGCAAGGTTATAGATTTTTGGTATGTTTTACAATATGACCTTATCTGTTACTATTGGTTTAGTCAAAAATAAAAAAGCCTGAAGCATTTAAATACTTCAGGCTTACAGTAATTGTAAATAAGTTACACCAAATATTCAAACAAGGTCCTGTCTTTATTGAGTTCAATAACGTTGAAGCGATGAGCCATCATGCGTTTTAACAGGGCAGGATAATCATCGGCCGATTGTAGTTCGATACCTACCAGGGCAGGGCCGTTCTCTTTGTCGTTCTTTTTGATAAATTCAAACCTTGTAATATCATCATGAGGGCCCAGCACGTTAGTTACAAACAGCTTTAAAGCACCCGGGCGCTGAGGGAAACGTACAATGAAGTAATGTTTCAGGCCTTCATACAGTAAAGATTTCTCTTTGATCTCCTGCATGCGGGCAATATCATTATTACCGCCGCTTACAATACAAACTACCTTTTTGCCTTTTATTTTATCCTTGCAGGCATCCAGTGCCGCTACCGATAGGGCGCCGGCCGGTTCAACCACAATGGCATCCTCGTTGTATAGTTTTAATATGGTAGTACAAACTTTACCTTCAGGTACCAGCAGCATATCGTCCAATATCTCGCGGCAAATATCATAAGTTAATACGCCTACACGTTTTACCGCGGCGCCATCAACAAAGCGGTCAATTTCGGGCAGGGTTATAGGCTCGCCCTGTTCCAAAGCCTTAAGCATAGATGGGGCTCCTTCCGGTTCAACGCCAATTAGGTGAATGCCGGGCACATTTTGCTTTAAGTAAGTTCCTGTACCGGCTGCCAGTCCGCCACCGCCAATAGGCATGATAACGGCTTCAACGCCGGGCAAATCCTGCAGTATCTCCACGCCAACAGTTCCCTGGCCTTCAATAATACGGTAATTATCAAAAGGAGGGATAAAGGTCATTTGATGCGCTTCGGTATAAGCCAGAGCCTCGCGCAGGCAATCGTCAAAAGTATCGCCGGTTAAAACCAGTTCAACACTGCCGTGGCCGTGCATTTCCGTTTGGGTAACCTTTTGTTTAGGGGTAATTTCGGGCATAAAAATTACACCTTTAGTACCTAAAGCGTTACAGCTAAAGGCCACACCCTGCGCATGGTTACCCGCACTGGCGCAAACCACACCGCGGCTCAACTGCTCGGCACTCAACTGGCTTATCATGTTATAAGCACCACGCAATTTGTACGAACGTACAATTTGCAGGTCCTCCCGTTTCAGGTATACTTCACAATCGTACCGGGCCGATAGGCCTGCATTATATTCCAGCGGAGTACGCTTTACAACACCTTTAAGGCGTTCATAAGCCGACTCAAAATCAAGCTGGTTCTTAGTGTCAGTTTCCATTTTTAATTTTTTACCAGCTTATGCGCAACCAAACTCAACAGATCTTCATCGTTGATGTCGAGCTTAGCATCGGCAAGGGTTAGGAAGTTAATATATGCCTCGGCCAGTTCTTCTTTAGTTAAGTTGATGCCCAGGCGTTCCAGGTGAAATTTAAGCGCATGCCTGCCGCTGCGTGCGGTAAGTACAATACTCGCGCTTGGGAAGCCCACATCTTCGGGACGAATGATCTCATAATTTTCACGCATTTTCAGGAAACCATCCTGATGAATGCCCGAGCTGTGCGCAAAGGCATTGGCGCCAACTATGGCTTTATTTGGCTGTACCGGCATACGCATTTGTGTGCGGATCATCTGGCTCAATTCATAGAATCTTTTAGAGTCGATGTTGGTGTGTAAACCTAATGTCTGGTGTGTTTTCAGGATCATGACCACCTCCTCAATAGAGGTATTGCCTGCACGTTCGCCAATACCGTTGATGGTACCTTCTATCTGGCGTGCACCGTTCTGCAAACCGGCTATAGAATTGGCGGTAGCCAAACCAAGGTCATTATGGCAATGTACCGAAATAATGGCTTTATCAATGTTTTTAACGTTCTCTTTCAGGAAACGGATCTTGCTGCCGTACTGGTCAGGCAGGCAATAGCCGTTAGTATCCGGGATGTTAACTACGGTGGCACCGGCAGCAATTACAGCCTCTACCATTTTAGCTAAATATTCCACATCGGCACGGCCGGCATCTTCGGCATAAAACTCAATATCTTCAACGGCACGTTTGGCATATTTAACCGCTTCAACCGCACGCTCCAGAATTTCCTCACGGGTGCTGTTAAATTTATGCTTAATGTGCATATCAGACGAGCCGATACCTGTATGGATACGCGGACGTTTAGCGTATTTTAATGATTCAATAGCGGCGTCAATATCACCTTTGTTGGCACGGGTAAGGGCGCAAACGGTAGGTTCTTTCACGGCCTTTGAAATTTCAACAACGCTGTTAAAATCGCCCGGGCTTGAAACCGGAAAGCCTGCTTCAATGATATCCACGCCCAGCAGCTCCAGCTCTTTGGCTATCTCAATTTTTTCGGGGGTTGTTAACTGGCAACCCGGTACCTGCTCGCCATCACGCAGCGTGGTATCAAAAACATAAACGCGGTTGGGATCGTGTAACATATCTTTTTATTAATTTTTAGTTATGTGTTTTGAGTGATGAGTTTTTGTCCAGCACTCCATTACTTGTTCATATTTGTTGTTTTGATGACTATATAAAACTCATCACTCAAAACTTTATCACTCATTACTCTTTCACTGCCACAAACCTTAGCCTTTTATAGTCGGCGTACCATTGGCCGTTTTCGTTATAAAAGGGTTCGAGTTTCTGGGTTATTTCTTTTAATATTTCTGGTTTCTCCTCTTCGGGAATACCTTCCAGGAATTGTGCGCCAAACATGGTTACCCATTTGGCTACGCCCTGATCGCCATCCTGCAAAGGTGTTTTACGGTCGTAATGAATAGCATACGTTACCTTAAAGCCATGCTCTTCCAATTTTGTAGCCTGCTCGGCTATAGAGGGGAAGTACCATATTTGGGTATCGGCCTGTTCTGTATAACCATGATTTTGTAACACCAGCTGTGTAGCCTCAATTAAGTGGCCAACGTTACCTTTGCCGCCCATTTCGGCCACAAAGCGGCCGCCGTGTTTTAAGCTGTTATATACGCTGCGCATCATGCCGTTTTGATCAAGCACCCAGTGCAGCGCCGCGTTCGAGAATACGGCGTCGTAAGGGGTATCGGTAAAAAAGTCGGCAGCGTTTTCAATTTCAAAATCAACATCGGGAAACTTCTCCTTAGCCTGCGCAATCATGTCAGGCGAAAGATCGGTACCTTTTACTATTGCCCCTTTATCCTTTATTTGTTTGGTTAAATGGCCAGTTCCGCAACCGAGGTCAAGTATATATTCGCCGGGTTTGGCATCCAATAATTCCAGCACTTCTTCGCCGTATTGAAATACAAAGGCATGCTTTTCATCATACAAATCGGCGTTCCATTTCATTGCTTTTTTCATCGGCCTTAAATTTTAGCTCAAGTATTCCAACACTTTTTGGCCCATAGCAGTGGTGCCTAAAATTTTGCTTTTATCGGTATTGGCATCAGCAATATCGCCGGTGCGGTAACCTTGTTTAAGCGTTTTGTCAATGGCTGATGTAATCAATTTGGCTTCGTCTTTTAAGCCAAAGCTGATCTCCAGCATCAGTGCCACTGATAATATAGATGCCAGCGGATTGGCTTTGTCCTGCCCGGCAATATCATGCGCCGAACCGTGGATAGGCTCAAAAAAGCCGGTGCCATCGCCAACAGATGCCGATGCCAGCATACCCATTGAACCTGCAATTTGCGATGCCTCGTCAGTTAAAATATCACCAAAAAGGTTGGCGGTTAATACCACATCAAACTTTTTAGGATTTTTAACCAGCTGCATAGCGGCATTGTCAATAAACATGTGTTCGGTTTCAACATCAGGATATTGTTTGGCAATTTCCTGAACCACCTCGCGCCACAGGCGTGAAGCTTCCAGTACATTGGCCTTATCAACCGAGCATAATTTTTTACCGCGTACACGGGCTGCTTCGTATGCTTTGATAGCGATGCGCTCAACCTCATAACGGGAATAGATCATCAGGTCAGATGCTGTATTCCTGTCTTCGCTGCGTTTTTTCTCACCGAAATAAACATCGCCGGTTAGCTCACGGAAAAAAAGGATATCAGTTCCTTTCAGTATCTCTGGTTTAAGGCTCGATGCATCAAGCAGTTCATCAAACAGCATGATCGGACGCAGGTTGGCATACAAACCCAGTTCCTTGCGTATTTTTAACAATCCCTGTTCCGGGCGAACCTTTGCCGATGGATCGTTATCATATTTAATGTGACCAATGGCGCCAAATAAAATGGCATCACTGGCTTTGGCTTTTTCAAGTGTTTCATCGGGCAGCGGGTTGCCTGTGGCCTCGATACCCGCGTGGCCCATCAGGGCTTCGTCAAAGGTAAACTCGTGACCAAATTGCTGACCTATCTTTTCCAGAACGGCCTTACCCCATGTTGTTACTTCGGGCCCGATACCATCACCGGGTATTACTAATATATGTTTTTTAATTCCCATGTCAAATTCAGTTCGTCATTGCGAGGTACGAAGCAATCTTCTGCTAAATTCAGATCAGATTGCTCTGTACAGCTTAAAGATTGCTTCGTACCTCGCAATGACGAGGTTTACTATTTGGATTCTTCAAACTCCTCAATTAATTCCTTTTTGCTCAGGATATAATCAATATCATCGTAGCCGTTGGTCATGCAGGCTTTTTTGTAGGGGTTAACCTCAAACGTTTCCTGTTCGCCGGTGGCTACTATTTTGATAACCTGATCAACCAGGTCAATTTCAACGGCCGCGGTATGGTCTGCATAAACTGCATCAAAGATCTTCTTTAAAAAATCTTCGCTTACCTGTACCGGTAGCAGGCCGTTGTTTAAGGCGTTGCCTTTAAATATATCAGCAAAAAAGCTGCTTACTACGGCATCAAAACCGTAATCGGCAATGGCCCAGGCGGCATGCTCACGGCTGCTGCCGCAACCGAAGTTTTTACCTGCAACCAGTATTTTACCGCTAAAGTTGGGGTTGTTGAGTACAAAATCCTCTTTAGGGTTATCATTCTCGTCAAAACGCCAGTCGCGGAATAAGTTATTACCAAAACCATCGCGGGTAGTGGCCTTTAAAAAACGAGCGGGGATGATCTGATCCGTATCGATGTTTTCGATAGGCAGAGGCACCACGCTGGTTTGTATATGTTTGAATATTTTGGTTGCCATAATGTTTCCTTTTTATCATTGCGAGGAACGAAGTAATCGCGAACTGTGTAATGGTTGTCCTGTACAGTTCGCGATTGCTACGCTCGCAATGACATATTAGCTAACTAACTCTTCTTCTTTCAGAAATGTGCGTATATCCGTTACCTTACCGGTAATTGCCGATGCCGCTGCGGTGAGCGGGCTGGCCAGGAAGGTGCGGCTGTTAGGGCCTTGTCTGCCTTCAAAATTACGGTTGGATGTAGATACGCAGTATTTACCGGCTGGTATTTTATCCTCGTTCATGCCCAGGCAAGCGCTGCATCCTGGTTCGCGGAGCGGGAAACCGGCTTCGTTAAATATCTTGTCGAGCCCTTCGCGTATGGCTTGTTCCTGCACCTGTTTTGATCCCGGAACTACCCAAACGGTTACGTTATCGGCCTTGTGCTTGCCTTTTACAAATTCGGCTACCTGGCGCAGGTCTTCGATGCGTGAGTTGGTACAGCTGCCGATGAAAACATAATCGATAGGTTTACCTAATAATTGTTCATCATCATGCAGGCCCATGTACTCCAGGGCTTTTTTATACGATCCCTGTTCTTTGGCTTCAAACGAAGCAGTTTCAGGAACGTGTTGTGTTACACCAATGCCCATACCGGGGTTTGTTCCGTAGGTGATCATTGGCTCAATGTCTTCGGCGTTAAAGGATAATACTTCATCAAACTGCGCATCAGCGTCAGAGTATAAAGTTTTCCAGTAAGCTACGGCCTTATCCCACTCTTCGCCTTTAGGCGCAAACTCACGGCCTTTTACATATTCAATGGTGGTTTCGTCGGGCGCAATTAAGCCGCAACGTGCACCCATTTCAATGCTCATGTTACAGATGGTCATACGGCCCTCCATACTTAATGAGCGGATGGTATCGCCTGCATATTCCACAGCATAACCTGTACCGCCTGCGGCAGAGATCTGCGAAATAATGTACAGGATAATATCTTTAGCGCCAACACCTTTGTGCAGCTTGCCGTTTACTTCAATCTTCATCCTTTTTGGGCGCGATTGCAGCAAACACTGGGTAGCCATTACCTGCTCAACCTGCGAGGTACCTATACCAAACGCAATGGCACCAAAAGCGCCGTGGGTTGAGGTATGGCTATCGCCGCACACATAAGTACCACCGGGGCGGGTAATGCCCAGCTCAGGGCCTATCACGTGTACTATACCCTGAAAAGGGTGACCCAAGCCGTACAACTCAATACCAAACTCTTTACAGTTTTTGGTGAGCATATCAACCTGATAGCGGGAAAGTTCTTCTTTGATTGGGAGGTGCTGATCAATTGTTGGAACGTTATGATCTGCAGTGGCCACTGTTTGTTTAGGCCTGAAAACCGGTAATCCTCTGGTACGTAAGCCATCAAATGCCTGCGGACTGGTTACCTCGTGTATGAAATGTGTGTCGATGTATAAAATATCAGGAAAACCCTCGTTGCTACTGACGACGTGTGCATCCCATATCTTATCAAATAATGTTTGTCCCATGATAGTATGTATTTTATTAAATATGTCATTGCGAGGAACGAAGCAAGAAGCCTCACCCAACCCTCTCCAAAGGAGAGGGCTTTAAACTCTTTTAAAGTCTCCCCCTTTGGGGAGATTTAGAGAGGCTTCCTGCCGCGCTATGCTCGCAATGACATGGTGGGTTAAAAGCTTTCGCCTTTTACCTTTTATTATGCTTCTACAACCTGGTTTTCAGGGCGTAAGCTGCGTACAGTTTTACCTGCCTGCCATAACTCGCTTTCGCGTAATTCTTTCAATTCCGCGTCTAATTTTTCGCGGTAATCTGGCTGGCTGTTTGAATCGATAGAACGTTGTGACTCTTTGCCGGTAGCAACGCTTTCGTATAATTCTTCAAATACCGGTTTAGTGGCATCACGGAATTTTTTCCACCAATCTAACGCGCCGCGTTGTGCTGTGGTTGAGCAATTGGCATACATCCAATCCATACCGTTTTCAGCAACAAGTGGCATTAATGATTGAGTTAACTCTTCAACAGTTTCGTTAAAGGCTTCAGATGGAGAGTGGCCTTTGCTACGCAATACATCGTACTGAGCTGCGAAAATACCCTGGATACAACCCATCAGTGTACCACGCTCGCCAGTTAAATCGCTGTATACTTCTTTTTTGAAGTTAGTTTCAAACAGGTAACCGCTACCTACGGCAATACCTAATGCAATAACACGGTCAAATGCTTTACCGGTAGCATCCTGGAAAATAGCGTAGCTTGAGTTTAAGCCACGGCCTTGCAGGAACATACGGCGCAATGAAGTACCTGAACCTTTAGGAGCAACCAAAAATACGTCAACATCTGCAGGAGGTACAATGCCGGTTTGCTCATTGAAAGTGATACCAAAACCATGAGAAAAGTACAGTGCTTTACCAGGAGTTAAATGTTTTTTAACAGTTGGCCATAAAGCAATCTGAGCTGCATCGCTTAATAAGTAGCAAATAACAGTTCCTCTTTCTAAAGCTTCTTCAATTTCAAAAAGAGTTTCGCCCGGTACAAAGCCGTCACTTACAGCTTTATCCCATGTTTTGGTGCCTTTACGCTGACCAACAATAACATTAATACCATTGTCTTTTTGGTTTAATGCCTGGCCTGGGCCTTGTACGCCATAGCCAATTACTGCTACAACTTCATCTTTTAATACTTCCTGAGCTTTTGATAAAGGGAACTCTTCGCGGGTTACTACGTTTTCTTCAGTTCCGCCGAAATTTAGTTTTGCCATTGTTTTGTTTATTTTATTGATTTTGATGATGCTCACCGTTTTGAAGTGATCTCACCGATTTTGTTTTATGATTGATTTATTTTTTGTTGTCATTGCCACGCTACGCTCGCAATGACAGTTTTTTCCTACATGGTAAATACCTTTTGCCCCTGGTTCAGGTATTCGTTTTCAATAACGTCTTCACCCGGTTCAAGCCTTTCAAACTCGCGCAGTTTACGATTAAAGCCGTCGCTATCTTTAATAATAGCTACACGTGCGCTGCGTACAAACTCAATGAGGCCATAAGGCTGTAATATGCTGATCAGATTGTCGGTTTCCTCACGATGACCGGTGGTTTCAAATACCGTGTAATCTTTGCGGAGTACCACCACGCGTGCGCCATTTTCGCGCAGCAAACGTTCAACACTTACCTTTTCGGCAATAACATCTGTTGATACTTTATATAACGCTAATTCCTGCCAAACAACATCTTCGTTGGTATGATAATATACTTTTAATACCTCTACCTGTTTTTCTATCTGGCGGGTAAGTTTGCGTACTACATCTTCCGATTCGTTGATCACGATATTGAAGCGGTGAATACTTTCAATTTCTGAAGGTGAAGTATTCAGGCTGTCGATATTGATTTTACGGCGTGTAAATATAATAGCTATCCGGCTCAATAAACCAATTTGGTTTTCGGTATAAACCGTGATGTTAAATTCCTGTTTCTCTGTATCTTGATTGCTCATGACTTGTTTTGTTAAAGTTTAGGGGCCTTATTTAAGCCTGATCTCGCTTACACTGCATCCTTGTGGAACCATCGGGAACACGTTATTTTCCTTGGTTACCATTACCTCTAAAAGGAACGAACCTTTGTTATTCAGCATTTCATTTAATGCCCCAGGCAAATCTTTACGGTCATCGATTCGTTTCCCGGCTATTCTGTAAGCTGCTGCTACTGCAACAAAATCAGGGCTCTGGATATCTACAAACGAATAACGGCGCTCATTAAATAATTCCTGCCATTGCCTAACCATACCCAGGAAACGGTTATTCAGGATGATGATCTTTACGTCGATACCGCTTTGCATAATGGTACCCAGTTCCTGTAAGGTCATCTGGAAGCCGCCATCGCCAATAATGGCTACAACAGTGCGGTCCTGAGCACCAAACTTGGCGCCGATGGCTGCAGGAAGGGCAAAGCCCATAGTACCTAAACCACCGCTGGTAACGTTGCTGCGGGTGTTATTGAACTTAGCGTAACGGCAGGCTACCATCTGGTGCTGGCCTACGTCGGTTACAATAATGGCTTCGCCTTTGGTTATCTCGTTCAGTTGTTTAATAACCTCGCCCATGGTCATCTCAGGCGTGGTTGGGTTAAGTTCCTGGTGAATTACAGCATCAACTTCCTGTTGGGTGTAATCATGGAATTTATTGATCCAATCGGTATGTTGTTTTTGCTCAATTGCTTTGGTAAGCAAAGGCAGGGTTTCTTTACAGTCGCCCCATACCGGTACGGTTGATTTAACGTTTTTGTCGATCTCGGCCGGGTCAATATCTAAGTGTATTACCTGGGCTTGCTTGGCATACTTATCAAGTCGGCCGGTTACGCGGTCGTCAAAACGCATGCCGATGGCGATCAGTACATCGCACTCATTGGTTAATACGTTAGGGCCATAATTACCGTGCATGCCCAGCATACCCACGTTTTGCGGGTGATCTGTTGGGATGGCGCCAGCGCCCAAAACTGTCCATGCTGCAGGGATACCGCTTTTTTCAACAAAAGCTTTAAACTCCTGCTCGGCACTGCCTAATATTACACCCTGGCCCCAAATAATAAATGGTTTTTTAGCCTGGTTGATCAGTTCGGCAGCTTCCTGTATGTACTGTGTACGTACAATAGGTTTTGGCCTGTAGCTGCGGATATGATCGCAGGGTTTGTAACCCTGATAATTGAATTTTTGTATCTGCGCGTTTTTGGTAATATCAATCAATACCGGTCCGGGGCGGCCACTTTTGGCTATATAAAAAGCCTTGGCAATAACCTCCGGAATTTCGGTTGCATCGGTTACCTGGTAGTTCCATTTGGTTACCGGGGTGGTGATGTTGATTACATCAGTTTCCTGGAAAGCATCGGTACCTAAAAGGTGCGCGAATACCTGCCCGGTGATACATACCAATGGAGTGCTGTCAATCTGGGCATCGGCCAGGCCTGTTACCAGGTTGGTTGCACCGGGGCCGCTGGTTGCAAATACAACACCCACTTTGCCCGATGTGCGCGCATAGCCCTGCCCAGCATGGATACCGCCCTGTTCATGACGGACCAGGATGTGGTTCAGTTTATCATTATAATCAAACAGAGCATCATAGATGGGCATGATAGCGCCACCCGGGTAGCCAAAGATGGTATCAACACCTTCAACAATTAATGCCTCCAATAATGCTACTGATCCTGAAACTTCTACCGCTGTTGTTGTAGCCGGTGTAGTTAGTGTTTCCTGTGCAACTTCCATAGTGTGTTGGGTATTATGTTGTACGTTATATATTATACGTTATTCTTTTTTCTTTTAATCCTTTGTCCTTAATCAAAAATTAAGGCATTTCGTCGGTTACGCAACCTTCGGCAGCTGTGCTTACTGTTTTGGCGTAACGGTACAATAGGCCTTTGCTTACTTTTAAAGCTGGTTTTACCCAGGCTGCTTTGCGGGCTGCAAATTCTTCATCGCTTATCATTACGTTGATGGTGCGGTTAACAGCATCAATAAATATGCGGTCCTCATCCTGGACAAAGGCGATACCGCCACCGTCATAAGCTTCTGGTGTGATATGACCAACCACAAAGCCGTGAGTTCCACCCGAAAAACGACCATCGGTAATTAATGCTACCGAGCTACCTAAACCGGCACCAAAAATGGCCGAGGTTGGTTTAAGCATTTCCGGCATACCCGGAGCACCTTTAGGGCCTACGTTGCGGATAACTACCACATCGCCCGATTTTACACGGCCGCTTTGGATACCATGTATCAGTTCAAACTCGCCATCAAATACGCGGGCCGGGCCTTCAAAGCTGGTGCCTTCTTTACCGGTAATTTTGGCTACGCTACCACCTTCGGCAAGGTTCCCGTATAATATTTGTAAGTGACCGGTTGCCTTGATAGGATTAGTAGCCGGGAAAATTATTTTTTGTGTTTCGAAGCTCAACTCCGGAACTTCGGCCAAATTCTCGGCAATAGTTTTTCCGGTAACAGTTAAGCAATCACCGTTTAACCAGCCCTGGCTTAAGCAGTATTTCATTACAGCAGGTACACCACCAATGTTGTGGAGGTCTTCCATCATGTATTTACCGCTTGGCTTCATATCGGCCAGTACCGGGATACGGTTACTTACCGTCTGAAAATCATCCTGAGTTACTTTAACGCCAACGCTTTTGGCCATCGCTATCATGTGCAATACCGCGTTGGTTGAACCACCCAGTACCATAATTACCACCATGGCATTTTCAAATGCCTCGCGGGTCATGATGTCTGATGGTTTAATATCTTTTTCTAACAATACCTTGATCGCTTTACCGGCGGCAAGGCATTCTGCTTTTTTATCTTCGCTTAATGCCGGGTTTGATGATGAGTACGGCAAGCTCATACCCAATGCCTCAATAGCAGCAGCCATTGTATTGGCCGTATAAATACCACCGCAGGCACCAGCGCTTGGGCAGGCGTTTTTAATTACGCCCATAAAATCAACATCATCTATCTGGCCGGCAATCTTTTTACCCAATGCCTCAAATGCCGATACAATGTTCAGGTCTTCACCTTTCCAGTGGCCTGGTTTAATGGTACCACCATACACCATGATTGACGGGCGGTTTAACCTGCCCATAGCCATGATAGAGCCCGGCATGTTTTTATCACAACCCGGTAATGTAATTAAGCCATCATAATACTGAGCGCCTGTAACAGCCTCAATAGAGTCGGCAATAATATCGCGACTCATTAATGAGTAGCGCATACCTTCGGTACCGTTGCTCATACCATCACTTACGCCAATGGTATGGAATATCAAGCCTACTAAATTTTCATCCCAGATACCTTGTTTCACCAGCTTGGCCAAATCGTTCAGGTGCATGTTACAGGTGTTGCCATCGTAACCCATGCTGGCAACGCCAACCTGTGCCTTCTCCATGTCGTCATCGGTTAAACCTATTCCGTATAACATGGCCTTGGCGGCAGGCTGTGTTTCGTCCTGCGTGAAGGTTTTGCTGTACTTGTTCAATTCTATAGCCGCTGTAGTGTCTGATGATGAACTCATTTTTGTTTAATATGATAGACTTATTAGTAAATAGTTTTGTATTCTGATCCGGGTTTATTTATGCTGTGCGAATCTGTATTTGTAAGGTAGATATAGCCATAAAGAATAACAAGAGTCACAAAAAATATTTTGAAAAAGTATTTAATTCTGTTTTTGTAATAATTACAAAATTATATTTTAAATAATTTATAAATATAGAAATTAAATATGTTATAAAATAGACCAAAGTTCAAAACGGTATTCGGTACAGATTTTATGCATGCATAGTAAGTTGCTGATTTTCTTCCTGAAACGGATAAAGTAGCTGTATAAAATGTAAAAAACGATCTGTTATGTTTCATAAAATTTCTACTGTTGATGTTGTTTTGCATTTACATTATTTGCTTTGAAATTCAGGCCTCTTAATTTAAACAACTTTTAAACGCCGCTCCGTAAAAAACGGGTTCAGTTTGTTCAGTGTTTATTCAGTCTCGCCTAATTCTCCATAGTTTAGAAAATCAGCTGATTATCGATTCACCCCGACGTCGCTACGCTGGACCACCCTCTCTTCAGCTTCGCTGGAAAGAGGGTGGGAACTTTTTTGCTCTTTATCCATTTTTCGCTTCCCTCTTTCCGCCGAAGGCGAAGTGTGGGTGGTCCAGCGTAGCGTAGACCGGGTGAGTCAATTATATGCCATGCAATTTTCAAGAACATATCATGTGACTCAAAAAAAAGAGCAAAAAAAAACGTCCGGGGTTTTATACCCAGACGTTTTTTATAAATATTGGGGTATAAGGTTATTTGTGCTGAATGCCTTCAGCCAGAATAATGACCGTATTATTTAATACCTCAACAACACCGCCTTTGATAAAAAAGGATTCTTCTTTACCAGCATTGCCTCCACGTATAGTCAGCTTACCATCCTGTAAAGTAGAGATGATAGGAGCATGGTGGTTTAATATTTCAAATAACCCCAAAGCACCCGGAACGGTTACCGATGTGGCTTCGCCCTCGTATACTTTTTTATCGGGTGTAAGAATTTCTAAAGTCATGTTTTGATTAGATTCAAGAGTTAAGAATCAAGATTTAAGATTAACT
>Ga0247742_10000310_pt1 | contig 41229 bp, 33 predicted proteins | sample UWRJL208509C2_FD_180944 | JGI IMG/M metagenome (GOLD analysis project Ga0247742, IMG submission 180944) | Plant litter microbial communities from Arlington Agricultural Research Station in Wisconsin, United States - UWRJ-L208-509C-2 | ecosystem: Environmental > Terrestrial > Plant litter >...
CGCCCGCCAGCGCTGCCACGGTCTACCCCGCTCCCACCCCGACGCCCGCCGACTGCTTTGGTGGCCTTCTGAGCGTCGAACCGAACGGGAATCTCGGTGCCATCTTCCTCAGCGGGGGCCAGCTTCGCTGGGAGAACAAGAGCTGGTCCTCGCCTGTACCGTTCGATGCGACTTACCTGACGCAAACCGGCGGGATGGGTGACGAGACGTTCGGCAAGTTCTCCTACTTCGGCACCTCCTCTGACGGCAAAGCGAAGTTCTATAACCAGCGGCAGGACCTCCAGGCGGACGGCACCTGGAAGCACTCCATCGACGGACCGATCACCACTATTGGTAACGGGTGGTTCCAGAAGTCCATCACCACCGCCTACAGCGGCACAGCGGACGTCCGGGGCCAGCAGTTCATTTTCCGGCTCACCAGCGGCGGCGAACTTTACCGCTACACCTTGGACACCAACGCCCGGACCATCACCGGTACGGTCAAGGTGTTCGGCGGAGGCGCCTCCATTACAGCCATCGGCTCGGCGCCTTCAATCGCCATCAACGGCAAGCCGGTTGCCGTGCTGATGGCTACCCTCACCACCGGCGAACTGCGCCAGTACATCATCCCGGACGCCACCCCCACCCAGTGGAGCTCCAAGACCATCCGCCCGGCGGCGGGGAACGGCTGGCAGAACTTCACGGCCATCACCGCCAGGAACTGCGATAGCAAGGGGCAGATAGTGCTCGGATACATCAAGCAGCGCTTGGTCGCCGCCTACTACGACCCCACCGGCCTGACCGCCAACGACAAGGACCTGGGCGGCGGAGCCTCCTCCATGCCCGCGATGCCCGAAGGTACCCGGGTGTTCGGCTAACGCTCACTCACTCACTGGAAAAGGAAGCCGACGACGGCGGCAGCGCCCGCCGTCGTCGGCATTCCGCCGTGTCGCGATTGTCAGCATCCCTGGCGAGAGTGACTCCCCTAGAGGGACATTGGTTTTTGGCGAGCAGCTTTTCGATGCTTCGGAGCTGTCCGTAAGGGGATCCTTTACGGGGCATTCCCCATGGGACGCAATAGCTCTTGGCATGAACCCTTGCTCAAGTCGCTTGACACGGAAAAACGTTGCGATAGTGCCATACTCGGGTTCACACCGTCGAAGGAGCCTCCATGCCAGAAGTAGTTGCCTATGAATCTCGGCCCACGCAGACTCCCTTTGGCTGGGGGCTTCACCACGTGCAGTTGGCCCTCCCCAAGGGTGGCGAGGATGACTGCAGGAAGTTCTACGTGGGCGTTCTAGGTCTCACGGAAGTGCAGAAACCACCGGTGTTGGCGGCCCGGGGCGGACTCTGGGTTCGAGCCGACAATCTTGAAATCCATTTGGGCGTCGAGGAGGACTTCAAACCCCAAAAGAAGGCTCATCCAGGGATCCTGGTGGGCGACATAGATGCGCTGGCCTTCCGAATCGAAAGTTCCGGTCTCGCCGTCGAGTGGGACCAGAACTTCCCGGGCATGAGACGGTTCTACCTTTGGGACAACAATGGCAACCGGCTCGAGTTCTTGTCCCCTGAGAAATCGAACTAGACACAGCAGAGAGCCGGCGCGATCCCTTCGGGCGGTGATCGCCAGGTATCGCACCAGCGCCCGCTAGCTGAACCCCTAGGAGAGGCGTCGTGGCAGTCGCACTCGACGGTCATACTGGCTTTTAACCGGCCGAATACGTTCAGGCCACAGCTGCTAGGAGCATCAGTGGGACACATAGGATCGTATGTCCGGGAGCTGCGCCAGAAAGTTGGTTCCGCCGCCGCCTGCTGCGCGGGCTGACGGCTTGAGACCCATTCCCTCATGAATCAGGGCAAGAAACCGCGCACCCTCGGGCGAATCCAAACGTCGATACATAGCCACAAGCCCCTAATACGGGCGTTGCTTCGACCGACAGAATGCGGGGTGCCCTAAACGCTACACGGTTAGCTGTCCCACTTCCTTAGAAGTGGGACAGCTACGGCCCATGCACGGCATTGCCATGCCAATAGCGCCCCAAGTGCGGGCCGAATAGCTCCAGTTTCCCTTGATCCGGAATTTGGTCAGGCTCTTTGGTGCCGGGCCACCGGTCAGGACGCCTGCTCCGTGCGTCCGTTATCGTTGGCCATCAGCCCTTCGAGCATGTGGGTGCGGGCGCGCTCGATGCCTGAGGAGACTACGTGCCGGATTTCGTCTTCCGTTCCGGTGCGGATGATGTCAACGATTCGTCCATGATTAGTGGCCGTGTAGGGACGCCCCTGTGCACCCCGGAAGTTAAGAAATCGCTCGATTTCCTCATGAAGAGAATTTATGGTTTGTGCGAGCAGTGGTATGCGTGACAACTCCGCGATCCGGACATGGAGGAGCCGGTTCCTTTCGTTCAAAGTCGCCGCATCCGCGTCGGGGCTGACGCTGGCCTCACCGAGCTCCGCCAGCGCATCAAGCTCTTCAGCATTGGCACGCCGGGATGCCAGAACCGCCGCCTCCGGTTCAAGAAGTTGGCGCATCCGGTAGGTGTCTTGGAGTTCCCCGAAGTCAATCGGCTTCACGAGAGTGCCCCGCTTTGGAATCACCACAACCAAACCCTCGCGACGGAGCAGATTCGTAGCCTCGCGAATAGGGGTTCTACTCATCCCGTACTCTGCGGCCAGATATGTATCCAGGATGGCGCTGCCAGGCCTGAAACGGCACCGCAAAATGTCCCTCTTGAGCATTTCGTATGCCCGATCCGCCATCGAAACCGGCTTATCCATCACTCCTGGCCTTCCCAAGCGCCGCAGCGCACGCCTTGCCGCTCGATCTTCTGTTTTCGCGACTGCTATTGACAGCAGCACGTGACCAGCCTAACATCCCTGTTATATATAACACGAATAACACTTGCATTCTTGAGTCGATGTGCCTTGTAGTTCAGGCCTTAAGCGACGACGCTGAAGGTGTCGAGCTCGAGCGGACCCATCCACTCAGGTAGTCCACCCCAACTCCCCCATTTCCATATGATCCACCTGAACCAGACAAGGCTTTGAGCGATGACACAAGCTCCTGTCGATACGACAATCGATGTCCCTACCAACCGTCTCTATCGGGCTCTCAGCGCCATAGAGCGTGCCGGCAACAAGCTCCCCCACCCGTTTTGGCTCTTTGTCATTCTGATAGTGATTCTCGGTGCGGTGAGCGCGATACTCGCTGGCCTGAACGTCACTGTCACCCTGCCAGGCAAGAACGAGACAGTCGCCGTCAAGAACCTCTTCTCCATGGAAGGGGCCAAGTTCGCTGTTGAGTCCGCGCTGACCAACTACGCCACGTTCCCGCCACTGGCGACTGTTGTCGTCGTTCTGCTCGGCGTTGCCGTCCTGGAACGCAGCGGGCTTCTGACAGCTCTACTCCGGGTCACCATTGGGCGGTTGCCGGCCTCAGTGCTGACCTTCTCCATTGCTTTCAGCTCAATGATCGCCCACGTCATGAGCGACTCCGCCTACCTCGTCATGATCCCCCTCGGCGCACTGGCCTTCCGTGCGGTAGGCCGTAGCCCTGTCCTGGGCCTCATGGTCGCTTACGCTGCAACTGCCGTTGGCTTCAATGCGAGCCCCCTGGTGACACCAGCTGATGCCATTCGGTCCTCGTTGTCGACCGCGGCAGCCCGCCTTGTCGACAAGGACTACGTCATCACCCCGGTGGCAACATACTTCTTCACGGCTGCGTCTTCGGTAGTTCTGGCCGTTGCCATCGCTTTCATCGTGGACAAGCTCCTGGCGCGCCGCCCAGAGTTCGGTTCATCCACCCTCGAAGCTGATTTCGAGAAGGCCGACAAACTCTTCAACACCTCAGCCAACGCCAACAGTGCAGTGAAGCTTGCCCCAATTGAAGCGAAGGCGCTCACGGTATCCGCTGTGACCTTCCTGTTATGCGTGGCGCTCATCTCGGTGATGCTGTTGCCGGGCTCACCGTTCCTTGGTGAAGGCGGCGACCTCGTGACTTCCGTCGTCGTAAAGAACATCGCCATTTTCCTTTGCATCATCTTCGCCGTCCTTGGCATCGTCTACGGGCGGATCACAGGCTCAATCCCTAAACTCAGCGAGGTCCCCGTGGCTATGGCCGAGGGAATCCGCAATCTTGCACCCGTGCTCGTGCTCTTCTTTGTCGTGGCTCAATTCCTGGCCTATTTCGCATGGACAAACATCGGTTCGGTCATCAGCGTCAACGGCGCCCAGACGCTTAAGTCCCTCGAAGCACCGCACCTGGTCATCCTGCTGGTGATCGTGCTGGCCATCAGTGTCCTGAACATGCTCATCACCAGCGGCTCGGCAATGTGGTCAATCCTGGCCCCAGTGATCATCCCCATGGTGATGTACGTCGGGCTCAAGCCCGAAGCCTCGATGGTGGCCTTTATGATCGGCGACTCCGTCACAAACTGCGTCACGCCGCTGAACGGATACTTCGTGCTGGCCCTCGGCTTCGTCCAGCAATTCCGGAAGGGCGCAGGCATTGGAACCATGCTCTCCTTCACCATTCCGCTGGCCGTCGGAGTCCTCGTGGTCTGGACCGCGTTCTTTGTCCTCTGGTACGCCCTCGGAATCCCTCTCGGACCCGGCGTCCCTGTCCGCTAAAGCAGCGGCCCCTTGTACCTGCGCGGAATAGCTCGTTTCGCGTACCTCATAAACGAAGGAAACATACCCAAATGGGAAGTATCGCAATTGTTGGAGCAGGAAACGTCGGCCAAGCAATCACCGGCCACATGGTTCTCCAAGGACATGACGTCCGGCTCTTCTCACGCTGGGAGAAGGATTTCGAGGCAATCATTGCCAACAACGGAATCGATCTCTCAGGCGATGTTGAAGGTCACGCAAACAAACCGACGCTGACAACCGACCTCGGCGATGCCATCGTTGGCGCTGACGTCGTCATCGTCGCTGCGCCAGCGTTCGCCCATGCCTACCTGTCAGAGCGTCTCGCCGCGTTGCTGGAACCAGAACAACTGGTGGTGTTCCAGCCCAGCGTCCTGGGCAGCTCCGTCGAACTCGCCAGGCACTTCGCCCTGGCACAGCGAACGCCATGCCTCATAGCCGAAACCCCGACAAGCCTATATACCTGCCGCCTCCGTGGCCCGGCGCAGGTCTTCATCGGTGCAATCAAGCAAGCTGTTCACCTGGCAACCATCCCTCACGCATCCTCCCAAGACGCACTCGACCGCCTAAGCCACTACTTCGGCGACCGCTACATCGCCGGCAGCGATACCTTGTCAGTGGGCCTTGGAAACTGCAACGCGATTTACCACGTCCCCCCGGCAGTGCTGAACATCAAAACCGTCGAAGATGCAGACTCCCGGCCCCACCACACGTTGGTAACCCCCCGCGTCGCGGAGGTCATCAACGCGCTCGATCAAGAACGGCTCGCCCTGGCGGAGGCTCTCGGGGTAAAGACGCCAAGCTTCTGGGAATTCCTCGAAAGCGCCTACGGCGTCACCGAGGGATCCCATGTGGAACGAATTGTTCAAGGCTACGGACGTCAAGCATTCCCGGAACCCGATTCCCTAACCCACCGGTACTTTACTGAGGACATCCCCTTCGGTTTGGTGATCTGGAGCTCGCTGGCAAAACAAATCGGGCTCCCCCTCCCACTGACTGACTCCTTCATCAAGATCAGCGGACTCATCTGCGGAACTGACTTCGAAGCCGAAGGCCGGACAGCGGACATACTCGGCCTTGAAGGCCTGGACGCTGCAGCAATCAAAGAAGCCTTCCTAAACGGCGTGACTCCGCTAGTTACCGCGTAAGGAAACCACTGCTGGCAGGGTCAGATCTTCCTTCGAAGGCCTGACCCTGCCGGTTCAGATACAGCTCAGCTCGTGCGTCCCGGATTGCGCCCGGACCAAGTAGCGGCACCTGATTCGCGCAGACTGGACAGACAGATGGATACGCCACGACGCCGGCCCGGGATTTCACCGCGATCAACTGAAGACACCGCCGGCCCTATCAGCCACGGCGAGAGTGCAGCCATCAAGGACCTCACCCACCGCGACGGAATGCTCCGCGTAGACCGGCTCACTTCTACGGTCCGGGTCCAGCGCCACGACGGCTACGACGCCACGTACGACCTCGACACAGGCCAGCTGCTAGCAGCAACCGGAAACATAGCAACGCTCCCCTCCCCGAGCTACACAGTCAGTAGTTCGGCAATACGAAAGTGATCCATTGATGGAGCTTCACCCTCAACCTGACTGGCAGCGGGCTCATGGCCAATACGTCGAAATTCGGCGGTCAGGAAAGACAGTTCACACAGGAACCGTAGACGCAGTCATGCCCGACAACTCCATACTCTGGATCTCCGCCTCTGGCGCCTACCCGCGGACGATGTTCGAAAAATCTCAAGGCGACGAGGTCTATGCCCGATACTCATGGGACACCCCACCCTAAAACCGGGTCATTCAATCGCCAAGCGCTCTGTCCGAGCCGGCTCCCCAGCGAGCGTCACGGTTCTACAAAGGTATCCCACAACCTTAGAAGTGGGACACCTCCCCGGGGACACTCCCCCATCCATCCGAATTGTCGTTTTTAGAAGCTGACTGCACTGAATGTCAGAAGTCGTCTGCACTGCGATTGTCTTTCCTATGGGGATCCTTGACCGGGCCGATACGCCGGCGCTGATCGAGTCGACCAGGACTCGCGCTGAGCTTTGAGAATTCAGGTATTACTAGGCGACTAGAAGTTGGCGGACCCTGTCACGGAGGGCTGCGAGAACTTCGGTGTCCGGATTACTGCGGGCGAGGGCTGTCAGACCGCGGCAGGCAAGTCCCGCGTCGGTAAGTTCTCCGCTGACTAGCAAGTCAATGAGTTCTGAAACGGGAAGAAGTCGCACGTGTCCAGATTCGGACTCGTCCCAGGTCGCTTCATATGTCTTGGATGCGTTGGCCGCGATGACGAGATGCTTACGTCTTGATGAGTTCGCAGCCCACCACTCTGAGCCGGCGTAGAAAGCTGATTCTGAGTGGTATCCAGTTTCTTCTCGTAGTTCTCGAAGTGCTGCATCGGTGGGCGGCTCGTTGTTGTTGTTGTTGAGGTATCCACCGGGGAGCTCGAGTAATGCCTTCTCTGGTCCAACACGGAACTGTTCGAATAGGACGACGTGGCTTGCTGAAGGCGTGAACGCGAGGGTTGCCGCCGAATCACGGCCCGTAATAACGTCCCAGTCAGTCACGGCCCCATTTGGCTCTTCGTAGGTATCACGGTTGATCGTTACAAAGCCCTGGTATGTGATCGTCGATCGGATTTTTGCCCACTCACCGGCAATAGGCATTGTGCTCCTTCTCTGCGCGGCTGCGCTCCACAGCTAACCGTCGAGCTAGACAGTCTAGCCACGCCGGGCTGACATTCAGAGCGCCCAAATGCCGATCCTCTACCGGGGCAACTCATCATTGGGAATTCAGGCAGGCCTACGGTGGTTGAAGTTAGCGCCGCCGCGGTGTCCACCCTGACGGAAGCATGCCAGTGATCTTGGCTCGTTCAGAATCAGCCTCCGCTGACCAACCTTGAGCTGCCAGTGAGTTCTCGAAGACACCCCGAGCCATGCGCAAACCTAGGTCTGGGTGGCTCATACCAGGGGCACCTCCGCGCCGAGTCGAAGCGCGCACGCTCCACGGCTTGTCAGCAAAACCTCCCCCACGGAAGACACGATAATCTCCGTAGCGGGCAGGATCGAGCAAATCCCAGCACCATTCCCAGACGTTTCCAAGGGTGTCCTGAAGTCCGAAGGCATTGGGTTGTTTCAGTCCCACTTCTGCAGGGTTCTCCAGCTTGTCATTCGCTGTCCATCCAATGGCAGAGAGGGGTCCGTAGTGCGGACCCACTGTGCCAGCGCGGCATGCATATTCCCATTCGGCTTCGGTGGGCAGACGGTACCCAGAAGCATCGGTCCTCCAAGTTACCTGGCCTGCCTCGAAGACGTATGCAGGGGCAAGACCTTCGTTCAATGAAGCTGCATTGCAAAGATTGATGGCTTGCAACCAATTAATGTCTGCCAAAGGAGTTTGGGAACCCGTTTCGCTATCACCCATCAGCTGCGCAAATTGAGCCGTGGTGACCGGGGCAGCAGCAATCTCGAATGGTTCCAGATGGACGACCCAGCGGCGCTTTCGTCGTGCGTCATGCAATTCCACTTGTCCGGCCTGTAGCGGAAGGAGATCAAAGGTAGCCATTCCTCAAGGCTCCCATGTCGTGCCCGATAGCCGGTCCTCCACCGGCCGCCACGCAGCCCCATATAGCGCTAAGCACAACTCGCGTCATTCTGCGGAACCAGAATTCCCGTAAGACCCGCCCGCAAAACTGCCCGGTGAGGGTGCCCTAAACGCTACACAGTTTCCGGTCCAACTTACGGCAGTGTGGAGCACCCTCGGCGGGAGGACCCAGATCGAATAAGGCCGGTCAGTTACTCCACCGTCACTGCCACCGACTGCCAGCCCGATGCCCCGTCAGGTACGGGGTCGGCGCGCTTGTCCGTCTGAACTTCCCCGGTGCTGTCGGTGGCGCGGGCCTTGACGTAGTGCATGCCGGGCGTGGCATCCCATTCGTAGGACCACTGGCGCCACGTGATGGTGGATGCTTCGGTGGAAAGCGTTGCTTCCACCCAGTCGCCGTCGTCGATCTGTACTTCCACCTTGGTGATTCCGCGCGTCTGCGCCCATGCGGTGCCACCCACGGCCACCTTCCCTGCCTTCAATTTCGCGAAGGACCCGGGCACGTCCACACGTGCCATGGTCTTGATGGGGCCGCGCTCTGACCAGCCGCGTTCCGTCCAGTAGGCCTTGCTGTCCGCGAAGCGGGTGACTTCCAAGTCCACTACCCACTTGGTGGCGGAGACGAATCCGTAGAGTCCCGGAACCACCATCCGTACGGGGTATCCGTGCTCGATGGGAAGGGGCTCCCCATTCATGCCGATGGCCAGCATGGCATCGCGGTCATCCTGCAGGACCTCCAGTGGTGTGGAGGCACTGAACCCGTCGATGGATGTTGAGAGTACCATGTCCGCGCCATCTTTTGGTTTGGCCATGGCCAGGACTTCGCGGATGGGCATTCCCAGCCATTTGGCGTTTCCGGCAAGCTTTCCGCCCACGGGGTTGGACACGCAGGTGAGGGTCACGTGCGATTCGATGAGATCGGCGTCGAGCAGGTCCTGGAAGGTGAGGGTTACTTCCTTCTCAACCATTCCGTGCACCCGCAGTACCCAGTCTTCGACGTTGATTTCCGGGACGCTCAGGGCTGTATCAATGCGGTAGAACTCGTTGTTCGGTGTCAGCCAGGAGGAGACTCCTGCCACTGGGGACTGGACGCCGGCTGGGACAGGGGGCGCTGCCTTCAAAGGCGACGGCAGCGTGAGAGCATCACGGGCCTGAGCTATGTTGTTGCGCGCGGCTCCGAGCAGCCGCCCACCGGTCGCCGCGATTCCGGCGGCGACGGCGGTGATACCGGCAGCAGCGAAGAAACGACGGCGGCTGGTGCCGGCGCCGCCAACCTGGCTGTCGGCGTCGGCTGCTACGTCGGCGGGGGCTTCCGGCCACGCTTTCAACCCCCACAACGGCTTGATGAGGAGGCGCAGGACGATGAGGCCGGCGATGGTGCCCACGATTGAGGGGATGGCGTCGGCGGGTCCCACACCGGCCCGGGTCAGGACGCTGGCCACTATTACGGCACCCATGAACAGCACACCCAGGACGCCAAGTGCCCACTTCTTGTAGGCCACAACGCCCAAAACGCAGGCCAGTACGGCGATAGTGACGCCCATACCTACGAACAGCGCGGCTTTGTCGTTCGTGCCGAACGTGGCGATCGCAAAGTCCTTCATCCACGACGGCGTGAAGTCGATGAAGGTGGATCCCAGCGCGAATACGGGAGTTGCCCTGGCGGTAAAGAATGCGCCGATCAGCTCGGCAACGGCGAGCACGACGGCGGCCGATACCACGCCTGCCAGCGCTGCCATGGTTTCGGGGCCTTTGGTCCGGAGTCCGAGCTTTTTCATGTGAGGAGTTCGTAGCGGGCGGGACCGGGGATGGGTGAGAGTATCCGGCCGACACACAAGCCCACTTTGAACATTTGTTCACATTTTTCCTTGAACAGATGTTCAAAGTGCACTAGCCTGCCTCGTATGACCCAAGCCACATTTTCCGATTCCGCCTCCACACTTTTCATCAACGGCGTGTGGGAACCGGCCTCTTCCGGCGCGGTGCGCGAGATCCGCAACCCGGCCGACGGCGAACTGGTCGCCACCGTCTCCGAAGCCGGCCGCGAGGATGCCGAGCGAGCCATTTCCGCCGCCCGCGCAGCCTTCGATTCCGGCGTGTGGGCAAACGTCCCCGCTCCCGAGCGCGGCGCTTTCCTGCTCAAGGTCGCCGCGGAACTGCGCGAGCGCCGGGAAAAGTTCGCCCGCGCCGAATCCCTGGACACCGGCAAGCGAATCATCGAAAGCCGCATCGACATGGATGACATCGCCGCCTGCTTCGAATACTTCGGAAGGCTCGCCGGGCAGTCGGCGGGCCGCGTAGTGGACGCCGGGGACCCCGCCGTCGTGAGCAAAATCGTGTACGAGCCCGTGGGCGTCTGCGGCTTGATCACGCCGTGGAACTACCCGCTGCTGCAGGCAGCCTGGAAGATCGCGCCGGCACTCGCGGCTGGTTGCACGTTCGTCCTGAAGCCTGCCGAGCTGACCCCGTCCACCGCGATCCTGACCATGCAGTTGCTGCAGGACCTGGGTCTCCCGGACGGTGTCGCAAACCTGGTGACCGGCGCCGGCCCGCAGGCAGGCGCACCACTTTCTGAGCACCCGGACATTGACTTGGTTTCCTTCACCGGTGGCCTGGAAACCGGCAAGCGCATCGCCGCGGCCGCAGCCGGCACGGTGAAAAAGGTGGCATTGGAACTCGGCGGCAAGAACCCCAACGTCGTGTTCGCTGACGCTGACTTTGATGCCGCCGTCGACAACGCATTAAATGGCGCTTTTGTGCACTCAGGCCAGGTCTGCTCCGCCGGTGCGCGGCTGGTGGTGGAGGAATCCATCGCGGAGCGCTTCGTGGACGAGCTGGTCCGCAAGGCTCAGGGCATCCGCATCGGAGGCCCGTTCGATGAGTCCGCCGAAACCGGGCCGCTGATTTCCGCTGCCCACCGGGAGAAAGTGGACGCTTACGTTCAGCGTGGCGTGGCTGAGGGCGCGCGGCTGCGGTGCGGCGGCGCCGCCCCTGAGGGCGAAAAGTTCGACGCCGGGTTCTACTACCAGCCCACCGTTCTGGACCGCGTGACCCGGGGAATGTCGGTAGTGGTCGACGAAGCCTTTGGCCCGGTAGTAACAGTGGAAACGTTCCGCACGGAAGACGAAGCCGTAGCCACCGCCAATGACACCATCTACGGACTGGCGGGCGCGGTCTGGACCCAGGATGCCGGAAAGGCCCAGCGGGTTGCGGGCCGTTTGCGCCACGGCACGGTGTGGATCAACGACTACCACCCCTACCTTCCGCAGGCCGAGTGGGGCGGTTTCGGCCAGTCCGGCGTAGGCCGCGAACTCGGCCCCACGGGACTGGGCGAATACCAGGAAGCCAAGCACATCTACCAGAACACCAGCCCGCAGGTCACCGGCTGGTTCGCAGACCACGGCAAGGAGAAATAGATGCACGTTGACAACATCCAGAACCTCAGCGAGCGCGGGTTCGATTACGTCGTCATCGGTGGAGGATCTGCCGGAGCTGCCGTCGCTGCACGGCTCAGCGAGGACCCTGCCGTCACCGTTGCCCTGGTGGAGGCGGGTCCGGACGACCGCAACCTGCCCGAGATCTTGCAGCTGGACCGCTGGATGGAGTTGCTGGAATCGGGGTACGACTGGGACTACCCGGTTGAACCGCAGGAAAACGGCAATTCCTTCATGCGCCATGCGCGCGCCAAAGTCATGGGTGGCTGCTCCAGCCACAACTCCTGTATCGCTTTCTGGGCTCCCCGCGAAGACTTGGACGAGTGGGAGTCAAAGTACGGTGCCACCGGCTGGAATGCTGCTGCCGCCTGGCCTTTGTACCAGCGCCTGGAAAGCAACGAGGACGCGGGTCCGGACGCTCCCCACCACGGCCACGACGGCCCAGTGCACTTAATGAACGTGCCCCCGGCAGATCCAGCGGGCGTCGCGCTCCTGGATGCTTGCGAACAGACCGGTATCCCCCGGGCGAAGTTCAATGACGGCACCACTGTGGTCAACGGCGCCAATTTCTTCCAGATCAACCGCCGCTCGGACGGGACACGATCTTCGAGTTCCGTCTCCTACATCCACCCCATCATCGATCGCGAAAACTTCACGCTGCTGACCGGCTTGCGGGCCCGGCAACTGGTGTTCGACGCGGACAAGCGCTGCACCGGCGTCGATGTTGTGGACTCGGCCTTCGGCCGGACGCACAGGCTGAACGCGCATCGCGAAGTCATTCTGTCCACCGGCGCCATTGATTCCCCCAAGCTCCTTATGCTCTCCGGCATCGGTCCGGCCGCGCACCTCAAGCAGCATGGCATCGAGGTTCTGGTGGATTCCCCCGGTGTGGGCGAGCACCTGCAGGACCACCCGGAAGGCGTGGTGCAGTTCGAGGCCAGGCAGCCCATGGTGCAGACGTCCACCCAGTGGTGGGAAATCGGCATCTTCACCCCCACTGAAGAGGGCCTGGACCGGCCGGACCTCATGATGCATTACGGCTCCGTGCCCTTCGACATGAACACCCTGCGCTACGGCTACCCCACCACGGAGAACGGCTTCAGCCTGACTCCGAACGTCACCCACGCCCGTTCCCGCGGGACGGTTCGCCTGCGCAGCCGGGACTTCCGCGACAAACCCATGGTGGACCCCCGCTACTTCACCGATCCCGAGGGGCACGACATGCGCGTCATGGTGGCAGGCATCCGCAAGGCCCGGGAAATCGCGGCTCAACCAGCCATGGCCGAGTGGACCGGGCGGGAACTCTCCCCCGGCATCGAGGCCCAGAGCGACGAGGAGCTGCAGGACTACATCCGCAAAACACACAACACCGTCTACCACCCCGTTGGCACCGTCCGCATGGGGCCTGCGGACGACGAGATGTCGCCCCTTGATCCTGAACTGCGCGTCAAGGGCGTCACCGGCCTGCGCGTGGCAGACGCCTCCGTCATGCCGGAACACGTCACCGTAAACCCCAACATCACCGTGATGATGATCGGCGAGCGCTGCGCCGATCTCATCAAGGCCCGCCTCAGTGCCCACCGGACGGAGGAAACCACGACGGCGGAAGCCGGCTTTAGCTTGTCCCACGCCTAAGAAGGCGCCTGCTTTTAGACCAACGCAACAAAAAATGGGGGAAACGGCCGTACGCACACCGTGGTGCCCGGCTTTTGATATCCACTGCGTCCAATGGCGGCCGCGGGCTATCACCATTCATGCATGTCTGAATTAGGAGTTCGAATGTTAGAACCCAGCAAAATAGGACCCTGCAAGAGCGATGCAAGCGGTATGGACGAGTTTGGCTACGCCCAAACCCTTGACCGCAGCATCGGAAAGTTTGCCAGCTTCGCCGCCGGCGTCAGTTACATCTCCATCCTCACCGGCGTTTTCCAACTGTTTTACTTCGGATTTTCGACGGCGGGACCCGCCTACGCGTGGTCGTGGCCCATTGTTTTCGTAGGCCAGCTCATGGTAGCCCTGTGTTTTGCGGAACTGGCCGGACGATACCCTGTGGCCGGATCGGTTTATAACTGGGCCAAAAGGCTTTCCACGGGAACGTGGGCCTGGTTGGCGGGCTGGTTACTACTGCTCTCCTCCATCATGGCGTTGGGATCTGTTGCCTTGGCCCTCCAAATCACGTTGCCGCAGATTTGGAGTGGCTTCCAGCTGGTGGGCGATGGCACCGGCCCCTACGACTTTGCGGTCAACGGAGTCATCCTGGCTAGCATCATGATCGGCATTTCCACGCTCATCAATGCCTTCGGCGTAAAGCTCATGACCATGATCAATAGTGTGGGCGTTTTTGTGGAACTGGTTGCCGCTGTTCTGCTCATTGCGGCGCTCATGTGGCACTCGGTGCGGGGACCTGAAGTCCTCCTCGATACCGCTGGATTCGGCCAAGAACATCCGATGGGCTTCTTCGGAGTATTCCTCATCGCCGCCATGGCTTCCGGTTATGTCATGTACGGATTCGACACCGCCAGTTCCTTGGGTGAAGAAACCAAGGACCCCAAGAAAACCGCACCCAGCGCCATTCTCCGCGCTGTCACGGCATCCTTCCTCCTGGGAGGTTTGCTCCTGCTGGGCGGAATCCTGGCGGCCCCCGATCTTTCCGATCCCAAGCTTGGAGCGGCCGATGGCGGGCTGCAGTACATTGTGCTGTCAGTGCTGGGTGGCCCCTTCGGCAAGGCGTTCCTGGCGTGCATCGTGGTAGCTGTTGTGGTCTGCACGCTGGCCGTGCACGCGGCAGCTATCCGGATGATGTTTGCCATGGCCAGGGACAACAACCTTCCCTTCAGCCGTCAGCTCAGCAAGGTGCATCCCACCCGCAAAACCCCCACGGTGGCTGCAATCGTCATCGGTGTAGTGGCAGTGATTCCCCTGATCGTCAACATCTCCCAGCCAGCCATCTTCACCATTCTGTCCAGCATTAGCATCGTCCTGATCTATCTGTCCTACCTCCTGGTGACCGTGCCCATGCTGCGGCAAAGGTTCCTGAAAAAGTGGCCCCTGAAGGACGACGAGACAGAACCGGGATTCAGCCTCGGCAAATGGGGTCTCCCCGTCAACATCCTGGCCGTGCTGTGGGGTGGCGCCATGACGCTGAACCTGGTCTGGCCTCGACCGGAGATCTACAACTCAGTGCCGCCGTTTGAGTGGTATCTGCAATGGGGCGGCGTCATGTTCGTTGCCGCGGTGATCATCGGCGGAACCCTGCTCTACCGTCTCCGCATCAGGCACCACACCGGAGTTCTGGCCGAGCATGCGGCGGCTGGACCACGCATCTTGACTCGCGTGCAATGAGGAGGCCGGCGTTGGCTCCTGCGCTTGGTGAAACTCCTAGGAGCGCTGGCGTGGCTGGTTCGGCTTGCTTGCCAGGGACCCAAGTTCTTCCACCAGCCGGCTGGACGCAAGCTCGGCAGTAATGGACGAGGAAAGTTGGGCAGCCGCGAGCCGGTAGCTGTCCCGTTCCAGCACTTCCGCCACTGCACGCCGGATTTTCTCCGTCGACGCGTTGGGAGCCAGCCGTACGCCGGCACCGTGGTGGACGATCCTGGCTGCTGTGTCGTCTTGGTCCCGTCCCATGGGCAGGCAGACCATGGGCACGCCAGCGGCAAGGGCTTTCAGGGCAGTGCCGTGCCCGCAGTGCGTCACCACCAAGGCAGCTTTTTCCATGATGGGTCCGTGGGGCACCGCACGCACCACGCTCACGTTGCTGTTTGCTGTCAGCGCATCAGGGTCGATCATCGGTCCGGTGGTCACCACCGCACGTACAGGCATGGTGGAGAGGGCATCGATAATGCGTTGCAGCAAGTCTCCCTGGTTCTGGAACGTCGAACTGAGGCCCACAAGAATCAGGGGCCGAGCGTCATCCTCTGACCAGGGCGGGACCCATGGCACTGCCCACTGAGGTTCGTCGAGCACCGGCCCGGCGTAGCTCACATTCGCCGGCACAAACGGCGATGCGTAATCAAAGGTGGAACTGGAGAGCACAAAAATACGATCGACACCCAGGACCTGATCATAAAAGGACTGAAGGGGCCGCAGCCCGTGGCGGTCGCGCACCTGGTTGAGGGCCGGCAATCCCTTGGCGAAAACCCGGTTTACGAGGGCGATGAGCATGGCGTCGCGGACACGTCCGGGAACGCCCTGCGCCAAGGGGAAACCGGCGGCGATCGGCGGAACGCCGCGCACGGGCAGCGCCCAGATATTGGGCATCACAGCGGCTACTGGCAGCCCGGCTCCTTGCGCCGCGATCATAGCGCCAAACATGAAGTAGTCCGCCATGAGCGCGTCTGGTGAATAGTCGCCAATCTGCTCGGCCGTCTCGCTCGCCACAAGCTCCGCAGGTCCGCCAATGAGCCTGTCACGCATTCTTCGCAGGCCTTCGAAGGGCGTCCGCACCTCCCAATCCTTCACCACGTCCCCGGACGGATCGTTTGAAGTGCGATGGGGAGTCCGAACCCATGGACTGAACGTGGCACCCACCGCGGCCACCTGGGCGCGCAGGGTTGGGTCGGCCAGAACCCTTACCTGATGGCCATTCTCAATGAGTCGCCTGGCAACTCCGAGCTCCGGCGCCACGGCTCCTCCCCCGTCCCAGATAGCGAACAGATAGCGGCTCATGTTCCTAATCCTTTCCGGCTGAACTTTCGGATGAACGTTTCTCCGGACTCCCACCCAACACTCCGTGGACCAGCCGGAGGATCGTTGCTTCAGTCTCCGTCCTGGACTGCCCAAGGTCGCGGCGCAGAAGCTTCCAGAGGGTGACGTCGGTGGCAGCATAGAGCGCCAGGACCAGCCTTTCATCGCCGGTCACACCGGGGATCAGCGTGCGTTCGATCCACTCACGGTGACCTGCCCGGGAGATAGTGAGCAAGTGGTCGATCGCAGGCACTCGACCTTCGAGTTCAAGCATGCGAATGTTGGCGTTGCCCATGGTCTCGTAGCGGTCCAGAAGCTTGGCGATTGCTCCGTCAGCATCTCCGGGCGTAGCTTCGCGGAGGGCGTCCTCACCGGGTTTCTGCCAGTCGGCTACCGCGAACGCGAGTTCGTCCTTGGTTCCGAAGTGGCGGATGACGGTCTGCCTGGACACACCCGCGATTTTGGAGACGGCATCAATGGAAACCTGGTCGTAAGGACTCTCCAGCCACAGCTCGTAGGCGGCGGACAGTATCCGCTCACGGGTTGCGGCAACGGCTTCCTGCCTTGCGTTCATCCGATAAGCACGCGGCCCCGACTCCCGATCAGGCGCTTTCATGTTACATATTGTAACACCAATAGGATCTGCCCAGTGGGTGAGAAAGCACCGCCGGCGGATCCCTAAACGAACGCCGACTTCCCCGTCACCGCGCGGGCCACGATCATGGAGTTGATCTCGTAGCTGCCCTCGTAGGTGTAGAGGATTTCGGCGTCGCCAAAGAGCTTGCCCATCTCGTAGTCCGTGGTGATTCCGTTCCCGCCCAGCAAGGAACGGCCCATCGCCACGGACGAGCGAGCCAGCCGCGTGGTAGTTGCCTTGCACATGGCAGCCTGCACCATTTCGAGTTTCCCGGCCTGCTGGATCCGGGCGAGCTCAACCATCATGGACAGCGAAGCGTTGGCATTGCCCAGAATGTCGGCAAGCTGCTGCTGGATGAGCTGAAAGCGCGCCAGCTCCTTGCCAAATTGTTTGCGCCCCAACGCGTAGGAACGGGCTATGTCAAAGGCTGCCAATTGGATCCCCGCGGCCTGCCATCCCACCCAGGCGCGGGAATCGCGCAATAGATCATTGGCGCGGGAGAACTCAGTGGCGCCGGGCAGGAGGTTCTCCGAAGGAATGCGGACCTCGTCCAATACGATGTCCGCATTCTGCATGATGCGCAGGCCGATCTTGTTCGAAATCTTGGTGGCCGCATACCCGGGGCGGTCGGTCTCCACGATGAAACCCTTGATGTGCCCGTCGGATTCATCACGAGCCCAAACCAAGGCGAAGTCGGCAATCGTCCCTGCCCCTATCCAGCGCTTGGCACCGCTGATGACCCATTCGCCGCCGTCGCGCCGCGCCGTCGTCGAGAGCCCTCCGGCGATGTCCGAGCCGTGGTCCGGTTCGGTGAGTGCGAAGGCGCCCAGCTGGGTGAAAGCCTCAAGCCCGGGCAACCACTTGCGCTTCTGCTCGGGGGAACCTAGCTCATCAATCATGCCGACAATGAGCTCGTTGTGGATCCCCACCAGCGCTGAAAGAGACACGTCCGCGCGGGCCACCTCGGTGTACATGAGGCCCTTGAAGAGCTTTGAGGAACCGTCGGTTTGAAGCCCGCCCAGCCCGAACTTAGCCATGTCCGCCAGCAGCCCGAACGGAAATTCCTCCCGGTTCCAGTAGTCGATGCTCGCAGCCCGGATCCGCGCCTGCAGGAACTCCCTGACCTCCAGGTACCGGGCACGCTCCTCCGGGGGGAGCAGGTCAATAACATGCATCAAGTCCGCCTCCGGGTAAGGAGGCAGGATGCGTTCTGATGCCGCACCGTTGGTAACGGTGCCGGCAGCTTTTTCGTCGAGCATTAGACCCCTTCGTCATGTCCCGCATAGGCTCTTCCAAACCCTTGGATGTCCTAGTATATTGCAAGGTGATGTGGATCACTAGGCGGGATGCTTCGGCGAAGGTGCCAGGGAACCCGAAAGCGAAAGGTGGACTATGACAGTCACAGACGACTTCCGTGCGGCCCGGGACAGGCTGCTGGAACTGCGCGAAGACTACAAACTGGCTCACGCCGAGTTCCAGTGGCCACGCTTTGAGGAATTTAACTTCGCCCTCGACTGGTTCGACCAGATCGCGGCAGACGAGACCAGAGGCAACAAGCCCGCGCTGGTGATCGTGGAACAGGACGGCAGCTCCACGCGCCGCACGTTCAAGGACCTCTCGCAGCGCTCCTCCCAACTCGCCAACTGGCTGCGTGACCAAGGCGTCAAACGCGGCGACCACATGATCATCATGCTCGGCAACCAGGTTGAGCTGTGGGAACTCATGCTGGCAGGCATCAAGCTGGGCATTGTCATGATCCCCACCACCACCCTCATGGGCGCCCGCGATCTTCAGGACCGGGTGGAGCGCGGCGGGGCAACCTGGGTGGCCGTAGGAAGTGCCCACATCGGCAAGTTCGCCGACGTCGAGGGCGGCTACACGCTGATCGAGGTCGGATCCGAGAGAACCACCGCCGAGGCAAGACAGTACGCAGACTCATACGACGCCGGCACGGAATTTACGCCCGACGCCCCCACCCTCGCTGATGACACATTACTCCTCTACTTCACCTCCGGAACCACCTCGCGCGCCAAGCTGGTGGAACACACGCACACGTCCTATCCGGTGGGTCACCTGTCCACCATGTACTGGATTGGGCTGGAGCCTGGCGACGTCCACCTGAACGTCGCCTCTCCCGGCTGGGCGAAGCACGCTTGGTCCAACGTCTTCACACCGTGGATCGCCGAGGCCACCGTCTTCATCTACAACTACCAGCGCTTCGACGCCGCCGCCCTCATGAACCAAATGGGCAAAGAAGGCGTCACAAGCTTCTGCGCCCCGCCCACCGTCTGGCGCATGCTCATCCAAGCCGACCTCACCCAGCTCACTCACCCTCCGCTTAAGGTGGTCTCTGCCGGTGAGCCACTCAACGCGGAAGTGATCGGCCAGGTGGAAAAGGCCTGGGGCGTCACCATCCGCGACGGATTCGGTCAGACCGAGTCAACGGTCCAGATCGCCAACACGCCTACGCAGCCGGTCAAAATCGGTTCCATGGGACGGCCGCTCCCCGGATACGACGTCGTCCTGGTGGACCCGGTCACCGGGGAGGAAGCCGACGACGGCGAACTCTGCTTGCGCTTGGACCCCCGGCCCGTGGGGCTCATGAAGAGCTATTTCGGGGACGAAGCCAAGACGGCCGAAGCATTCCGGGATGGTTACTATCACACGGGCGATATGGCCAGCCGGGACGCCGACGGCGTCATCACCTATGTGGGGCGGGATGACGACGTTTTCAAGTCCTCCGACTACCGTTTGTCGCCCTTCGAACTCGAAAGCGTCCTGATCGAACACCCCGCAGTGGCCGAAGCCGCCGTCGTTCCTTCGCCTGATGCCGTGAAGCTGTCCGTGCCCAAGGCGTTCGTCGTGTTGGCCGCGGGCTATGAACCCGGGCCCAAGGTTGCGGAGGACATTTTGAAGTATTGCCGTGAGCATTTAGCACCGTTCAAGCGCATCAGGCGGCTGGAATTCGGCGAACTGCCCAAAACGATTTCCGGCAAAATCAGGCGCGTGGAACTGCGCGGAACCGAGGTCGCCCGGCACGGCGACGGCCCGCTGCCCTCCGGATTGGGCGTGGAATACACGGAGGAAGAGTTTCCGAACCTGAGAGACTAGCCACCCGGGACACTAGGCCGATCATGTAACCGAAGGAGGCCCATGGGCACCCCTCTCCCCCGCGACCCCATCGCCGACGCCCAGCGCAACTGGGAACGGCATGGCTGGGGCGATGTCGCCGCGCCCATGGCCGCCATCACTGCGATCATGCGCACGCAACAGATTCTGCTCGCGCGCATCGAAACAGTTCTGAAACCGTTCGGGCTGACGTTCGCGCGCTACGAACTGCTGGCGCTGCTGAGTTTCGCCCGCAGCGGCGCACTTCCCATGAACAAGGCCAGCGCGCTGCTGCAGGTCCATCCCACGTCGGTAACCAACGCCGTGGACCGCTTGGAAAAAGCCGCCTTGGTGGCTCGTTCCCCGCACCCAACAGACGGCCGCACCACCCTGATCGAGCTCACCGCAGAGGGCCGCACCTTGGCGAAGAAAGCGACGGCGGCGCTTAACGCCGAGGTTTTCGGCAAGTCCGGCTTTGGGCCCGACGACGTCGATCACCTTATCCGCGTCCTGGGCACCTTCCGCAGGGATGCCGGGGATTTCACGGAGGAATAAGCTCCCTACGTTCTGGCGGGGTGGTGCCCTGGCAGGGGTGGGGCCTTGGATTGGTACGTGTGGCCTGTGGGGGTGCTGATTTCAAGGGTGTGCGCGTCGGCCTGTACTACCCGGGTGGTCCAGCCGGGGTTTTCTTTAGTGTGGTTGCAGGCTTCGCACAGTCCTGCGCCGTTGGTGAGGTTCGTTTTTCCGCCGGACTGCCAGGAAACCACATGGTCAATATGCCGGATGGGCGCATCACAATACGGCGTCCGACAGGTGTCGTCACGGGTTTCGATGAATCGTCTGAGACGGCCGGTAAAAAGCCGGGCCTTGGAGTCCGTGGCGAGGAGTTCCCCTGTGCCCGGTGCTGTGTAGAGCCGGCGAAGCCAGACATCAAGCTCCTGGTCCGGGTTCGCCGGCCCGGGGCCGGCTGCCGGTCCCAATCCGAGCAGTTCCCGTCCCCATTCAGCCGGGACGACTCCGTACCCCTTCAGCCGGGCCGGTTCACTATCACCTTGGAAAAGCGTCCGCTCGGTCATGACAAGGTCCAGGTTGATCCCCGAAAACCCGCCCGGTGTCCCGGTGACGCGTTCAACCAGAGTGTCGGCCATGACCTGGCCACGGGTCGGGACAACCCCGCCAGACGCACCATGACCGCTGGAACGGGCCGAGTCAGCGGCCCGGGTCAACGCGGCATAGACAGCCACGCCCTGGGCGACCGGCAACAGCGCCGTCAAATACGTCATGGTATCCGGCGCCGGACGCAGACTCACCGTCCGCTCAGCAGCGGCGCGACTGGCACGACCCGCCACCGAGCGCGGATCACGCCGATACGCAGCAGCCTTCACCGCCGCAACAATGGCCCTGTCGCCCTTGCCATCAAAGGTTCCGGTGTCCGCAGCCAACTCCTCGTCCACCGCAGTCCGGTCCTCAACAGACAAACACGCAGTTTCCTTCACAAGGAGAGTGGCCCGCCATTCATTCAAGAGCCCGGCCCGCAACGCAGCCAAAGTGTGGGGCATCTCCACCACCAACGCCTTTGCAAAGCCAAGCAACCTGGACCCGCGGTTCGGGGACTCCCGCCTCGCCAACGCCACCTGAGCACCCACCCCCTGACCACGCTCGGACGCAGGAACACCAGCTTCGGCCTGCTCGGCGCGCTGGGCAAGATCAAAAGCCACAGCAACCCGCGCCTGCAACGCGGTGATCGCCGACTTCATCTCCTCCAACACCCGCAACTGTTCGATCAAATCACCACTGACGGTGCTGGACGGAGCCGCGTGCTGAACGTTCGCAGGGAAGATAGGAACAAGGGCACGAGACATCCCTGCCGCCACTCGACTTTCCCCAATCCGCTCCATGAACTAACCATGTCAGCAGGCACCGACAATATAACGTCGTTGATCGCCCGGGCGCCCCAGTTGGGGCAGCGCACCGAGGGAGTCCCTCAGAGGACCTCCCTTAAGCGGGACTCCCTAACACCCCGTAGACCTGATGTTCTGAAGTCATGACCACCACCATTTCCACCGTCAAGACCCGGCGTTTGCCACTGGTGACGTACGTTCTGGCTGCCGGTGTGTTCCTGATGGGAACCACCGAGTTCATTGTGGCGGGGATCCTGCCTGAGATTGCGGGCGACCTTGGGGTGTCCGTAGCCAACGCCGGCCTCATGATTACGGTCTTCGCGGTGGGCATGATCGTGGGCACCCCCACCATGTCCATCCTGACGCTGAAGCTGCCGCGCCGACTGACGCTGAGCCTCGCACTGGTGGTCTTTGCGGCTGGTCACGTCGTCGTGGCGCTCACTTCTGACTTCACCCTCATTCTTGGCGCACGTTTCCTCACAGCTTTGGCGACGGGCGCTTTTTGGGCGGTAGCCGCCGTCGTGGGTGCCAAAGCCGCAGGTGCAGCCTCAGCGTCGCGGGCGCTGGGCGTCGTGTTGGGCGGTGGCATGCTCGCAAATGTTGTTGGTGTGCCGCTGGGTGCGTTTGCCGGACAGGTGATCGGTTGGCGAGGCCCCTTCTGGGCTTTGGCTGTTCTGGCGCTGGCGGCGGCCGTTGTGGTGTACCGGCTAGTCCCGGTGGGGCCGGAATCCGGGCCCACCCCGTCCGTGCGCGCTGAGCTTGCCAGTATGCGTGACGCGAGGGTTTGGCTTGTCCTGGCGGGCTGCGCGATCGTGTGCGGATCATCCTTGGCTGCTTACAGCTTCATCTCACCGCTACTCACTGAGAACACGGGAATGGCCGCTTCCGTGGTGCCGTTGGTTCTGGTGGCGTACGGTGTGGGCGCCTTCATTGGCTCCAATCTGGGCGGTCATTTCGGCTCTCACCACCCCTATCCGGTGCTGTTCGTCGCGGCAGGTATGACCTTCCTGGTGTTGGGTGCCCTTTCCTTCCTCTCCCATAACGCCGTGGTGACAGTGGTCCTGATCTTCCTGCTGGGCCTCTTCGGCATGGCCACCAATCCGATTCTGATCGGCAAAGCCGTAGGTTATGCCGGACATGCACCCACCTTGGCCTCGGCTTTCAGCACCTCAGCTTTCAACCTCGGCACGGCCGTGGGATCGTGGATTGCCGGTTACGCCTTGGAGTCCGCGTTTGGAGCCACGGGTCCTGTGCTGGTGGGGGCAAGTATCGCCGCGCTCTACTTCCTACCTCTCACACTCTTGATGCTCAAGGATCGGAAGCAAGCCAGCCTCGCTGAGTAGCGGCAGCGCCGCCGTCGTTTGACGTGATCATCCGTGAGGAAAACCCGGACAGCCGGGACTCCCCGAGCCTGCTGCCTCTACCCTGAAAGAGTTCAACGGCCGGGATGAGATCGCTGATCTCCCCAAGCCTGATCAGTGACCAGCGACACAGTGAACGTCAACACGCAAGCAACGGCGGGCCTTGCACTAGGAGGAGTGTTGCGGGTGTTCCCCTTTCTCACGTCGGGGCCGAGTCATTCCGCGAAACGGTCCTGCGGGAGGATGACAGGCGACCGATCATGGACGGGACTTATCTGGGGGTAACTCGATGATGAGTCACGTGGCCGTGGCTTCGGAATTCGACCGTGCCTTCGTTTTATCCTCGGGGTGTGAGCGACGTTGCTCAAGCATCTGCAAAAGGCCAGTTCAGGGCCGAGCGGGCCATGGCATCCACTGGAGAGACGGCATGGGTCGTCATCGACTCTGACTGGAACTTGCACGTGGAGGCCTGCGCCTATCTGGCTTCGCTGCGGGCAGCGGATCGCTCATCCAACACTGAACGTGTTTACGCCGGCCGGGTAGCGCTGTTCCTGAATTACTGCGCACTTTCCGGGATGGACTGGCATGATCCCGAGTTCGCGGAGCTGCACACGTTTCTTCGCTGGTTAGTCACTGAGCCCCTCCAACGGCCTGGCGGGACCGGCCCCGCGCGGTTGAGATCGAAGGCCACGGCGAACGCGATCGTGACTACGACCAGTGAGTTCCTTAAATTCGGTGCGAAGCTCGGCTGGGTCGCAGCGCGAGTACCGAACTTACTGTCACAACCGAAGTATCTGCGCTATGTGCCTCCCGGATTCGATATCGGAGAGCGGGATCAATTCCGCACAACTCGGGAACGGACCCTTAAGTTTCGGACGGACACGACCGAACCCGCGTTACTCACGGAAGATGAAACTGCCGCAGTGGTATCCGCGGCCGCGAACGCGCGCGACCGGTTTCTAGTCACGGCACTGTTGGAGACTGGAATGCGCATCGGCGAGGCGTTGGGGTTGAGGCGTTCCGATTTACACTTTCTGGCCCGCTCGGAAGCGTTGGGCTGCGGCATTCCCGGGCCTCATCTGCACGTCGTTCGACGGACTAACGAGAACGGCGCCCTCGCTAAGTCCCGCTACCCACGAACGATCCCCGTGACACAACAGATGGTGGACAGCTACTCCGACTACCAATTTGAGCGGGACATATTCGATCGTGGGCCCGATAATGATGCCGTTTTCGTCAATCTGTTCCGTGAACCACGTGGCCGGTCAATGAGCTACGCGAACACCAAGGAGATGGTGGATCGTTTGGCCGGCGGCTGCGGCTTCGCCGTCCGGCCCCACATGCTCAGACACACTGCTGCGACGAGGTGGATCGAAGCCGGAGTCGACCCCGATATCGTGCAGGCCCTGTTGGGCCACGTGTCTTTCAGTTCCACCGAGCGTTACATTCATGCGTCGAAGGAACGGATGCGGGAAGCCGTCGAGCACACCGCCAAGACCAGGAGGGAAACCCCCCAAGTGAACCGCTCTGCGATCACCGAATCAGCAATTCACCACTCCAGGCGCACCCGTCCAGCACTTGCCGTCGATAACGAGGCTTGGCAGCACTGGCTGGAAGAACGAATAGATCCAAACTGGCGCCCAGGCGAATGGGACCCCGGCACCTGGTTTTTTGACGGCGACCAGGGCCGCGACGGCAACATGATCACACGATGCCCTGTCCAGCGCTGCGGAGCGAAACTCGAGGGCGACGCTCTCTGCACTGCATGCAGGAAAGCCTGGAGGACCTCCGGTCTTGCGCTGGACGTCTTTACCACTTCATATTTGGCGGCGCGCGCTAAGGTCCGTCCGGGCGCACAAGCCGAAGGATGTCTTGTCAGAAATGGCACTGCTTCTTGTGCGCGGCCGGCGGTCTGTCAAGGTCTCTGCCGAAGCCACTACGGCCAGTTACATTATCGGCAGAACCGCAACAACTCCCTTAGCCTTCAAGCCTGGCTTGCCGCCGGCCAGGACCCTTACCCAGCAAATGAGGGCAGCTGCGCAGTGCCCCGATGCGAACAGTTTCCGTATCCGCGGGACGGGCTTTGCCGTTACCATCACGGACTCTACCGGCGCGAAGGAATCGGAACGCCAGCCTTGGAGTGGGCTGCCACTGCCCACCCGCATTTGACCGCAGGTCAGTTCTCGATGGTCCCGTTGCGTCCGCTCGTCCGTGTGGAGATGCTTTACGCCCTTCAACGCCGAGACGCGTCGGGCGATCGAATTCTACCCAAGATGCTTAGGAGTCTTATCTCTGATGTAAGGGATCTCGATCATCTTTTTGGGTTGGCTCCAGATCAGTTCAGCCCGATTCATGGCATCAGTAAGGAGTTGGACAGCCACCGAGGCGATATCGTCCACTGGCTGCAGGCTGGCTACGAGGAGATGACTGGCGCCGATCCCACCAAGCGCTTGGTTTGGGACTTCCGGACCCTCGACCTGCGAGGCAGCGCTCGGACCAATCACCGCCGGACCCACAGCGGACGAGCTGATTTCACCGTTATCAGCCAGACTTGGCTTAGGGACCTTGCCATGGAGAAGTGTCGGACGTTCACAACAAGCACCAAGGTCGTAGAACTCCTCACCGCTGTAGAAGTGGCTTCACGGGCGCTTGAGGCTACTGCGGACGGCGGGCACCACGTCGGGAAGCTCGGACCCGAGCATCTGGACGCCATAACTCAGGCCTTCAGGGGTTGGGCACACCCTGACGGTCAACCTCGCAGCACTACCCGCCGCTATGTCAGTCTTGAGGCGGTGTTCTCCTTGGTGGACTTCGGCCGACGCTCCCGCATGATGAAAGGCGTCACCGACGCTTTCCTGAGGGACCCTCGGGCCCACAGGCTCCAACTAGAGCCAAAGTTCAGGGATGAAGTCGGCAAAGCCATTCCAGAGGCAGTCATCACCCACCTCGATCAGAACCTGGCCCAGCTCGAATGCAATGCAAAATACCCCGACATGACCGAAGACCATCAGCGCCTCATGATCCGAACCCTCTACATCGTCTTGCGCGACACCGGACGACGGCCAAATGAAGTGTGCTCACTTCGCAATGACTGTATTGATTTCGACCACGACGGACCTGTACTGATCTGGGACAACACCAAAGCCGGCCGAAAACGACGCCGCCTGCCGATCCCGTCCAGCACGGCCGAATCCATTGCCGCGTGGCGTGCGGTCAGAGACACGCTATTCACTGGTGACTCCCGTGATAACTACCTCTTCCCCTCTGGAACACCCGATCGCATCGATCCCCACTTCCGAACGGCAAGCCTTGGCAGGTCCCTAAGAATCTGGGTCGATCGGATGACAAACCTACTCAGCGATGCAGTCGATGCCCATGGCGACCGCATCAACTTTGACCCTTTGAAAATATATCCCTACGCATTCCGCCACTCCTACGCCCAACGCCACGCTGACGCCGGCGTCCAAATAGATGTCCTGTGTGAGCTGATGGATCATCGCAGTATCTCGACCACTCAGGGCTACTACCGTGTGAACCTAAAACGAAAGCGCCAAGCAATCCGAACCCTGAGCAAGCACGTCACGGACCGCCACGGAATCGCCACTCCAACCGCATCAAGCACCACATATGAGATGCGTTCAGTGGCTGCCCCATTTGGGAACTGCGTCGAGCCCTCCAACGTCAAGGCAGGCGGAGGAAGCTGCCCCATTCGGTTCCAATGCTCAGGCTGCGGCTTCTACCGCCCTGATCCGTCCTACCAGCCCGTCATTGAGGACCACATCCGCTCACTGAAGGCTGACCGCGAGACAGCAGCTGCGATGGACATCGATCCATACGTGCTGCGCAATCCCGATGACCAGATCGAAAGCTATCGGCATGTGCTCGGCGCCATGAAGGAGCGTCTCGACGCCCTACCGGAGGAGGAGCGATACGAAGTAGAGCAGGCCAGCACCCTGCTACGCCGCTTACGCGCCGGAAACAGTGGCCGAACATCGCTGCCCCTGACCGTCAAAACCCGGGCTCGCACCTCATGACGGCCAGAGCGACCGGTCAACCCACCAGGACGCCCGCTCAGGTCCTGCTGGAATCCCGGCAGAAGGACAGTCGGCAGAAGCGCGCAGCTGTGACCCAGCAACTCGGCGCGATGTTCAGGGATGGTGATCCCATCACCTTCATCAAAGTCGCACGCAGGGCGAACGTCTCCACATGGCTCGTCTATTCACCCGGCATTCGAGAACAGATCCAAGAGGCTATCACCAAGCAACGCCAATGCGAGCAAACCACCAACCAGCCAGCAGGAATCGATTCCCTCCGAACCGATTTGGCACTTGCCAGGCAAGAGATCAGCGCCCTCCGGCACGAACGCGAAGAACTGCGTGGCAGCCTGAGGCAGGCTCTTAGCCGCCAATTAAACGACCTCAGCGCCGCCCCGCTGGTCGATCGTCTTAACCGTCTCGCGAGCGAACTGGCGGAAGCTCACGCTTCCAACACCGACCTGAACCTACAGATCATAGCCCTACAGGACGACCTCAGCGCGGCTCGAACCAGCCTCCGTAGCATGATCCGAGACCAAAACACCGACATTCCCAGATAGCGTCGCCTCGCACAGCCCTTGAAAGTGCAGCCATACGCGAATTTGGCCGCGCATTTATTGTCGCCCCGCTGTGCGCAGGATCGCAGAACATGGCCACAAACGCACAACGCCTGTCGGGACCTGCCCGGCTTGTCTCGAATCACTACTCAACTAGTCACAGCCGTCACGTTTATCTGGGCCAATGAGCGATGGCCGATGGCGTGCTCTCGAATGTCGAGTAGTTTGCGTTCGCCCAACGGCGTGAAAATCCATACGAAGCCAAGGTGCGGATCGATCACATCGGCTGTGCCTTGCCATCTGGCACCAGTTCTGTCCCACGCCTCTACGTGGTCACCGTTGACAAGCCCCGCTAGCGTCATAAGGCTGGCGAGGGACTGTCTCCTGTTCATGGACGTACCCGTCCACACAGCTTGCTTCTTGGGATGGGCATGAATGCTCTCCTTACCGGTGGTCCTGCCCGGCGCCAACCAAGCAGGACCACCGGTTCCTTGTAGTCGGTCAGGCCTTCCAGACCGTTTTGATATTGGTGAATTCACGGATACCGACGGCTGAGAGTTCGCGTCCGTATCCTGAGTCCTTGATGCCGCCGAAGGGAACGCCCGGGAACGAGGCAGTCAGCCCGTTAACGAAGACGCCGCCGGCCTCGATTTCCTGTGCCGCCCGCTCCCCTTCTGATGGGTCGGCAGTCCATATGCTGGAGCTGAGACCGAAGTCTGAGTCGTTGCTCAGCGCGATGGCTTCATCCAGTGAGGCGACTTTATAGAGGCAGGCAACGGGTCCGAAGCATTCTTCGCGGTAGATGCGCATGTCGTCGGTGACGTCGGTGAGGACTGTCGCCGGGTAGAACCAGCCAGCACCCGCAGGTATCTCGCCGCCGCAGCGTACGGTTGCGCCCTTGGACCGTGCATCGTCAACGAGCTCGTGGACGTCTGATCGTCCGCGTTCGGTCGCCAACGGCCCGAAGCTGGTTTCAGAATCGAAGGGGCTGCCCATGGAAGTGGCTGCCATTCCTGCGACGAAGAGTTCCTCGAACCGGTCATAGACATCGGCGTGCACATAGAAGCGCTTCGATGCGATGCAGGACTGACCTGTGTTCTGCAGCCGTGCGGTAACAGCTTGTGCCGCCGCCTTGTCGATGTCTGCTGAGGGCATCACGATGAAGGCGTCCATACCGCCAAGCTCCAGGACGCTTCGTTTGATGTTCCGCCCGGCTGCTTCAGCCACGGAGGCCCCCGCGGCGACAGATCCAGTCAGGGTAACGGCTCGGATTCTGGGGTCATCGACCAAGGGAGCGACGTCTTTGCCTTCGACGAGCAGGGTCTGGAATGCGCCGTCAGGGAAGCCTCCCCTCTTGAACAGATCGCCGAGGTAGAGCGCGCACTGGGGAACGTTGGAGGCGTGCTTGAGCAAGCCGGTGTTTCCTGCCATCAGCGCCGGCGCGGCGAAGCGCATAGCCTGCCAGATGGGATAGTTCCATGGCATGACGGCCAGTACGATGCCGATCGGATCGTAACGGACGCTGAGAGCGGAGGCATTGACTTCTGCTGGTTCAACGGGCGTTTCGTGGGCCAGGTACGTTTCTGCGTGGTCGGCGAAATGGCGCATGCCCGTAGCTGACTTCAGTACCTCGTACCTGGCCGTAGCGAAGGTTTTGCCCATTTCGGTGGCGATCAGCCGGGCGACGTCGTCTGCTTCCTGGTCTAGGATGGCAGCTGCTGCGTGCATCCAGTTGGCGCGGTCTTCGAAAGTCGTTGCACGTAGTTCCAGGAAAGCGCCCTGGGCCTTGGCGATTCGTTCTTCAACTTCGGTCGCTGTGTGTGGATCGAACTTCTTCAGTGTCGTACCGGTGGTTGGGTCGATGGTGGCGATGGCCATGGTGTTTTCCTTATTCCGTGCAGATTATTGATGGGTTGTCGGTCAGAGTGCGGCCGTGGCGAGTTGGCGGCCGATGTAGTCGCCTTGGCGCAGTGACAGGGCCATGATGGTGAGCGTCGGGTTGGCTGCGGCTCCGGTGGTGAACTGGGATCCGTCGGAGATGAAGAGGTTGGGCACGTCGTGGGTCTGGCCGAAGCTGTTGACGACGCCCTCGGAGGGCTTGGTGCTCATGCGGGCTGTCCCCAGGTTGTGTCCCGAAGGCATTCCAGGGGCGCGGGTGGTTCGTAGGGCGCCGACGGATTTGAACAGCTTTTCGCCTTGGGCGTAGCCGTGGTTTCGCATGGCCACGTCGTTGGGGTGGTCGTCGTAGTGGACGACCGGCGCGGGAAGCCCCAGCGAGTCCTTCAATGAGTCGCTCAGGGTGACCCTGTTGGTTGGCTGAGGCACGTCTTCGCCGCAGATCCACATCGCAGCGGTCCTGGTGTAGGCCTCGACTTTGGAGGTGAAATCAGGTCCCCAAGCGCCGGGACTCATGAAGGTGGTGAACGATGGGAGTCCTTGGGCGATCAGTTCGAGGTAGTAGCCTCCGGCGAACCCTCGGGCGGGGTCGTGCCTGGATTCGTCGGCGATGATGCCGGCCATGGGCTCGCCGCGATACATGTGGACTTCGTGGTCGAATTCGGCGTAGACCACTCCGGTGGTGTGGCGCATGTAATTGCGTCCAACGTGTCCGGATGAGTTGGCCAGCCCGTCCGTGTGGCCGGAGGTGGCCGAGAGCAACAGCAGGCGGGGGGTTTCGATGGCGTTTCCTGCCACGGCAACCATCCGGGCCCGTTGTCGGTGCAGCACGCCGGCCTCGTCGGCGTAGACAACACCGTCCGCCTTGCCTTCGGCGCCAAGGGTGATCTGGACTGCGTGGGAGTTGGCGCGCAGCTCCATGAGCCCGGTGGCCAGGGCTTTGGGTATTTCGCTGACGAGCGGTGACCACTTGGAGCGGCCTTTGTCCCCTGCCATGGCGAAGCCATCCTGGACGGTGCCGGGGCGCCCGTCGTAGGGTTCGACGTTGGTTGCGTAAGGGCCGGTGGAGTAGTGCCGGTAGCCGATGCGTTCGGCGCCGTTGGCCAGGACCTTATAGCCGTTGCTGGCAGGCAGCGGTGGGCGGCCGCCGCGATGCGAGACTCCCATGGCCGTCTCCGCAGCGGAGTAATAGCTGTCAAGTTCGCTGAGTTCGACGGGCCAGTCGGCGAACGATGCCTGGGAAATGGGCCCGTACTGGGTGCGGGTTTTGAATTCGTGGGCTTTGAAGCGCGGTGTCAGCCCGGTCCAGAACGTCGCGGTTCCTCCGACGACTTTGCCGTTCCATGCCGGCAGTGCGGGGAAGTCCTTGGCCAGGCTCCACGACCCCGTGGCCAGGCGCGGGTCCTGCCAGCTGAGCTGATTGAACGCCCGACGCTCGTCATTGACGAATTGTTCGTTCGGGATGTACGGGCCGGCTTCGAGGAGAACAACTTTCAGGCCCTGTTGGACCAGCCTCAACGCCAAGGTCGCCCCTCCCGGGCCGGAGCCGATAATGACTGCTACGTCGGCATCGGTTGTCTCGTATGTCTTCATCGTGGGGTCCTTGCAAGGTCGTTTGTCTTTTGCGGCTGCCCTTCGATGGGGCCGATCTCGATGAGGGGTTCAGGTGCTTCCGCGGTTCTGGGCTCGGGGAGCCAGTCCAGGTCGTTAAACCCGCGGTTGAGGTATCCGCCGTGTTCGAAGGAGGAACCGGGGTATCCGATGAACTCCCACACCTCGTGGTCGTCGTAGAGGTGGAACAGGACCAGTGTCCTGAGCGATTCAAAGAATGCGGTCCGGTCAAGAGCGTGCAGCAGACAATTGACGGCGCCCGGGTCCATCCCCAGGAGCGGAGTGCTTGCGGCAAGATGGAGATCTCGTAGTCCATCGCGCAGCAGGTGCCACAAGGCCGCGTCTATTGCGGCTTGATCAATGACTTTCGCTACCGCCCGCTGGTATGGCTCGTCCCGCAAACCCTCGTGGGGGTAAAGACCCTTGGCGAGGACCACAAGTTCAGCTATGTGAGTGGCGGAGAAGAGGTCGGGGTGTCGTGTCTGTAGCTTGATGGACGCCATGGTGTTCATGCCTTTCGTGTGAGCGTCTGCGGCTGGGCAAGTGGGCTGCAGAAGAGCTGCAGCCCACCTGTATTTCGCCGTCTAGGGGATGACCCGCTGCTGCCACACCTGGGGGAATCCCGGAAGGTCTTCGCCACCGGATGCTGCGTAGTGCGTGTCCGGCATTCCTTGGTTGGTCGCCAGGACCGTGTCCAGTTCTTTAGCGGTCACTGGGATCTGTGGCAGAACCCAGTCCTTGGGAATGGCCTGTCCCTGGAACAGCTGGGCGGCGGCAAGGAGCGCTGTCCTCCACTGGTAGGCGTCATAGACCGAGGCGAAACCCTTGAAACCTTTGGCTTTCCAGGCGCGAAGGTAGGCCAAGTTGTCTTCGCCGGTCACGACGGGAATGTCCTTGCCGGCATCTTCAAAGGCCTCGATGGCGGGGACGGCTTGATCTCCCAGGTCCACCCAGACGGCGTCCACGTTTCCTTTGGCGATTTCGTCCGTGACGATGGACTTGATCTTGGTGGGATCTGCACCGGTGATGTAGTCGGTGTACTTCAGTCCTGCTTCGTTGAAAATGTGCTGAGCCGCGGCCCAGCGCTGCTCGAAGACGTCGACACCGGCAGCTGTCCGCAGCACGACGACGTGTCCGCCCGGCTCGACGTTGTCCTTGATGAAGGAAGCCGAATCCATTCCCCAGGCCATCCCTCCGACTGAGTGGATGAAGGTGGTTCCGCAGTTCGTTCCTGCGCCACGGTCAAAGATGATGACCGGCTTCCCGGTGCTGCAGGCCCGTTCGACTGCGGGCGCTGTCGCCTGAGGAGAGTTGGGGGCGATGATGAAGGCGTCACAGGACTTTTCGTTGACGAAATAGTCGATGTCAGCGACCTGAGTGTTGTCGCTGTCCTGCGCGTTGCGGGTTTCCAGCTCCGAGATGATGCCCTGCTTCTGAAGTTCCTTCAGCTGTTCGTTCATGGTGATCCAGCCGGTCTGGCGCCATGTGTTGCTCAGTGCCGCGTTCGAGAAACAGACCTTTGCCGGTCCTGAGGCTTTGAACGCTCCGGCTTCGACCATCGGGCCGGGGAGGTACTGCAGGTACGGTTTGGCCGGATCACCTGTGAAAGTTGCCGTTCGCTGTGAGTTTTCCAGATCGTACTTCTGCTGGTCGAACCAGCTGTTCTGCGTGGCTGCCTCTGTCGCGGGAGTGGCTGCCGTGCCTCCGGGGGCACAGGCGGACACCGCCAATGCGAGGGCTGCCAGCACGGTAAACGTCGTTGTTCTAGCCGCTGATGTTTGCACGTCTTTCCTTTCAGGGTTTCTCAGTGATGGATTGTGGTGCGGTTGGGTTGGGGGTTTTGGCTGTAGAGGCTTTCCGGCGAAGGAGGATTTTGAAGGCTTTTCGTTTCGTCCAAAGCAGGGGAAGGCCGAGGGCGAGAACGATGATGGCCCCTTGCACGGCGGGTCGCCAAGTGGATTCGACGCCAGCGAAGTTGAGGATCGCGACCAGTGTTTCCAGGACATAAGCACCGGCTACGGCTGAAAGAATGGCACCCCGGCCACCTCCCAAGGCCACGCCGCCGAGCACTACAGCCGTGATGGCAATGAACTCGTAGCCTTGGCCCACAACGGGGCTGACTCCGGCGTAGCCGACCATCAGGATGGCCGCGATGGTTGCTGCGATCGATGACAGGATGAACGCCCTGGTGCGGATCCACCACGGGGCAGCTCCCAGCAGTGCGATGGTTGACTGGTTGTCGCCCACGCCCATCAGCATCCGGCCGAACGGTCGGCGCATCAGCCACACGGCAGCCCCTGCAAGGGCGATGAGTACAAGAACCGAATAGGGGACGAATCCGATCACCGGCACGTTCTGGATACCTCCACGGCCGATGGCCCGGAACGCGTCTGCAGGGTTGCCGCTCGGCGCTCCCCCGGTCAGGTAGAACGTGAATCCCGACAAGATCAGGGTGGTTCCGAGGGTGGTGATGAAGCTGGGGACCCGCAGAAGTGTGGTGAGCAGTCCGTTGACGACGCCGACAGCGATACCGACGACGATCATGAGCACGATGACAGGCAGGATTTGTGCGGGGTCCTGGCCGATGAGGTTGCCGGCGAGCACCACTTGCGCGGAGATCACTGCCCCCATGGATAGATCGAACTCGCCGGCGGCGATAACGAAGTACTGGCCGATCGCGACAATGGCGATGGGCGCGGACCTGCCAATGAACCGTGAGAGCTGCCCGGGTTCGGAAAGACCAGGGTTGTAGAAGGCGAGTATGACCAGCAGTGCCAGCAGGAGGAGATAGATGGCTCCTCCGGGCGTGGACAGTGAGCGGATGGCCCGCGTGGGGAAAGGAAGCCGATTGGTGGTGTACCTGATCGTGGTCATCGGGTTGCTCCGTTGGTGGGACGCGTGGGTGCTGCTTTCTGGATGGCAGCGAACCGTGCGGGTATTTTGATCTGGTTTCGTCTGGCGTAGACGGCGACGGCGACGATGATGATCAGTCCACGGACGACCTCTTTGAGGTACGGGTTGACCTGCATGATGCCCATGACGCTATCGATGGAGGCGAAGATGAGGATGCCACCCAGGGATCCCCAGATGGATCCTTTACCACCGGCGAGTATTGCCCCGCCGACGACGACTGCTGCGATGGACAGCAGATCGTAGCCTCCCTGTGTTCCGACCTCCGGGCTGCCTACACCCAGCCTGGATACGATGACGAGTCCTGCGACGCCGGCCAGCAGTCCTGAAATTGTGTGGGCGACGAGGGCTGGCACGGCACTCCGGATTCCTGACATTGTTGCCACGTTGGCGTCTCCACCGACGGCATACAGGTGAAGTCCGGTCCGGGTTTTGCTCAGGAAAAGAGCGACAATGACGAGGCAAACAGCCATGCCGATGGTGGTGACGGGGATGACTCCCAGCGTGGCTGTGCCGATGGCGGTCAGTTCCGGGGATGCCTTGCCGGTGGTGCCCCGATAGTTGGTGAACAGATACCCGGAGATGATGAGTCCGGTGCCGAGGGTGGCAATGAATCCGTTGATTTTCACCAGTCCTACGAGGACTCCGTTGACCAGGCCAACTGCGGCCGCTGCGAGCAGTGCCGTGGCGATGCCAGCTGCGAAGTTGGTGGATTGTCCGGCCATGACTCCGGCGGAGAGAACACTGGACAGGCTCAGTACGAACGGAACGGAGAGGTCCAGGCTTCCCAGCAGGATAACCAGTGTTTGTCCGATCACCACAAGGCCCAGGACTGTGGTACTGGTCAGCAGATCCGAGATGTTCCCGGGGGCAAAGAAGTTCCGGCCGTTCGCTGCGGTGATGCAGGCCCCTGCTATGACGACGAGGATAAGTACGAGGTAGACGGTGCCGGTGCTGGAGAGCAGGCTGTTCTTCAAGTCTTTACTGATGGTGCTCATGCCGCTACCGCTTTCGTGTTGACTCCGGCGGCTGCCTGAAGGATACGTTCTTCAGAGGATCCGCCGGGCAGTTCGTCCACCAGGCGTCCGTCGCGCATGACCAGGATCCGGTCGGACATGCCGATGAGTTCCGGTAGTTCGCTGGAGACCATCAGAATCGCGTGTCCGGCCGCGGCCAGTCGGCGCATCAGGACGTACAGAGCGAACTTGGCGCCCACGTCGATGCCTCTGGTGGGCTCGTCCAGGAGAATGATTTGAGGGTCCATGAGCAGCCATTTGGTGAGAACGACTTTTTGCTGGTTGCCGCCGGAGAGGTACTTGATTTCCTGGTCGGGCCCGCGCGCCGAGAGTTCCAGTTCGAGGAACAGCTCGGTCGCCTTCGGCCGGGCGGCAGATGAACGGCGCGGGGAGCAGGCACGGACGCCGGCGAGGGCGTTGTCCATCACGGACTGGTTAAGCAGCAGCCCGGTGGCTTTCCGGTCTTCGGTGACGTGGGCGATGCGTGCGCGGATCCCTTGGCCGGGTGTCTTGATGTTCACCGGCGTTCCGTTGATGCGCACCTGGCCGCGGGTAAAGGGGACGGCTCCGGAAATGCCTTGGAGGACTTCGGTTCGTCCCGCACCTTGCAGGCCGGATACTCCGAGGATTTCCCCCGGGTGAAGATCGAAACTGATGCCGTCAACTGAGTCGTTGCCTGCATCTTCCAGGGACAGTGCCGGCTGGCTGCCGACGGATGCGCCCAAGGCCTTGTCGGGGAAGAAGGTTGACAGTGGACGGCCCACCATGAGCCTGACCAGTTCTTCCTCGGTCAGTTCACTGGTCGGGCGCGTGGCGACCAGTGCGCCGTCTTTGAGGACTGTGATCCGGTCACACAGGCGAAAGATTTCCCTGAGCCGGTGTGAAACGTACAGTACCGACACTCCGCGTTCTTTCAGGTTGGCAATAATCCTGCAGAGCAACTCCACTTCGTGGTCGGCCAATGCTGCTGTGGGCTCGTCCATGGAGATTACCTTGGCGTCAAAGCTCAAAGCCTTGGCTATTTCGACCAGTTGTTGCTGAGCTACCGACAACGTTCGGACGCGGGTGCTGGGGCTGATTGAATCAACGCCCAATGTCTCGAACAGGGCAGCGGTGGCACGGTTCATTTCCCGCCGGGAGACGAACCCCATCACCCGGGGCTCCCTGCCGAGGAAGATGTTCTCGGCCACCGACCTCTCGGGGAGCAGATTGAATTCCTGGAACACCGTCGAGATCCCGGCCAGCTGGGCCTGGACCGGGTGGCTGAATTCGACGTCATCGCCGTCGAGGAGGACTGTCCCCTCATCCCGGGTGTAGACGCCGGCGAGTATCTTCATCAACGTAGATTTGCCGGCACCGTTCTCCCCCACGAGCCCGTGCACCTCCCCCGGCCTGATGTCCAGATCTATTCCGGTCAGGATCGGGAATCCGAAGAATGACTTACTCACTCCTCGTACTTCTAGTGCTAACACGAAAGCCTCTTCTCACTTCGTCGTGACCGCCCTGCGATGGGCGGAAACCGCATTCCTTCGCGGCTTGTCCGGGTAACTGTATGGCGCATACCACATCCTAGTCAAGCATTATCGATAATAGAGAAAGCTTGAAGACTCCTAGATTGGATGTAGAGTGAATCCAGACGGAAGCAGCCGCGCAGCGTCGATAGGGTGCGGTCTGAATGACAGGAAGGCGGAGCACTCATGGCGGATGGTGCCTCAAAGCGACTGACCAGAACGACGGTCACCAGCCAGGTACGCGACTTCATCGTGATGGAGATCGCCCAAGGCCGCCTCGCTCTCGGCTCCCCTGTACGCGAGATGGACATAGCGAGCCAGCTCGGCACCAGTCAGACCCCCGTTCGGGAAGCCTTCCGTGAACTCGCTGCCCTGGGTCTTCTCGAATCGAGAATCCATGTCGGCACCAGGGTCCGGCAATTCGCGGAGAAGGACCTCGTGGAAGCAGTGCCGATCAGGTCTGCCCTGGAGGGGATCGCCGGCGGACTCGCCGCCAGGAACTTCGATGCCCATGCTGAGGCAATCCGCACCGCCTTCGAAGCCATGAAGGACGCTGCGGCTGAGAACGACAGAATGGTCTTCGCGTCGGCCAGCACTAATTTTCACCGGTCCGTCGTCACAGCTGCAGAGAACAATTCTCTTTTGCGGGCTTGGAACGCCCTCGGCATCGAAGCCATGACGATCATGGCGATGGCTTCGAACGAAACACCGCTCGACGACGCGGCAGAGTCACACCGCCCCATCCTCGACGCCTTGGAAGCCGGGGATCCCGCTGCGGCAGAAGACGCCCTGACCCACCACGTTGCTGCCTATGTTCCGGCGACCGCCCAAGCCAGTCTTGACGAATCCGTCGACCTGCAGGCCGGCTGATCAGAAGCGACGGACGCAGGCGACTCAACAGTAAAGCGCTCATGTCCTCGTCGTGTGCTGATATTGCTATGCCCCGACGAGGCATGAGCGACCTCATGGAATCAGACTTGTGACAAAAAACGTCAGGCAATGTAACTTACGTGCCTCAATCCTTAAGGTCATATTTTCTCTGGCCCAGAGTCCGTTAGCACCAGATAACGTGTCCCAAAGCGTCCTGGGTTGTTGTGGTCAGGACTGTGCAGGTCAGCAGCCAGCGTTTGGGGTCGTCTTCGGGCAGCTCGGGATCGGGCCAGAACTCGTACAGGCCGGCGAAGCCCAGCAACGGTTCCTTCTCCGAGAACAGATAGTTCGGGATCTTCATCCCGTCCTCGGTCTTCTGCCAATCGTAGTAACCCTCGGCCGGAACGATGGCTTCTCCAGATTGGTCTCGCTCCTGGCATTGTTGTGTTTGGAGCAGATCTTCACATCCTTGGCCCGGGACGGCACCAGACCCCACTTTGCGATCAGCAGGCGCCGGTCAAGGGTGCCTTCGTCCTGACGTTCGGCCACGATCGGCACGTTCTGGGTCGGGGCGACGTTCCAGCTCGGCCCCGGAGGGCTGCCTTCAACCTCCTTGGCCTCGAAATGGCTCAGAAGAGCGCTGGTTGCTTTGGACATCACGTATCAGCCGCACATGAGCCCATTCTGCCGCGTGAACTGCTGTTCGAGATGTCGGCGGACGTGCATATCCCCGGCGTGCTATCAGGCTAGATTGCTGCTGGTCTCCTCCTAGGCTGTGTCAACAGACCAAGCAGGAGGGTGCCCGTCGTGGCGGTCGCCAAGCACAGACAACTGTGGGCGACAATGACTCCTATGAATGTTGAGCTGCAGGCCGTCTATCAGATAGGCGATTTGGTCTCCAAATGCCCACACTTGGAACCAGTCATTGGTTCGAATGACAAGACTCTGCTCACTGATGGACACATCGATGTTCATTCTTCTGAAGTGCACAGTAAAGCAACCTTTGACGGACGTGTGAATGTCCAAGTTAAAGGAAGGAAGATAACAGGAAGCACAAAGCATCCTCGGACATTCCAGATCTCAAGGACAGATCTGATCGGATATCTGAAAAATCACGGCGTTCTCTACTTCGTGGTCTTTGTTAATCCTAGAACCCAAAAGAAGATACCGACATATGCATTGTTGAGCCCTTTCAAAATTCAACATCTCCTCAACTCAATGGGCAACCAGAAGCAAATCGGCGTGAGGCTACGTCCGATGCCTTCCGATCCGTTAGCAATAGAGGGGATAGTCAAGCTGGCCCTACAGTCCATCGACGAAAAACCCTCCATGAAGATTGATTCAAAGCAGCTCCAGGATCTAACCAGCATCACCCTCTACACAGATGGGACTCTGGATCTGGATGCTCCAGTGAGATTGACGCACGCTGATCACGACTACACACTCGTATTCGAAACCTCCGGCGGCATGGTCCTAGCCGTCGATGAAGAATTTGTCATCACACCAGCTGAGTATGTTGGTGAAATGCTAACGCAGACCGTCAGTTGCGGAAATTTCATTTTTCATAATCCAACACGACGGCGAGTGGACAGAGACACTGTAGAACTTGAGCTGAGTAAAGGTCTTAAAATAAAGAAGTATGGCACAGGACAAAGTGCCACTGGCTCTATATCCCTGACGATGCGCGAGACTCTGAGGGAGCGGTACAACGACCTCGGCTTCTACCTCACCTGCGCAGATACCTTGGCTTTCAGTATCGACGGCGCTGAAAACAGCGTTGAGGTAACCCTCAACGACGACCAAGAGGAGCTTCGCGGCCACTTCGCGTATCTGACGACCTTGATGTCCTTGTGCGACCGCTTGGGAGTGGATTCAAGCCTTGTCGAGCTGGGACCACTAGAAGGCAAAAGAGGTGACCAACTTGTCGGATTGCACGGAGTCATGTTTGAGGGAGAGGAAATCGCTATCCAACATGATGAACCTGCTGGAAGGATCTTGCAGCCCATGGGGCGTTGGAGTCTGCAACTTCTCGTTACGCGAGATAGCGCCAGCGGCAAGTGGCTGTGCCACGATCTTTTCCATCCACAACTGGCGCAGCAATTCATAGCGAGTCGAGAAGATGAAGCCGGTGAGCTTCAAATTGATCGAGTGACACCATATGAGATTTTGGAAGCCGAACATCTACCGTACACCCTGAATTTGCATTTAGAGAACCTAGTTAATGCATATGATGGTATTCTTGAGTATACGAATGCGGCGGATTATGCCAATTTGACAGTGCTTAAGTTGATTTCTGCAGCAGATGCAGTCGAGGTGCGCCGGTCGGAGTTCTTGGAGGCCGCAGGACGGCTTAATAACTGGCTACTATCGAAGCAAGGGAACCTTCCCATACACCAAATTAATCATTGGCAGATAATCGCCAGAACCGTGCAACTTTCAGAGACCCAACGACTCGAGGTTCGTTCATTGAAGGGTCAAGCAAGCAGGCAGGAAATTGACAATCCAATCGCCGTTGAGACAGCTTGCGCAATCTTGCTTGGCGATAAGGAAGAAGTAGCCTACTACCTGAGCCGCCTCGACGAAATTCAGCAAATCGACTTTCAGAGCTGGCCGATTTGGAAGCTGCATAGTGCTTCAACAGCCTGAGCACGGCTAGCGGCGCGTTGGCGATATGGGGCAAGGGGATGCTGGCCCATTTCCTTGGAAATTAAAGAATCAAGGAGGGACGCGAGCCGGAACGTTCAGCCAGTCCTGTCTTCGGAGATGGCTTCTAGGGCGAGGAGCATCGCCAGCGGTCCGCGAAGAAGCGGCACTGAGCTGTCCGGCGGTCAGCCTTCCGTTCGGGTCTTCTCCGACGCCGGGCGAACGCCTTGGGCGTATTCGCTCGCCGCCCAGGAGGCCAACAGTTGGAGGCGCTCGGCCGACGGCGACCCGGGTTCAGCTGCGTAAATGGTCAGGGTCAATCCTGGTTCTGCGGCCATTTCCAAGCCCTCGAAGGCGAGCGTCATTTCGCCCACCACCGGGTGATTGAACGTCTTGAAACCCGTGCCGTGGTGCCGGACGTTATGTGCGCCCCAGCGAGTGCGGAATTCCTCGCTGCGGGTGCTGAGCTCACCAATGAGATCGTGCAATTCCTTGTTGTGCGGGTCCCGTCCGGCCTCCGTGCGGAGAATGGAAACCGTTATTTCCGCAAAAGCGTCCCAGTCCGGGTAGAACTCGTGGGCGCGCTGGTCCAGGAACGTGAACCTGGCGATGTTGGGCGTCTGGCCCGGCATGTCGTAACAGTCCTTGTAAAACGCCCGGGCCAAGGGGTTCACGGCCAAGAGGTCCATCCGGCCGTTCCGGACAAACGCGGGTCCGGCCGTGACAGCATCCAACGCCCACTGCAGGCTCTGGTGAGGCACATAGGATTTCGAGTTACGGCGCCGCGGAGGCCGGGCAACTGGACTGGCGGCATGCGCAAGGTCGAACA
>Ga0247742_10000311_pt1 | contig 41146 bp, 40 predicted proteins | sample UWRJL208509C2_FD_180944 | JGI IMG/M metagenome (GOLD analysis project Ga0247742, IMG submission 180944) | Plant litter microbial communities from Arlington Agricultural Research Station in Wisconsin, United States - UWRJ-L208-509C-2 | ecosystem: Environmental > Terrestrial > Plant litter >...
ATTCCTAAAATGCCCTACGGGGCAAGCCTGGCCACTTATCTTTGTGTGCCTTTGATCCACAAGAGTTGAGTTTTGGCCCAGTGGAAGGCAGAGAGTCAGAGAAGACAAACTGTTCAGATGGATAACGGGTTACAAATGGTTTGGTGTGGGGGCTCTAGTGGTGGTACAAGAAATGTCTAAAAAGAGGGAGCATGCGACTTCCAAACATGGTGTTCAGCATGGGTGCTGCAAGAACTTTGGTGACTATCAATTATTCACTGACTTTACATCGCCTATCTAAAAGCCGTCGCTCAGCTTGGCATCGAAATGCAGGGCTTTGGATCATGGAGTAGGTCAAATTATCACCTGATGCACTCAAAGCTCAATGTGCGCTCAGTGCGTGCCGCAAATGTGTTCATGTCTTTGGGGACCCAGGCATATTGATCATATTATGTCATCTAGCATTGTGGGAAAATGTAGGCCATGATAGCCTATTAGCAGATGCTGTGCAGCTACCGATCTCCATAGAGGATTGACCTTCACCGGTTTCTGAAAGCAGATGGAGAGGGTGGCTGCCGAGCGGTGACATCAATGAAGGTCATGAGCGCCTATTGCCTTACTTGGATAATTAACACTCCACAATGTCCCCACATCAAGCCATTGTCTCACACTAAGCCCTCAACAGTGATCTATTCGCATTTCAGGGAGAAATTGGCCATAGGGTAATGGGAATTTTTTTCAACAGTTCAATATTGAAATCCGGGGGTGCGGGACCAATGAGCGTGCAAGAAGTCGGGGGACTTTGTGGCAAATGACACTGCGGGCAATTGCCTATCGATGTCCGGATCCGATACCAAGAATATACAGAAAATATTGTGAATTGAATCACCGAATCTGCAGTAGATAATATGTTGATAACATTTATAATATTTTCATGCTATGATCTACCCCTAACTTAGGAAAAGATTAGAAGAAAATATATAATTGCTTCAGCCTCAATGTCCAGATCACAACCTGGAAAGACCGGGAAGATATTTAGAAGCCAATTTCAATATTTTCGCAGAATCAAGAATGAATGTCTGCCATCGCATGTGGCAGACGCGCATCAGGCGTGTTGCGTGAATGTTGGGCCTGTTGGGGCCTTTTGAGTGCCATCTGGGATGTTTCAGTGGTGCCAGTGGAGGCGGGATGGGGTGCAATTAGAATATCCGGTAGTGTCAGGACTCTGGGACCCCAGAACTCAGCCTGAGCGCCCGTGAAGTTCAAACAAGCGCACGCATCCAATTTATTACGGGAGGCACAACGTGCGGCCAGTGCGCCAAATGCGTACCTGCCACATGCAGTGTCGGACATTCATACTTGATTCTGCGAAAATATTGAAATCAGCTTCTAAATATCTTCCCGGTCTTTCCAGGTTGTGATCTGGACATCGAGGCTGAAGCAATTATATATTTTCTTCTAATCTTTTCCTAAGTTAGGGGTAGATCATAGCATGAAAATATTATAAATGTTATCGACATATTATCTACTGCAAATTCGGTGATTCAATTCACAATATTTTCCGTATATTCTTAGTATTGGATCCGGACATCGATAGGCAATTGCCCGCAGTGTGAGTGCCGTAATATTCGAAGTAAGTACGCTTAAATACCTATCTACTGTAGCACGCGTACATGAAACAGCGGCGAGTGGCCACCATCTATCCCAAACACGCACGCGAGTGCATAGCCACCAAGCTCGCTAACCGACAAATTCCAACATTCAAACCTGTTCAAACGGGTTCACCCTGGTTCTGAAAATTCATCTCTGGCTGAACTCTGAACTGGACCATTGGTCCGGTTCTGCTAAATACTGTACCATTTCATTCAATTTTGCAGGCATCGTGACCCGTGACAGACCTACCAAAATTTTGGTTTCGGCAGACACCAAAGGTGGCCATGACATGGCAAAAAATTTCGGCAGTCTACTGCTGGAGGCCACAAAAAATTGCGCATATAGGTTTGTCACAGAAAATAATTTCGGCAGGTCTACCTTAGTCGCTGTGACGACAGTGACATTTCGGTATTTGGAAGGCACCCGTGATGCGTGACTGCTGAATTGAATGAAATGGTACAGTAACCCAAACTTTGGACTGGACCGTCATCCAGTTCCTCATGATTTGAGTTCGAACCAAAGTTCAGAACTGAACCTTGACTCCACTACGTGGAATACCTACCAGCTATAATATTTCCAGACACCAAAGTGTTACAGCCAGTCTTGCAAAATCTGCATCCACTACGGCATATAAGAATGAATCCCCTAAATGGGACTCGTAATCATGGAGGTAATTTGCTTTCTAAGAATTTCAAGTGCGCCACACCCAAAGTGCACATAAGCAAGTGTGCCTCACCCAAAGCACATGTAAGTGAACGAACCTCACCCAAAGTGCGTGTGAGCAAGTGCACCTGAAATCTGGCTCAAGGGTCACTCCGACCAAGCAGGCCCAATCTGATTCCAGAGTTGTGGAACATAACCCTGCAATTGATGTGTCAAGACAGTATAGGGTCAGGACGGAGAGAGAAATCAGGTTTGTATCACCCTGATCCTTGGCCAATAGTCTTAAAATGCCAAACTCTAAATTCTCCTTTGATCGGAGACATTATTTCAAATATTACGGCACTCATTTGCCATGAAGTCCCCCAAATTCTTGCACGCTTGTTGGTCCTGTAACCTGGATTAATTAATTGATAGATCGACTTGAGTGTATTATTGATGGTAAATTTTTAAGGAAGTGTGCATGATGTGTGATTGCTGAATTGAACAAATACACATTTTATAAATATAGCCTAGATGTCTACTTCAATAAATGACTATTTTGTTTCTTGCTGTAATCGAACAACGTCTATCCCAATTTGTGATTAGATAAATAATAAAAATTTCCAAGTGACCAGAATGGATTGTAAAACTGTCTTTTTCAAATGATTTCAAGGCCAGAATTTGTATTATCAGACCTCTGTAACACTCAGATGATGCGCATCCACATGGATTATAGACCTAATCTTACAAGATCAGAAAAATTGAATGGAGAGATCCGAGCTCAATCCAGGACCGCTAGAACCTTTGGTTTCAAAGTTCATCAAATGCGCAGTAGGTCTAATACACGTGGCAGAAGTGTATTGAATTACGCCAATTAAATTCAATGGAGATCCAATGTGGGAATGCACAACTCAAATAATTTGAATGGTTTAAGTGCTTTGTATGATTCCTTGGGCCTCAATATAGGAGACCAAATTTGTAAGGTCTGTACTGTGTATTAGATGAGGCCAGCCACTATTGAGACAGTATGCTGCATTTCAATATGCATCGTAAGACTAAGCGCACCACCTGATGCATTACAAGCGTAAGCGTGCCACCTGATGCATTACAAGCGTAAGCGTGCCACCTGATGCATTACAAGCGTAAGCGCACCACCTGATGCATTACAAGCGTAAGCGTGCCACCTGATGCATTACAAGCGTAAGCGTGCCACCTGATGCATTACAAGCGTAAGCGCACCACCTGATGCATTACAAGCGTAAGCGTGCCACCTGATGCATTACAAGTGTAAGCGTGCCACCTGATGCATTACAAGCGTAAGCGCACCACCTGATGCATTGCAAGCGTAAGCGCACCCATCTGCAGGGCAGCTTGAGAAGAATCGTAGATGTGATCGATTTACCAGGGCCTAGGGGTACTAACTTTAACAGGAAGAATCAAGATTATGTGGCAAATAAGGTCAAGCTCATAAACACTCTCAAAATATATAAAAGAGCGCTTTCATTGAATCTACACTCACTCACTTCGACATTCCCAATCTCTATCATGTCTGCGCACTCTACCTCTACCACAACTACACACCCTACTATGTCTGCACACGCCCCCATGATCATTCATATACCTGCAGCGACCCAAGTTGACATCGATTCAGCCAACTTTGGCACTCTTCGAGCCCTGGCAGGTCTTGCAATTGGAGAGGAGCCCTCCCCCACAGTCTCTGCTCTCAGTACAATGTCGACACCATCATTTGATGTCAGTGGGACGTCACTCTCTTCCTCCACGTTCACCAACAGTACCTGCCCCCTCATAACAACACCAGGCTTTCGTATTGTTACCGATAGCGAATTAAGGGAAGCTCATTCAGCTTCCGTTGAATCCTTCGGAGATGTGGCCATATTTAGACATGCCCAAGCCTCCACGGAGCTGTCACCCTGCGCCGGATGTCCGTATAGCACCCGTATCCCACAGTGTGCTCGCCAAGACTGTTCGGTCTTTCCCGGAAGGCCCCTGACCGATTTTCCTGGTCGGGCCTGGATCGAGCCAACATACACGCCGTCGACCACTTCCATTCACATCGCTCTGGACCGGATCTCACTTATTACAAGGGCAGACCGCTACCCCGGGATTCAATGGATCCTCATTTTCGACAATGCTGTGTGGACAGACACCAAACCGGCCTCTGTCACTAGAGGCACGCAAATCTCGTTCGATGGAAGCAAGGTCGGATTTGTGAACCAAGTCACTCGCGTACGGATGGTTTCTGATACCATAGCCCACGTCGAAGCTATTGCGTTTGAGGAGAGGGGAAGCTACCTCCCATTCGGTTCCACGTCCCTACCCCCCATCATCATTCATGTGCCTCTTCGACTCCTCGATCCCACCTTACTACAAGAGTATGCACACATCAAAGAGGCGTTCGATGCCCCTCCTCACTCTTTTCTTGGAAGCCTCAGTCGCATCTTCCCCTGCTTCTTCTAAAGACTCGACTCTTCTGTCCCTTGACAATCTACCATGACGCTCTTTATGTAACATTGGGTAGATAAGGCGAATAAAATCCCTAGTCGATCATTATACATTTCCTCTCACTTTATCTAAACCATAAGCATGTTGCCAGCCTCTTCACAATTTGAGCCCCTGCCCCTACAACATTGCTCGAGTGGCCTCCCTGACGAGTCCCCGTTTCCGGACCAAGCACCAACCCTGAGTGCTATTCCAGGTGACCCGCGCAACGAAGGATCTATTCCCCTTTTTTCTATCGCCTTCATGGTCAGAGGCGCTGAGATTGTCCACCGAGGTCCATAACAATTCCATGCATGGAAGGTATATCGTTGAGGGTCCAAAAAACACTGGTAAGAGCTCTTTTGCTCGGACATTGGTCAACAAACTTCTGGGGTCGTATGTGGATAGTCATCCAATGTAATCTCTAACTCACTTGGCCCAAGATTTTGAAGGGTTGCCTTCCTCGAATGCGACATTGGTCAGTCCGAGTTTACGCCAGGAGGCATGGTGTCATTGACCATCACCTCGAATCTTCTCTTCGGTATACACCACTTTACATGTATTTGACTGTCAGTCTGACTAATATGATTCGGTTGTTCATGCCAAACTACGCTCATTTTATTGGTTCATCAACACCAGAATCGGCGCAGTCTCACTACCTCGACGCCATATCTGTGCTGAGGCAGACATATCTCCTCTATATTTAGACCCCAGTGGACGACGACTCCGCCTCAAATTTACGGATAAAAGACTATCCCTCTTGTCGTCAACACGATCGGATGGGTTAATGGTCTCGGAGCTGATCTGAACTAGACAATAGAAAGTTTGGTCGAACCTACGGATGTCTTTGATATTCAGATAGCCATTAACGAACCCTACCCGATGACCGCCCCCAATGCATCTCCGAACGCATATGGGGCATACCATTCATCAAATGTGGCGACGGAGGAGACCTCAGGCCGAGTTCATATCCTCGAACCTGTTGCCCCTTCTCTTCCAGCTGGTGGATTCACTGCAGCAGATCATCGCGCAATATCGATTTTATCCTACTTCCATGCGAACTTCCCATCGAAAGTGGCTCGTACTGGTCTTGGTCTAGAACAGGTCACAGCAACCTCATGGGATACTACAAACCCGTTATGCGCCATGCCGCCTTTTGAAGTTGCAGCCAGGGTAGCTTTTGAAAAAATCATCTTAACAGGCGCTGGTAGCGAAGATGTCGTGGATCATGAGATAAGCCGCGTCCTCAACAGAGCGTTAGTCAGGCTCGTCGCTTGCCAGCCAAGTATATCGATTCTAATCGTGTTGGGGGAAGTGCGCTGTTGGACTTGGGGAGTTGTATACGTTTTAAAAATAAACTTTTGATAGAAAATGTATCCGAAGCTGTTTTAATACTAATATTCAACTCCATGAACGCCTTTGGCATGCAATCGAACTAGGCAAGACTACAGGTGAAAATAATGACATGGGATGAGGCAGCTTGTACGATGGATAAACTCAGGATATGCGATTTTGTAAGGAGCTGCGAGATTGCGCAACAACAGAATCATAATGAAAAGAGACATTGACGCGCCAGACTCTTCCTGCCTTCAATGCATATTCAAATGCAGCGTCTGCTTCATCCTTAGAGTCGTGTCTAGACACGCGGAAAGCCGATACATCCCTAACATTTCGACGCATGTCACTTCTGAACAAACAAGCGAACATTGAATAAATAAAAATAAAAATAAAAGGAGCAGTAATTCACACCTCCCGTAAACAACGCCTGGAGAACGACCAACAATAACGGCAAACCATCGCCCTTCACGCCGGCAGCTTAAAAATCGAGACTCGTATCGAGCTTGACGACCATCTGCAACAACACGTTAATATTAATATTGGGACACGGAGGGTAGCCGTAAGTTACCTATTTCCCGCTGACGCTCGCGATCTGCTCTAGGCGCCTTGGGAATCTCGCGAAACGAGGCCTCCCTCCTTTTGATAGCGTCCTCAATCCATTGAGTCAACGCGACTGTCAAGCAACGAGTTTATTTGCTGAAAATGTCTGATGAGCGACCACTTACTATTCTTGTGGTCTAGTAAAACTGACGATGTCTTCATAACTGGCCCATCTTCCAAAATTTCTGGGGTTTAAAGCATCTCTGTCCTGTGGGTCATGAACCACGCGGCAAGTGAGCGAAGCCCAAATTTCGACTCGGATATGATCTCGTATCATTCTGATCTTGATGGGAGATGTAAGCTAGTGACGCATGCGTAGTACCTGGTGTAGAGCAAACTCAAAGGTTCCGCCCTACCGCGGTCCACTTACAGCGAGTTGATTCGAGATGAGAGAAGACAAATTCATACGTTCCTTGACTAGGTCGGTATAAGAAAAACGAATATGGATTAGAGGGTGGATATGAACGAGCAGGTAAATGTGGTGGTATAAGGCATAGGAAGTCGCGTTCAACAGCAGACAGCATCCGAAGACTCCGCGTTCAATCTCTCATTGTACAATAACAGGACTTCTCCACGGCGTATCTTTGAGTTTGATTATGATAATTACAGTACAAAGAATGGTATTAGCACAAGAAAGAGCTCTCTGTTCGATATAACCGTGATATGCGGTAGAATGACACGGTGATACAAAGAGGCACACACCATCCAACCTGTCAAATCTCTAGAGAATGGCTTAAATTTTTTTGGTGCTGTTGGGTTTTAATGTACAACATAATTTTATACGCGGCATATTGATACTAATTTGATAGCCTGCACTCCTTCGAATGTCAATAGTAGCGTGTCTATGTCTACTTTATACGTTCCCAAGGAAAGGAGCGAACACAACGTCAATTATTATTCAATTCCCTCTCCTTTCTGACCATAAATTTTATCGTTCAGTATAGTAAGACGGTTTCATTTACGATAGAGATCGCCGTACTATATACATTTAAATAAAATATGATCTTCCAGAGCCCTAATTCGCCTATACACTCGTTGGCCTACGCTCCCCGTACCAATCGAGGACCATCTTCAAAGTTCGATTGTTCCATAGACGTCTTCCCTGCAGAGTAGAATGCGGTCTATAGTTATGACGACCTTGACAACTTTCCCTGCATCTAAAGCCTCGTCGAATGCTTTGGTAGCCAGCTGAAGAGTCTTATACCTCGCCGCAGATGCGTGGGGTATACCATTCACATTCGAAGTGACACGATGACTAGAACCGCCACCATCAGTTCGATTCAAATGCGCGTAGAAGTAGGTAACATACGCGCCACGGTAAACACCAGGTTCCCTTCCAACAATGACCGCATAATAGCGATCATTCGCCGGAACAAACCCATGGACATCGTTGAGGATTATGGAAGAAGGAGAGTTCGGCCTGCCACTCTGATTATCCGTGGAGTCTTCTTGGTCTGTGTGCATCAAGTCAGTTGGGACGTAGACGGTACTGGTGGTTAGAATGTACCTTCATGCTCTTCCTCTTTGGCTTCGGTGACGGGAAAACCTAAGGAAAAGGTCAGGCAAGAGCACATGACGAACAACCTAACACCAACTTTGACTGATACGGGTAAGGCCTAGCAGGGATCGAGTAAGAAAGGGTAGATTCAACTTTGGTAGAACCTACTTTCATTCGCCGCAGACATCGCGTCCCTGAGGCGGCTGAATTCATTGGTGAGAGAAAGAAAATCTTTTGACGCGTTGTTCATTGCTTTAGAAGATATATTTGAACGAGGGACACAAATTGAATGAGAGATAATGATCGCATTATATACCAGCTCCCCACCTTAGGCAAGCAGGGAAGACTTTGTCATGTATGAAACACACCGACTAACCCTACGCACATGGAAAGTGATCAGAACAAGTCTATCAAAACTGTTAAGTATATGGCGTGTCTAGGGAGAGAAGCCACGGTGACCGCGCGGTAGATAATTTAAGCACACGGGCAAGGGGAGAACGCAGAAGTACGGGCTCTATTGCTTTGATGAGATGTGGAAATGTTCTTGCCTTTGCGATACTGCATATAATTCGCACACGCACTCTATGTAAACTTGGTCCGCGTCTTCATTTTACTTTCCATTTAACAATTGGTCAGTGCTTGCATACAACTGGTTACTAAACTGACAAAATAACTTATAGAATTTGATGGAGACAGAAGCTATTCTCACCACAGACCCACCCCAAACCGTCCCTCCAAGCATGGAACATGATTCCTCGGCTGAGAACAACCCCTCAGATCAAAGTTATCCTTCACCAACTCTCACAGATTTGTCTGACCATCAGCTCTCACCCATATTCGATTTCCGACTCGAGGTCCTCCCTTCGACCTCAAATCAACTAGAATCCGAATCTCAGGAGATTCCCCCAGAATTCAACGACGATCTGATCTCGCTTGGTCTCACACCATTCATCCTCGGCCAGGACCGCATCTTCAATCAGAATCGTCTCGTCTCCAACGAGGCTCTCTTTGCGAGAACCGTGCGTCAAATGCAGACAGCGATGATTTCAATGGAGCGCGCCCGCAACACCAACGATCTCGAGTTACGAAAATTGCTTGAGGCATCTGGCAGCGTTGCAACATCTACACTTAATCCTCCACTCCACTTCGATTTCTCATCCCTTTATCGTGCACAAAATGAAACCCGCAGCACTCTCAATAACCTCGTTGACAGCGTCACAGCTGCGTTCGATTCCACTCGCACAATCGTTGAAGACTTACAGAAGTCAGTACATCGTCTCAAAGACGACGTCAATCAGTCGCTTGCTCTGTCACCCTCCTGTACGCTTCTTCGTCAAGGTCCATCCCATCACTTCATGTCGCACGCATTACAACCAACTCAGCGAACCCATTCCACGATATTAAGGATCGGTAAAACGGCAAAAGTTGCATACGGGCCCATCGCATCCCTCAATCGCAACATCCGCCGCATCTGTGAAGACGCGCTACGGGATTTTGGAATGTCACTCGATGCTATCCATGATGCTACAACACTCCCTGAATTACCACGATTCATTAAAATCAAATTTTGCGACTACGACCAGGCCGTAAATTTTGTAGAGTCGGTTTTACGTGCACGCGGTCTTGATGATAATGCACTTCTTGCGTTCTTCATAGAGGATTAGATACATCTTATCGTTCTAGAATTGAATTATAAATCGGTGCCATTTCATAAAAAGATACATTTAAGGAGTATTCTGGCACCCGTCAGCAATGGTGACGCACGGCTGGTGTTAAATGTCAAGCGCCCGTCAACGACGATCGCGGACCGCATAGACGGAAGTTACCGAAGCGGCATTACAAGTACCAGACGTGACCAAATCGGGTGAGCGCATCAATCATCAGGCTACACACTGATGTACACGTTCCGTATTCCATTCCTAAGTTATTAATTATGTTCCTTGAATTTTGTTTTCACAAAACCATGAACATGTATTGCATCAGACCCTCTGACCATCAAGTGTTCGTCCCTTTATGTAAATGTGAAGTCGCCGAAAACCTATCTTTTTCAACAAACGGTATATACGACGAAATTATCTCTCCTAATGTAGCGCGTGTACAAAAGAATTGGAAGATAAATCTTCCACTATCCGAGCAATGAAGCGATCATTGTCAAAGTCGAGCGTGGTAGGATCAAGACAGGATGAAATAGCGGGAATACCGTCCGCACGCCTCGTGAGAGGGAAAGAGTAATCATCAATATCTGTGGGGAGAGTAACGTTGGCATATATAAGTACACCTTGTAATATGTCTGACCTACGCGCATTAGATTTGTCTGGACTAGCGTCGACAGATGTCGTTCCCAGCACCTGAGTGAAAGTTGACATATCGGTAGATAATTGTCCAGCGTCATGATAAGAGACGAGCTTATCTAACAAGCAGGAGTAATTAAAACACTTTCAAGGGGATATTTTGAGTCAACAAACCACTTTGTGGCATAAAGCGCGAAGTCCTCAATCCGGATTGCTTTGTGAGAAGAGTGACATTGACTGAGATGATATTGGGTTCAGCACAATAATAAAAGCGATATAAACGCACTTCTAAATGAGCAGAATCGCTTTTTCAGAGGGCAAGACAAAAACGCAGCCTTCTCCATGAACGATATGGCCTCTAAAGAATAGACGCATTCTTCATCATGAAAACATCGAGGCATAGGAAACCTATGAGATCGAGAGAAACGCTTCAGTAGCGATGGGTGAATAATTTCCTTAGAATCGTCTAGAGGGCTTTAGTTATCGATTAGTTTATTGTTAAACGATAAAGGCGAAACACCCACTATGGTATCTCAAGTAAGGTTCCTGGTAAGGGGTAGGAGACGAATGTCGTTAGGTTATTACTTGCCCTTTGCACTAGGGCTAAACGGCGCTCATAGTCCGACGTGGTTGCCATGAATTACCACAAATCAAATGGTCTTGTTCAAATAGTATAAAAAGTGCTGAGGGTGAGCGATCTCCGTACATAGTTTGAGCGAAGATCAATGGAACGGTAAGCGACATCTTGATGGGAGGCGTGAGAAGACCCAGTCCCGTCTCGCGTTCCACATTTCTTTCAAAAGAAGCACACACTGCCATATGATAATTGACGTGACGATGTTATCCACCTTCCTATGCAAGGGGGTACCAAACTCGGGGTTGGCTGTTATATCTACCTACACAAATCTTTGCACAATATCAAGCGCTGACGTCTATCTATACCGTGTCCAACTCGTGTTACTGACGGGTAAGGGATACAGCTTCTCGCGTTTCACGCGTTTGGGTGCGTTTATTCGTTCACTTCCCAAATGATCCCGACTTAGAAACTGTCAGATAATGCTTGGCAGACCTGTTACAAATGAAACACATTTTCCAACGCCACCAGTCGGGACCGTTTTCACGAGCACAGACAGTCCCGCACAACAGGAAACCGTCTTTAAAATTCACCACCTTCCTCCGGAAATCCTCGATGAAATATTTCAAGAACTCCCAAAAGCAGTATGCGTCAAGTTGCTGACTACTTCGTCGACATTCCACGCTGTGCTTTCTCGTATCATATACAACACAGTCAATGTACAAGCCCTTCGAGCCCGTCAATTCCTGGCCATTATCGCATCCCCAGAGTCGCGACGGATCGCATACGGATCACTCGTCAGGTCTCTTGGCTACACCGCCAGCTCTAACGTCGACGTCTACATGACATTCATCCTACTCTGCAAAGCTCTAACGAAGATGGATGGTCTGGTCTCTCTGTCGCTTACTATTCCGAAGGCATTTTCAAAGTTCTTATTACGTGAAATGCACAGAACCAACATATTTCGTCAACCGCCCACCTCCTTTGATCACATTCACCGGCTCACACAACCAAAACTCCAGTCCTCGTACAATTTACTCCCATATCTTCAGCAACTAGTCATCTTTGGCGATGTCAAAATCGTAGAATTGGCCCGTTATCGTCCAGTACGAGAGCTGCAAGTTATATTCCCGATGGATTTTACGGATCTCACCCATTTCTTCGACATGTTTTCACGTGACCCGGAAGAAAGGGTGAAGGTTCGATCTGTGGCTGTATCATTCAACTTCCAAAAATCGGATGAAGTCATATTTGCTTTGTGGGGTTTGTCTCACGCATTTCAAGGGGCCAGACATGTTAGCATCAGTGCGAGCCATATCAACTCGCTGGTAAGTCTCGAGTTACTTTTCAACTATCACCATTCTTACAACCTTATAGCACGTGTCTGGTTTTATTCAACATTCATCGACCCTTCTCCCACAATTAAGATCCCTGACAATTCAATCGACAATCGACCCAGCACCCACCTTCTGTATGCCCTCAGATACCGCTTTCGAGATCCAAAGAAAGCATTTAATTGACGCGGGCGAGAACAGACCGGATTTCAATACGTTTCTATGCGGCAATGTTGAATGGCAACGGCAAGAGTCCAGGGTGGCTAATGGCGAAATTTGGTTCCGGCGTGCTAATGACCCCTGGGTGGCTGACCGCACTGTTGAATATGATCAATCTGATGGTATCGATATTGATATCCCGGATGTCGTCCCTAAAGCCGAGGGTATCTATTACAAGGATTCACCTATCGAAATACCTTCTGCGACAGAGGATTTTTGAGAATCGCGTGGAGCGCGTCTGGGAGGACTGTAGCTATCATCATCGTTATGTCATTGATTAAATACCGAAGCTTTTCTGTGAAAGATGTCTGGAATGCCATTTGAATTAGTCATTTACACGGGAAGTCACCTGTATCCTTTTGCATCGAGGTATTTATGCAACATTTTGGGATAGCCTTGCAAGACGCTCATAAATATCCTAGAAATAATGATCCTAACTAGATACTATCAACATCAGAAACCCTTTGAGTCTAAGAAATGTCCAGAAATATTTCGACTGGAAATATTTCTGGTAAAGAAAGAGAGGGATACGGGAAACAGCATATCGACTAGACATTTAACTGGTATCTCGACATTTCATACCCGAGATAGTAATTCAGAACGCCTAACCATTTCTGATTGAATAGCTAGTCACAGCGGCAGTTCAAGGTCAACGTCGGCCCTGATCACCACCAAATGCGTCTCGTGACGTGTGCATCGCACCTATGTGGAGGTAGTGGTATTGGACTGGGTGGTGAAGAGTCAACGACTTGGAAGCCGTCTCGTCTCCAGGGCGTAGGGCCGATGGGGATGCCGGCGGATGACCCCCTGAGGCAAACCCAAAGGTCCTACTCTACCATGTTCCTCCTGCACTTAGTTTGAGGTGAGAGATTAAGCAGATAGCTAAATATGTTATTAAAATGTAAGTATATATAACAGGTGATGAGTGGATGGGTAGAAAAATTTGTATACGGAGCAGAGAGCGAATGGACGCGACTCCCTGAGCGAGTACGAACGAGCCAGATAGCGGTAACGGTAATAACACGAAAGGTACGGGAGTCGCGATGTGTCACATGCGGCGGCTCCTTCCCATGTGACAGCAGATTCATCGGCTTCGCCGTCGAATCTTTCAATTATTTGTTGCGCGGATCAGTATGCCAAAAAGGAGACGTATAGCCACCATCACAGAGGCCCTTCGAATATTTATAGATTTGCCAGCATCGGTGAAGAATCGCGTTCAATATTTTACAATAGTTGGGCCCTTATGCGTACCGATCCAATGATATAGCCTCCTTTTTCACTCTCGGTCTCCGAAATCGTTGCTTGAGAGTACAGAGGAATTAGCGACTGAATGCACTGAATTGTAGTTTTAAAGACCAGGGTCCCAAAAGATCGTTCGTTGAACTGAAAAATAGTTAGAGAATCCTTCAAAAACACCATTGCGGTGTTGTCTCAATTGCCGGAGTGGAGCTTTGGAGCAGAGGCGGCGAAGAAATGGACATGGGTAGTAGTTAGGCAAGCAATAGACAGGCTCATGGTCACAGGACTACGGAGAACTATGAAAGGTGTTTACTCTATCTAATGAACCATTCCCAGTCATGAACACCGTCATTGGTGTTAGGACTCAATGAAAGCAACATGTTACGTCGAGGAAAGAGACGATAAGCGTGCGAGCTCGTCTCGAAGCTCCTCAGGTAGCCTGCTGTAAATCTTAGTGGGAGGGAACCACCGTAGAATAACCAAACCTTTCAGGCTTTTAACTCTAGATAGCATGACATAGACTCCCTGACCTCTAGCAGTTGCTAAATCCACCATAACCTTATCAAGTGTCCTGCCCTGTCCTTTAAAGTCTGTATAAACATAGGCAGGTACCAGAGGAAGCTGTTTTCTAGTAAATCCCTTCTTTCTCAAGGGTGTCATTTCTAACCACCGACATTCAATTCTTGTAGAAACCGGGAAAATAGGTACCACGTCCACCGGATAATCATCTAAGCGGACACCACATCCAGGGATCAAAACATACGCAACGACAGGATAGCGTTCGCTATTTTCGGATATCTTATACTTGATATCATGAACAATGCCTTCAGAGCCGTTTACAATACCATTATCAAATGCGATATTCTCGGTGACCATGACTTTCATACCAACAAATAGAGGAAGACGTCCGAATGCTTCACGGTTTTCAGATGACGGAATATTCCATAAAGCGTGTTGAATTGCATGAGGAATACTTGAACCTCGAATGCTATCGCTGGAGTGGTACAAGCAAACTTCGCTGTTTAATCGTTTCGAATGAAATGTAATTAATAAAGCGTTTAATTCGTCTCGCAGAGCTTTGCTTCCAACGATAATTGGTGCATCGCGAAAGTAAGCAAATTCCTCAGGGGATTTCATTATATTTTCAAGCAACCTAGATTTTAAGTAGTCCAAATCATTTGTCGTAGAGGTCTTCATACATTGACCTAATCTCAGACGAGCGAGAAAATCGGCGTATTCTGGATCGGAAGCGTGCCTCTGATTCATTTTCAATTCCACGACAGTATCAACTTGTCTCCACAGTAACCCGCCATTCATTGCATTAACCCCATTAGCATCACGACTCTGAGAAAATGATGGATTTTTAACGATTTCATACGAATACAAGGGAAACTGTTTAGGAGGCTTCAATTGACCAAAATCCCCGAAGAAGATGACGTTCACCCCGCCAAACGGCTTATTCCTGTCAACCACATTATCACCTTTGGCCTGTCTAACTCGCATGGAAAACTGGCTCAAAAATCGACAGCCAACCATAGATATTTCATCTGCAACGAGGTAATCAACGCCCTTCCAGATTGACGTCAACGCAGATAGGTCTCTGGACTTCGTTAAAGGCGACGCCATTATGAGTGAATGCAGTGTTTGCCCACCAATTAAGACTGCGGCAATCCCAGTAGGGGCTCCCAAGAGTAACGCCTTTCTACGATTGATGCGCTCAAAAAAAGAAACAATCGACTTGATAACGTGAGACTTACCAGTTCCTCCAACACCTGCGACATGCATGAGCAGTTGTCTCCCCTGACCACTTATCACATGTTCGGCGACTATCCGGAAGGCACGGAGTTGTTCAGGGTTACTACCGAGATTCATATCCACGATAACGGATTCCAAGGCACTTCTCATGAAATCTGCGTATGATTTCACTCCACTCGCTTCCTCCAACGTTTGATACAAGACGAAAGGCAAGGTGGATTGGTTCATGGTAGATCCATCTGTCATGGAGGGTTTCGTTGGAGGTCCAGTTTCATCCTCCAAATGCTCAAGATGTCGACGTTTTCTTTTAAGAGACATGAATGCACTGTGCGCCGCTATAACGTCCAGGTCACCGTCTTCGACGTGACTAGCCGCATAATCTAGATTATATTCTGTCTCGCTCCGAGGAACTGATGGAAAACACATGGATAAAAGTCGCGTAACCTCGGGACCGACAATCCGGCGTAGATGCCCTCCGATTTTCTGATCGTCAAAATGTAGTTCTTCGTTCTCTCTGTCAGCTCCGATCATTCCAAATGAATATGGATCCTGGTCAGTTGGGTACAAAAACTCAGTACCCTCCCAAGATAATTTGTCCTGTGCGTCCAACGAATCACCAAATTCACCTCGACTTTCATTTCCCCGTCGGTGATGAGGTCGAGCTTCACTACACTCTGTCAACACGTTGAAGTTTCTGATCAATCTCCGAAGCCTGTTATCCATCGTCTTCTCGAATTCAGTTAAGGCCTCGACCCAGTTACTATATGATTCAAGTACATCTGAAGGCTCTCTCCATGGTTTTAATAGTAATAAGATATCCCTCGCCCATCGCTCTTTTGATTCCTCGGAAGTGTTTGGATTCGGGACAGAGGGGCCCAGAATCACTGGAATTCGTCGGATCTTCCGAATAGTCAGATAATGTGTTTTCTGTTGTGGGTGCCCACGACCATCGAAACTTCCTCGTTTCTCTGCGATAGGTCCATTTTTGGGGTATATTTCCTTGTCCGTGACAGAAGCGAAGTCATAGAGACACAAAGAATCAAATTCGTGACATAGACTACGGAAAGTGTAGTCGAGCTGTTGATTTGAGACTGTGAGATCATCGTGACTCGAGCTTATATTGACAGTGGCGTCTTCGTCTACTTCGTCATTACCCTCCAATACCCTATCGCAATAACGGGAGATTGCACCCCACTGGAGCGTAGAGAAACGCTCAGAAGTGTAGTGGTCGCCACCGCCAATCAAGTAACTCATGACCTGTGGATGAGAGATTTCATGCCGACCCATCATAATATTCACTGATGCTGTCACGGCTCTCGATGCGTGAGGTGCGACCCCAGTATCCGAAACGTCGAGCTTTCGATTGTAAATTTGTTTGATAGCATAGGACAAAGCAGCCATTCCAACGTGTACAGGGAGGGACGGCTTGGTGATATAGTCGGTGACATAATAAATGAAGGCCTTGGCGGCGTCTCCAGAGCCTACAAACTTAATGTCCATATTACATCGCATAAGAAATGTGACTTCGGCTGTATGTGCCGAAATTCTGGGATGGTGGCGTCTAAGTAGTATCTGAAACGTTTCGGGATCCATTTCTGAAACTTCTCTCGTGAGTCCATCCATACCCATGCGACAGTTTGCGTCAGTCTTTTGTTGTCCTCTCCGTAAATATTTCCAGCAAGTTGCCTGATGGTCGTGCCAATTGTATTCATGAAGAAGCTGGGTAACATGTTCACGAAATTCCCTCCAAAAAGCTGTAACTCCATTGACGTCTTTGGGAATCAGAGGTTGGGGAATTGTTCCTGGATGCGGGTTACCAAGCTCCCTGTGTAACAGGCGCCTTGGATGCTCTGATTGAATACAAGGGGTATCTGATGGGAACTCGCACATTATAACCGACTCCAGCCAGGAAAGTACTTGCTTTTGGTATTCGTCCGAAGCAACCATTTTCTCTCGGAGCTGTTGAGGAGGCAAATGTCCTTTCAACCAGATTAACATATGACAATGTAATGTACCCTTTCCTTGAGCCTCTACAGTCCCGAAATATGCTTCACACTTCCCATAGAGGCCAGGTTCATTTCTGCCGTATCGCAAAATTACTCCAATAAACTTCGTAATCATAAGATTGAAGAATTGCGCACACGCTCCGGGGTTACGAGCAGCCAATAATTTTCTTTTCCATTCACTCATATCCTCGCCTCTTGAAATGTCGTCAAGATCAATATTCTCTCCTGCATACAATCTGACTATGGGATTATCGACGTCTGAAGGATTCAGCGTGATGAAAAGGGTTGGTGGTCCTCGGTAGACTATGAGAGATCGTATCTGATTTCTGAGCACTGCTTTGTAGCCATCACTGCCAGGGACATGTTTGGAAACTAATCGCAACCTTCTCAGAACGCTAAAGGCCTTTTTCTCGTCATCAGTACTAGGTACGTATCGTTCGTCCTCTTTGCAACGTTTGTTAAGATCGATTAGGACCTCTGGTTCTAAGCTCAGCAGATCACGAATAATTGCATGATGAGTCTTCTGCGTGACTGCGAACCTTAATTGTCTTGCTACAGTCGACTTGCGCAGAACATTATGAAATACGAACGCGAACTCTGGATCCCTTGCGAAGGGACTATCGTCTATTAGCAATAGGTGTCTGACTTGCTCCTCCATGGTAATTCGCAACCGCCGTCCCGGGTGATGAAAGCCTCCAATGCCCCAAGGGTCCAAGTGCGGAAAGAGCCAGGTCAAAATACAAGGGTTATTAAAATCAGGTATGAGGCGAGAGCCGGATCCGGAGACCAAGAACGGTTTTCCCAACAAACACCTCTGTAATGCTAACTCTCGCATTTGATGATAACTGGCAGGCGAGTCATCACCATCTGTGAAACCTACGTTTTCCATTAGAAGTTCATTCCAATCTTCATTATCTGCCACAGAATCAAAATTCCGTGGAGTATAGTCGGACGTAGAGGATTCAATTGCATCGCTGCTTGATATATGCCCAATATGAACAGCGTCTGGTAGTTCTTCATCTTTTTTGGAGCTGAACAATCCCTCCAGGTTTTTTTCAGAATAACCGAACCCGTCTACAGGCAGATAGTAGTGGTTGAATTTGAGAAGGAACTGAATAATTCTCTTCACTCTGGATTTCCGTACGAGCATGGGTCCGAATTTTGAGATGCTTGTACGTGTAGGTACTGTTTCACCGACAAAGATGGCGCACATCGTATCTCGAATGGAATCTGAATTGGGTGGAATGACCTCATTGAGGCGTATAACGTCAAGAGGTGTAACCACAACATTTCCTCTAACACCCTTTCTAGCTTGAGCTAACGTACTTTGCTCACTGGACCTCAGATCTTCAGTTTGACGTCCGCTCGAGTTAAACCTACAGCATACACTGTTGCAACGAGAGCGAGCAACGAGCTTAAGTTCAAACAACGTGGCGTTATTCAAATCTTTCCTAATTTCGTCTGGGAGACTGTTACAACCATAATACATGAAGTTAGCCAGGGCGAATCTAGGCGTTGTACCCAGGCTCAAGGCCTTGAAGCAGGGGTGGCAAAGTCTAATTTTTCCCAGGCGGTCTGTGTACTGCAGTCCCTTCACGTTCAAAATCGCATGTTGATAAACATTCAAATCATAATCCTTTGGCATCACACGGTCATGTAGCAAATCATTTCGAAGCAAATTTAGATGGATTGAAGTGCAGTCCACCCACTGGCAATCGAGAAGAGTAGCTTTGATGCTACAAGCAGCGCATACGAAAAATGTCAGAGCTTGCATTGACGTTTCCTCTTGCCATTCCCTAACTATAGCAGACTTTAATTCCAGAGTGGCAGGTTGTAGATGATCAAAAGCGTCGTCTGGATCTTCTTCTGCCTGAGGATCATTCATGGACACATCAGTATCCACTGTTTTTAACAGAGTTTTTGGGAAAGGAAATACACGACTCTTTTCATTTTCAACGATTGGCTGTGCCACATTCACATCGCTCTCGGGAGGTCTCTGGGGGTCTTCCTGAAGGCCAGTTAAGCGCAAATCAATTGTAAAGTCAACCACTGCAATGAATTGGTTCAACACATTCAACCGAGCGTTTGTTAAGCTCTTGAAAATGTATATGACACTTGAGCACCTCGCTTGACACCAATGTCCAAGAAGATGTTCGATCATTTGTTTCTTTTTAGTCCCAGAGGGCCAATGTTGACCATGATGCTTCGCAATTATGGATAGGTCCTTGATAGTAAGGAAGCGGTACCAGAACACGAGCACGCGAATATCCACTGAGATAACGAGAGAGGTCGGGTCTTTTAAGTAACCTTCAATCTCATTACTCGAAGTCCGCGGGCCGACAAAACGGTAGTAAGAATTGAGATTCATAACAGACATGACCTCGCTGACGCCATTTTTATTTTTTTGAGATAACCGCAGGGCAAGAAAGTCTTTATTTTTAATTGGGCGAAAGATAGAATTGGAAATTAAATTAAAGAGCGAGCGAGCAGCGAGTGAGCGAGCAAAGTTTAGATAGAGCGCATAGTTGGAAAAATTGATAGTCAGTAATGTTCAAAAATTAAGGAAAGAAAGTTACTCACGCGCATTAGCAAGGTCGGTAATGGGTGTAAGATTCATTGTAAACAGGAATCTTAGTAAACCGTCTCAATGACTCTGCCCGTACTTGTATTGGAGACGTGGGCAACACCCTCCAAAAAAGGAGAGGAAAAGAACCAAGATAGGCTCTAGAGATCCGCGTGGCAAGGATAAGAAGCAAGCTACTCCATGCGCTTTGTTTCCGAAGCAGCAAAACGTTAACAAGCAGTAGCGGCTTGTATATACCGTCCATATCAGCCGCTAGAAATCATGGAACAGGGGTGAGAAGCAACACCCAGATTGCGGTCGTACTCACTGGCTACCCTGGGTGCATCGCAGTTGAGATTGGCGATCAAATGCGCCCACACGAACAGGGCGCATTTCCGTATCAGGAACTCGCTCGACCTAAATCGATCCAAAATGCCTGAGTTGGACCTGAGTTAAGAGTCTCAGAAAAATCCACCCACCATAAAATTGACGAGGGACCCGTGTCACGGCTTACTTATCAAATCGCTATGACGGAAAATGCCAAGAGCGCTCGTGGTTACTGTCTCGCCGATCCTGTATCACGACCGGGGCCAATCGCTCAAACGGATGTATGTCTCTAATTTGTGTGCTCTTTAAAACATACTCACTACTATTGTAGCTCTGGGGAAAATACAAGGAAGTTATGACCACCCTTTGGGTGCCTGAGGATATCGACATAAGCTTGGATTCCTCTCATGCTATTTCATCGCTCAATGACGATGAACGTGGCCTTGTCACTTCCATCCTGGCTGCATTTATACGATCGGCTGGAAACGAGAACGCTCTCGATCGTCTTTACAATCAAATCAATATATCAGAAGTAAGATTTTTCTATGGTTATCAAGTCATGATGTAAGCTTCCTCGAGATCTACACATCATATGCCTCTTACCCATCACTAAAGGAAAAATACGCACACTGAGATATGCTCTCTCATTCTTTCATCAATCCTTCGCAAGAGACACGAGCGCCAGCGAGTCTTTGACAAAACCTCCGAGTGTATTGCGACCAACAGAAAGATTTCTTGGGCGCTTGATGCAACGGAGAAATCCAACGTCTCTATTGGACAGCAAGTCGTGGCCTTAGCAGCAATGGAAGGCATTTTTTATTCAGCTTCGTACGCCCTACTGTCGTGGTTGGAGAGGAAGAACATCATGCCTGGGCTCTGCATGTCGAACAAGCTGATCTCCAGAGACCTTAACACCCATGTCCAGTTTCTCAGTGCGATATTTAAGAGACTGCCAACACGACCTTCGACGTCTGAAGCGACGGAGATCATCAAAGAGGTGACAATACTAGAAAGGGAGTTCTTACATAGTAAGTCATACCATGTTTATGAAATTTGCTACATGTGCTTGACGGGACTTTCTGTTGCAGCTCTTTTCTCCACACAGGCCATTGACATCGATACTGGCCGTCTCACCCAATACGTTGAGGGTGTCGGAGATAAAGTTCTTATTAATTTGGGATATCCCGAGCATTTCTCTAGGGATAAACCTGGTAAGCTCTCCCTTCGAAAGATCATATTATAAAAGTGCTGAGGTAACAACACTTAGTTATGCAACAAGATGCTTGATACCTCCGTCACATATCATGTACACTCAAAGATCACCACAGTAGAATTAACAGTCACTGAAATGCAAGTCATATTACCCTAACTGTTCTCAGGAAATGAGTTACCACAGAAGTGTGACCGTCGCAAATGCGGCGAAAGTGGCAGCGAGGATGGCAGGTATTGATCACAATCGCCTCTCACAGATTATATGCGAGTGAATAGCCAACCTTCCTCCACCTGATCTCCAGTCTCAATTTTTTTCTCGAACGCGAGTAATACTACAAATGGTTCACCTTGAAACTAGATTTCCCTGAGGCAGTGGACGACTTCACGTAGAAATCTAATTTTCGTTTCCAGGCCCCCAGATCTCATAGAAAGTCATTTAGTGACTAGCAAACAAACAATAACTGACCTCCTTCGATAGGGCCTTGGATCGTTTGCGCCTTTAATATAGATAAAACATGTTACAAGTGTCGTCTAGATGTCGTATACGTCCAACCTAGTGCTGGTAATTCGATCAATACACCCTATAGCACATGCATGATGGTAGTTTAAACGCTTTGGTGGTCATCACTAATATACTTTAGTGATTAACAATGTTGAAGACACCCAGACCCGAGTGGCCAATTTTTTCCCCTCACACTCGCATATTTGATACTGAACTTCGACGCCCACGTTTATGGGAACTACACAGCATACGCACACCCTGACTGCAGATAAAAACTATTTCTGTTGATGAGTACACAAGAAACTATCAATGTTATGGCCACACTTATACTAGTCTGCCAAATAGCTCAGGGAATAGTACCTAACGGTAACATATACCTGAAAAAATGACGAGAAATTTTATCGTACTCTTCTTGGATGAGATGTATACGAGGAGCGTGTAAGGAGCAGGCCACCCTCATGAAGAAATATTGAGGGCGTTCAATAATCTGGCCATCCCGTCGCAGTAGGAAATGCCGTTCGAGTGTTTGTATGAAGCTTCTAAACGTCTGGTTAGTCCAATTGTTCATGTCAGGTAATCATGGCGAGAAATTTTCTTACAGAGGAAGAAGTTCGTCCCGTTCCTGTTTTATAAATGTCTCAAGCAATAATAACATTGGTCTAACGACAGTGACGTATGCCGTCTCAAATTTGTTCCGAGCTGCACAATTACTGCTTTAGAACTGAACGGTAGAAAGAGAGCTTTGACACCTACGGGCATGGGCAAGGATCATGATTACTCTAGAAAACGAGTCAGGCGTGGTTTTTCGAAGTTGACCAACGGCAAGCCTCCCCGAAACTCTGTCGTAGACAGGATGCATCCAAGAGTAGTAGTATATAACATTCGTCACGAGTCTCTAAACTCCGGTTTAGCTCGATAGTCTGAATTATTCACGTCACGTACGTCAAGATCGTCTGTTCGGATCCTTGCTGGAACCTGCTTCAAGATTTCTACCACGACCCTATATTGAGTATAATTAGAGAGTCATTTTACTGAAGAAAAGAGGACCTACAAGTTGATATCTACGACTTCGTTCTCCTCCCCAACAATAGCCTGCAATGTAGAGAGTCATTAGAAAATCTCGGTCCGTTAATTGGACCACCCACTTGTTCAATCCTTTTTATCACCTGCCGCTTGTCAATACAACCAACGGATTATATTCGAATTTCTGTCACCTTTTCGACTGAAAATCTCTCCAATATACCGTCTATGCAGATGATGATTTAGGACCGTCGCGTATAGATATCCTCAGAAAGACGTACTACGCTTCACCACGTAACGCAATGCCGTATATCGCATCCGCCTGCTATCTCAGAAATATGAAGCTCAAGACAACTGGCAATAAAAGTTCTGGGGAGGTGGGGGTGACACCACGAAAGATTGGTAAATTGCAGAGTTGATATACACTGACAACACCGCGAATAAAGAACGAAAAATGTATCATCGGGTTTTTTTTTACCGAGAATCAAATTCCCTCTCCCTCATCCGCCCCTATCAAGCTCAACGGCCAAGAAGCGCTTAGGTCCTTCATACAAGTGACAAAACAAAGTAAGGGAAGTCCATTTTGATGAATTCCTGTTGATGTTCATGTGCTGCCTCTGGTGTGTTGAAGAGCTTCTTAACCTGGTCACACGAGCACTCTGGAGGAGGACTCGGCAATCAGTATGTACGTATCCGCCTGCTAGTGAAGACTATCCGTACACCAGTCATCAATTTCTCGTTTAGCATCGTGTATGTCGTCAGATACGAGAAGGGGGACTTTCTCGATGCTGAGAAACTCTACTAGTCTCATACCTCAAACTCCAACATGCTCTCAGCTCTCGAGCTCTTTCTGGTATCCTGCAAGGACGAAGTGGTCACATACATTTTTGACTCATGTCAACCACCGTCCCTTGTGTGTTTAGGAGGGGCAAGTAGGATCATGCATTGCACAGTACACTATTATTTGTCGTCTGCTTGGAATGTCAACACCCTCCTTCTGTTCTCCGTTTCTTTGATAGGATGACATCGGTCCTCGAATGTCTGGACATTCCAGTTCAGTACCTTGGCGTTCAACGGGTCGTAAACTATCTACTCTTAGATGGTTACCTATTGGCCTTCTCTGAACACTCTGAAGATGTTCTTCTCCAACAAAATACTGCCACCAGTTCTCAAACCCCACCCAGTGCAGATGAGGTCGGCTTCTATTGTTCTAGGGGAGGTTCACCGAGGTTCTGATTCGAGAAAACTATAAACTCGGAAACGGGCACGATTTTGAGTCGTCGTGTCACAGTTCATCTCAGTATATGCACCCATGAAAACATACTGGCCCTGCACTCCAGTACGTTGATTGACCAATATAATATCATCTACTCATGCCATTTCACTCTTCCCGATTAACACCTTCGTTCGTCGGACTGCGATTGTTATAGATCAAAAACCCTCCCCATCTGAGGACGACACAGAGAGTCTGAAAACTCGTCTAGGGATTTACGCAAGAATACACGGACTTGAGGTCATTCCAAATGAAACTTCGACAACCACTCCTGACGTATATTCAGGTGAGCTTGGATACAGATATTTCGGCGATCTGTACTCATGGGTGATTCCATGCATTCAGTATTGTAAGGATTTTTGACTAGAATTTAACCTGTTTATTGACACGTTGGTAGCGCCCTTTCAGATCCAACCTCAATTCATCGGAAGGGCGTTTGAGGTTGTAGACTCTGAGTCAACTCATAAAATTCTCCATCCTCGATCCTACTGGCATATCAGAGAGCCTCTGCCCAAGTCTCAATCTATCCCTTCAGATTAGTACTTCCTGGAACTCTCCCAAAGACGAGCAAGTTGGAAGAGATGATATTTACAAGTGGGTCGCAATTGCGCTTAACACAATGCGTTTGTATCAGTCGGATTAGAGATTTCCCGGTTCCTCGATCCTTTATTTTTATTTATTTATTTGTTGGCTAGAGCGGCTCTATTAAAACTTGGGTCTGCAAGATGCTCGCGATAAGACTGATCCTATCACATTCATAACCGGCGCTTAAACAAAATCAACATGATCTCACGCCTTCACTGCCCTTCACCGTCCAGGAAGTTATAAAGTTCAGCAAGCGAAGTGTAAATGTGGGAATCTGTAAACCCTTCACGTTATTTCTAGGCATATGTATAATTTTCGAAACTGGAATACCAATCTCGATAAATTATGTCGGTACACGGTGTGTCCAAAAACCCAAAACCGTACACTACTCGGCACCGTATAAAAGAACCACACTAGATTTTTTTCTTGATGTTTCCTTGTCCTACAATTGCGACATGTCCTCCTCTGCTCAATCGAGAATATACCATAAAATAGACGGCAAATCGTGGTTTATCGAGGTTCTCTTCATCATCATTCTCAATCAATATTGGTTAACTCGTTTATATCAGCACCCGGGACATCCTAACAAGGTTGTGGAAGAAAAACCCACAACGGATGAGATTATATACAACATGAACATATCGATGAAAACAGTGCGTTTACTCCCCACCCCCGGCCATTACTGAGAGCACTAATTTCACGCAGAGATTCGGTTCAAAGCAGTGTCGCTGCTATATCTTCCCAACTTCCGGGACCCCGGGTCACATCGTATTGGCTCCCAGCGACGACTCGAAACCGGGCGAAGACCTGGATATGCTCGGCCTCTTCCCAAACGGGGCTTACAGCGTCAGGGTCGCATCACTCCCTGGTACTCGCCATAAGCTACAGAACAACTGGAGGATCGTTGTCGGAAACCAGAAGTACGACGCCCCCCTCAACAGATCAATCGCTCCTTATTATCAGGACTCTGACTGGTTCGGAAATATCGTGATTATGCAATACCATCAAAACATCAAAAAACAGTCCGGTGTTATGAACCATGTCCCTCAGGAAGACGCTCGCGTGATGGTCGATCTCGTCCAACAGTAAGCCAGCAATCCTATAACTCTAAATGCCTCATAATTTAGTGAAAGTTTAGATTTTTCACCCATCTCGACTTCTTAAGCATATGCGACACGTCCCTCATACTAGGCATGATGCCAGGTGGGCCGTAAATTCGACGACACAAGGAGAGTGTTATGTGGCCAAAAAGGTGGGAAAATATCTGGAGGACATTGAGAACAAGAAGGACGAAGGCGATCGAGCGAGTGGTACAATGCATTCCATTGGGGTACAGAAATTGAATGTCGCGATCAGGGAGAATCCATGTAGTGCAGATGAATATATTTATTGATTTTGGAAATGAAGACTGCGAGACTGTATCGTCAACCTCTTTATCTCAACCGCTGGAGGACATCGGTTCTGGAACCATCAACTCAAATCTTCCCAGACCATATTTCTTGAGCGTTGTTCATATTTTAAGCGTTCGTGCAGTCTAATTTGCATTGAGTGTGAGAGTGATGGACTTTCTAGGCGAGATGTCCAATATATTTAGAAGGAGGTGGGCTCGAACCGTCAAAGATAGGGTACGAGAGAATTCCATTTGGCTTGACGCCTAGATTCGACTTTCGTATACTCTTAAATTGAATGGTCCCTTGGAAGTTGGTGATTCTGTTCAGAAACTGCTGGTATCGGGAAATACCGAGTCTGAAGCATCCCAGAGATGTTGTTCGACCTGTTCACAATCTCACTTTTGAAAACAATTTCCTTTTTAGTATTGAAAGTACATAATCGAAACCAACTGGCTGTACTACTTCAGCCACATAAAGCGAGGATCGTTCGAGAACACGACGCTTTGAAATCCATTAATCTTACTAGCCATCAACCTAAAACTGAAATGAGAAGGCTTGGTGCGTACTCATGAGTACCAATGCCTACCTGGTCATTAGGGGCCCAGCCACTCTCAAGTACGTTCCTTTTCGATCAGCATACCCTTTCTGTGGTAGCACTTCAAACGGGATCGCCAGATCAATGTTGCCATAAATGCGAGGAATCCCGGATAAGTGTTCTGTTGACGGCGAGTCAGAAACGTCCGTCCAGTGAAAATATCACGCACTAGCAAAAAAGATTGTCCAGCATTGATTATCTTTGACGAAACGACATCCATAACGCGGATCGAGCGTTGGGTCCCGATCTTCACTGGAAACCACACGGAAACCTCTATCTATATATTTATTCCGCCAATTGAGGTCTTTTGCAACATTTGTTGTATAGGAGATGCGCTCGAGGAGAGTTGAACGGGGAAAGATGGAAACTGCCTCTTGGGAGCTAATAAAATTCATCGTTCCGGCTAAAAGACTTCAGAATTGTGTGCAACATTTGTATAAACCACTTACTTGAATGAAATCGAAACAGAATATGCTGAATTGGATCCACGCAAAGCATGATTATTTGAACGTGTTTGCGGTACACAACATGGTGTCGGTCTACCACAAAACGAACAAAATTATACACTGCGGCAATGTTATTTGATGGATTTTTTGAAGGAATGAATGGTTTCCCATTCAGAACCGCGCTCCTCGGGTGTCTTCGGTATGTTGATGTAGGACCTTGGAATTTATATCCTTGTTGTATTATGGTCTGGCAGAGCTTCGCTGCTCCACCGAGCCGGACAAATATATCCATGTCACTGGCCTCGTGATAAGTGCGGTCGAAGAAATGAAGGGCCTGCGAGCCTGATATGAGGGCGTCGCAGACGTGAAGGGCTATCCTGAATTCAACGACATTCCGGAACCAGGAACGAAGGAACCGCGAAATACTCCATGTTGCATCATAGTATAACCGAACAACCCCACGTATAGAACGCGATGTTCCCGATAACGCGAGGATGGCTTTCAAGTCGACAAAAGATAACCATCGGTAAAGGATTGACGTCGGGGATATCAGTAAGAAAATTTCGAATGATGACATGGGGAGTGAATGGAGAGCGACCGGTCGCCTGACCACAATATCCCGCTCGGTTATGGGCATCAAAAGTTAGCAAGTCGTCCGACCTGGGGGATGGGGAAGGGCAGGGGGGTGGGGTAGAGTAGGACATGACTCCAATACATGAACAAGTTCATAGACTGAGAAATGCAATGGCGTGATACACACCACCCGTCGTCGTCTGCTTCTCAACCTATCCACATGCTACTCGAGAAGGCCTGCCATAAGATCGACATCAAACACCAAATGATTAGGCATCACATTGCGTGTGCGAGGTAGTAAACCTCCACGCCAACTTTAAAAGACGGAGATTTCAAAGTGCGAAAAATCTCGAAGCGAAGTCCTTACATGGTTTTCCATAATCAAGACATCATCGAAGCAACTCAGCATTGGAGATCCAAACGATTTCATCGACGAGATATCTGCCTATCCAAGGCTGTCAAGAGCCTAGGTACAAGCAACGCTCTAGTGGAAGCTCGGATTGCATCTTCTACATCTAAATGGGTGGTATGTAAATCTTTTTACCACGTCAAAATATCATCTAATGTACTCGGTACCGTTAGCTCTATAGCACAGAGACAAACAAGGTCGCCAGATTAGTCCATCCAGTGATCTGGTTGCGTGTATCTGACTTCGAGACCGGTAACTTTGTTCCCTACGGAGAGACAGCTCCACCCGGATTACCAGAGGAGAAAGTGTGAGTCTCTGATGTTATATGTTGGATGCTACCGACGTAAATCCTCCGGCAGTCAATCCGAAATTGGTTGGAAGTGTGAATTCAATTACACCTTTGACACTGCTGTCGACCAGTCGATTCACGATCACATTGTGGTGGGATTATATCATATAGCTGCTGAAAATTAAGAGAATGACATACAAACTTATAGACGCTAGAAGACCACCTCACGAAGGACCCAAATTTTAACAGAGCTGGAAGACCGAGACGCCAATGGCAGGACTGTCGCAGCGAAACTTCTCGACAAAAATACCTCGCAAATGTTCGGATCTTCTCGCAACGGTCGCCTAACAATTCCAAAGATACAAACGGCTATAATGTTCCATATCCTGTTCATCCGTGGATCGACAAAGCGGTCTCCGACCAAACTGTTAAGCACTTTATCCCAAACCCAGACCGTCCTTCCTATTGGGATTATACGCAAAACAACAAACTCGTGAAACTTGAACATTGCAACACCTCAATATACGAAAAAGGGGACATTATACTTGTGGCCTTTAAGCTCGGGTTTAAAATCGGTAGTGACGCGTGGTACTCCGAGATGATACCAGTGGAGTTTGTTCGAGTGGGCCGCGTTCCAACATCAGAGGCAACACTCACGTCCGACAGCGGAGCGTGGCCAGTCGACCCCGATCGCTCAGACCTGGAAGAGGGAGGGTTAATAATCACTGATGGTATGTGGTCATGGTACTCGGGAACCTGCTCTTCTGAATACTTTGTCCGATAGACGAAACAGTTCCCGAGAAGAGGAAACATAGACAGGATCAAGAAAACGACGACAGCATGTCTGAGGACGAAGAATCACCTCCCCCGAAGAAAATGGTAGTTGATATCGAAACAATGGACCTAGGTATCACTCCTAAAGAGCCCGTAAACAAGAAAAGGAAGGGGAAGGGTAGATAAGGATGCTTACTAGTAGAGCAGCATAGACATTGAAGCGACGGGTGTATACAATTACCAAACCCAATTAAATGACGTAGCTCCCTACCTCCACTCCAATCTGCTGCCCCATGTACCAGGGCCAGGAAACTCGAGACAACGCAACATATCTGGGAATTTTCCAGGGAGGTTTGAAATTGGAAAAGATGCAAATGCGGATGTGTATGGAGCTTGTGGTGCGCGCACGCAATGCAGAATGCTGGAATGTGCTTAGAGAGTCATGACCACTAAAACATTGCGTCCGGGTAGCTTCCAGTCGACGAAGTAGGCATTGAAGGTCACCCCCTTATGAGCATGTTGAGTTTTCGACGCAGGTGTAGAACGAGGGGTGGTAGAACAGATTTATACATTTTACATTCAAACGATGGTTTGAACACCAGATCCAAAATAGAAAGGTTGGACTGTAGGTTTGTCACTACTCTCTTTTGCGATCCCCCATACGAATCACGCTAAATCTCGCCTCTTCAAGGGGTTCTCTCGTAGTGACGCTGCTAGGGTATAACAGAGTATATTGGCCGACTACAGAAGGTAGCGAGTGGGTGAAATCACAGAGTGCTTCCCGCTTGGCGCAGAGGTTTTCCTACTTATTTCAGACGAGATCGCGACGGGCGGGTGGGCCCAAGTGTTTTTCTCCTTGATAAGTAGAAAGTACTCTACACCGAACAAAGTTCGAAATAATAAAACAGTTTGATGATCTTCCGAGGGAGTCGTGGGTGGGTGAAATTGAACGAGAGTGGGGGAATTGTTCTCCCACCAGTGCCCTTCGTGAATGGAGGTGGAGGCGCGGAAAGAAGAGGAACACATGCCGACCCTCCTTGTTCGCTCAAAGACCACGTTTTAACCGTTCGCCCGCTTTGCTCGCTTCCGGGTAGAACTCCAACCTCCATACTGTTCAAATGTGGATGATTAGCGCTACCCACCCCATTTTTATGTCTTGCAGCGAAGATGGGAATGGGATGTCACATTAAATTTTCCTGTCGCGTTCACAGCCTGTGTTTGTTGGAGGTGTTTGGCCGTCATCGATTGTGATCACCTTCCACTATACACTTGGGTGGAAGGCGTGGAGCTCATGACCCGCCATTACCTCCAACACATGTGTCGGAACGAACATCCAATGGCGCTTCACAGCAGGCTTGACCAATGGCTAGTCATATCATTAGAAGTTCCGACGATTGTTTGTAGAGCCATAGGGTGTGCACGAGATACTTCAGTCACGCCAAGGTATGGGATTTGCTTATCGTGGTTGGCGTAATAACGTGTATCCTCAAGAACGAACTTTGATTAACTATGTTATATTTAAGCATGGTCTACCAGCAATAAATTAATGGTGTACAGTACTCAAGATTTGCTTCAAAGAACTGAGGCACTGCACGTTCTGATATCCGCCGCGCTATATCGAACGTAAGCATGCCCAAATTAGAATCTGTGCCGTTGGGCCTCAGATTTTATCACATTGAGAACCAAATTTTCTTTTATCGTAATCAACACTATGATCGAAATCTAGGACTGGTGAAAAAGTCATAGTTCCCAATCTCGGTGAGGGATACTCTGTCAGAGACCGATAGTTTTAGTAAGCAATCGATGACCTCGAGGATATCATCATCTAAAACCATGACCTATTGAGGTGAAAACGTAAGAGAGTAAGGAAAAAACCCCTAAAACCCCTTAAAGTAGATAACAGAAATAAGAACTCACGGACAGCAGCTCGGTTTCACCAACAAAATTTTCAACACGCCGAGAAATGCAGCCCGCCACTGCTGGAATTTCATTATCACTCCAACGTACAATCCCAGGAAAGTCACGTTTCAGCTTCATGACCATAGGTGTAGGAAGTGGGCCAAGAACCGCTTCAAACATCACGAGCTTCTCTTGGAAGTACATGCAACCCTCCTCACAAGCCAAAAATAAGGGCTTGCGAATAACCATTTCTGCAATGAGACATCCAATCGCAAAACCATCAGCGGCATAGGGATCGGAGCTCCAACCTTATAAAGGGTGTAAGTGTCCCAGAGTACGAATGGAAGAAGTGAAAATCCCTACCATAGACATCCTCTGGGGCTCGATACTGATCACTAGCAGACCTATCTTCGACGCCACGGCTTCCGAGAGATCCGAAATAACCAAGTCGGAGTCGAGAAGATCTCAATGAATGCTAAAAATGAATTAAGCAAACCAGATCCATCGTGCAAGTGTAGCGCACACCTTCAACTTGAAACCTCCATCAATATCCAGTGCATAGTCAGAGACGATATTGCGATTGAGGAATTCAATGGATTCGGGCTTGATGTCAAGGTCAGTAAGACCTTCTCCATGAAGGACTGAAATATTTAGAAGTCAGTGGGTGTAAGTATGCCTTTTTAAAGCGACTCACATCTAACGGCCTGAATGATTTGGAAGGAAATCTCGCATAAGTGGCGTCTAGACAATTCAATGCCCTTTGTCCTATCCAGCACTTGTGCGAGAGTGAGTACAGGGTATGTGAAGACAAGATACGCGTTAATAGCATCGCGATGGTCCCGAATGAAGTGAGCGTGACTAGACACAGTAAGTTGAGGCGGCGAAATGGACTGTAGGCACACTTACCGACCATCAGCCGTCCTGTCATGACGTAGCCATCGAATTTCACGAGCAATTGTCTTGTCGGTGGCTCGCATCCGGTTGATGACTTTGACGACACATCTTGATCTCGTCTTCTTGTCGACAACGCCAAGAAGCTGAAAAACCCTCCCCAACTGCTTGATCTCAGTCACATGATCTGAAAGAGGTGAGCACACAAGAGCCTGACATTTAAGAGCAACGCACATCGACAGGTAAAGATATCGCCTATGTTGAATCTGGGAGGAGCGACCACCGCCCATGTCATCGAGGACATTAGCTCATTCGTAAATCTGCATTCTGGTGTCCTTATATCATCCCTTTTCGTTTGATGAGTCCTCATGCAAAGGGAGGTCAAATTCCATGTGTCCCGCCTGCGAAGCACTCCTCACCACACTAAACACCGCTTATGCTGTTTCTCGCTTAAGTACATATATGAACTGGCCCATCTGATCAGATGCGCTCATCGGGTATGTCTGCAGCAGACTTGATGTCAAGTTCCAATGACCTAGCCAGCGAGACCCAGTCGACAGACCAAAGGGAGTGAGTATCTATGTATCCCGTCGATGGGCATCCTCAACTTTGCAACATCAGTGTATCTGTTACATGTGCAGTCAAGCGAGGGGACATCATCAGCGACACTTGTGAGTACTGATGGCAAGGCAACCTCTCATTCATCGCCTCATTTGCTATTCAGACAAAGCAGTGCTCCACCTGGATAACGGCGCCAGCGGAGAAGTATGGAGCGTTCGGTCAGAAAGGACATCCGCCCTCTATGCTATGAAGATCATGCATATTCCAGGGCCTCATCCAGGAGCAAGTCGAGCTCAGCAATTCCAGCGTCTGCTTACAGATTCCAATGCACCCAACTGCACAAAACAGTACGTCTTATCTCCAAAAATCAAATTTACTTCCCAAGAATTCACTTGGCATGTCAGCCTTTTTGTCACTTTATTTTCTGTTACGGCGCATATTGGCAGGCAATGCCTGCTATACGAACTTCATGGCATCTCTCTCGAGAGGCTCTCACGAAAGAGGGATCTTTTCCCTCTTCCCCCGGACCAGTTTCGCGCAATTTTATGGCAGATGTTCCGCGCCGCAGACTGTAAGTCTAGACTTGGTCAAATGGATTCCAGCACTTCAATATATCCCGCTCACCGTCAGTCTTGCATGGGCTTGGAATAGCGCACACGGACTTCAAACCCTCCAATATTCTGCTCTTGGACCAGACAATCGTTGACTTGTGCGAGCTAGACGAAGAGGGGATTTTCCATTACAAGGTATCGCCTTTTAAAAAAACACTTCTATAAAGACGCTGAGAGGTTGTATTACACCGGTCTAGCGACGACTGAGGAACCCACAAATAAAAGTTATTGACTTGGATGACTTAACAAATATTGACCAAGGCAAAACACATTCGATCGGTACGTACTTCTATCGGGCACCAGAGGTTCACGCAGGTAGATTTTTTATGATATTGAAGTGCTATTTAACGGATGTTCTACTCCTGTAGGCCTACGCTGGACCTTTGCAGTGGATGTATTTGCCATTGGAGCGACTGCCTTTGAGCTGCACACGGGTCTCTTGTTGATACCGCACGGCCCTACCCTAATGGAGACCCTTTTTCACCTCCAGACCGTATTAGGGCCATTCACACACCAGTTCTTAGATCAACTCGCCTCGCTATATCCCTCTATTTTATCCCAATGGCCGCCTGATATGGCTCATGTGGAGAAAACAAGCCAGGCACCTGAAAGTGTAAGCCCACCTAGGTATAATACCTCTCCATTATGGGTTAGTGTCCATCCGATGAAATATGTGTCTGCTAAACTGAAGCATTCAGAAAATGATCAAAAGGCCAGATCTTCTAGACCTACTGAAAGGTTGTCTTGCTTCTCATCAAAGGAACCGTCTGGCGTTGGGACAAGCTCTTCGTCACCGGTTTTTTAGAACACTCGCAGCTTTATAGGCCCAGTATGTCGAAGCAGTAGATCTATCACTCTGCCCGAGAGGGAGGTGGTATATACATTTTGATTCGAAGATTATTACTGGTGCTAGGAAGAGATGATCTGTATGCTTGTTTTCTCCTTCTATCATAAGATATAAATCGCTCAAACGGAACAAAAATCTTTACGATCGGGGAAACCACCTCTGATGTTATCTTCTTACGTCGTCTGTCGGTTGGTGTCTCTCCTGAAGTGCGGCATATCAGACATATAGCATACGGGACTGATCAGACACTTACGGCAACTCTGCCAGAATCCGACACGACCCTGTTCCTTGCGGCCAACCCAAGTATTTGAGTGTACGACAGACCTTCCGACTTAATAGAACGTAAATACGATGAAGGGAGAGAGGTTAATCCTATATAGCTCACCTAGAACGGGATCAGGTAGTGTGATGCGACCATCACTTCGTCGAGGGAAAAGTTCGCTAGACGGATGACAAGCAATACAGGGCTCCTCTTCAGCAGTCATTACTGAACTTAAAGCCCAATTGGTGGGATGGGGTGGTAAAGAAAGAAAACGTATCCTCGCTTACTTTGGTTTCACCAACTGCACGTGGTCACGAAAAAAAAAAAAAAAAATCAATCAGAAACACTTACTCCACATTGATCGTTCCATACACGGCAGATCTCCTTACGGGGATAGCGGTATACGATAAAAAGTCTTGCGGGGTACACTGGACGCCGGACAGAAGTGGCCATGAGTGCGCGGGTCATAAAACCTCATATTCGACTCTCGACAAAGGAGTCTCGACAGCAAATTCTTCAAAACATTTACTTCTTAAATCAAATCAATATAAACCGACAGCGCTTAATCGTAGACAAGAGTAAAAAACGACTGCAACAGATTTCCGCTCTAGAAGAAAAGGTTCTCGATGACGATGATTTGGAAGATGTGTATTTGGTGAGTAGTTTGCACTTTCCAGTATTCGGACTCAAGTGACAGCCGCTGCCCTACTTTCAGAATCCAGGTCGACCATCACTCCTCACCAAAAGACCGCGCAGCGAGACTTTGACGGACAGGACAGAAAATCACCCAGCAAAATTGGCGAAGGTAACGACCCTATATTAAAAGGTCGACACCCATTTGAAACTTACAGCACATTCAGACAGCTTCGAACACGCTGTCGTCCCCGAACTCAAATCTCTTACAACCTCAAATTCTGACAGAGGAGACATACGACAACAATATCATGTTCGATTTTTTACCGCCCACTCCAGAAATCCCAAGCTCAAATTCTGCGAGTGGTATGCCATTGTCGAGTATTACAGGCTCCATACTCGGTGATCACGCATCCTTTGCACTCGCATTCGCGGAAGGGCCGGAACTTTCGACGTCTACTCATCCTACCAAGGTGGTAGCACCATCCAAATCAAGCACTCCAGAAAAAGAGAAAATTCCTCAGACTCATGCAGCCAATGACGAGCTTTTTTCGTTCGATATCGACGTCGATGCCTACGACGACGTACAAAAGTCAATCGCGTCGTGGATGTCAACTGGAGGCGGAGACCTATTGGACATGAGTATGTATGGACTGCAATGAAGGGACTCGACCAATAACAAGTACGCGTCGATCACTCTGTATATCTCAAAATGGAGAGTCATTGCCACCAAATGGAACCGTCACTGATACCCAGGCGCTTAATCTTATATAACCCCATTCTGTCTCAGAAACACAAATTTCCGGTTACTCGGCCAATTGTATCTCATCATCTTTGATAATCAGTAATAAACCGCATGATAATATATACTTCTCACTCTGGACGTAGGAAAACGTAGAGCGGCTCACGATGCAACGATTATACCCGACCAACGTCCAAGTGCAAGGTGATCACTCCGTGTAACCCAGAAAGGAAGAAACACTGCCACCCTAAACATCAAACCCATCGCTGATACCCGAGCGCCTATTTTACTTTGGAAACAAATGTGTTCTGTCACTCAAGTCTTTCTCAGCATCTTTGATAGACCGAAATATACCGCACGATTATACCCGACCAACGTCCAAGTGCAAGGTGATCACTCCGTGTAACCCAGAAAGACAAGAAACACTGCCACCCTAAACATCAAACCCATCGCTGATACCCGAGCGCCTATTTTACTTTGGAAACAAATGTGTTCTGTCACTCAAGTCTTTCTCAGCATCTTTGATAGACCGAAATATACCGCATGATAGTATAGACTTCTCGCCTTGAACACGAGGAAAGCCATAACGACTCGCGAAGCAATGGTCATCAACTTGATACGCCTTGACTTGTTTAAATCGGCCTGAGAATTCATTGCGTAAATAATAACATTTCAGAGTCCTGTCCACATGTCTGTACCCACACGCGCCGATTTTATTCCAATTCTTGACTGTCTTATCAACGACTTGCGCCAATTCGACGCCCGTACATACCCCAAGGACACCGTCGGAGTTGCAGCACTACGCGCGTTCTCGCGCTTAACATCCGTGCTAGTGAGACCGTTACAAATCTTCGCTCGTTCTTCAAAGCTCATAAAAGACTAAAGCTTAACATGAAATTTTCGTCCGAGGACCTAGCTCTGTCGAGCAATGCACAATTTTTGAATTTGCATATAGAATTCCTCGTCACTTTGGACTTCATATACGAAGACATGTACCCGGCATGTTCAGGCGAAGGCCCGACATGTACTGAGTTAGATGTGCTTAGGAGGCTTGTAAACAAAGCCTTGGAACTCAACTCGGGACCACAACGACAGGTGGGTTCTAAATACAAAAATTTCAAATAACCACGCATCTGACCTGTGTAGCCTCTAAGCAAAATGTCCTTAAACTAGAGTAAATCAGACTGGCACTTTACTTACGGTAATACTTGAATTTACCGAAAAAGTAAACACACCAGTGCGATGAGAGACCACATGCCACACGAAATCATTCAATCGAATTACCGAGTGAGAACTGAAAAGACAGGGTCGAAAGCAAAATACACCCTAAGAAGGAGACAGCATAGCACTGTAAGCAATCATCATTATGCCCATCCTCAATTTGATGGGAGATAATTCTGATCTGATACTCGATAAAAGCTGATCTTACTTAAAAGACCGGCACAGGAGACTCCGCTAATGCGATTAATCAGCTCACGCCGGCGTCACCCCTTCGATCAACCCACCTCCCACCTATAGCAACCAATAAAACGAGTGACCATGCTCGAGGCGTACATGGACAAAGTGTCTATATTCAAGAAGGCCCTCACCAGTGAGAGATTGTCATACACAACCGACCCTTAACTGACAAAGACATGGTAGCGGTGGAAGCCTTCTATGAGGGTGCCGTTCTTGACTACAACGAGAAAGCACTTGTACTTCAAGCCGTCGACACCTTCCAAATAGCGTACTGTTCTGTCATGTTCAAGTCGACGGCATTCTCGCAATACAAGTGCACCAGCCCTAAGAGCATTGGAATCCCCCTTTCAGATCTGGTTACTACCCTCTCTTGTGCTGACAACCACAACAGTTGCAGCATCAGAACCATCGACGAAAAATCTCAGCTACGGCTCATATACGACAGTAAATGTAAGCAAATCTACTCTTTCAGCTTGAGCAATCTGACATCTGACATCTCAACGTTACCTCAGATCGAACGGTACAGTGCGACATTAACACGTACGAGCTGACCTTCGACGGCACTGGAATCGCTAGAAATTTGTACGACGTTCTTCTCGAGATGCACTCCACGGAATTCTCGCGAATAGTCCAGAACTTCGCCGCTATAGCCAGCGACGTCCATATCGAAGTCGACAAGACGGGCGCCCGTTTCTGGGTTCGCAACAGAAAAACTTACGGCAGTGTTTACCTACCAGAAGGTCCAGAGACGGGAGAAGGCAAAGGAGACCTCCAGTCTCCGATTACTCTACAAGTAATACGACCCGTGACTTCGCTGTACCCACTTCGGTATCTCGCCATGTTCTGCAAAAGCGCCACCGTAAGTGACAGGGTCGAGCTTCGAATGTCAGCAGGACTGCCTTTACTTGTAAGTACTTGTTCTCGTCCAACACTCTTATAGCTAATTCTTTGACCGCTAGGTAGCGTTCAAATTCTCGCAAGGGAGCATCCGTTATTACCTCCCTCCCACTATCCGGAAATGACGAAACATATAGGACGTATAAAATTTAACGTCTTCGCAACTGTTTTATTGTACGATACCTTCATGAGCGTCATCCAATCATTTTCTCCCTTGCGTATGCCGCCCAAAATTTCCCAGATCCAAGCCTTACCGCGCGGATGCCCACGAGGCGAGCGGAGTCCAAAAGCTTCCATATATAGTAAGTCTTACAGAGAGGAGTAAAGACCTTCCCACTAAAGTGTCCAGGCATGGGAAAAAAGTGAAAACGCGAATTACAAGGTACTGGGGCCCGGGCCGGTTTGGATTTGAACTCCGATTGAAATTAGGATAGACAGTGACTATTCACCCTTGAAGTTGACTCTACACCCAATTTACACCTTGTTGAGATACCTATGACCATACAACATCCTTTCGTCGCCTTATCGATACGTCTACAGCTGTCATATCCCAACTATAGAGCGCAATCGTGGTCATATGGTTCAAGTCGGGTAGCATGCTGAACTATGACCGTCCTGCTTGTGCGAGTGCAGCCGATCGCGAGCGCGAGACAGGTTTGGATTCAGAATTCTAAACAATTCTTCAATTGAAATGGTGAGGAGACTTCTTTTCACCTAAAATCCATACCATGATCATGATCGTTCACGGCTGTGCTCACTCAAAAGTCAGATAGCATGTTTTGAATAAGACATCTATATGACGCATGAACGCCAGCTACCACAAATGCATGCACTCTCCTCGTGTTCTGGCGATGTTGCACGAGCTTTGTTGCGGATCAGCATGTCGCCAGAGACTTCCTCACCGCCGACCATGCGCATTTCAACCTTCCATCACAAGTCGGTCACGAGCTCGGACTTCCTTGCCAGTTCAGTGGGAATTATGAGACTTATGGCGGTCAACTTCATGCGAGAGTTGACGCTACTGGCCTTGTCATTCGTGGCCTGATCTCCTTTTGAAAAGCTCGGTAGCGGGTCGAATTGTATGCAGAATTCAAACCTCGTCAATACTGTTGCATTCATCAGTCAATGCTTCCAGATGGTTCAAGTACACGAAAGAGCGTAACAAGCTTTAGGCTGAGCGGGACTTATTCCAGGAATGGACAACAGCCTGGTGTTCAATCTTGCCTCTGGAAGAGAAGTCGACCTTCGTGATAGAAGCACGGGTATCTGGCTGAAATATATTAAGACGGCCATCGAGACTACATAAAGCGGGTGCTCATCTCTATCTACCTCAGCTTGATCCCACCTGTGGCCAAGAGGACCGGACAACCGATATGCAGCTCATCAGTTTAACAACAATCTTGCTGGCGTTTGTAGGCCCAATCTTGGCTGGCAATGTACAACTACCAGGTCTTGTGCTTCCTGATTCTGCCCGTGCCAATAGGGACGCCGTTGAGAAGATCTTCACCGACAGCTACGATGCGTACAAGTGAGCATTTTCTTTATATGCAGATCAGTCACTCATGTCTTGCAGGAAATACGCCTGGGGACATGATGATGTGTCGCCTATAAGCAAAAGTGAGCGTGGATTTACGGTCTTGTTCCTATTCCGGACTTAACCTTCTTCGATCAAGACTTCTCGGACGGACGCAATGGTTGGGGTATGCACTTATCTACATCGTTGTCAGAGTGGTATTCATGGGAAGTGAATAGGTGCGACCATTGTCGATGCAATGACGACTATGGTACATGTTAACTCTTTGGCCGGGATTCTGCATTTGCTAACCGTGTGCTGTAGCAAATTATGGGGCTGGACGTAAGTGCCCCTTTCGCTCGAGCCTCCTTTCACACTCTAACCGCCACGTATCTGCACAGGATTTGTTCGCTGAAGCCGTCAATTTCTCCGCGACCATCGACTTCAGCAAGTCCCAGACAGAAGACACTGTCAGGTTTGTCCGATTAACATCTTAATACGTCGAGTATTGAAAGCTCCGAAGCGTGTTCGAGACCACCATTCGATATCTCGGTGGATTCCTTAGTGCTTATGAATTGGGCAATAAGCAGCATCCCATCCTACTTCAGAAGGCCAAGGAGGTCGCAGATAAGATGGCTTATGCATGGGTTGCAGTACGTATACTCTCCTCAGCCCAGTGCATGATGATAATGATCCATCCCGGGCATTCTCCGTAGGCGAACGATATCCCCTACGGCTTCCTAGAGTTTGCGACGAATAGTCCGGTCATTGACTCCGTACGTGTTACTCCACATCCCTATCGACGGTCTTTTGACGGCCAGCTTCTCACCTCCAGTCAAACATTGCCGAGGCTGGCACTGTTAGTAATATAGGTTGAAGTCGGAATCTTTATTGAACTGACGCCCGACACATAGCTTGCCTTGGAGTGGGCAACCCTCTCGAAACACTCAGGAAATCAGACTTACGCTAATCTTGCCCTCAAATCGCTGATCCACATTGCCAAATTGGTGAACAATATTGCTTCTTCTGACAAGCGTTGCTTGCTAACGTGATTGACACATATAGCCAGCTCCACTGCCAGGTATGCAGCGTCATTGACACCAAGAAGCTTTCTGGCTAAACCGCTCGATAGGACTTGCTGCTCAGGGTATCGATCCTACATCTGGCAAGTTCCTTGGAGGTTATATCGTAGGGCCACCGTCTTCGAAGGCGATCTCATCACTGACGATCTATCTATAGACATGGG
>Ga0247742_10000312_pt1 | contig 41077 bp, 39 predicted proteins | sample UWRJL208509C2_FD_180944 | JGI IMG/M metagenome (GOLD analysis project Ga0247742, IMG submission 180944) | Plant litter microbial communities from Arlington Agricultural Research Station in Wisconsin, United States - UWRJ-L208-509C-2 | ecosystem: Environmental > Terrestrial > Plant litter >...
GCTTTAATTGTTGTTCAATGCGGAGGTGATCCAGGGCTCTTTTTCAAAACATAAAAAATGGCCGGAATTTCTTCCGACCATTCGTGCTGAATGAGGGCCTTTTTTATTTTCTAATAATATAGTAACAGTTTTACAACTTACGTTTTACTTCTACATTTTCATAAGCTTCAACAATGTCGCCTACTTCAATGTTATTAAAGTTCTGGATGTTTAAACCGCACTCATAACCTGTTGATACTTCTTTAACATCGTCTTTAAAGCGTTTTAATGAAGCCAGCTCACCGGTGTATATTACTACGCCATCACGTATGATACGGATCTTGCTGTTACGGTTAATTTTACCATCAAGCACCATACAACCTGCAATAGTACCCACTTTGCTGATCTTGAATGTTTCGCGTATCTCTACGTTGGCAACAATCTTCTCTTCAAAGGTTGGTGCAAGCATACCTTCCATCGCCGCTTTGATCTCGTTGATCGCATCGTAAATGATAGAATATAACCTGATATCTATTTGTTCAGCTTCGGCGAGTTTACGGGCACTTCCTGACGGACGAACCTGGAAACCGATAATGATTGCATCAGAAGCCGATGCCAGTAATACATCAGATTCAGAGATCTGACCAACTGCTTTAGATATGATATTAACCTGTATTTGCTCTGTTGATAATTTAAGTAACGAATCGGATAAAGCTTCGATAGATCCATCCACGTCACCTTTAACAATAATGTTAAGTTCCTTAAAGTTACCAACTGCCAAACGACGGCCAATTTCATCAAGGGTAATGTGTTTCTGGGTACGTAAGCCCTGCTCGCGTTGTAATTGTAAACGTTTGTTAGCAATTTCACGTGCTTCAACTTCGCTTTCCAGTACGTTAAATTTATCGCCCGCTGTAGGTGCGCCCTGCATACCTAACACCTGTACCGGCGTTGATGGCCCTGCAGATTCAACCCTTTGACCGCGCTCATTAGTTAATGCCTTAACACGGCCGCTATAACAGCCTGCCAGTATAGGGTCACCAACTTTTAATCTGCCCGCCTGTACCAATATGGTAGTTACTATACCGCGGCCTTTATCTAAGGCTGCTTCAATAACAGTACCTACGGCACGTTTATTAGGGTTAGCTTTCAATTCAAGTAATTCAGCTTCCAGTAATACTTTTTCTAAAAGCAGGTCAACATTTAAACCGGTTTTAGCAGATATTTCCTGGGTTTGATATTTACCGCCCCATTCTTCAACCAGGATATTCATGGCCGATAGTTGCTCACGTATCTTATCGGCATTAGCTCCCGGCCTGTCAATTTTATTGAAGGCAAAAATAATAGGTGCACCAGCTGCCTGTGCGTGGTTTATGGCCTCGCGGGTTTGTGGCATCACGCTATCATCAGCGGCAATTACTATAATTACAATATCTGTAACCTGTGCACCCCTTGCACGCATAGCGGTAAACGCCTCGTGACCAGGAGTATCCAGGAATGTTATTTTACCTTTATCGCCCGGCAAGGTAACCTCATATGCACCAATGTGCTGGGTAATACCACCCGCTTCGCCGCCTATTACGTTTGTTTTACGTATAAAGTCAAGCAATGATGTTTTACCGTGGTCAACGTGGCCCATAATGGTTACAATTGGCGCACGTGTTATCAGGTCGGCCGGATCATCAGGCTGGTCAAGGTTAGCTTCCTCATCCTGTGGTTTCACAAATTCTATCTGGTAACCAAACTCATCGGCAACAATGCTTAGGGTTTCGGCATCAAGCCTTTGGTTAATAGACACGAACATACCAAGGCTCATACAGGTAGATATAATCTGTGTTACAGATACATCCATCATTAAAGCCAATTCATTTGCAGTTACAAACTCTGTAACCTTTAACACTTTTGACTGTAATTCCTGCTCCAGTGCCAGTTCTTCTGCTGAAGAGGCTACATCATCACGTTTTTGACGACGGAATTTGGCTCTCTGAGCAAATTTACCTGACTTACCTGCGCCGCTTAAACGGGCAAGGGTTGCCTTAATTTGATCTTGTATATCCTTTTCAGATGGTTCCTCCTTAGGGGTATTGCTTTGAGGGGCATTACGATTCCTGAAATCAGGACGATTGCCGCCTCCCTGGTTAGGGCCACTATTTCCGGGCGCATTATTACCACGGTTCCTGAAATCAGGACGGTTTGGATTGATGGTTCCACCTGCCGGAGGAGGTGTATGACCACCGCCTTGCTGCTGTTGTGGATGATGCTGGTGATTATTACCACCGCCTTGTCCACCACCCTGCTGAGGATTTCCCTGGTTATCTTTACGCTTTCTTTTGCGTTTATGGTCGGCATTGTTAGCATTTGATGAAGATGCTATCGGGTTGCGCTTAGGCGCATTAACCGGTAGTTGTATCTTACCAATCACATTAGGACCTGTCAAACGCTCTGCCTTAGCCCTGATTACATCAGGCTCCTGGGTATGCGGCTCTTCAGCTGCAGGAGGAGCCGGCGCTGGGGTCGGGGCCGGGGTAACAACAGGAGCTGGCGCAGGGGCCGGCGCTTTTGGCTCTTCGGCCTTAGGCGTTTCGGCAACAACCGGTTTTGGTTCTTCAACCTTTGGTGTTTCCACTTTAGGCGCTTCTTCCACTTTGGGTGCTTCAACAACTACCTCTTTTGGTGTTTCCACCTTAGGCTCTGGCTTTGGCTCAGGTGCCACTACTACCTCGGGTTGCTTAACAACTTCAACAGGCTTAGTCTCTGCTGGTTTTTCAGCAGGCGCCTGTGGTTTCGCATTTAAGTTATTAAGGTCAATTTTACCAACTACCTTAACACCTGGCAAAACGTCGTTACGCTCTTCAGTTTTTTCTGGAGCGGCAGGTTCAACCGGCTTTGGCTTCTCTGCCTGCGGCGAATTGTACTGACCGGCATTCTTGATCAGTATTTCTTCGTTCTCAAAATCTCTTGAGCGGCGATTATCAACCGGTTTTTCCGGAAACGGAGCAGGTTCTTCTTTTCTGATCTTACCGATACTGATCTGCTTGGCTTCCTCCTTAATACTTTTGTCCACAGCAAACTCCTTCAACAATGCGGTGTACATGTCGCCATCCAGCTTAGCCATAGGTTGTTTATCTACCTTATAGCCTTTTGTAGCCAAAAAATCGACAATGGTACCCATACCAATGTTGAGTTCTTTTACTGCCTTAATTAATTTTATTGATTTGTCTTCTGACATTTATTATATTTTCTCTGCTAATTATCGCAAAAATACGATTTTAATTTTGGTTATTATGCTTATTCAAACTCAGCATTCAATATTGATAGCACTTCTTTTACAGTTTCTTCTTCCAAATCTGTACGTTTTACCAATTCTCCTACTGTTAAAGCAAGTACCGACTTAGCTGTATCTAAACCAATTCGTTTAAATTCATCAATGATCCAGCTATCAATTTCATCTGAAAACTCTTCGATATCCACATCCTCGTCATGCTCATCAGCCTCACGGTAAACATCAATTTCGTAGCCGGTTAACTTGCCTGCAAGTTTAATATTATGGCCGCCACGACCAATAGCTAAAGACACCTGATCGGGTTTTAAATACACTGCAGCGGTCTTTTTCTCATCATCAAGCTTAATTGAAGTGATTTTGGCCGGTGATAATGCACGCTGAATATATAGCTGAACATTGTTGGTAAAGTTAATTACGTCAATGTTTTCGTTCTTTAATTCGCGCACTATACCATGTATACGTGATCCTTTCATACCCACGCAGGCACCTACCGGATCAATACGGTCATCATATGATTCAACAGCTACCTTTGCTCTTTCGCCAGGCTCACGCACAATTTTTTTAATGGTGATCAATCCGTCGAAAATTTCTGGTACTTCCAGCTCAAATAAACGTTGTAAAAACTCAGGAGCGGTACGTGATATGATAATTTTAGGATTGCTGTTCAGCATATCCACCTTATAAACTACCGCTTTTACGCTATCACCTTTCTTAAAGTAATCGGCAGGTATTTGCTCGGTTTTTGGAAGCAACAGCTCGTTACCTTCATCGTCAAGCACTAAGGTTTCTTTTTTCCAAACCTGGTAAACCTCACCGGTAACAATTTCACCAACACGGTCTTTATATTTTTTAAATATCTCGTCTTTTTCCAGTTCCAGAATTTTTGAAACCAGCGTTTGGCGGGCAGCTAAAATAGCACGGCGACCAAAGCTTTCCAGCGTAATCTGCTCTATCTGCTCGTCACCAACTTCCAGGTCGGCATCAAAAAGTTTAGCCTCGGCCAATTCCACTTCCAGGTCATCATCCTCGCTAAAACCATCTTCAACTACCTGACGTGTACGCCAGATCTCCAAGTCACCATTATCCGTATTAACAATTACGTCACAATTTTCGTCGGTGCCAAACTTTTTTCTGATCATGCTTCTGAAAACGTCTTCCAGAACGCTCATCATGGTTGGGCGGTCAATGTTCTTGAAATCTTTAAATTCCTGAAAAGAATCAATTAAATTAATATTGCTCATTTTCTACTTGAATGATATTAAAACTTTTGTTTCTGTTATTTGATCAATAGGGATAATGCTTTCAACAGTTTCAGCTTTTTTCCCTTTTTCCTTTACTTTTTCTTCAATGATAACAGCATCTTCTGTAATAGCTGTTAACACCCCTTCTCTTTTGGCCCCATCGGCCATTTTTATGCCTAAGTTGCGCCCTATATTTTTAGCGTATTGCCTTGGCGACGACAGCGGAAAATCAATTCCTGGCGATGACACTTCCAGGTTATAAGCAGTTTCGATCACATTTTCTTCTTCCAGATGGAAGCCAACATGCCTGCTTACCTGCACACAATCATCAATCCCAACTCCATTATCGCCATCAATCAACACAATAAGTTTTCCGTTTGAATGCATTTTAACATCTACCAGAAACAAATTGGGCTTATCGGCAATTTTTTCTTCAACCAGCTCTTTTACCCTTTTTTCAATATTCATTATCCTTCGATATTTTTGATTGATAATTTGATCGATAAAATAAAAGAGGGGACTAATTGCCCCCTCTTTTATTTTATCAGGTGCAAATATACATAATTATATTTGATTTTCAAGCAATTCAGCCCAGTTTATTACTTAAATTCCAAATCGGAATAGTGTAAACTACCCGGCCGGTTACGCCCCGTAACAAAATCAGTTACCTTACTTCCGGCATCAAATTTATAATACCTTACAAAATATCTTTGATGCGCTGTGAATGGTGTATCAGGCACAAAAATAACGGCTTTATCCTTAACATGGTATGTCCCGGGCTGTACGGGCTGATAATTTTTCAAATCAGTATCAACCGGCATGCGATAAACCGGAAGCAGGCTTTCCCAGGCAGCACTCACAGAATCCCGGGCTATCTCCTGCATGATCGCATTGTCAAGTCCGCTGATCTTTACCGACTTCCGATCACTCATCATATTAACATGGATTACGGGAGCTTGAGGTTCACTGCTACAACTTATGCAGAAAAAAATTAAAAGTATCCAAATGCTCCAAATGGCAAAATCCCGGTAAGTTTGTTGTTGCAGAAGGCGCTTGAACAGAGGCGAAGACTCACCCCGGCATCGCTCCGCTTGCCGGCCCTCTCTTTGGCTTCGCCATAAAGAGGGCAATAAAATTTCTTTCTCTCCAAGCAAACCCTCTTTGCGCCAAAGACGGAGAGAGGGCGATCCAGCGTAGCGCAGATCGGGTGAGTTTAGCCGTTTGCTATTAAAACCACTCATCACTTTTTCAACGTTTGCTCAAACAGTTTAAATATGCGCTTGTACTCATCATTCCAGCTGCTGGGTTGTTCAAAACCATGATCCTCTACCGGGTAAGATGCCAGTTCCCAGTTCTCTTTATGAAGTTCGATCAGTTTTTGTGTTAGCCTGATGATATCCTGGTAATTCACATTCTGATCAATCATGCCATGCAGCATCAGCAAGTTACCCTTTAAACCATTGGCAAAGTATATAGGCGAACTTTTACGATAAGCGTTTTCATCAGTAAAAGGCTCGTTCAAAATATTAGAGGTATAGCCATGATTGTAATGCGCCCAGTCGGTTACAGAACGGATAGCGCCGCCTGCTGCAAAAACATTGGGTTCTGTAAACATGCCCATCAGCGTAATAAACCCGCCGTACGAGCCGCCGTACAAACCAACATGCTTAGGGTTTACGCCAAATTTTTCAACCAGGTATTTTACGCCATCTACCTGATCGCTAAGGTCTTTACCACCCATGTGGCGATAGATACCGGTGCGCCAGTCGCGTCCATAGCCTGCACTTGCGGTATAGTCAATATCCAATACCGTATAACCATTGTCGGCCAGCATATTGTTAAACATGTACTCGCGGAAATAATAACTCCAGGAGTAGGTTACCTCTTGTAAATATCCGGCACCATGCACAAAAATAACCGCTGGCTTTGCCGGGTCGGGCTTTTTAGGCAGGTACTGGCGCGCGTAAACATCACTGCCATAACGGTTTTTAAAGGTGATGATCTCCGGATCGCGCCACGGGTATGAGGTAAATTCAGGCGATACCGAATGAGTTGCCTGCGCCGCTTTCGCTCCCGGTTTGTTGGCTTGTATGTACAGCTCCCAGGGCTTATTAGAATAAGAGTAACGGATAGCCAGCCATTTTTCATCGGGTGATAGTGTTACCTCATTGCCACCTTTCATCCCAGTTATTTTAACCGGAGTACCACCGTTTACCGGGATGCTGTAAAAATGAGTAACACCCGGATGATCTATATTAGCCGTGAAGTAAAATGTTTTTTTATCGTTGGATAGCTGCAGGGTTTGTACCTCCCACTTACCGCTGGTCAATTGCTTTTTAACACCGCTCAGCACATCAACCAAGTAAATATGCGAGTAACCGCTGGCTTCGCTCTGGAAATAAAAATGCGTATTGTCAATAAAACCAACATTACCGGCCTCCAAGTTTTCGATACCTGGGCCGCCTATCCAGGCTTCATCACGCTGGCGGTCAAGCAGGGTTAGTTTTCCTGTTACCGGGTCTAGGCGCATGATCCATCGGTCTTTGTTGTCTTGGGAACTGATCACAACAACCGCGTTTTTGCTATCATCACTCCAAAACGGCCCCTCTACAGTTACCTGCCTGTCTGCATTCAGCTTTTTCTTTTCGGCCAGTTCACCGGGGTAATCTTTCAGGTAATCAGGCATATCTTTTATGCCTGGGATGTCACTCGTTAAAACCGGGTAAACTGACTGACGGCGGGTATCAAAAATAAACATCCGGGAAGTAGATGATGGCCTGCCAACTTTAGACCGGTTAGGAATATCCTCCGTAAAGCCCGAAGCAGTTACGTAGTTGGGCACTATGGCATCCTTTACGCCACTGGCCGGCTTGGTAAGCCTGTAGGTTACATACTTACTATCCGGACTTATTTTAACAGTATTTACACGATCGGAACCCGTAACCAACTCTTTTAGTTTCTGGGGCTCCAAAGCAGCGGTATTAGCCGAATCACGCTTTTCTTCTTTAGCCTCCTTTTTAATAACATCAAAAAGCTCAAGCTGCTGTTTTTTAAGCCATAACTGTTGATTGTTTAACGCATCCTCATCATCTTTTTTTGCTGCGCGTACAAAGTTGGTTAGCTGTTTCAGTTGCCCACTGTTAAGTTTCAATGCAAATAAGTTGGTGCCTTGCTTGTATATTACCTCCGTTCCATCAGCATTAAAAACCGGTGCAGTTTCAGACTGTTCAGTATTCGTTAGCTGGGTAGTGCTGCCCGTTTTTATATTCGCCAAAAACAGATCGCCGTTTTTTTCATAAACTTTCAGTGAACGGCTTTTATTCCAATCGCCGCCAGAAGCGCTTAAGCTGCGCTGCCCGGCAAGACTTACCTTTTGCGGTTTGGTACTCCCCGGCAAAATACTGTACAACTCTTCTGCAGCATTTTGATCGGCATTCCAGTTAAAATAGATCTTTTTGCTATCATCGCTCCAACGAATATTTGATGGCGATATTCCTATCCATTTAGGATCGCGCATGATCTTTTCAATAGTAAGCGTATCCAGTTTTTGGGCAAATGCACCAGCAGTATTAATAAGCAGCAGTAACGTAAATAGTTTTTTCATGAATTAATGAATAGCCACAGGCCAATAAAATGTTTGCAATTTAGCAGTTTCGGCAATGATTGCTATTTTTAAACATTTTATTGTTACAATATGGAACTACACGGAACGGGCTTTATTTTGAGAGGATGGCTTGATGGCGACGAAGAATCATTGCAAAAACATGCCAACAACCCTAATGTGGCTACCTATTTATTAGACCGCTTTCCCTACCCCTATACTTATAACGATGCAGACAAATGGGTTACCTATATGCAACATCAAAAAATACAAACCAACTTTGCTATTGCTATTGATGGCCAGGTTTGCGGTGGCATAGCGGTTGACCTCATGATTGATTCAAACAGCAAAGCTGGCGAGATAGGCTACTGGCTTGGCGAACCCTACTGGGGTCGTGGTATTATAACCGAAGCTGTTAAACTACTTACCGATTATGCCTTCAAAAATTTAGACGTTATACGTGTTCAGGCCGGTGTGTTTGGCCAAAACACGGCATCAATGCGGGTATTGGAAAAAGCCGGTTATGTTAAAGAAGGCATTATGCGTAATGCTATTATTAAAAACGGCGAAGTAATGGATAAGCACGTGTATGCCATCCTTAAACCCTGAATAGTTGCAAATAATAAACTAATTCACCATCCTGCCTGAAAGATCAACCGTGCGGGCAAATGGATTTAAATACTTATTGGCCAAAACCGCAAACTCCCTACGTGTAACCGGGCGGCTCATATCAAAATCAGACGTAAACTTGTATTGTGTTTTCCAGGCCTTTTGCATACCGATCTGCAAAGTTTTAGGATCTGTTAAAGTAATTTCACTGATGAACGACAACAGGTTACCCTGCGTAAATTTATCACCAGGTTTTTCTTTGTTGAACCATAAAAAGGCACGGGTATATATCTCCTTAAAAAAAGGCTCAACCTCGGCAGTGCTTACTATAGAATCGGGCATAAAAAACAGCTGCGCACTATTTCCATTTACCTTCTGAATGCCTTTAAGCAAACCAGTAGCGCCAACTTGCTGCATTGACCTGAAATAAGGATCAGTTTGTTTAATATCAGCAAAAGGCAGTAAATAAGCCTTAAAATCGAGCAGCTCGCCTTGTATAATGCGTACGTTCAGTTTTTTTGTAGTGGTTTTAAAGAACGCGCAAAAAGCAGCCGTTGCTCCTGCGCCCTGCCCAACTGTCATTTGTACAGATGGGTACATACTGCTGGCATTAACCAGGTGTGATACCGACATTGCTTTTTCTGTAACCAGCAAGTTATCCATGTCTTTTAAAACGATAGCGCCAAGAGGGATACTGTATGCCATAAAGGGCGGGTAATTTATTTTTGGAGCTGTACCCTCTCCATAATGCTGCCCGGGAGATGCATCACCAACAGCAATAGCCGTGCGGTACAGTTTGGATGGGCGATCATAGGGTTTGTAAACGTCTTCAAGTGTCATTCGCAACAAGCCTTTTGTACGCTCCGCTTCACGGATGTAGGGAATAAAAGGCAAATGATCCGGTGTTGGAAACTCATCATCTAAACCCAGGTTTTTAAACCCAAGTTGTGTTTGCAAATAATAAATAAGCCCCAAGGTGTGGAGACGCGCTTTAGCATAAAAAGCCTCGCGGTTGGCCGGTTTAAGATCATCAACCGTGGTAGGGTACTGGTTGCCGCAGCCTGCCCATTTGATCATAAATTTATCATTAGGCAGCCGGCCGTCGTCCAGCATTTTATTAATGTTCTTTCCTTTTAAACAAGCATATTCATTGGCATCATAACCTTGTGGTTTGGCAATGGTTTTATCGATCTTTTTACCAAAATCTTTCACAAGGGCTATCCAGGTAATATCCTGAATACGAGGCAATGCAGTTTGAGGGGCCAGTTCTTCGCCAGTATCCTGGGCACTATCAAAACCCGAAACAAATACTTCACCGGCTTTAGCAGCAACATCGCCCGTTTCGGTAGCATCAATTACTACTTTGGCTTTTACCGTAGTGTTTTTATGATCAACTATGATAGTAACCTGCCAGCCTGTACCATCTTTTTCAATAGCAGTCCACGGGGTATTTAGTTTTACGGTGAGGTTTTTTACAGTGTCGGTTATCTTTTTTAGGATAGCAGCTCCTGTGTAGGGTTCAAACCGAAGTGTGGCGTTAACAGTTGTGTCATAACCCAACCTATTTTTATAAAAATCTCTTACATGCCTGCGAAACTCCCCCCATATACCCGATGGCAGGTTCCTGTTTCCTTCAACCACACACATGCCTCCGGAGGTCATGCTCCCTCCCAGCCATGGGCCTTGTTCTACAAGCATGGTTTTTAATTTACTGCGTGCGCCCTGTATGGCAGCGGCTGTACCGCTTGCACCGCCACCAATTACTAAAATATCTGTTTTGATAGTTTGGGCATATGAAAATGAGGCATTTAAAAGAAACAGCAGTAAAAATATCTTTCTAACCATCGGTTTAAGTGAGTAGGTACAAAACGCTAAATTATAGCAAAGCTTGCGGTAGTTTTAAATTATCCCTAAATTAATTTTTTTTTAACCATGACAGACGAACAGATGAAATTCCCGATAGGGAAATTTGCGCCACCGGCATCTTATACTAACGAGGATATACGCCAATGGATAGACGACCTTAAAACCTTACCTGGTAAAGTAAGGCATGCTATTAGTGGTTTAAATTATCAGGAACTGGATACCCCATACCGTACAGGGGGGTGGTCGCTAAGACAAGTGATCCACCATTTGGCTGATAGCCACATGAATTCCATTACACGGTTTAAACTGGCGCTAACCGAAAATAACCCGACCATAAAACCGTATGAGGAAGCTGACTGGGCCTTGTTGCCAGACTATCGTTTACCTGTAGAACCTTCGTTAAAAATGCTCGAAGGCATTCATCAGCGTTTTGTGGCTCTGCTTGAAAGCTTTACAGAAAATGAATGGACCCGAACCTTTGTTCATCCAGAGTCGGGCGATACGATTTCATTGGTAAGAGCTCTGGCTATGTATTCATGGCATGGCAGGCATCACCTGGCACATATTACAGAAACAGTGAAGAAATTTGCTGTTAAAGCTTAAACGGAGGCTGGGAAACTAAGGTAAAATGCTGTTCCGCTGCCAATGGTTGTTTCAAACCAAATTTTGCCGTTGGCATTTTCAATAGAGTTTTTAACAAACGCAAGCCCAAGGCCCGTTCCGGAACTTTTGGTGGTAAAGTTGGGTTCAAATATTTTTTCGCGCATGTTTTCAGGGATGCCATTACCATTATCTTTTATAGTAAGCAGCACATTTTTACTGGTTACCAGGTAATTAATATCAATTACCCCCTGCCTGTCTGGCGGGGTTGCTTCAATAGCATTTTTAAGCAGGTTATTGAAACAACGCAGCAACTGGTCACGGTCGGCACTGATCATAAATGGGGTTTCAGGCGGCTGGTAAGCAATATGGATATTATCCATCTGCTTGAATATGGTAACCGCCTGGCCCAGCATTTCAAAAACATTGATCCGCTCTATCCGGGTATCGGGCATCTTGGCAAAAGCCGAAAACTCAGATGCTATTGACGACAGGCTCTCGATCTGCTCTACGAATGATTTACTAAAACGCTCAAACTTTTGATCAAACTTAGGGTCTTTATCCTTCCACGATTTATCAAGCAACTGCAAACCCAGCTTTAATGGGGTTAAAGGGTTTTTAATTTCATGGGCCACCTGCTTAGCCATTTCGCGCCAGGCGCTTTCACGTTCTGACTGAGCCAGCCTGTGCGCGCTATGTTCCAACGCCGATATCATTTTATTATATTCTTTTATGAGCGCACCAATCTCGTCATTACGTGCCCATTTAATGTGCTCATTCTTTTTACCGTATATAGTTTTACTCAGGCTTTCCTGTATAAAATTTAACGGAGCCGTAATTTGCCGGGCTATAATGATAGCAAAAAGACCAATGGCGATAAACACAACGGCATAAACATTAATCATAACGTTTAGCAGGGAGCTGATGCGTTCTTTATAATCGGCCTCGTTTGAAAAATATGGCAGCTGAATATAGGCTATGGTTTTATTAGAACTTATAATAGGAGCATAAGCCGCCTTATAACTTAAACTGCCTATTTTTTCCTCGTTAACAAACTCTGATTTTTGAAGCTTGCTCAAATAAATAAATGCCCTCGCATTCATTCTTTTTGCCGTTAGCCCGTATTCGTAAATTTTGGGCTGAGTAGTTACCAGGGGTATTCCATTGATATCAAACAGCGTTAAATCTGTTGAATAGTTATTAGCCAGCTCATTGAAGCTTACCTGGCTTTCTTCATTAACATTGTATATGTACTTATTGAAGACACCACTTTCAAAGGCCGCTACTATGCGGGTTATCTTATCACGTATTAGTTTATCCTGCTGGGCATGATACTGTGTACTGATGGATACAAAAGTGATAAAGCCCACCATCAACAACGTTATCATTACCGCAAATATCATGGAGAACTGTATACGAGTACGGTACAATATCCTGTCGAAATTTATCCTGAAATACCATTTTATTTCATGGTCATTAATATTCAATATCCGGATACGTAACCACGTCCACCTAATGGTTACAATAATGCCGCTAAACAACAGCAGCAGCACAAAAAAGAACGTAAGCGATGTAACACTACTATATAAAGGATTTTCTTCTTTACTTACTATTATTAAATTACGGTTGCTGGGTTTATATATGAGATGACTATAGTTGGTAAAGCTTTCATACCATTCGCCGTTATTATTACGGGTAGTTTTTAACTGATATTTTTTAATATTACCCGTAAACTCCGTATTGTTTAACGTATAAACGTAGTTGCCCTTTTGGCTCAGCAGTTTATTATCAATATAAAATGCGTAGGAGTAATCCTTAAATTCATCTTCCGATTTTATGTGCCCGTCTACCAGTAACTCAGGAAATGAACCTGAGGGCTGTAATGGCTTTGATTTTAACTCAATTACCAAAGTACCCAATTGTTTGCCGCCATGGATAACGGGTAATATGGCAAAGTAATTCTGAAACCCGAATGATTCGTTTTCGCGGTAAAAATAATCAGACACCTTAAATGAGCTGTACAACACGAGGTCTTTGAATACATTTAGCGAGTAATTATCATCAGCCATGGGCTGATCCTGTTCATTGTACTCGTGTACTTTAAATTCATATTTGGACAAATAGCCATCAAAATACAGCTTCTGAAAACGGGTTCGCAGAAAATCGTGGTTATGCAGGGCGGTGTTATTAAAATAACCGATAATGGCAGAATCGGCTATGATCTGGCCCTCTATCTTTTTGAAAATATAATCGGCCGTGGCATCATCCGGAATTTCAAGTTTTTGAATCAGGGCCTCGCGCGTTTCCTGTTCTTTTACATCTTCAAATTGGTTAAGTTTTATGGCAGAAATGAGCGAACATATCAATACAATACCCAGAAAAGTTGCAGCATTAAGTTTCCCTTTATGATATATAAACCCATACCCTCGTATAATAATCAGTATAAACAATAAGATATAAAACGAGGTATACTCACGATACCATGCAAAAACAACGGTTACCAAAATAATGCCTGATGCAAGCACAAATAATTGATGAGTACGGGGTATTACAAGCCTGAAACAAATGAACAGGGCAATTTCATTGATGATATAAAATATCAGAAAGCTAAAACATAGCATTAACACCCCAACCAGGCTAAAGCCCGAAAGGCTGAGTACATTGTTAACATTAAAGCCTATTTTAGAATTAATAACCAGGCCATAAAATAAATTGAGCAGCAGGGTAGCTGAGGCAATAAGTGTAAATACACATGCTATGGTTATCAGGTAACTTGCAACTTTACCGGGCTCCGCAAAAAACAAGCGGTGCCTTTGCTTATACAAAAAAGTAACAAACCACAGTATATACAGAATATTGATGCAAAAATCGCCCAGCGAGGGGTATATTATACTTGAGGCATAGTATACCGGATTAAATATGGCGAGCGTATACGAAAAATCGAACAGGTTGCTACGCAGGCTTAAATACCTGAACAATACTATAAACACAGCCAGCAAAACAACAGATAATAAGGCATAACCTTTTAAAGCTATATAATTGCAAACCTTATGCATTAAAACACACAGGGTTATGATAGTTAATATCCAGAATATGAGCTCATAATATACAAAGGCATAATTAATGCTGTTGGGGTTTAGCTTTATTGAAAATAAATAATCGTTGTTACTGCTGTGTACCTCATAAATATTATTGTCGGAGAAATCAGCAATATCAATGTTATTGTCTTTAACCAGGTCTTTATCAAATACGTTGTGGAGATATTGATTTTCAAACGCGTAGGTGGTTTTTACAGGAATAAAAAAAATGACCGAGAAATCGCCCTTGCTTTTTTTTATAGTTTCGTAATAACCATTGGGCTGTTTTATAAATGAATAGCCCTCCTTTATTGCGGCCAAATTATCAGGCAATACCTTTATACCGCTCCAAAATGCCAGGTGATTGTTGTGCAGTGTGGCAAATAAAATGCGGTTTTTAACGCTAACCTCGCTAATATCGTTAAGGGCCTCCTGCTCATTTTCTGGCAGGTATTTTAACATCCTGAATTTTAGCTTATTGTTGAGGAGTTCATTTACATAAGCTTCCTTTTTATGCAGATTGTCTTCGAGCGTGAGGCCCGATTTGACCAGGTTATTTACAGGAGAATAAGTTTTTTGAACAATAATTGCCGTAAATAATAAGCCTATACCTATAAAGGTTAGCAACAAGCGTATTTTTACGGAGTAAGTCAAATTTCCTTATAATAAATAAACTACTAATAAACAATACAGGCACTTTGCAGTGCCTGTATTAATGATTGTTATAAAACAGCGCTACTTGTGGCTACTGCTGCATCAACCTTTTTCACAAGGCCTTGCAGTACCTTGCCAGGGCCTACTTCTGTAAACGAGGTAGCCCCATCTTCCAGCATGTGTTTTACGGTTTGCGTCCACCTTACAGGGCCGGTAAGCTGGGCTATTAAATTTTGTTTAATAAGCTCCGGATCGGTGTAAGGTTTTGCATCAATGTTTTGATATATGGGGCAAACCGGTTGGTTAATTGATGTAGCAACAATGGCGGCTTCCAATTCAACCCTTGCCGATTCCATTAACGGGGAGTGGAACGCTCCGCCCACTTTAAGCTTCAGGGCTCTTTTAGCACCGGCAGCCAATAATTTTTCGCAAGCCTCGTCAACCCCGGCAATGCTGCCTGAAATTACCAATTGTCCCGGGCAGTTATAATTTGCAGTTACAACTACTCCATCAGTAACCTGCTGGCAAACATTCTCAACAGTAAAATCATCCAAACCCAAAATTGCAGCCATGGTTGATGGTTGTAGCTCACATGCTTTTTGCATGGCGTTGGCTCGTGCTGCCACTAAGCGCAAACCATCTTCAAATGATAAAGCACCCGCAGCTACCAATGCCGAGAATTCGCCCAATGAGTGGCCGGCAACCATTTCGGGTTTAAAATCATCGCCCAAAACTGCGGCCAAAATAACAGAGTGCAAAAATATAGCAGGCTGGGTAACGTTGGTTTGAACAAGATCTTCGGCTGTACCATCAAACATTACATCAGTAATATGGAAACCCAATATATCGTTGGCTTTCTCAAATAATTCACGTGCTTTTTCTGATTGTTCGTACAGATCTTTACCCATACCCGGAAACTGGGCACCCTGCCCAGGAAAAATATATGCTTTCATTAGCCCCCTAACCCCCTAAAGGGAAAATTGTTGTAAAATGTTTATAATTTATATTTATTAATGGTTTTTTGCCCCTTTTTAGAGTGCTTAACCCAGCTTTGCTGAGATTAAATTTAAAAATTCGGTACGGGTTTTTTCCTTTAAAAACTCACCGGTAAATGCCGATGTAGTTGTTACCGAGTTTTGCTTTTGTACACCACGCATGCTCATGCACAGGTGCCGGCATTCAATAACCACACCTACGCCTACAGGGTTAAGTGTATCCTGTATACAATCGCGAATCTCGTTGGTAAGGCGCTCCTGTACCTGCAAACGGCGCGCAAACACATCAACTATACGGGGTATTTTACTCAAGCCCACTACATACCCGTTGGGGATATAGGCTATATGCGCTTTGCCAAAAAACGGAAGCATATGATGCTCACACATCGAGTACACTTCAATATCCTTAACAATTACCATTTGGCTATACTCCTCTTTAAACATAGCCGAGTTCATGATGGCTTTGGCATCAAGATCATAACCATGAGTAAGGTATAACATGGCCTTAGCCATGCGCTCGGGCGTTTTTAATAAACCTTCGCGTTCTGGGTCTTCGCCAATTTGTTTTAAAACGTCATGATAATGGGTAGACAGGTTGTGAATCAAACTGGGATTGTACCTGTCAACCTTGGTGTATCCACCAATTTCATCATCATCGTCGTCATCGCGTTCTGGAATGTGGTTGTTGTTCATCTCGTCAAGTTATCCGCCAAAGTATTCAGCAGAATTATTTTCGGTTTCATACAATTTAACCGAATGTAAAAAAACGCCTTCATACGCCTCAATAGGCGCTTTAAGCTGGTTAAATATCTCTATGCATAATAGTTCTGTCGAAGCCATTTTGCCTGCCATAAACTCAACATCTTTATTGATGTTTTTATGGTCAAGTTTTTCAATAACGTACTCATTGATAATTATCTTCAGCTCTTTCAGATCCATCAGATAACCTGTTGCGTGCGTAACTTCGCCTTTAACTGTTACAAACAGGTTATAATTATGCCCATGCCAGTTGGGGTTGGCGCATTTGCCAAATACCTCATTGTTTTTCTCAGCGCTCCATTCCTCACGGTACATCCGGTGAGCGGCATTAAAATGTTCTTTGCGCGTAATATGTATCATCATAATAATCGTGGGTGCAAATATACAAAACAAAAATAGCTGAGTTGTTTTATCTTAGCCGTCAAAAAAAAGCAATATGCTAATATTGATTGTTGCCGCCACAGCCTTTGAGGTTGAACCTTTGGCAAATAGCCTTGGCCACAAGCTTGATATATTGATAACCGGTGCGGGTATGGTACCTACTGCCTTTGCTTTAGGCCGCCAGTTTAGTCTGCATAAATATGACCTGGTGATTAACCTCGGCATTGCCGGCAGCTTTGACAAAAGCATCCCACCGGGTTATGTGGTTGAAATTACCGAGGACACTTTTTCCGAAACAGGCGCCGAAGATGACCAGGAATTTATCCCCATTAGCATACTCGGTTTTGGCGAAAATACTTTTAAGCCCGGCACTACTCTTGAAAACGTTTGCAACAGCCTTTGCCTTACCAAAGCAAAAGCCATTACAGTAAATACCGTTCATGGCAATGAAGAATCAATTAAAAAAGTACAGCTGCGTCTAAATCCGCAGATTGAGAGCATGGAAGGTGCCGCTTTTTTTTATGCATGCCGGCAATTCAATTTGCCCTGCCTGCAAATCAGGGCAGTGTCAAATTATGTAGAAAAACGCAACCGCGATAACTGGGATATACAGCTGGCCATAAAAAATCTGAATACCTTTGCCATTGAACTGATAAATAGGATCGGCAATAATTAGGAACGAGGATAAAAAGAGCAAGGGATTAAGAAAAAATCCTTGATCCTTACTCCAAACGTCATTGATCCAATAAAAATATCTACCATGAAACTAACACTTGGCTTTTCGCCCTGCCCTAACGATACCTTTATTTTCGATGCGCTGATACACCATAAAATTGATACCGAAGGTTTGGATTTTGAGGTTTGTTATGACGATGTGGAAACCCTTAACCAAAAAGCTTTTCGCGGCGAATTGGACGTTACCAAGCTCAGCTATCATGCCTTTGCCTATGTGGCAGATAAGTATGTATTACTTGATGCGGGCAGCGCCCTGGGTTATGGCGTGGGGCCAATGCTTATTTGCAAAGGTGATGAGAATGAGCTCCATAAACAACTTAGCGCCGGAAACCCTCAGCTCCGCATTGCCATACCCGGAAAATATACTACTGCCAATTTTTTATTAGGTTATGCTTTCCCAAATACTACTAATAAAGTAGAGCTTGTTTTTTCAGATATTGAAAACGCCGTATTGGAAGGCCGCGTTGATGTTGGTTTAATTATTCACGAAAACCGGTTCACCTATCAGGATAAGGGACTTAAAAAAATACTTGACCTGGGCGATTACTGGGAAAAACAAACCGGCTGTGCCATACCATTGGGCGGCATTGTAGCCAACCGCAGCCTACCCCTGGATGTTCAACATAAATTAAACAGGGTGCTGCGCAAGTCGGTCGAGTTTGCTTTTGCCAATCCAAAATCGGGCTTAGAATTTATTCGCTCGCACGCCCAGGAAATGAGCGAGGAGGTAATGTACAAGCATATTGAACTTTACGTAAATAAATACTCGGTTGATTTAGGCGATGAGGGCCGCAAAGCCATCACGCTGCTTTTTGATACCGCATTGGCCAATCAAACTATTCCAGCCATTAAAGAAGAATTGTTTTTAACATAAGCCATAAAAAAACGCATGTAATGCGTCTCTGCGGTATTTTTCCTGTAGAGATATATTACATGCGCCTCTCCTGGATTCTCTCAGTACAACAACTGATCGTACGGGTATCTTTCCGTATGAATGGCTTTTACTTCTTTGTAAAGCAGATCCCGGAACTCATCAACATTTTCCTTTTTAGTAGCTGAAATAAATATGGCAGGACTATTGTTTTTGGCCATCCAGCTATGCTTAAAATCTTCTAAAGTAAGAGGCTCAGCCTGCTGTTCAACCAAATGCTGTTCAGGTACAAAAGCATCTATTTTATTGAATACGGTAATCATGCGCTTGTCAATAGCGCCAATATCTTTTAGTGTTTCATTAACTATGCGTATCTGGTCTTCAAAATTCGGGTGCGAAATATCCACCACGTGAACCAGTATATCGGCCTCACGTGCCTCATCAAGGGTTGATTTAAAACACTCCACCAGGTGGTGAGGCAATTTGCGGATAAAACCAACCGTGTCTGAAAGTAAAAACGGAACATTCTCAATCACCACTTTCCGTACCGTAGTATCCAATGTGGCAAACAACTTGTTTTCAGCAAACACATCTGATTTGGAAATCATATTCATGATGGTTGATTTACCCACGTTGGTGTAACCCACCAGGGCGGCACGCACCATCTGATTTCTGTTTTTACGCTGGGTTTCGTTTTGCCTGTCAATCTGCTTTAGTTTTTCTTTAAGCAGCGATATTTTATCGGTGATCAAACGCCTGTCGGTCTCAATTTGCGATTCACCCGGGCCACGCATACCAATACCACCTTTCTGACGCTCAAGGTGAGTCCATAAACGAGTAAGACGGGGCAATAAATATTGCAGCTGGGCCAGTTCAACCTGGGTTTTGGCCTGCGCGGTTTGTGCGCGGCTGGCAAAAATATCAAGTATCAGGTTGTTACGATCAAGTACTTTTACTTGTAGTTCACGCTCAATATTACGCAATTGTGATGGCGATAACTCATCGTCAAAAACAACCATGTCAATTTCTTCTTCAGTTACAAAGGCTTTAATATCTTCCAGCTTACCCGAGCCCACATAAGTAGCCCTATCTGGCCGCTGCAGTCTTTGAGTAAAGCTTTTTACAGTTTCACCACCAGCTGTGGCAACCAAAAATTCCAGCTCCTCCAAATACTCCTTCTCTTGCGCTTCTGTTTCGTGCTGTGTTATTACACCCACCAGAATAGCTTTTTCCTGCTTCACAGCAGTATCATAAAATTTTTGTTTCATTAATTAATGTATTATCAATCCAAATGCCAGTTTAACATATGGCACATAATTACGCACCGGCACATCTGTTAATGCCAAAATTACATAAAAGCAATCTTATATTACTATATAGGCACAAGGCTTTCAAATGATTGCATGTTGCTTATAGAATAATATTTTTTCACCACAAAACAGCCGAATGCAATTAATACTGCATATTGTTTTAATTATTTTTATTTTATATCCGCTTATATTAGATTAGTACTTGAATTTAAACTTTTATTAAACCTTATCACATGAACAAAACTTTTACCCTACTCCTTTTGGGGTGCTTGGCTTTTAAAGCTAACGCTCAAACACCCAACCCAATACCAACAGCGCAAGCCTTCGGAAAAATTGACAAAAGTGACCTTGAACTTAAAGATTGCGATTTTGAAAAGGATGCTAATGCAGAAATCCTTTTTGATAAAGGCGAAGTATATTTTGACACAAACTATAACATTGTAACTGACCGGCATAAACGTATCAAAATTTTCAATGATAATGGAAAGTCTGAAGCTAACATCCGTATTGAATATTATAGTGCCAACCACGCCCAATATGTATCGGGCCTGCAGGCGCAAACCATTAATTTAAACAACGGCAACCCCGAAATTATTAAGGTAGATAAAAAGCAAATTTTTACTGAAACGATTGACAAATATCGTTCGGCTGTGGTATTTTCATTTCCCAATGTAAAACCCGGTTCGGTTATTGAATTTAAATATCACTTAACCGCTGCTTCAGTAGGCGATTTCCCTGATTGGTATTTTCAAAGCCACCTGCCTACACGCTACAGCGAATTAGGAACTAATATTCCGGATATTTTATATTATAAAAGGCTTGTAAATGTGCATTATCCATATGTGATCGATAAAACAAATTCGTCAAATATGCACACACAGGCCCTTGCCAATATCCCATCGCTGCGCGATGAGCCTTTTATGGGTGCCCGTGATGACAACTCTGAGCGCATATTATTCCAGTTGCTAAGTATAAGACCTACACAGGGAATGGCGCAAACTTTTTCAGATACCTGGGATAAAGTTGGCCAGAACTGGGCTGATGACGATGATTTTGGAGGGCAGATAAATCGTAAATTGAACGGTGAGGAAGCCATTATCAGCAAAGCAAAAACTTTAAAAACCGATGATGATAAAATTGCCTATATATTTAATACTGTTAAAAACACCCTTAAATGGGATGAGTCATATGCCCGTTATGCTAATGATGGTACTGTGAAGGCGTGGGATAAAAAGGTGGGCAATTCTGCAGAGATCAATCTTATACTTACCCATTTGCTAAAAAAATCAGGGATAAAAGCATGCCCAATGCTGGTAAGTACGCGTAAGCATGGCCGTATTAATCCCGCCTATCCAAATTCATACCTGTTTAACAGTGCTGTGGCTTATATCCCGGTTGATAGTAATAAATACTATGTGCTTGATGCCTCCAATAAATACAACATCTACAATCAGGTTCCTAATAACTTTTTAAACTCCTTTGGTTTAAGCGTAAACAAGGATGATAAAGTTTATGACCTTAAATTTTTGGACGACAAAGATCCCGTACGGCAAGTTGTACTGATCAATGCCGAAATAAAACCCGACGGAAAAATGAACGGCTCGGCCGATATCAGCAGCTTTAGCTATAACCGCATCAACTACATCAAAAAATATAAAACGGATGGCGAAAAAAAATACATTGACTATATACGTGATGATAACAACAACTTAAAAATAGCATCGGTTACATTTGAAAACATGGAGGTTGACACCTTGCCCCTGAGGCAAAAAATGGACTTTAACCTTGACCTCACAGGAACTGACGATAATTACATTTACTTTAACTCCAACCTGTTACCGACCTCAAAAACAACCCGTTTTTAAACGAAAATCGCGTAACCGATATTGATTTTGGCTACAAAGACAACTACTCTATAACCGGAATTTTTAAACTGCCAGCGGGTTATAAAGTTGATGCTTTGCCAAAAAACATCAACATGATGATACCTGATAAAAGCATTGTTTTCAAGCGCATAGTAGCCGAACAGGATGGTTCGCTCATGATACGCTTAAATGTTGATTTTAAGCAGTCAATGTACTTTAAAGAAACCTATCCCGAGTTTCATGAATTTTATAAAAAGATGTACGAAATGCTTAACGAGCAAATAGTGCTCAAAAAATCATAATCAGTATGTTTATCAATAAATATAAAAGGCCGCTATTTATAATAGCGGCCTTATGTGCCTTATGCAGCCAAAGCTACAGCCAGGACAAAAACATTCCAAAAGAGCTGTACATTGCGGCAACTATTCCTGATTCATTGAAGGAAGATGCCAACTCTGTAGTGCGCTATAGTATGGAAGACGATGAATTTAAAGGGCCTGGTAAAGCGTATGAGCGCTTTCATACTATTGTTACCATATTAAACGAAAAAGGAAATGACGAAGCCGTAAAGATTTTAGGCTACAATAAAAAATTCAACGCCATAAACTCCTTTGAAATGCGGGTTTACAATGCCGATGGTACTTTAATTAAAAAGTATCATAAAAGCGACATGTATGACCGCTCGGCCGTTAGTAACGAAAGTATCGTAACTGACGACAGGACCCTCTCCATTGAACATGCAATTGCCTCTTACCCAACAACAATCGAGTATATTTATGACGAAGACCTAAAAAGCCTGATAGACCTCGGCACATGGGCTTATCAGGATTATGAGCAATCTGTTCAAAATGCATACTATCATGTTTCAATAGCCAGCAATGCTGGTTTTAGGTATCTGAATAAAAACACAAACATAAAGCCACAAAAAACCACCGCCGATAATATAGACAACTATTCGTGGCAGGCATCTAATTTAAAAGCTTATAAACATGAAGAAGGTTCAAAAGGCTGGCGAGTATTGCCAAGAGTATGTTTTGCGGCAAGCGGCTTTGAGTTTTACGGTATCCCCGGAGATATAAGTACATGGCAAGGTTACGGTAAATGGCAGCAGGCCTTAAATGCCGACGTATGCAGCCTTAGCCCCGAAAGAGTAGAGGAAATAAAAAAAATGACTGCGGATATAAAAACCGATAAGGAGAAAGTGAAGTTTTTATATGAATACATGCAGCAAAACATGCGCTATGTAAGTATACAACTTGGCATAGGTGGTTTAAAACCCTTTGCCGCCACATTTGTAGATCAGAAAAAGTATGGAGATTGTAAGGCCCTTTCAAACTACATGTACGCTTTGCTCAAGGCTGTTGATATTCCATCATGCTATGCGATAATTAATGCTGGCGAAAACCAGGAGCCGGCAAATCCCTTGTTTCCTTTTGATCCTTTTAATCATGTAATACTATGCGTACCCCTCAAAAGCGATACCACCTGGCTTGAATGTACAAGCATGACCCAGCCCTTTGGAAAACTGGGCTCCTTTACTGAAAACAGATATGCATTGCTGGTTACCGAAGATGGAGGCAAACTGGTTTGTACACCCAAAAGCAAAGATGCAGACAATCAGTTTAACAGCGAAGTACATTTAACATTAGACGCCGACGGCGGAGCCAAAGCCCAGGTAAAAATTTTAAGTACAGGCACATACAGAGATGATTATATTGGCCTAACCTACCTGAAAACTGACGAGCAAAAAGAGCAGGTGATCAAAATGCTGGGGATGAAACAGCCTTCTGTGTTTAGCTTTAAACCATCAACAGATAAGGATGGCTTAAAAGAAGTTGGCATAGATCTGGAGTACGATAAATTTTGTGACATAGCAACCGCCGATAAACAATTTTACCGGCCGCTCGTGTTCAGCCTTTGGCAGTCAACGGTACCGGCTGCACCCAAAAGGAAAGCAGATTATTATTTTGAAATTCCCATGCTCAAAACCTGTGTAACTACTATTGACCTGCCTGCCGGATTTGAAATAGAAACCTTACCAACAGATCAGAGCCTTAAATTTACCTACGGCACTTATGAGGTAAAATACAAGTATGATATGGCAAAAAATCAGGTGGTAAGCACTGCTAAATTTAACCTGACAAACCAGGTGATACCAGCCGCCAAGTACACCGAAATGCAGGTTTACCTGGATGCGGTTGCCAAAGCTCAAAATAAAAAACTGGTGATTCACCGCAAAGCTTAAATTTGCGCCTGATGATATTCAGGCTCGACGAACGATTACTCTTTCCTGAGCCCGATCTGGCAGAACCAGACGGGCTTTTGGCTGTTGGTGGCGACCTGTCAACCCACCGGCTATTACTGGCCTATCAAAACGGTATCTTTCCCTGGTATAGTGATGATTCGCCTATATTGTGGTATTCGCCTCATGAACGTTTTGTTTTATACCCGTCCGAACTAAAAGTATCCAAATCTATGCGGCAGATATTGCGCTCAGGCAAGTTTAGGGTTACTGCCGATACCTGTTTCAATGAAGTGATCAAAGCCTGTTCTGCCGTACCCCGCGAAGGCCAGGACGGCACCTGGATAACCGACGATATGATGGCGGCATACAATAAGCTGCATACTGAAGGTTACGCCCATTCTGTAGAGGTATGGCAAAACCAGGAATTGGTTGGCGGCATTTATGGCGTACAGGTTGGTCATGTTTTTTGCGGCGAAAGTATGTTCAGCCGGGTTAGCAATGCCTCAAAAACAGCACTGATACACTTATGCCAAAGTAAGCAATTTGAACTGATAGACTGCCAGGTATACACCGGGCACCTGGAATCAATGGGTGCCCGAATGATCAGTCGTGAACAGTATATGGCTGTTTTACAATCAGGTTTAGACAAGTAATTATATCCTAATAAAAATCCATTAGGTCTTTCGGCCTTAAGCCTTCCACTTTTAACTACTATATAATTACCTTTGAAGCGTGCAGCAAGCTAACACCAAAGAACGTATTATTTTAGGCATCGACCCCGGTACGGCCGTTATGGGTTATGGCCTGGTTAAAGAAACCGGACCAAAAATTGAACTCATTGCCCTCGGTGTAGTGAAGATGGATAAGATGGACGATCACATGCTGAAACTGCAGCGCATATTTGAAAAAACCGTAGCCCTTATTGACAATTACCACCCCGATTGTTTAGCTATTGAAGCTCCTTTTTACGGCAAAAACATACAAGTAATGCTAAAGCTGGGCAGGGCTCAGGGTGTGGCTATGGCAGCGGCACTATCGCGCAATGTGGAGATCACGGAATACGCTCCACGTAAAATAAAACAATCTATAACCGGCAACGGGAATGCCACCAAAGAACAGGTAGCCGCCATGCTGCAAAACTTATTAAAATTCAGTGAAACCCCTGATTTTTTAGACGCTACAGATGGGTTGGCCGTAGCTGTTTGCCATTCCTTTCAGCGTATAAGCACAGGCAGTAAATCGGGTTCGGGCAGTAAAAAATCATACTCGGGCTGGGATACCTTTGTAAAAGATAACGCGAAAAGGATTGTGAAGTAGGTATATTGACATATGAATCCGCGTCATTGCGAGATACAATGCAATCTCTATGCTGTTCAGAGTGAGTTTAAAATAAGAAATTACTTCATACACCACAGCAATGAAATAGTGTTAGTTAAAAATAGATTTATAAAATAACATTCCCGTCAAAGTCGAATTTATATATTCTGTTACCCCAATCGGTGGCTAAAATATAATTGTTAGTAACAACAAAGTTATTTTTATTACTTTTCGCCGATACAAAAATATCAGCACCACTCTGCTGCCAAATCAAATCACCATCTGCACTTAAACGACTGATTTCCATTTCACCATGAACGATGTAGTCCGATTTGTATTTGAATATTTCAAAACAGGTGGTAACATCCGCTTTCGTTTTCCACTGTAATAACAAGGTTGGTATAGCCAGGCAGAATACACTGTCGGCACAGCAGATTACTAATCTGTGAGGCTCAACAATCAGCGAGTTTGTGTATATACCCGTAGCGCCGCCGAATGAGCCTATAAGCACGCTATTTAAAACCTCGGCATCTTTATAAACCTTTATTCCAAAAGCAGACGCAAATCCTGAAACATCTTCGGCGAGATAAATGGAGTTATACTGATTGATATTATCCGCTGAATCTTGTTGAAAGGTTGGATCAGAAAAAATGTCAACGTGAAATTCTCCGGCAATCAATCGTTTCATCTTAGATAATTTTCTTTTGTCCTTGCGAATTAGCGAAACCTAAATAATAAAACAAAGTTCATGGATACAAAGTACGAAGCAACCCTCAATAGACCAGGCCGCTCTGTGCAGTTTAGAGATCATCTCGTACCTTGCAATGACGTATGTAATAAAATTTAATCTTTCAGCGCAGCTTTGATCTTATCGCGGGTGGCGCTTAGTTCTTCCGGGGTGAAACTCAATTTAGGACGGGAAAAATTCATATCGTCAACCCTGTTCATGGGTATCAGGTGGATGTGCGCATGAGGTACTTCCAAACCAATTACAGCAACACCCACTTTGGTGCAGGGAACAGCTTTTTTAAGTGCAGTAGCTACAATTTTGGCGAAGATCTGCATACCTGTGTATGTTTCATCATCAAGGTCAAAAATATAATCAACCTCTTTTTTAGGTATTACCAGTACATGGCCTTCTGCAAGCGGATTAATATCCAGAAAAGCCAAAAACTCATTACTTTCAGCTACTACATATGCAGGTATCTCCCCTGCTATTATTTTTGAAAAAATGGTCATTTTTTGAGTTTTAGGTTATGAGTATAGGTAAGGAGTTTTCAGCGTGTTTAGCAAACTCAAAACTCCTCATTCCAAACTATCTGCTGATTTCCAGTATTTCAAATTCTATTTTACCTGCAGGCACGGTGATTTCGGTTGTTTCACCAACCTTTTTGCCCAAAAGCCCCTTTGCAATAGGCGATGCCACTGATATTTTTCCCGATTTCATATCGGCTTCACTTTCAGATACCAATTGGTAACTCATGGTTGCGCCGTTTTTAAGGTTTTTTATTTTTACTATAGATAAGGCAAGCACCTTTGATACGTCAAGTTTTGACTCATCAAGCAAACGGGCGTTAGCCAAAGTTTCCTGCATCTGGGCTATTTTAGCCTCGTGCAAACCCTGTGCTTCCTTAGCCGCGTCGTACTCGGCGTTTTCTGATAAATCGCCTTTATCCCGGGCTTCGGCTATTGCTTTTGATATATCTGCACGTCCGGTTGTTTTTAACCTTTGTAATTCTTCTTTTAATTTTTCTAAACCATCTTTGGTAAAGTATGATACCTCTGCCATAACACTTTATTTATTTAATTATCATTCTGCCTGGTCATCCAAAAAAAACCGCCCCCCTTGTTTTAAGAAGGACGCTATGACCATAAAAACAAACAAGACTACATGGGCCGGGCCTACATAGTCTTGTTCGGTATTTAAACGAAGATAAGAGATTTAAATTTTATTATCCAAATTTTTTAATCGCCTATTTTGACCGCTGATGTTTTTGATGTCGTTGATTTCGTTGATTTTTGTTTGTCTGAACCCGGATTTATGTAATTAAGGGATTCATGAGATTTTTATCAACTTGTTGGGTAATTTCACTCACCACTCACTTTCAGCTTCCCCGCCATCACTTCGCTTATTTTGCGATAGGAGTCAAAAGTCCATCCGGCAACGTGCGGGCTTAACAAAACTTTACCACTTTGCCTCAATTCATCAAACCAGGTCTGCTCGGCTAGGGCCGGAAATTTTTCAACCTCCAGTACGTCTAATCCTGCCCCTAAAATTTTACCTTCTTTAATAGCATTTAGCACTGCACTCACTTTGGCTGTCTTACCACGCGAGGTATTGATGAAAAATATCGATTTTTTAAAATGGAACAGGTATTCATCATCAACAAGGCCGTTGGTTTCGGGCGTTAACGGTATATGCAGGCTAAGCACATCGCTGTGCTTTACAATATCTTCCATGCTTACCTCGCGGGCGTACCTGTCGCTAAAACCGGTTTTATATTTATCATAAGCAATAACATCAACCTGAAAACCCGATAACTTGCGGGCGAAACTCTGCCCCATATGCCCATAACCTATTATACCTACCGTTTTGCCCTTAAGCTCGTATCCGCGATTGGCTTCGCGCTGCCATTTGCCGTCGCGTATCTCGGCATCGCCGCGGTTTAGGTTGTTCATTAATGATAGCAGCAGGCCTATGGCATGTTCGCCAACCGCATCCGAATTACCTTCGGGCGCGTTGATCAACTCGATATTTTTTTCGGCAGCATATGCTTCGTCTATATTGTCCATACCGGCACCGGCACGCGCTACAAAACGCAGATTGATGCCCGCATCTATCACCTGTTTATCAACCCTGAATTTTGAGCGGATAACTAAACCGGCATACTCTCCTATTATTTCTATAGCTTCAGCAGCCGTTATAAGTGGTTTGTAATCGCAATGATAACCTTTGGCTTCAGCCATTTCCATAAATATGGGGTGGACATCATCAACAATAAGAATATTATTTTTCAATGTAACTAATTTATTAAAAGGCGAATTTACATAATGCAAGCGACTTTGAATTTGTTTACATACAAAAGGCAAAACTTATTACACAGTAATAACCATTGAAAAACAATTTGTTGGTACTTTATAAACTGGCACGGGAATAGTACTATAAATACACTGTGCAATTGCACCTGATTAAACTAACAGGCCATGAAACTCATTAAATTCAAAAAACTGGGCACTGACATAAAACAACAGGCCACAAAACTGGCCGATAGTGGCTTTAAACAAATATTTGATCATATTGACCAGCTCAAGATTAAAAAAGGGGTGGATAAACTGGGGCTCGATAAATTTATTAACCAATGCGCTTACATGGCGGCCGGCTCAGGTGCAATATCGGGCAGCGGTGGCCTGATTACCCTTGTTGCTGGCGTACCTATTGATTTTGTAAACCTGATAACCCAGCAGTTTAGGACAACCATGGCCATTATGTACTATAACAAGGGCAGTTATCATATTAGTTATGAAGAATTTATGGCACTGGTAGCTACTTCGCTAAGGGTTGAGGCTGGTGTTACCCTATCTAAAGCTATGATGGAGGGTATATCAGAAAAAATGCTCATGGTATTAGGCACCCGCACTGCCGAGCGGCTGGTACCCGTAATGGGTGCCGTAATTGGCGGCACGGCCAATTATTTATTTATCAAACGTATGGCCGAACAAGTAAAGAAAATGCAGGACGAGCCGGTAGTGATACCGATAAATTAAGGGTATTAATAATACTACCTGCTGGCCATTACCTCATTGGTGAGTTTCACAAAATCATCAACACTCAGGCGTTCAGCTCGCAGATCAAGCGTAGCATTATCGGTCATTTTTTCTTTGTTAATCAGGGACGATATGGCATTGCGCAGGGTTTTACGCCGTTGATTAAAACCGGCCTTTACTATTTGCCAAAATAGTTTCTCATCGCAATTTAGTGCTTCGGCGTTATTGCGGGTAAGCCTGATCACAGCCGATAATACTTTAGGTGGTGGGTTAAAAACGCCAGCCTTTACCGTAAATAAATATTCAACCTTATAATAAGCCTGTAAAAACACACTTAGTATTCCGTACTCTTTACTCCCGGGCTTAGCCGAGCAGCGTTCAGCCACTTCTTTTTGAAACATGCCTACTACCTCAACCACCTGTTGCCGGTTATCCAGTATTTTAAAAAGTATTTGCGATGATATATTGTAAGGGAAGTTACCAATGATAGCAAACTGGCTATCAAATACACTGGCAAAATCCATTTCTAAAAAATCGTCATTAATGAGACGCTTACCCAGCTGAGGGTATTTTTTTTGCAGATACTGGAACGATTCTTCATCAATATCTATCAGTGAAGTTTCATACTCCTTTTTTTGCAGCAAAAAGTCAGATAATATACCCATCCCCGGCCCCACCTCAAGTACATGATGAAACCTGTCGGCCGGTTTTAGGCTATCCACAATTTTAGCGGCAATGTTTTTATCAGTAAGAAAGTGTTGCCCTAAGTGTTTTTTTGCCCTAACCAATGTCATTATTAATCAAATATATGAGCAAATTAAGGCATATTTGTTCTTTATTCGGGAACTCTAAGCTTAAAATCTTTTATTTGCAGTAAAAAAGCCCAAAGTTTAAAGCTAAAAGCCGAAAGCAAAGGCGTTAGTTAAATATTAAAAAATTAAAATCAAACCCCGGTTATCATCATCACGATCACGTAATAAAACCGGCGTAATATAGATAAAGACATGAGCGAAAAAATTAAAGTTGGTATAAGCATTGGTGATGTAAATGGTATTGGTTTAGAGATAATTTTAAAAACCCTGGCCGATAACCACATTTACGATTATTGCACACCTATTGTTTATGGCCACACTAAAGTAGCATCATTTCACCGCCGTGCAACCAGCATTAACGAGCTTAATTTTCACGTTATCAGCGATGCATCACAGGCGCAGCATAAAAAACCCAACATGATCAACTGCTGGGAGGAGGATGTAAAAATTGAACCCGGCTCTGTTACCGAAGCTGGAGGCAAATACGCGTTTATTTCGTTAGAGCGCGCCACCATTGATTTAAAAGAGGGTCATATTGATGCTTTGATAACAGCACCTATCAATAAAGACAACATACAGAACGATCAGTTTAAGTTTCCTGGACATACCGAATATTTGCAGGAGCGCGACGGCGCTGCCGAATCATTGATGTTTTTGGTGAGCGATACCCTGCGTGTTGGGGTAGTTACAGGCCATATCCCTATTTCAAAAGTTGCCGAAAGCATCACACTTGAAAAAATAGTAACCAAGCTTAAGTTAATGAATCATAGCTTGCAAAATGATTTCTGGATACGTAAACCTAAAATTGCAGTGCTGGGCTTAAACCCTCACGCCAGTGATAACGGACTGATAGGTAGTGAAGAGAAAGAAATTATAATACCGGCCATTGAAGAGGCACGTAACAATGATATACTGGCCTTTGGCCCTTACCCGGCCGACGGCTTTTTTGCCAACGGCACCTATTTGCAGTTTGATGCCGTACTGGCCATGTATCACGACCAGGGTCTTATACCCTTTAAACAGATAGCATTTGAATCTGGCGTTAACTTTACTGCAGGCCTGAGCTTTGTACGTACCTCGCCCGATCATGGCACCGCTTACGACATTGCAGGTAAAAATCAGGCATCAGAAATATCATTCCGCGAAGCTTTGTTCACTGCCATACACATTGTAAAACACCGCCGCGAAACTTTAGAGCTTAACGAGAACCCGCTGGTATTTACCAAATTAAGTCGGGACCGCGACTAAATTATAAAGTCTGTAATAATAATGTTTCAATTTAATTAACGTTAGATTAAAACATTTGCACAGATAAATGCATTTAGAAGTTTAATGAATGATTTTTTTAGTCGTGTCCGCTCCATAGATGCTTTTCGTGCTGTAACGATGTTCCTGATGATATTTGTGAATGACCTTGACGGCATTCCAAATACACCCAACTGGCTCAAACACGCAGGCGAAAACGTTGATGCTTTAGGACTTGCCGATACCATATTCCCTGCATTTTTATTCATAGTAGGTTTATCCATTCCGTTCGCGTTTCAAAACAGGTTGAAAAGCGGCAACTATAAATTACTATCGCGCATAGTAAGCCGCTCGTTCGCGCTCATTTTTATTGGCTTTTACCATGCCAATATGGAAACCTATAACGAGGTTACCTCTATTTTGCCCAAGCCCGTGTGGGAAAGCCTGGTTACGTTTAGCTTTTTCTTTATATTTTTAGATTACAGCAAAGAAACCACCAAACTTAAGCGCTACCTGCTACAGGGTTTTGGCGTAGCACTGCTCATAGCTATGTCTGTACTGTACAAAACCAGCGATCCGGGGCATACCTGGCTGCATTTTACCTGGTGGGGCATACTGGGGCTTATAGGCTGGTCATATCTGGTTTGCGCGCTCATTTACTACTATTCGAGCGGGCATTTATGGATTCAGGCCACCGCATGGATATTCTTCATGTTCTTCAACATCGATTTTCACTTCGGCTTCCTTGATTTTTTAAGCGGCCTGCAAAAATATGTTTGGATTGCCGGTAACGGCGCCATGCAGGCATTTACCATGGCCGGTGTATTTGTTTCGGTATTATATATGCGCCTTAAGGTAAATAACGAGCTTAAACTGCTATGGGCAGCACTGATACTCATAGCCATTATTATGTTTAACATGGGCTTTATTGTGCGGTATTTCAGCGGCGGCATTTCCAAAGCGCGCGATACCCCATCATGGGTGCTCATTTGTACCGGCATAAGCCTTATTGCGTATGCCATATTTATTTTTGTAGTTGATTTTAAGCACAAATACAACTGGTTCAAAATTATTGAACCGGCGGGTACCAATACATTTACGTGCTATATTGTGCCATTTTTATTTTACCCCATGTATGAAATGAGCAACATCGGCTATCCCGAATACCTGAGCCAGGGCACAGGAGGCCTCATTAAATGTATCATATTTGCCTTTGTAATGGTTTGGCTCACAGGCCTGCTTGATAAAATAAATATCAGGCTGAAAATTTAAAAACTTTAGCCTGTTTGCAATAAGCTTATATACTTATTTAGCTTAATGATAACAGCCTGATCAAATAAAATGATCATTCTTTTAGCTTGTAAACAACCGTTTAACAAAACATCAAAAACTAAGTGACCATTGCTGTATTTGGTATATATTTGCGGGCTGGTTGTTTGAAACTAAATGTTCAGGGTTCGGGGCTTATGCTTAGCCCTTAATTATTAGCCTTTTGCATTTTTAAAAAAACACTTTTCAATTGTAGTATTTTTCCATACATTTGCGGGCTAATTGTTGCTCATTGAAATCGCTAAAAAAATATTCGATCCCTTTTACAGGGCTTAAACTGGGAAAGCACCAGTTTGAATATGTTGTTGATGATGCCTTTTTTAACGAGTTTGATTACTCGCTTGTTAAAAAAGCTAACTTGCAGTGCCAGGTAGAACTGGATAAACAGGAAACAATGCTGATCCTGGATTTCCAGATCAAAGGCACCGTTGATGCTACCTGCGACAGGTGTTTGGCCCAATATCCGCAACCACTGGATATAACCGAACAACAGATCGCTAAGTTTAGCGACGAGGTAATTGATGAAGATGATGAGATCATCACCCTAAGCAAAAATGATCATGAGATCAATATTGCAGGGTTAATATATGAATACATAAACGTTGCCATGCCTTTTATAACGGTATGCGACAATGAGGGTAACACTTCATATTGTGATAAAGAAATGCTTGAAAAGTTAAACAACCTTTCAGCAAATAATGAACAAGATGAGCATACAGACCCACGGTGGGATGTACTCAAGAAAATAAATAAATAACAAATAACAGGATCATGCCACATCCAAAACGTAAAATATCCAAATCAAGAAGAGACAAGCGTAGAACACACTACAAAGCTGAGGCTCCAACTTTAACTACTTGCCAAACTACTGGTGCTGTACACTTGCCGCACAGAGCTTATACTGTTGATGGTAACGTATACTACAACGGTAAATTACTGATAGAGAAAGCAGCAGTAGCATAAGTTTAATTTTCTGAAAATGAAGATTGGCTTAGATATTATGGGCGGTGATTTTGCTCCCAAAGCAACCGTTTTAGGGGCAATCGAAGCTTATAAAGCTTTATCTGCCGACCAAAAACTGGTGCTTATTGGCGATAAAGATCTTACTGCTACTATTCTTCAGGAAAACAATGTTAGCCCCGATCATTTCGAGTTTGTGCATACAACCGAGGTGATAGGTATGGGCGAGCACCCTACAAAAGCCATTGTTCAAAAGCCTAACTCCAGTATTGCAGTGGGCTTTCAGTTGCTTAAAGAGGGGCAGATACAAGCCTTTGCATCGGCAGGAAATACCGGTGCTATGCTTGTTGGTGCCATGTTCAGCGTAAAAACCATTCCCGGCGTTATTCGTCCGGCAATGACCACTATTGTACCCAAACTCAAAGGAGGTTTGGGTATTTTGTTGGATGTAGGTGCCAATGCCGATTGTAAACCTGATGTTTTGCTTCAGTTTGGTGTGCTTGGCAGTTTGCTTGCACAATCGGTATATGAAATTGACAACCCGCGTGTTGCATTAATGAACATTGGTGAGGAAGAAGAAAAAGGAAATATCCTTTGTCAGGCTACCTACCCTTTAATGAAAGAAACATCACTGTTTAACTTTGTAGGTAACGTTGAAGGGCGTGACCTGTTTAGCGAAGGTGCTGATGTTTTTGTGTGCGATGGCTTTACCGGCAATGTAATATTAAAGCTTGCCGAATCGTTCTATGTAATAACACGGAAGAAACAGCTAAAAGACGAGTTTTTCGACAGGTTTAATTATGAACAATACGGAGGCAGCCCCATCCTGGGTGTAAACGCCCCTGTAATTGTTGGTCACGGCATTTCAAGCCCCGAGGCCATCAAAAACATGGTTCTGCTATCAAAAAACATGGTAGAAAGCCATTTGGTTGATAAAATTAAACAAGCTTTTCAGTAAAAAAATAAAAGATGAGTAAAATTCATGCTGCTATTACTGCTGTACATGGTTACGTTCCCGACTATATATTAACCAACCAGGAGCTTGAAACACTGGTTGATACAAATGATGAGTGGATCGTAAGCCGTACGGGCATTAAGGAGCGCCGAATATTAAAAGGCGAAGGCTTGGGTACATCTGATCTGGCAGTTCCGGCGGTTAACGGTTTGTTAAAAAAACGCGGTATAAGCGCTGAGGAAATTGACCTTATTATTTTTTGCACCACCACGCCCGATATGCCTTTCCCGGCAACGGCTAATATACTTGGCAATAAAATTGGCGCCGTAAACGCCTGGGGTTTTGACCTGCAGGCTGCCTGCTCTGGCTTCATATACGGCCTTACCACAGGAGCCCAGTTTATTGAAAATGGTAAACACAAAAAAGTATTGGTAGTTGGCGGCGATAAAATGTCGTCGATAGTTAACTACGAAGATAGGGCTACCTGCATCATTTTTGGTGACGGCTGCGGCGCAGTGCTACTTGAACCTAACACCGAAGGAAACGGCGTTATTGATTCCATATTAAAAAGCGACGGGGCAGGAGCACAATACTTACATCAAAAAGCCGGTGGTTCAGTAAAACCGGCAACTCATGCAACCGTAGATGCCCGGGAGCACTTTGCCTACCAGGAAGGCCCTGCGGTATTTAAATTTGCCGTTACCAACATGGCCGATGTAGCTCATGAAGTAATGGAGCGCAACCACCTCACAGGCGAAGATGTGGCATGGCTGGTACCACACCAGGCCAACAAACGCATTATTGACGCTACAGCCAACCGCACAGGTTTAAGTGCCGATAAGGTGATCATCAATATTGAACGTTACGGCAACACTACCAACGGCACTATTCCATTGTGCTTATGGGAGTGGGAAAGTAAATTCAAAAAAGGCGACAACCTTATTTTAGCTGCATTTGGCGGCGGCTTTACCTGGGGGTCTGTTTATTTAAAGTGGGCCTATTAAAAGAATACAAAAAGAGTAACATATTAAAAATTAAAACATCTGTTTATTTTAATATGTTACTCTTTTTGTAACCAAAACATAAAAAACATTTGCACATTTGCATTACTGTAAATTTGACAACAAACCATTGAAAAACATTTGCATCTTGCAGTTTGCCTGTAGGCATATTGGCCAGTTTGCACATCAGTATAATTTTAGATAATAAACTTTATCCAAAACCAATCAATCCCTAAGTATGGATATTAAACAAATTCAGGACCTTATTCGTTTTGTTTCAAAATCGGGCGTAAACGAAGTGTCAATTGAGCAAAAAGATTTTAAGATTACGATAAAAACCAATGAGACACAACCTCAGGTTATTCATGCCAGCATACCGGCACAAACAGCACCGGCTATACTGCCTCCTGCTCCGGTAGCAGCTGCGGCAGCGCCAGTTGCTCCTACAGTAGCAGCAGAACCTGTATCAAATTATCTTACTATCAAATCGCCAATGATAGGCACTTTCTACCGTTCTTCAAGCCCTGACAAACCGCTGTTTGTTAACGTTGGCGACGAAATAAAAACAGGCTCTGTTGTTTGTATCATTGAAGCAATGAAACTTTTCAATGAAATTGAATCAGAAATATCGGGCCGTATTGTAAAAGTACTTGTTGACAATGCATCACCCGTAGAGTACGACCAGCCTTTATTTTTAGTAGAACCTATTTAGTAAGATGTGCAGATATGCGGATTTCAGATGTGCAGATGATCGGTTTTAGTTCATCTGCACATTTATAATTTGCACATTCGCACATCCTTAATTTATCATCTGCATATTTGCACATTTGTAATCTGCACATTTAAAAAAAGATGTTTAAAAAAATATTAATAGCTAACCGGGGCGAGATTGCCTTGCGTATTATCCGTACCTGTAAAGAGATGGGTATTAAAACCGTAGCTGTATATTCAACTGCCGACCGCGATAGTCTTCATGTACGTTTTGCTGATGAAGCTGTTTGTATAGGCCCGCCACCAAGCCGCGACTCATACCTGAGCATTCCTAATATTATTTCGGCTGCCGAATTAACCAATGCCGATGCTATACACCCGGGCTATGGCTTTTTGTCTGAAAACGCCAAATTCTCGGCTATATGTGCCGATTATGGTATCAAATTTATTGGCGCTACTGCCGAGCAAATTAACCAGATGGGTGATAAAGCATCTGCAAAAGATACCATGAAAAAAGCCGGTGTACCAATTGTACCAGGTTCAGAAGGTTTATTGACCGATGTAAAACAAGGTATTTCCATTGCCAATAAAATAGGCTATCCTGTTATATTAAAAGCTACTGCCGGTGGTGGTGGCCGCGGTATGCGTATTGTTTGGAAGGACGAAGAATTTGAAAACGCCTGGGATTCTGCACGTGCCGAATCAGGTGCCGCCTTTGGTAACGATGGGCTTTATCTTGAAAAATATGTACAAGACCCTCGCCACATCGAGATTCAGGTTGTGGGTGACCAATATGGTAAAGTATGCCACCTTTCTGAGCGCGACTGCTCAATTCAGCGTCGTCATCAAAAGCTGGTTGAAGAATCACCATCTCCTTTCATGACTGAAAAACTTCGTAAAAAAATGGGTGAGGCTGCCATCAAAGGCGCTAAAGCTGTTAAATATGAAGGCGCCGGAACGGTAGAATTTTTGGTTGATAAAGACCGTAATTTCTATTTCATGGAAATGAATACCCGTATCCAGGTAGAACACCCGGTTACTGAAGAGGTGATTAATTTTGACCTTATTAAAGAGCAGATCAAAGTTGCCGCAGGTATTCCTATATCAGGCAAAAACTACGAGCCAACCATGCATGCTATTGAGTGCCGTATCAATGCCGAAGATCCGTTTAACAATTTCCGCCCTTCACCGGGTAAAATAACTAATTTCCACTCACCAGGTGGCCATGGCGTACGTATTGACACACACGTGTACACAGGTTATGTAATTCCGCCTAACTACGATTCAATGATAGCTAAGGTGATTTGCGTGGCTCAAACCCGCGATGAAGCGTTGAGCACCATGGAGCGGGCATTAAGCGAGTTTGTGATCGAGGGTGTAAAAACAACCATACCTTTCCATCTGAAATTAATGCAGGACCCTAACTTCCGTGCAGGTAACTTTACCACTAAGTTTATGGAAACCTTTGAATTTTAAAATAAATTCAAACTATCTTCACACAATAAAACGTACTTAGCATAATAACGTTTAAACAGCGGTATCCATATAAACAATGAGCGAGAACAAGTTAATTAAAGCGATAAAGGACAAAGGTAAAACGATGGAGGCAGAAATGTCTTTCTTCGATCATTTAGAAGCTTTAAGATGGCACTTGGTACGTGCTTCGATAGCCATTGTGGTATTTACATGTGTAGTATTTTATTTTTACGATTGGATATTTGATACCGTGATCATGGGCCCAAGCAGGCCTACCTTCTGGACATACCGTATGCTTTGCGAACTGGGCGCTGCATTGCACCGTTCGGGCTTTTGTATTGATAAGATCAACATACAACTTATCAACACCGAAATGGCCGGGCAGTTTACCTTGCAGATCAATTCGGCGCTTATTATTGGTATAACCCTGGGGGTTCCCTATTTGATATGGGAGATCTGGCGTTTTATAAAGCCAGCACTGCATGAAAAGGAACGTAAGGCAGCAACCGGCTTTGTTTTTTATGCTTGTTTGCTGTTTTTCCTGGGTATTATGTTTGGCTATTATGTAATAACGCCAATGTCTATCAACTTTTTATCGGGCTATACAGTAAGCAGTAAGATCCAGAATTTATTTTCTATTGACTCTTACATATCATCAGTTGCTACCTTAACACTGGCAACGGGTGTGGTTTTCCAGTTGCCAATTTTGGTGTATATATTATCCAACCTGGGTATTTTGACACCGAAATTTATGCGCGAAACCCGCAGATATGCTATCGTAATCATATTGATCATTGCCGCTATTGTAACGCCTACTCCTGATATGCTTACCATGACCGTTGTGAGCATACCACTGTTTGTACTTTACGAAGTAAGTATTGTGGTAGCAGGCTTGGTTGAAAAAAGAAAGCTAAAAAATCACGAAGAAACAATGGCATAATTATTTGATGCCGCAACGCATATATTTATAAAACAAAAGAGGCTTTCCAAATGGAAAGCCTCTTTTGTTTTATAATAACTATCAGTAATTAATGATGTCCATGACCGCCGCCATGGCCACCGTGATCGTCATGACCATGACCGCCACCGTGATTGTCATGACCGTGACCACCGCCATGATTATCATGTCCATGTCCGTGCCCCCCCCCGTTGCCACCATGTCCATGATTCCAGTTGCCATGGTTACCTGCATAACCCGGGCGACCACCATATCCAGGGCGCGCGTAAGAGGTTCTGCGGCCGTAATTACCCCTCCAGTAATGTGCATACCTTGCATCATGACTGTTACGTATAATAACCTGATCATGGCGGCCTCTGTAGCCTGCATATCTTGCGCGGTAAACATCATGCCTTAACCAAGGGTTTCTGTCGTTTATAACCACCTTATAACCGTTGTACAGGTTATAATGACGATACCTTACAGGCAGGTACCCACGGTGCACCCATACATTGTTATCAAAGTATACGTACTGATGTGTTGGCACATCGTAATAAGTATCAATATCGGGCATGTAATAATAATTAGCGTAGTCGTACCCAACCGGGCCCCAGGCTGGCTGGCTGCCAATATTTACACCCAGGCTTACGCTTACTTGGGCAGTGGCGGTTTTAACAGTTAAGCAGCCGAGTAATATTGCTGCAGATAAAATGAGCTTCTTCATTAGTAGTTTTTTAAGTGTTACCAACATACCACCCGGAGTTTAATTTCTCTTACCGGCGGCGTTGTTTGAAGGTATGACAGCAATTATCGCAAAAAGTTTAAAGTTTTTTCGTGGTTTTGTATCCCCAATTTTACATTACGCCACAAAAAAACCGGCTCATCATTGCTGATGAGCCGGTTATATCAAATTAACAATCAATCTAAATTAATTCCTGTGGCCTTGACCGTGATCATCATGATGATCATCGTGCTTGTCGTGGTTATCTTTGTGAACAACTTTGGTTTTGTGAACTACAACCCTGCGGCCTTGTCCCCTCCCGTTATTATCGCCTTTCCAATGGTTACCGTATTTAACATCTTTGCTGTCGCGGATAATAGTTTGATCACGACGGCCCTTGTATGATGCATATTTTTGCCTGATCACATCATTATGTACCCATGGAGTTGGCTGATTTACTACCACCTTGTATCCATGATATACATCATAATTACTGTAGCGTGATGGCAATACATTGGTATGTACCCATGCGTTATTATTCAGGTATATATATTGATGGGCATTAACATCGTAATAAGAGTCGATATCAGGCATGTAATAATAATCTGCATGATCATAACCTGTAGGCCCCCAATCTGGCTGACTGCCAATGTTTATACTTAAACTTATTTGGGCGCTGGCTATTTTTACTGATAAGCAACTAAGCAGAATGGCTGCTGTTAAAATAATCTTTTTCATGTTTTGTAGTGTTATTTACATGTATGACAGCAAGTATTGCCAAAAGTTTAGCTATTACATGCTTTATACAAGTAACTAATTGGTTACAACACCACAACAATATGATATACAGTTGATTGACTTATTGATCGTCGTCGGGATCTTTATCGGCTTCCTTTTTGCCGGCCATGGCCAATACAGGTTTTCCAATTACCTTATAGTTGCCTTCTCCTTTGAGTATAGAAGCCAGCTGGGCTTTATCCTGCATGGTTTTAATAGCGGTTGCCAGTTCTTTATCGTACTTAAAGTTAACCTCGTAGCGCCCCCGCTCAAAATAATAACGGGAGGCTATTTCGTTTTCAAGCACTTGTTTTATCTCGGCCTTATGCTGCTGCAGATCGTTCTTTTTGCTAACCATCAGCTTTGATTTAAGTACATCGTACTCAGCCTGAATTTCGTTAAACTGTTTTTCCTTGGTTGCTTCAGTTTTTAAGCTGGTCAGTAACTTTTCTGAGGAGGTAGTGTAGTTGTAGTTTTTATCGGCAAGGTATTTTACAAAGTCGTTGTAATCAGCATCAGAAAGCGTAAATTCCTTGGTATCGCCAATTTTAGCGTGGCTATCCCGGTAAACAGTAGCATAATCAAATATCAGCAGCTTTCCTACCAGGGCCTGGGTTACGTTGGCAAATTTTTCCTGTTTAACAAATAAGTCGGGGTAAATACCACTGCCATCAAAAACAGACCGGCCATTTTTGGTTTTAAACTCATGTATCAGTGAATCGGCAACTTTTACTACACTGCCATCGTCTTTACGGTGGGTATAATCAAGCGCCTGTATGCATCTGCCAGAAGGCACATAGTATTTAGCAATGGTAATTTTAACAAGGCTATTGTAAGGCAAATTAAACGTTTGCTGTACCAGTCCCTTGCCATAGCTGCGCTGCCCAATAATAATAGCCCGGTCAAGATCTTGCAGTGAACCGGCAACAATTTCCGATGCCGAAGCCGAATGACTATTAACCAGTACAGTTAAAGGCAAATTAGGCTCAAGCGGCGTGTT